>Ga0209093_1002318_pt1 | contig 10700 bp, 11 predicted proteins | sample SidtaG_4_FD_187450 | JGI IMG/M metagenome (GOLD analysis project Ga0209093, IMG submission 187450) | Marine algal microbial communities from Sidmouth, United Kingdom - Sidmouth_Male1 metaG (SPAdes) (version 2) | ecosystem: Host-associated > Algae > Red algae > Unclassified | place: Sidmouth...
CCGCATTGCTGGCGCGTGGGGATGCCTCCCCACCCGGTTTAGCCGCCAACATCTGGCAGTGCCAAGCGGCGATCTTGCCGGAGAATGCCCGAACGGTTCGGTCCCGTGTCTGAACCCGTTTGCCTTGTTGTCAACAGCCCGCGCGCGAACCCGAACGGGCACCCCCTGGTGAGCACACGAGAGTTTCAACAATCCCTACTGACGAGGACAGCTGCATCATCAAAATCAGTTCCAACAACCAGAGGTACTTCACGGCTGTTCATCGCAATAAATTCTTGTGATTAGAAGCGCCTAGTTCCAGCACACGTAAGCCTGTACCTGGTGAGATGTCTCCTTTCGAGAATTCAACTCATTGTCCAGATCCACCATCCAAGAGAATACATTCAATCAGTCTATCCGAACTATATCCGAAATCGCACTAATTGAGTACCCGATTATAATACTGATCCTTACTCTGTCCGGCCGAACAAGATCCGATTTCGGATAGTTGTCTTTGTCAAATAGTCAATCCAGAGTGCATGTCAGGGGATGTGGAATATATCCTAATGCAACAAAAAAAGCCTGATTCCAAAGCCCCTGCTGCGGACGCACCAAGACGCGCGCGATTGGCGGGGATAGCGCCGCCACCGTGCGCGAACGCCCTCGCCGTCCGCGGCGGCAGCGCCGCCGCAGCAGCCGTCGTGGCACCCGCTGCCGCCGACATTGTTGCGGCGGCAGAAGGCGCCGGGGCGGTCCCAGTCGGGGTGGGGGGAGGGGCGACAGCCGCCGCCGGGGCCGGGGCGGCGGCCGATCCGCCTTGGTCGGCCGCCGCGGTGGCCGCGTCTTGGGGGTCGTCGACGTCCATACCGGAAGCCTTCTCGGCGGGCATGGCGGACGCCGACGTCGCCCCAGAACTCCGACCATACCTGCGGCCGACAGCCTTTTTGGCGGGGGGGGGGGGCGCCGGCCTCTCCAGAGGAGAGGGGACAGCCGTCCGCGGCGGCGGCGTAGCCGCGGGAGCGCCAGCGGTCGGGGGAGGCCTGGTGGCTGACCCCACGGTCGCCGTTGGCGAAGCTGCGGCGGCGGGCAGCTCGCCGGCGGCGGGATTGGCGTCGGACGACATGTCCATTGCCGAGCCCGCCGCCGACGCGAAAAACCCAGTATCGGGCACCACGGTCGCTGTTCCAGGCCAAAGGGAGGGCGGTGGGATGGCGACCGGCGCGGCGGAGATTCTTGTGTGACCGCTGCCTGCCGAAATTGCTGCTGTGGCGGCGGATGACGCCGCTGACCCCGAAGAACCACCGGGGTTCGTCGCCGCCGACGCTCCTGCCGCCGGCGACGCGCGGAAGTCGGCCAGCCCTGCCCCCAAGGCAGAAATGAGGTGGGGAAACGGCGGGGGGGCTGCACGAGGCGCGGCCGCGGACGCCGCAGCGTCCCGGCCCGCAGAACCTGCGCCGGCGGCGGCGGCGTCCGCCACAGACGCGGCCGAGACGCCGGGCGCAGCCGCCGACGTCGCCGCGGCCGTAGCCGATGTGAAAAAGTCGGCTCCCGCGCCACGAGGTCGACACCTGGCGGGGTGGGGGCCGGGCGGCGGCGGGCGGCGCGGCGGTTGACGCCGTGGCTCCCCCGCCTGCAGAAATTGGGGCGGTGGCGTCTGTAGCCACCGCCAACTCGGCGGAAGCGCCAGGGGTGGCCGCCGTTGTCGCCGCGGCCGCCGCCGACGCGAGTACGTCGGCCTCAACCGCCGCCGTGCCCAACACGTGGCGGGACGGGGGCTCGGCGGCTGCGTGATGCGCGGCAGCTGACGCCGCGGCGCCCCTACCCGCCAAGTTGTCGGCGGAGGCTGCGGTCATTGCCACCGACGCGGCGCGGGATCCGCCCCGGGCGGCCGCCGGAGATGCAGCGACCACCCCCCCGGCACCAGCGTGCGCCGCTAGGTCTCCGCTATTGTGGGCTTCCAGCGACGCACGCAGGTATTGGGGCATGGTCGCCCGCGCCGCCAGGTCGACGACCTGCTCGGCCAGTCGGCGGTGACAGCGCGCGGCCGCTTCGGCGGCCGCGGCACCGGCCGAAAACTGCGCCCGCCAGCGGGAGCCGAGCAGCGCGGGGCCCCACGGGTCGGCCCCGCGCAGGTGGGTCAGCCCGTGGGCAATGGCGCCACTGGCGACCGCCGCCGAAAACGCGGCCATAGCGATAGACGCCAGCGTCACCGCGGTAACAGACCCAAACAGGCGCATGTCCACGATGTTGTGGACTTGCGCACCGGTCAGGTTGGCCAGCAACGCGCGCAGGCGCTGGGCACGCGTCTCCCCCGAGACGTGTACAGTCTCAAGGGCGACTAGCGCCCCCGCGCGCGGCCGCTCGCGCGTGAGTAGAGCGGCGGCACATGCCGCGCGCTCCACCGGCAACAGCATAGCGCGGCGCTCCGGGGTGGCGGCGACAAGGCGATTCGGGCGACCCCCAGCAGGGGGAACAGCCGGCGGTACTCCAGCAGCACGGCCAGGTCCCCCAGCGGCAGCCGCCCGCCCTCCCCGGGGTCCGCGCCCACGGAGACGCCCACCGCCGACAACCAAAGTCCATGCTCCTCAAGAAGGGGGAGCAGCAGCAGCAGGAGGGGGAACGGCCCCCGCCGACGCAGGAGCAGCATCAACACCCCCCGCCGCACCGGCACCGACAGCACCGCCGCCGCCGACACGCGCACAAACACCACGTGCAACCCCCCCAACACCCTTACGACAGCCGTCTCGTCTTAGACCTTTTAGTAGTCGTCTGTGAGCACGTCCTTGTCATGGACCGCCGATAGAGTGAGCACCGCCGCCGCCGCCGCCAGAAAGAGCACGAACAGCAACAGAAGTTGGGGCGGCGGCCGGCCGGCACATCGCGGCCCGCCCCAAAGAGGGAAACAGCCCCCCCCCCCCGTCGGCATCGCCGAGAAGGGGGGGAAGGGGTCGCCTCACCCGCCCCAGGTAGAAACACCGGGGCGGGGGCGGCCAGGGGGCCACCAGGGACCGCAGCGCGCGCGGCGCCCTCGCCATTCGATCACAAAGACTGAGAGACAAGTCGAAGTTGAGAGAGGTCCGCTGGAGTTTCTATCGTACGCAATGTAGCACCGTCATGTACAAGCAAACCGGGAAAGAACCAGAAAGAGTGCAAAAACACTTACAAAAGTCATATCAAAGAGCTGTGACCTCCCGGCAATAGCGGAAAAACATGTCCAAGGACCGCTTGTGGCCAAACGTCCACTGCTTGGCATCTTGCATGGTGCCCTTGAAAAGGCCGACCAGGTCACTGACCGGCGTGCCAGCGTCAACCGCCACTGCCCCAGAGATCCCCTCCTCCACGAGGACGTTCTTGACCAGCCCCACGTAGACGGCTTCGTCCTTGATGGTGTCCCGCTTCTTGAACAGGTCGAAGACACCCAAAGCGTCCAGAAAAGAAGCTACATTTGGCTTGCTACCGGCAGCCTGTACACTTGGTCCCGCAAAAGACGGCGCCTTCATGGTGTCGAGGGTGTGCACAACGCCATTGGCCAACAGCCGACTGCTTGGGGCCGTCGCAGGCGCGCGAAGCCGCATGGGCGAAGCTGCAAGCGACAGGGCCCTTGATGTCGAACGGGCTGCCGCGTGCGCAGACAAAACCGTCTGGAGATTCTTGAGCGGCATGTCAACGCCCAAAAGAGCATCACGTCCCCGACGGCGTTCGTTGTCGGGCAATGCCGGCAGGCCACCAGCCTCGTCAGCCGCAGCCAAAATCTTGGCGCTTGAGGAAGAGAACACCGCCTCGCGATAAGCAAAAGCAGCTCGCAGCTTGTCCTTGTTTTTGGCGTGCGTGGCGGCGGTGACCTTGCCTTCGCGGCTGGCAACTGCCATGAGACTGTCCATGTCCGTGGCCGCGTAGCTGGGAGTAGAGGAGGCCCCCGCAGGGCTTGATCCCCACATGGCGCCGTCGCGTCCCACGACTGAGGGATGCGCAGTGTGGAACGCCTTGGTTGCGGCCTTCTCCATGCGGTGGTCGTCGTCCTTCTACGCGTAGCGCTTCTGAGCGGCCTCCTGCGCTTTCTTGACGTAGGCGTCCGCCATAGACGGAGAAGCGCGCACCATCACGTCGGCTGACATGACGAGGTTGCGTTTGTGGCGGAAGGAACGTTTTCCCTTCTCCGTGGCTTGGAATAAAAATGCCAACCGAAACAATCAAAAATCCACATGTAACACACACACACAGAGACACATTGCAGAAGAAGCACGAAGGCCCGTCACAGTCAGACAACGCTCCAGAACACTCAAAAGTCAACGTGTACCCCACATCATGTCCTGGGGCCTGGATTGAAACCGTCGTCCAAGATTACCTTTTCGTAGAGCGCCTCGTACTTGACCGTCATGGCCATGTGCCCGTCCTTGACACAAAGGTCACAGTGCATGACACGAGCCCCTGCTTGAGTCGAACACGTGTTTGTGTGGCGTGGGGTAGCGGTAAACACGGGCCGCTGTTGACTCAAGCGACAGGGGCACTCAATTGTGACCGTATCGCAATTGCGAGCATCGTGCTTGGCACCGCCATCCTGCGACTGGTGGCCGCAAAACATGCACTTTGCAAGAGCCCTCTGCCGCCCCGTCATAGTGCACAGGCGACTGAACGCCCAAGAAGGTCAATAGACGCCACAGGAAGGCCGCACGATGCCAAACCACCCACACACCGCAACGCAACACAGCACTACACAGGCACAGCGCCAGCAATCTTGCATCGGCTCAGAGCTGGCTGCCGGTCTTCCTCTGTGCCTTCAAGGGGACAAGACCTGAAAAAAAGGCGCGCAGACACCCTGCGGTGGAGAACGAAGCCGAGAAAAATCAGAAACAGGCACCGATTTTTCATTTTTCCAAAACTGCGTGCATCCCACTTCGCAGTGTACCGCGCCTCGATCACCACTCCATGTCAACCGTGAAGGCTCCGGGCGCTCCACTGCTTTCCCCATGGCGCTGTTCTCAGAACAAGACGGACAAATGAGGGTGGGCCGCGACAGATGATTGCTCTTGCTGACCGACTTTCGACCGAGGACCTGAAAACCCGCACCTGGGATGGAGAAAACAGACGTTCCGGGCAAAGACGTCGCCGGCACTCCAATAAAATGGTCGCTCGTCTTCATTCGTACCCTCTTTCCTGAAAATGTAGGCATGTGTCTGACAACCTTTCTTGTGAGGTGAGCGTAGAGCTGCCAGGCGGCCACTACGTGAACAGAAGAGTGGGTCAACAAAGAGATGCGTCGGCCCCTCGCGGTCGGAGTCAGACGAGCGCCACGTACACATCACGGCGGGCTACCACTGGCCGACGCCCTGTGGAGCGATCGATTTGAGGCCCGGTGTCACCCACCCCACAACAACCGTCTGATGGCACACCAGCTCAGCCAAGACGCTAGAACAACTGTCTGTAAACGTGGTCCCTGTAAACGCGCGGCCGGACCGCCCCCCTTCTCGTCTCTTCAGGGCAGGATTTGTCAGGAAATGACATGGACGCTGATGGTGTGGAAACCCGTCATTTCTGCCACCGTGCCCTTTCTTTCTCACTGAAAGCGGTCTGCGCCCGTCCTAGAAGCGCCCACCGTTGTCGTGACGTTCATTGTCTGCACAAGGTCGACCGTAGAGGCACCGTCCTGATCCCCCTCTCCGCTCACCGCTTTCGTTCGTGTACACTGCTTCCAATGCATACATTGAGAGTTACAATGCACCACACGCTGTCAAGCTTGCGATGACGTCCGATGCACACAACTCCTGCACGACGCGACACTGGAGCGCGTTTTTTTTTATTTCGTTTGTGCATGACGATGCCAGGGGCGTCGCCGCAGTTGCTTTTGCGGGCTTCGTCAGTCGCTCCGGGAATTCTTTGGACTCACGACAGACCATCTGTGATGCGCGCTTGGCTGTGTTTTCAGAGGCAGGATGAGGGGCGGCCGCTGTGGTTGTGTTCCCGTCCGAGAATCATGCCTGCGGGTATATGGAGGGCCCGTGTTGGAAAATATGTCCTCTGGCCTCGTCTGTGTTCAAGCAGTATCATTTTCTAGTGGTCGAGGTGCTCCTCTTCCTTGGTTTGTTCACCGAATGTTGAGTGTAAAGACGAAGACAACGATCAGTTCCGCTGGGGTTCCTTGTGACCGAGTCAGCTGTATTCTCTTGTGCTGTGTCATCCCTCCTGTCTCTTTGTCGGCGAACAGGCCTTGTGTCGAACCTGAATATTGTAGTATTCGGTTCTGAACGACATGGGCGCCTCCGGTGATTTAAAGTGCCTGCTGCTGTTGGGGTCGAAAAAACAGCATGCGCCAGCCTTAGACCAGCAGGTGGAATGTTCAGGACTCGTGACGTTCAGGGGCATCTCGTTTCTTTTCCGTGTCGTCGGTCTACCCTCCGTCGTACAGACAGTGGTTGTGGACCTCTCCTGGTTCAACATACGCCACACACAATATGCGACCCGACAGTGCAAGCGTAAAACAGGACTCTGAACCCTCGCACTCACGCACCAAGCCTCTACCATCGACTTTAAGGGACATGGAAGACCCAGATCATGAACGTAACTGTTGCTTTTTAAAGGCAGTGTGACGCACACATTCTCACTACAAGTGTCCCACGAAAGCGAGCGGCGAGCACATGAAAGCGACTGACTGGAAAATGAAATGATGTCTTCAAGCTCTGAATCGTCCACTACAGAAATCCCGCACCACAACCCGGACAGAAAGGCAAGCCCCAATAAAACGAAAAACACTTGTGCAAAAAACGCATGGGGCCTGTGGCGATGAGCGCCCATTAGAAGCAAGAAGCCCAGGTGCACGAACAGCGAGCTCCTACAAACCTGCAAACGGTCTATCCGACGTCGTCGCACGCTTGACAGCATGCGGCGCATTGTAACTCTCAATGTATGCATTGGAAGCAGTGTACACGAACGAAAGCGGTGAGGAAGGAGGAGGAGTGGCTGTTATGGCCAAGCACAAGGAGCGTGTGCCACCATAAAGCTCGACGAGCGAGGCCACCCGTTTGCGCCCTCCCCACTGAGACGGCACAACTCAAAGCGGTATGAGACCGAGCCTGGGAAGCAACGGCCAAGTAAGATAGCTTCCATGTCTAAGGACATGACGCTGGAGACTCTCTACCAGCCATGAATGAGTGCAGCAGACGTGAGGTTGGCATAGAGTTTATATAGCGGTGATGCTGAGGGAAAGGGGGCACCAAGCCATTGAAAAAATACAAGCAGCCCACTGCGTCATACTTGACAGTGCATGAATGGCTCACAGGAGTCCAAGAAACCTCTTGAGTATCAGGAATTTGAAATGATAGGCTCACAGGCGTCCAAGGAACACAGCCTCTGCCACCGCTTTGGATGGCGCCGCTTCTGATGAAGCGCCGCAAGAGCTCTGACTCTGTGAGCTTTTGTCCGGCATCAAATACACGTTCCAAATACGCGTCCATGACCAGAGGCCCGGCCTGACAGTGCACCATTGGCTGAGGCGCGTCCAAAAAACGCCTTTTCTGGGGAACCATTGGCGCACAGGCATCCAATAAACCTGGTCAATGACAGAAAACTGGGCGGTCAGCGCTCCACTCGAAGCAATTGTGCGGCCAAGTGCTCCATGTGCGGATGAAGCGCGCAGAGTCTCGCTGAGCGACTTTGTCGCAAACCTGACCTGTCGTCATCCCGGTAGACGCGGATGCCGACGAGTCGTCATCTTCCGTTGTGCCGGTCACTTCCGGGGCATGAAGGGGGGACGACCACCTGCTGTGGCAGGCCTGAAACTGGACGAGAAGGCGGTCTGGGCCCGCTCTTACAGATCGGCATACAAGCGGGCCTGGACCGCAGCTTCCAATGCCCGCAAGCTGACGCGCCGCCGGGAACTACGGGGTGACGTCGTCGAAAGCTCTTCGGGTTTGCCTTCGATTCTGAAAGAGGGGGCCATGTCCGCGGCTCACGAGGAGCTTTCCCGTTTGAGGGCGGCGCGTGACCCTTCTCCCCGCGCACCGACGGTGACTGCCACCGCCCCCGCCGTCCCCCAACTTCCCCTTCCTTCCCCCCCGTTTGTTGCACTTGTTGGTGTGAGCACCCCACCTCCTCGCCCCCCTCCCGCGTCCCCATCTGCTTCCTCCCCACACCCCCCCGATTCCCGCTCGAATTCACCCCCATCGCCCCCCCTCTCGGACGGGGCGGCGCTCGACTTAGTCGATTCTGCATCAGTTTGTGGCGCGGGTGCATCCAATTTACGACGCGCCCTCGCAGTTTGTGGGGCAGTGCCATGCCCCCAAGCAGTTTTGGTGCGGTCTGTCGACGCGGCTTTGGCGGCCGCACGTTGCGTCGACGACATGAGCGCGGGGACCTGGGAGCTGGGCGGACCCCTGGAAATGGTGCGCAAGGCGCTCATGAAGGGCGGCGCCGGATTCTGGGTGTTTGGCGGGGGGGTAGGTGCGGAGCAGGTGGCTGTGGCGCTTGGGGAGGCAGCGGAAATCGTGCGAGACGTGCTCGTCGTTATCTTCAACGCGACGGTAGCGGCGGAGGCGACGACGCGCGGCGCCAACGGCGACTGCGGTCGCCGCCAACTCGGGCTGGACGCAAGGTGTCTGGCGCGACTTGGGCTGGTGCCCGGATTGCGGGCTGGTCTGGCCGCCATGGACGGCATGTGCTCGGTGCTGGCTCACATTTATTCTGCACCCTACTTCTCGTACTCTCCTGTTTTACATTTTTCGGAGCCAGGTGCCGCGCAGCAGCTCGCGCACACCAACGCCGCGCCCGTTTCGCTCGTCGGCGCGGGTTCTCCACGGCTTCTGGGTGGCCTCCTGGCTATCAAGGAGGACACTCGGCTGCTTGTGTGGCCTGGATTGCAGTTAACTACCGTGGAGAGTGAGGGGGGCACGTCCGTCCCAATGGGAGCGGAAGACGGGAGCGCGAGAGGGCGGGGGACGGGAGCGGCGAAGAGGGGGGGGAGAGCGTGGGGAAGGGTCGGGAGGACGAGGGGCAAGGGAAGAGGCCAGGAGGTGGCGCGTGTGGCCGATAACGAGGCGACGTGTGCTGCCACTGAGGGGGAATGTTTTCCTGTTGCGAGTGCCAGTGGGGTGCCTTGCTGTTTTCAGGGGTGATACGGTTCATGCTGGTGCTGGGAAGCGGTCCCAGACACCCCACTGGAGAATGCATGTGTATCTGCTCTGTGAGGGCTTCTCCGAGCTTGAGTTGCTCAAGGACACCACCATTGTTGCCTGGTACAGGTCGGGGAGCAGCCATTCTCTGTAGTCTTGCTCTCTACATGCTCCGCCCCACACACCCACCCATATACCGCCGCTGCCATTCCCGCGTCGACCTCCCCGCTGTCCAGGACGGCAGGGCGGGGAACAAGTCCAGCCCCCCAGCCAGCAGCGGCCCCGCCCGGCGCCGCGGCCACCGCGACGGCGACGGCGGGGGCATCCTCGGCGGCGGACACGACCGCCGCCGCCGCCGTTGCTGCCGCTGCCGCCGCCAGCGCCACCGCCGACGCAGCCGACACCTCCACCGCGGCCGACTCCCCCGCCGTTGACGTGACTGCCGGCGGCAGGTGGGCGGGGCCTCGGCCAGTCTGGCCGCTGGCAGTCGGGGGGCTGACGGACGAGCCGCCGCCGGGGGGAGGCACAGCCGCTGCCATAGGCGTGCGGCTGACCTTCTAAAGACCGGGTTTTTGTTGCGGGAAAGAGGCGGAGAAAGGGCGTCTCGGCGAGCGACGGGGCGACCGGGACACTGCCGCCGCCGCCGCCGGGAGCCGGTGGGGGGAGGCGGGTGGTGGGGGGGGGACAGGAGAGCCAGGACCGACCGGGGCGGGGCGGGGCAGACAGGATATGGGCAAAGCCCCTAGCCCTCGCCCCCGCCGCCGCCCCGATCACCGCCCACGCCGGCCGCCCGTCCCCCGCTCGCCCCGCGTTGGCAGTGGTGGCCAGCGTGCCGCCGCTGGCATGGCCGCCCCCCCGGCCCTCCCGCCATCTGTTGCGGCGGCGCTCGTGCCGTTGGCCGCACGGTCGCCACCCGTTCCCACACAAACTTAACGACCGCCGCCCACGCCACCGCCAACGCCACCGCCGACGCTGCCACCACGGCCCCCGCCCGGAGCTCGTCCACCGACCGCCCCGCATCGGCGGTGGTGACCAGCGTGCCGCCGCCGCCACGGCCGTCCCCGCTCCCCCCGCCATCGCGGCTGCGGCGGCCATCGTACGGTCGGCCGCACGGCCGCCCCCCCCCCCCACACACGCTCAGCGTCCCCAGCCGCCGGCAAGACCACCTCCTCCGCGCGCCGCCCGTCCCTCGCCCGCCCCGTGCTTTCGGCGGCGGCGAGAGTCCCAGGGGCGGCTTCGAAACACCTCGCCCCAGCCGCCATCGCGGCGGCGGCGGCCATCTTCCAGCTTGCAGCGCGGCGACCGCGCCACCGACCGCCTGCGAGGCGACCGCCGCTACCGCCGCTGCCGCCGCCACCGTCGCCACCGCCGCCGCCGCGGCCATCACCGGCCCCGCTCGCCAACGGTCTTCCTCCCGCGCCGTGTAGGCGTCGGCGGCCACCGTGTCGCCGGCAGCATGGCCGCCCCCCCCCCCGCCGCCGTCGCGGTGGCGGCGGCGATCTTCCCGTCGGCCGCACGCCCGCCGCCCAGCCCGCGAGGTCGGCCAACGCCGCCGACGCCACCACCACCGCCTCTGCCCGCCATCCGTCCCCCGCCCGACCCTTGTCCGCCCCTTCCCCC
>Ga0209093_1002320_pt1 | contig 10696 bp, 11 predicted proteins | sample SidtaG_4_FD_187450 | JGI IMG/M metagenome (GOLD analysis project Ga0209093, IMG submission 187450) | Marine algal microbial communities from Sidmouth, United Kingdom - Sidmouth_Male1 metaG (SPAdes) (version 2) | ecosystem: Host-associated > Algae > Red algae > Unclassified | place: Sidmouth...
GGGGCCAGTGACGCCGCCCGCGGCGGCCGCGGCGGGGCGGCGGACCGGCCGACCGCGGGTCCGCCCCCACCCAGCGCCACGGGGCCCCTGGGGCGGGCGGGGCCGCACGCAGACGCGCCGACGGCGGCGCGCCGTCGCGACGGCGGGGCGCGCGCGTCGCGCGCGGCGGCGCCCCCGCGCGGGGCGGCGGCGCCACCCGGTTTTTTTTCCCGCCGCGGCTCGCCGAGCGCGGGGGGGGCGGCCGCGTCCCGCCGCGGCGGTGGGACCGCGTCGGTGCGCTCCGCCCCGGGGTGCCGTCGCCGCGGCGTCTGGTCGGTGGCGCCGCGCGCGCCCCGTGTCTGGCGGCTCTGCGTCGCCGCGGCGCGGCTGCTTTGGGCACGACCCACAAACGGACGCACGGGCGCACTTTTTTCGACGGGCAGCGGGCGACCGGGCATGCTGCCCCTTGCAGCCTAGCTAGTGGGCGCTCGTGCGAATGGCACCGACGTCATCCGCACCCGCCGGGGGGGGCACAGCGACCGCTGCCGGCTGCGCGGCCACCAGCGGGGGCACCGCAGGCAGGTCGTCGACGCTGTCCGCCGAGCTACCTTTTCCCGTGGCCTCCCCTTCTCCGGCCGAGTCGTCTGGTACGTCCGTCTTGAACCTGCAGGGAGCACGCGACAGGGCCCTCGCGTAAGACATGGCGGGCGCGGGGGAGAGCAGGAGCGTCCACTGGGCACCACACCAAGCGAGCGTGAGTACAGGTGCGCCACCGTCAAGGCCAGCCAGACACGCGGCGCGGTCCCCCCGTCTCCTCGCACCGTGCCACCACCCCCACCGACCCAAACGTACGCCAAGCGAAACGCAACGGCGGCGCCGAGCGCCATCGGCACGAGCACCAAAATGGATACCGCCGACGCCGTCTGCACCGCCGGATCCTCAAAGTGGCGCTCGGCGAGCACCCACGAGAGCGCCGGGCTCTTGAAGCCCGCCTCAAACGCCACCGCCGTGGCGACCGGGTGGCCCGTGCGCAGCGCGGCGCGCGCGAGGCCATACCCAAACCCAAAGCCGGCCGCGTGGAAGAGCGCCACCGGCGCAATGGCCGACGTCCACAGCTCCTTGATCTGCACCGCCGCCCCGGCCGTCGTGCCGAGCGTGATGATGATGAGGGCGGCAATGCCGACGAGCGGCAGCAGCGGCTCCGCGAGGGTGACGAGGGGGCCCGCCACCGCCTTGGCGGTGACGCCCGCGGCGACGGGCGCGAGCACGATTTTGGCGGTCGAGCGGGCGAGGCCGGCCGAGTCGACCTTGACGAGCCCGGACAGGTAGATGCGGCTGAGCAGCGGGATGGCCACCGTGGCGAGCAGCGACGAGGAGAGCGTCATAAACACCGAGATGGCCGTGTCGCCCCGCGCAATGTAGGTGCACAAGTTGGACGCTTGGCCGCCATTGACGGACCCCATCAGCGTCAAGCCGACGCGCAGCGTCCGCCGCAACTGAAAGATGTGGCCGAGCGTAAACGCCGACAGCGGCGCCAGCCCATACTCGAGCGTCAGCGAGAGGGCGACCAGCCACGGGCGGCGGAGGGCGCCCCACACGTCGGACAGGGAGAGCGTGAGGCCCATGGAGAGCATCAGCAGCGCGAGCCACACCTCCACCCACCGCGCGGTGATGGTCGTCGCAAAGAGGTCGGGCTCGTGCAGCGCCCACACGCCAGCGGCAATGCACAGCATGGGGGAGATAAAGGTGAGGGACGTCGACACGGCGGCGAGGGCGACCGACAGGCGGCGGATGGCGGAGCGGGCCCACGCGGGGAGCGCGTCGACGGCGCGGGGCGCGGGGGGGCCGCCCTCATTGCCGTCGCCGCCATCACAAGCGTCTGGCGTGGAAGTGGTCGACGCGGACGGGGAAGGGCCCGCCGCCTTGTCGGTGGGGGTGTCGACGCCGCGGCGCAGGGGCGCCACGGCGCCCGCCAGGGCGCCGCCCACCGACCGCCACAGGCGCGTCGGCCACGGCACACCGCCCGCGTCCGCCTCGGCCGCACTATCGATGACAGCCTGCTTGTCGACCGACGAGGAGGACGGCTCGTCTACCGGGTCGGCCACCGCCTCGAGCGGCGGCACGGAGGGGATCGGTTCCGATTCCCCACCGACCGGGGTCGGGCTGGCAACGGGCGGAGCGGGTGCCGGGCCGTCCATATGGCCGGCGGTCCACAGAGCGTCCACGAGCGTTCAACGGCGTGGCGGCAAGACGCACTGATCCCCACGCCAGGCTTCGGCTTTGGGGGGGTGCACGATGGGAGAAGCGCAGCGCTGAGTGCCGCTATTGTAACCTCTGGTTGGGGTAGGCGGGGGTGTCGGCGCGCTGGGCGATCAAGCGGGTGGCCGCCCCCGCGCTGAGAGCCCGCCGCGGTGCACAGCTCTTATACCCTTGCTGTGGTTGTCCACCTGAAGAATGAGCGAGGGCGTGTACCATGCGCGTGATAGACAACCACGCAGGGGGGAGCTCTGGTCGCCCTTCCCTCACCGCTCGGGGCGGGGCAGCGGACAAGCTATTCGCGCGTGGGCGCTCGCGTCAGAGCTCTCGCCCGCCACACAGCGCGCGCCGGCGGACGCCAACGCATGTCCAGGACACGTCTCCGGGGCGCTGGGAGCGCAGCATCTGTTTCTTGCGCTTCGCGCCGGCCCTACCATGGACCCTACAGCAGCTGCGCAGCTGCACGCCGTGCTACCCGTTGGGGAAGAGCACCGGAGGCGAGCGCCTGACAGATATCTCCCGAAAAATCAGGACGGTCCGCGCTGCGTCTGTTTTGACGGACCTGTGGCTGCCGATTCGGACAACCGATGCGCGATGGACGACCGGAGGGGCGGTCAACAAAGACGGCTCCGTGCGGTTGCACCGTCGCCACGTGTACCGGCGGTAACCTGAACACTGGCTGGCTTGCGGTCACCGCTGTATTGTGTAACGGCCGATGCGCCGGTTCCTGCATGGGTCTGCCAGTGTACTGTATGCACCAGGGGCTTTCAAGCGTATTATTCTCAAGCGAATTCGCGCGTAGTTTTCCCGGGTTTACATGCGGTTGCTTGAAAATTTCTCAGCTACGAATCTTGGCATACCCGAATCCATATATTTCAATCAAGTCCTCCTGGGATCTAGCCACCCGAGTAGAATTCAGATCTACTCCTCTCCCAGGAATTATGCCTTCTGGGATGCTCGAAGAGTAGATTGAAATGCTAATTGAGAGGTACTTGAGCGATCCGGGTTGCATGTAGAGCCCACACATACTTGCCCAGATGCAGTCCGCCCGCCTCATCCGATTCACGTGGGCGGGGAGAGCGGGGCGACCTTGTACGCTCTCGTGGCCTCATTCGCGTCTTCAGCCGCCTTCCAGGCTCCACAGGTTCATGACAGGCTCTGCCCGTGCTGCTGAAGCGCACGGTTCGCGTCCAGAGTGTAGAACGATCAGGCGTATCTAGTCGATTGTTGTCCTATTGTGTACCAAACGGGCCTGTGTGGCCCTTCATGGGATCTAAATGTTAGGGGCAGCTCATGACATCCCGCAAATGAGTGCATGAGTGAGTTGCTCCGTTGTTCTCCAAATTCCGGCCCATCGGCGGCCTGTGTGGTACACGGTCCGGTGCTTTCGCGACAGCGCCGTGTCGTTCACCACACTGAAGCGAGCGCGCATCTTATTGAGCGTGGCCTGTGTTCAAACTTTCGTACACGACGCGTGCACCTTTCTGTGCAGAGAAGCCGCTCAGGGGGGCTGTGAGCGCTAACTTGTCAAAACCAGAGGTCATGATCGCTAACTTTTATTGCAGTCTGCTCAATTTTGCCGGTCCGGGCCGGGACAGAACGCAATCAGGACAGACTCTCAGCCATCCACTCAGCCGGATACGTGCTGATGGCCAATAGGATTCCGTCCTGATTGCGTTCTGTTCCGGCCCAGACAGGCAAAATTCAGCAGACTGCAATATTGTGGCAGGAACACCGACGGGGCCTCACTGTGGTGTGTGACCACTCCATTCACAGCAAGAGCTCCAGCCGGCGCCGCCGCCAATCAGTCCGGCGCTCCGGGCGACATCGGTTGTGCGGGCTAGTGTCTATTCTACTGTATAGCTCAATTGAGTCGCAACGACTCAATTGAGTCGCATTTTCGGGTTCTCTTCCTCGGTGAAACGGGTGCTCTGACGCAAAATCTGACAACATGAATGGACTCAGCGCCAGCCGTTTAGTCTTGGGGTACCTCATTACGTTTTCACTTCCGGTCATTTCTTGGAAAAAGTGGTCTCCGTGCCGACTTTTTCTCGCGTCGGACGCCCAGAAGTGCGGGGGTACGCCCCGTCTCTTCTTTGTCTAGATGCCCTCAGGCGCTGTTTCTGGGCCGCAATACCGCGTTTGAAGTTGACTGACGGCGGGACCGTCACGCACATGCATCCGCGCTTTTCATCGGTGTGTCCCATATGGGGAGCGGGCTGTGTGGCCTTCGAGGCAGAGGGTGGCCCATCACCTCGCCGCGCGTTTCTTGCTCCGTAGGCCCCTATCGGGTGGGGAAGAGTTCAGAGCACCTGCCCGTTTTTGGTTCCCTTTTTTCGGCGCCGTGCGTGACCGCTGCCACTGCCTGTATGCCGATTTTATCACACGGCAGTCTATTTCCACTCCTCCTTCTCTCTCCCCTGATCCTTCCTCCTCCCTCTCTCGTTCCATTCAATTTCCCATTTGCTCTCCAGACCACCTGCGCGAGATGAGCGGCGACCCGCGGTTGACTGCGGGGTCCACGGTCCACACCAAGGCCAAGAATATTCGATCTGCGATTACGTGCACGCGGCTGCTGGGCACCAGGGCAAATGACGCTGTGGCAACCGGCACCGTCACCCAGGTCACGAGAGCCAAGGTGGATGGTCGCATGTCCACCTCCATCATGGGGCTGTTTGAATGCCTGGCTAAGACTGTTGACAAGACCCTGCGTATCCGCAGCATCCGCCCGGGACCTGCACCCTCTCCTATTCCCCCTCTTCCCCCGCCGTCTTCACAAATGGCTCCGTCCGTGTCTTCCCAACTCCCTCCCCACGCCACACTTCCGGATGCAACTGGGGCCCGGCTGGAGCTAGTCAGATTGGCTGCTGATGCAACTTCTCCCGGCTCGGTCTCGGGAGCCGGTCACGCGATGGTTCTACACGTCGGTACTCAAGCGACGGCCAACAGGGGACCCAATTTACTTCTCCAAGGTGCTGCATTTCTGGCCGCGCCAAGAGCGCTTCCCACTGGTTCCTCCGTCACGCCACCATCCCCCATCCACTTGGCACTCGGTTCTGGGTCGGCTGCGGATCCACCGGCCCCCGCCATCACCCTCCTTAAGGGCCCCAACCGCATCGCCATCTGTGAAAGCCCATGGCTTCGAGCGGCGGGATCTGGTCGTGACCCAGCCGATCGGTGGACCGGTGTCCCCTCGGTCGTGGTCGGTGCGTACCCTGGGACGTGATTTCATCAGAAAAGGGGGGGACGCGGTTGATTTCGGCCGAACCTGAGCTCCTATCGACTACTTCCTTGCCGTGTTCCCGCGGCCGCAGCTTTCGCGCATTGTCGAGCTGACGTCGGCGCGGATGGAGGCCCGACGTCTGCCACCGACATCGGCGGGTGAGACTTTATAGGTGTTTGGCGCGCTCATCCTTGCCACGCGCTTCGAGTTTGGCTCTCATGCCGAGCTGTGGGCCACCGAGCCGCGGTCGAAGTACATATCCGCTCCAGCGTTTGTTAAGCGGACAGGTATGCCACGAAACCGCTTTGACGCGCTCTGGTCATCCCTGATGTTCAGTCGACAGCCGGCCGGCGGTCCTGCTGCCGATGACCGCGGCGGCGAGCGCTTTCGGTGAGCTCTGGTCAACGACTTTATTGCCAAGATCAACAGGCACAGAGCCTCTCACGTGACTCCAGGCGACACGCAGTGCGTCGTCGAGCTCATTTTCAAGTGGTATGGCCAGGGTGACTCCAGGCGACACGCAGTGCGTCGTCGAGCTCATTTTCAAGTGGTATGGCCAGGGTGGCCACTGGATCTCTGCCGGCCATCCAATGTACGTCGTTATTGACCGCAAGCTTGAGAACGGCTGCGAGATTCAAAACGCGGCGTGCGGGTGCAGCGGCATCATGATCGGGCTTCATCTCGTGCATACCGCGACAGAGGAGCATGCGACGCTCTCGGACGTGGAGAGACAGATGCTGCATGGAACTGCCATTTTGCAGCGCCTCGTTTGGCCATGGGCCGGGTCGGACCGCGTCGTGTGCGTAGATTGGTATTTTGCCAGTGTGGAGACAGCCCTCTCCCTTTAGGCTTCTGACCTGCGTTTTATTGGCGTGGTGAAGACGGCCCATCGGCGTTTCCCTTTTTCATCTCTCGCTGCTCGGGAGCTGGGGGAGCGACGGGACTGGGTGTCGATGGTCCATGAAGATGCTACCGGGTCCCCGGATCTGATGGCTGTCCTCTGGGTGTATCGGGACCGGAGATACTTCGTGGAGACAGCCAGCAGCACGAGGCCGGGTACGCCCTGTGAGCGCCTTCGGTGGCGTGAGCAGGAGGGAGAGGCCGAGAGGGTGGCCGTGCCTGTTCCCCAGCCCGAGGTGTGGGAGATTTACTACGGCTGCTGCGCCAAGATTGACAGGCACAACCGCTGTCGACAAGACGACCTCAAGCTAAAGCATAAGTTACGCACCCACGACTGTTCGTAGCGAGTGAACATCTCTATACTAGGGATCTGTGTTGTGGATTCGTGGCTACTACACTCGGGAGCACGTGGGGCCGCTTCACTAAAGTAGTCGGAGTTTTACGAGGACCTTGCTGCCGACCTCATCGACAACAGTTTTGATTCGGTCGGTTGGCGCCCGCGCGGCGGAGCAGAGGCGGGAGAGGGGGGTGGCGGAGGGGCGGGGGCAGGGCAGGCGGCGCTGGAACCGGCCTACGGGGTGGGGGTGCACCTCAAATCTACCACCAAGCGGCGCCTCGACCGGTCCGGCGGAGCCACCCCGCACTTGCGGCAGCGGTACTGCCGACAGTGCAAGGCTTTCCGAAGCACTTTGGTATGCTCCGCCTGTCGGGACCCGACGGCCGGTGGGGAGAATTCTTGTGTGGGCCGAAGACAGGCCGTTGCTGCTTTGCGGACCACCTGCGGGCAGCTCACGACACATTTCTGTAACTGTTTCGATGGCTACTATGCGGGGGCAGGTTGGATGGCGCTGGGTGGAGACGGATTGGGGTGGGTGGTGGCGGGTGGCGGTCGGGGGGGGTGGGGGGGGAGCGCTGAGGTGCTTCATAAACAGCCTGTGTCGGTAGAGGCGTGTAGGCGGGACGGGACTGGTTCTCAACATATTGTCAGTGTGAGACTGGGTAGTTCAGACGGCCTTGCAAGCCCACATCGCCGTTTCCATCCGTCTGGATGGGGGGGGGGGCGGGGCTCTGTGGAGGTGTGCTGTGCTGGATGGGTCGATTCTGAAGCGCTTGCGACCGGGTCTTCTCACAGCAACCAGCCAGACGGTTCTTCTTCCCTTTGGGCTTGGGTGGGCAGCTCAGATCCGCCTGGCTTCGTCAGGAAGCGCCGCGGCGTGCGTTCGTAGTCTCCAAATCTGCCGATTTCCCAGTGTAGCAGGCTGCAGAGGGCCATTTCCATTGTGACTCAAATGAGTCGCACGCTTAGCTTAATTGAGTCGCACTCAGGGTAGAATAGACACTAGAACGCCTTCTTTGACACCCTGAGTCGATGCACTGAGCGTGGGATCCAAAGGTAGATGGGGTTCCTAGCCGAAGTACGCTCGAACTACCTTCGAATGTGACATCCGCGATAGTGACTTAACCCACCTGCAGGTCGAAATTCTACCCAAAAGAGTCGCTTGACTCGGCTGGTAGGTCCATCTACGCTCGGCTCTTCGTTCTCTGAAACTTTTACCCAGTCGCTTACAGTATATTATCGCCAGATACGTGGTTACTTGACTAAATCACGGTCGCTCGAAACGCTCTGGTCGGCACCAGCGGAACTCGATGGACACGCACGTGCGCACCGGCCCCACGTAGATGCAAAGAATGGCTAGAATCTATCCCCGAATACGGAAGATGCAAACGAACCGTCTCAGCTTGGGCTGTCATCCGGAGGCGCTATACATAGGAGCGGGGGAAGCAGGGCGTCACGCCGTCCCTGATGTCATTGCCATCAATTCCTGATCGGGTGTGATCTCCCTGTGCACGGCGGCCAGGCTGACGACGTGGGTCGTCCCGGCTAGTGGGCTGACAACTGCCACCGCCGCCACTGCAGCATGGATACTTGCATGATGAAAACATATTCAAAAAACACTCTGTAGGACCCTGCTCAGATTGAGGTGCGAAGAGGGGTCACTGCGTGCTATTTTTATGGTACTTTGCGAAGGACGATAAAGCCCATATCCGCTCAGTACGCCCCACAAGCCCCGAAGTAGCTAGTTCATATGTCGGATTATAGCCGGTCTTTTCGATGCTGACACGAGAATCCCTTCCACACACAGGGGCGACGGTGGTCAAGTTTCGGTACTCCTGTGTCCTGAGGGGCTCGCCCATGAAACGACAATCTTGCATCAATGATAACATGCGACCTGCTCTCTTTGCAACTTCCTCTTGTATCACACAGCTGACAGAGCGGTCCGGGCGGCGGAGTTGGTTGAGGCGGGCGGCTACGAGTAGGTGATAGGCCCGAATGTGACGCTTTAGAAAGATATGACAACGCTGATGGACGTCGCCCTCGGCGGCCCTACAAGCCCACAACCTCGTTATTGATGATTTAGGGAGCGCTCAGCCCAGACCCGAGCTGTGGGCGAGAACCTCAATGAAACCTCAATGAGTTGGACTTAGGATGGCTCAGAAGCGCTCTCGCGCCGTCCGACCATTCGAAGCAATGGCCCACATTGATCCAAATGGTAGCTTCTGATTGGCTCTCACACAAAGATTTATCACGAGACGGCAGAACAGAAGCGGCAGAAATAGTAGGGTCACTGACCCCGTTATTCGTCGTGTCGCATGTGGTTGCTTGTACCTGTTTATTGTATGTCGTTGCCTACAGCTGTGCTAAATACTGCAGCTGCTCGGAAGCCTCGATGTCGGCCCCCGCATTGCCGCCCACGTCCCCGCCCGCATCAACGCCCCCACCCCCCCCCCTCACGGCCGCCGTCCGTGGTCGCGGCGCCCCCGTCGCCCGCCATATCAGCCGTTGCAGACAACCGCCGCTGCCGCTTTCGCAGACGATGACGGCGGTACACCAAGCTGCGGGAGAGGAGGTAACCAGCGCCCCAGCACGACTCACACACGGCGACCTGGGGCTCGCGCCCCTCCAGGTACTCAACAGCTTCGAGAAGCGCCACAGGGTCCTGCCGGCACTAGGACTCCTCGGGGTCCAACATCTTGGTGACGGCAAAGTGCGCGCACGACGCATGCGTCGCTTGTCCTCCTTGGTAAACCCAAACAGCTCGAGCTCGTGGACACACACGCTGCCAATGGCACCGGAGCCTGGAATCGGCCCCGAGCGGTCCCCGTCTACGTGTACACCTCCATGTCCAGTGGTATGGAACCGTCGCACTTGCGCATCCGTGCCAGCGCTGCCCACCCCCCAACTCGCGGACGTACCCTCGCGAAGACAAGAGGGTGTCGGCGGCCGTGCCGTTGCGCCTGCTTGGGGGGGTTGCGGTCGGCAGGAAGGAGGCGCCGAGGGCAACCACGGCCGGCGACTTGAAGACGCACCGGGCAGGGGGCGCGCCATGGCCCGCCGCGGTGACGCGTGCGCCATGGAACTTGCGCCAATCCTTGGGCGTGGAGATCCATCCGCGGGGGGGCTTGTCGATAACGGCGGGGTGGCGGGGGCAGGCGGACGAACGGAGGAAGAAGCGGGCGGCGAAGGGGGGGGGGGTGCAAAACGCGCAGTGGGGCGGGAAGAGCGGGAAGGGGACGTAAGAGCGGGGGTGCAGCGCCGTCTGCGGGACATCCGCTGGGCGCTCGTTTCGGCCGCCTCCCGGTTTTGAACCGCGATTCTCATTGCCTGCGCGGCCGGAAGGGCGGCAGCTACGCCTGGACAAGCTACCGAAAAGAACAGAGGAAGAAAAAAACACAGGACAACACGAGAGTGTCACCCGTCAGAAACGGAACAGCCATAATGGAGCACTTAAATGACCAAGTGGACCAAGAGAGGCCCATCATCAATGCAGCAGATGCGCGCAAACGCTCATCCTCCCCCCCCGCCCCCCAATATGTGATCCAATCCAAAGAACGACCAAGACTCAACGTCTGCATCGTGCGAGGCCGTGGTTGTAGACGGGTGAGTCTGGGGTCGACGTCGGGAGCCAGGGCTCGGCATGCTTGCTTGCAACAAGGCGTTGCGTATGCCGGTTGTGTGATGTGGTACGTTGGCTGCGGTTCGTTGACGTCGGAGCAGAGGAGAGCGTGACGCCCTCCAGCATTCAGTACGCCGCCGTCGGACTTTCGACAGTAATTGTGTGTGCAAGTCACGTGTGCCCTATCAGATTGCATTCATGAAGAGAGCAGCTCCAGTCCTGACCGTCCATTGTCTTGAGTTGACACCCAGACAATAGCGCAGGCCATGGAATGCCGTGGCGCTGCTGAGAAAGAGGACGACCAATGTCTCGTCGAAGCTGCCGCGACTTGGCCACAGCTTCTGGGCGCCCCCCCCCCCCCCCCCCCCCCCCCCCCCCCCCC
>Ga0209093_1002322_pt1 | contig 10689 bp, 14 predicted proteins | sample SidtaG_4_FD_187450 | JGI IMG/M metagenome (GOLD analysis project Ga0209093, IMG submission 187450) | Marine algal microbial communities from Sidmouth, United Kingdom - Sidmouth_Male1 metaG (SPAdes) (version 2) | ecosystem: Host-associated > Algae > Red algae > Unclassified | place: Sidmouth...
GAAAAACTCCGCGGCGTATCAGCCGGATTATCCTAACGGCCCGCGAAGATAATCCCTGAGATAATCCCACACCGATCCTGGTACTTTCCCAGAGATATGCCGACGAACTCGATGCTATCGAATCCTGGTAACTCCTCCTTATTTCTTTCAGCAGAAAGGATCTCAACTTATACCGTGAACTTCATACCACCACGCAGTGGGGGGTAAATATGAAAACCTGCAAGAGCCCTGCTAAATCATCCCCGATTTTATAGCGGGAACTCACTGTATGGAGTTGTGGACGGTCACAACTGTTTTCATACCACGACGTATTGAGCATATCCCGAAGATGCCCGACCGGGCAAGGATGTCAATCACGGGCCTCAGGCAGCGTCGCCCTCACAATGCGTTGATGAAATCTCGTGTCAGGTTCCAAGATATCTGCAACAAGGCCGAGCTATTGCACTCTGCCCAATTTTGCCGGTCCAGAAGAAGTACAAGAACGAGAACGGTAGCTTCATCTTCAAACATAAGTATCCATGTTTCGTGTAAGTCCCTAAAAAGCCTCCATCCCATTTGAAGTGACGAAAAATGTGGCCTGCCGGCGAAATCACACCGCGCTCGTTGTCGGCGCTGGACGTCGGCGCTCGACGTCGGCGCTCATCGACACTACCGAAGACCACCGCCACCAGCCGCGCCCCCCTCCCGAAGCGTGCCACGGACTCGCACCTTGCAGCATCCACGCACGCGTGCGTTTTTCCGCGTCGCAATGTGTCTTCCAATGACGCCGACACGGTCTCTGCTGCAGGAGCGGGCACTGAGTGGCGGTTCTCGGCACCACCACTTTGGTTCGTCGTCCAGCTTAAGTGACCTCTTGATCAGCTCGGTCCGTCGAAGGAACTGCCCCGGAAATCGACCCACAGCCCAGCCTTCCCCCAACGGGAGGAGAGGATCACGGCAAAGCCCAGGGGGGAATCGTAGTCCAAAGTACAGTTGGTTTTATCAGACGGCGATGGGGACGACCTCCCCACTGTCAATAAACCCCTCCCCAAACCGAGCGCCAGCGGCTAAAGTAGCCACCCCAAATGCGCCAAACAGGTAAATCCCTCCAAAGCGAAAAGTTCAAACAAGTAGTAGGGGGGTCGGGAAAACCACGAGGGAAGAACCCCGCCCCCGACCAGATCCGATCTCCCTGAGATTCGGACAGGTCGTTCCCTTGCTGGCCCGGACTGGGATATTTTGGGGGTGCCCCCGGGGGTGTGCTGTCCACAGCTGAGGGGCCGCGCCCCTTCCAGCCGCGGAACCCCCCGACGGCCACACAATGCAGGTAAGCACATCCCCGATTGCATCTGTATCACCGTGCTTGCATGGCTTTTAGACTTCTGTGGCTCGCAACCGTATGGTCGCGCGGCTTTACATCTCGTCACTCTTTTCAGGTTGGACGTTATCTAACTGGTTCTGCCATGGTTTTGGTCTCTCTTGTGGCGCTGTCTTTTTTGTGTTTCTTCTGATTGAATGCCGGTTTTCTTGTCCCTCAAAGCAGCGCGTAAAGTCGTGCGGCGGTGTGGGGTCTGCCGTCTTGATGGTCACATGGCCCCGCGCTGCCCAATCAATTACAGAAGCATCGTCACGTGCGGCCGCAAGAAGCGCTCGTGCGGGAGGTGCTCGGCCGCCCGCGATGTGTGCGAGGAGGTCGGGCACGAGCCGGATAACGTTGACATTTTAATTCTAGGAGGCGCGGCCCCTCGCTGGTCGTGCTCTTCATTTGAGATGGGCGCTATGCAAGCGCGACTGCAGCCGAAACTGCGGGAGATCGTCCCCACCGTACGCGAGCAGACCAACGCGACCCGGAGGCGCAAGCACACGCTTGCCGAAATGAAGCCCCAGGACGGCGATCGACTGGATCTGCTCACTCGGCAATCAAACTTTATCGATTTGACGGGTTTGAGCGGAGCGGCCGCATCCCCCGCGGCGCGGACGGCGGGACGCGTTGCGGCCTTGCTGAAAGACGAGGGCTCATTCCGTCCGGCGGCGCGCGCCATGGGGGCCTGTGCTGCTGATGCAGCCGCCCATCCGACGGGCGGCTCGGATCAAGCCGTGCCAGGCCCCCTGGGTTCAGCTGTAGAGGAAGGGGGCCGGGCAGCGACCGTCTTGGCGTCCCTGGAGGAGGCATTCAAGAACGAGCAGAAAGACTCGGAGAGCACCCGCTCTGGCGCCTGGCGCCGCAACAAGGAGGCCGGGCTGAGCGGCGGCCGCTCGCTCGCTGTGGAGGACGTTTTGTGCAGTTCAATCCCTTTCTTCCACGTCAAAGGGGAGGAGCTGAAGCGGGCCGCTCAGCGGTATGTGGCGCTCCCGGACTGCCCCGAGCTGTCGAAATTTAAGGCGGCCATGGAACAGTTTACTGGGCCGGGGAGGATGTACACGGGTGCATAAGTCACGCGTCGCGAGCTCACCCGGGAGCACGTGTGCAGCGAGCTGATGGAGTGTGCGGCGAGTGTGTGTCTAACCGTGCCGGCCGTGCTTGCCTCTATGCGCCAGTTCATTACTGAACTGCGCCTAGTGTCTATTCTACCGCAGCATCATTTGATGCGAATCGCATCAAATGATGCCCATTTTCGGAGCGTTTGTTTTCGTATTTCCCGACCTCTGAGGCTCCTTATGACGACAGAAACTGACTCAGCGATGCCTTGTAACTCTTGGGGGAGCTCTCAGCCAATATGCTATGGATACAAACGGAGGGTGCTCCAGATGCCTCAACAGGGGGGGTCGAAGCTTCGTTCTCTGGCCCTGTCAGAGGGTGCATCATTTGATGCCCGACCGGGCATTATTTGATGCCCGATTGCGGTAGAATAGACACTAGGCGACGACGAGATGAGCCGCTTTTTCGAAGACCCGATGCCTGACTCCACTGGGGAGCAGTCTTGTCCTTCGAGAAGATATATTCCAACCACTCGGCCGCAATAGAACGAGCTGCACAATGTCCACCCATTGCAACAAGTAAAACGACCATTCCCCTCTCTCAATAGAACATCTCGCAGGCACGCACCTCTCCTCAAGTGTCTTCAAGCACCATACGAGCACTAAAGTTCCCAGGTGACAGACCCCGAAAAACAGTTCAAGAACAGCAATCAGGCTCAGCAAGCATGCCAGGGTTCGGAACGACAGAGCGCGGAAACCACATGCCCGGTCTATGTGAGGGGATCGCGCATAGAGAGCGTGCTAAAAAACGAGTTTTGACACGAGAAATGGGCTCAGCACACATTTTGTTTCCCTGATCGTATACGGGGACCTCCCAAGTATGCGTCATAGCGACGGCCCAAAGCGTCGGTCACTTTGTCGCATGTGTGTCGCGGGGGGTCAAAAGCGAAATCAGCATAGCTCTGGCTGCGGGTTGCTGTTGGCGGTGCTTGTGTGCTCATATTGGAGCTGTGCCTTCCCTATAGTTAAATCCGAAAAGAGCATAGCTCGGCGAGCTCCCAAAGAAAAGATAGTCCAGAGGCCCGTTCGGTCCTGTTTCTGACGAATACGGGAGTGGGGCGCGTGGAAAACATGCTCAAAAATGCGTCATGGCGACGGCCCAAAGCGTCCGTCTCTTTGTGGCATGTGTGTCGCGGGGCGTCGAAAGAGAAATCAGCATAGTTCTGGCTGTGGGCTGCTGTTGGCGATACTTGTGCGCTCATACTAGAGCTGTGAGATCCGTCTATCTACATCTGAAGACAGAATAGCTCGGTGAGCTCCCAAAGAAAAGATAGTCCAGAGGCCCGTTCGGTCCTGTTTCTGACGAATATGGGAATGGGGCGCGTGGAAGACGTGCTCAAAAACGCGTTTTTGACGGCAGAAATGGGCTCGGCACACATTTCGTGTCTTTGCTGGTTTAATGAGGCCTCCGACGCATGCGGCAGAGCGGTCGCTCGAAGTGTTCCTGGGAAGGTCGCACTACTCTTGCTGTGTGCATTTCAGCCCCTCGGTTTAGTCAGAATTTCCCAGAACAGCGAGTTTTGGGCCAAACAAAGATTCACGACAAAGTCCCGTTTGACGACCGCGGACCCACACCCGAGCAAGTGCCGGACGCTAACAGGGGTCCCTATGACGCATATTATTGATATCCTCTTGTACGAGCAGGGACAAAAAACGTGTGCTGAGCCCATTTCTGACGTCAAAACGCGTTTTTGAGCATGTCTTCCACGCGCCCCACTCCCGTATTCGTCAGAAACAGGACCGACCGGGCCTCTGGACTATCTTTTCTTTGGGAGCTCGCCGAGCTATTCTGTCTGCGCATGTAACTAGAGGAACCTCACAGCTCCAATATGAGCGCACAAGTACCGCCAACAGCAGCCCAAAGCCAGAGCTATGCTGATTTCGCTTTTGATCCCCCGGGACACACATGCGACAAAGTGACCGACGCTTCGATTTGTTTCTATACTGGATATGTGCGACGTCGCTAGTGCTTTCTGGGGGGTTCTCAGATGTGTTTTGGCCTTGTTTTCTGGCAGGAAGAGTCGTCGGGCCAAACATTGTATTTTTCTTTCTCGTGACCGTTGTTGATGGGTTGCTCTTTTTTGCAGTGCTCTCAGGCTTTACTGTTCTAGGGTATGTAGAGGTTGTAGCGCCGAACGGCCGCCTTCACAAACCTTCGACACATGTCGCCAGTGATATGAAGAAGCATGGCGTCAATGGTGGTTGGTCATGGGCCACGCGTTGAACTGGTCTGGCGATGAACAGCGACGTAGCGAGCTGCTGCTCACAGAGAAGACATCTTCAATGGGGTTGAAGTCGGGCGAGGAGGGAGGCATGAGCAAAAAGAACACCCCAGCGGCTCTCAGGCTCGCCAACGCCACGCTATCATGAATGCGGGCATTGTCAAGGACTAGTACACCGCGCTCGGGCTAGACACTCCACTCTCCCGCCACACACGCTCGCATACGCGGTAACACAAACGAAGTAACAAACAAAAGAAATTCAACCGCCGTCTGCCCCGGGGGAAGCCGTGTAATCATCCAGTCGAGCACGCAGACATGGGCCATCGCCACAAAAAAGCTCTTCCTCGCCCCCGCAGACGACGCGACGTAGCACTCGGACTGCGAACCGCGCACTGCCCACGCCCACCGACGCTCGGCCGCCTGCCCCACCCGATGAGTTTCATCAATGTAGACGCGGCAGCTGAGCGGTATTTGCCATTGGGCAGCAACCCAGGCAACCCGCTCGGCCTCGTTGCAAGTTAAAAAGTCCTTCTCAATACTCTTCCTCGTGTAGCCGTTTCGTGCTAAAATTCGGCTGACCGAAGCCGGGGATATCTCGACCGCCCCTTCAACGCCTGCCGTCAGCGCGTTGACGACATCAGTCATCTCATCGAGAAAGAGCTCTGGCTCATCCTCGAAGGCCTTGAGGACGGCGTCACGGAGGGTCGGGTCGTCGCCGACTTTGTCAGCATGCCGGTTCCACCGCTCTGGGTCATAGCGGAAGTCGCCCCCAGTCTTCCAACAGTAGGCCAGGAAGCGCCGTGCCGACCGCTCAGAGATGCGAAGGTCGAGGGCAGCGCATTCCACGCTCTTGCCGTCCACGACCACCATGCGGACGAGGTGCTCTCGCGTCTCCGCCGACTTCATGACCCGCAAGGTGAGTGCGCACGAGGAGCAGTGGGTGGGGGGGGAGGAGACCAGAAGACTTGTAGAAGTGAGATGGGGTGGGACAGGGGGTATGCGCGCCGGGGCCGAACGATGAGGTGGGCGCGAGTTCACGAAGCCAGAGACGAATCATGCACAGGCCACCTCCGTCAGGCGCGCGCGACATGGCCGCGCCATCCGAGGCGCCGATGGCCCAGTCGGTGAGAATCTGTGGGACGGCCTGCTGCCACCTGCAGTTTTTGGTCGTTTGCGAGCTTCTGAGGACGGTTCCTTGCGACGGACGACCAATTTTCACTGGACTTCCACGTTCTTGGGTCAGATCGTCTGAGACTGCCGCGGCGGTCCGCAGAAGCGCGTTCAAGAACCGCAAGTGGGAGCTGTAAAGTGGTGAATGCGACCAAGGATGGCGTAAATATGGATTTTGGGAACGTAATGAGAGCGCCGAGCAAGACAGCTGTCGGTTAAATGTCAAAATGAGAAGTCTTCACGTTGCACAATGAGCCAGATGGAGATCAAATGTACCTAAGAAAGGTGCTCAATTGACAGTTTTCATGGATGCTGGCTGCTTTCGGCAAAGCCATAATTGTTCAGATTGCTTCCGTTCCTGTTCAGAACCGGCAAAAATGGGAAGCCTGCAATGTATTACTGCGCGACCCCTTTGCGTTCTGAGAGAGATAAAAATTGAGTACATCAATCTTATTTGCACGACTTTCAAGGAGAAGTTCACATCCTTCGCGACATACCTTGGGAGACTCGCTGCAATGATCCCTCGGAGGTCTCGGGGAAGAAGTGGAGCACGACCCTGACGGAGGAAAGGATGTGACACCGTCCAGCATTGAGAACAAACCCTGCAACGTCGGCCCCAAGTCATATTTGCGAAACGTGACGCAACGTGGCGCAAACGTGTCCCATTTTGCAGGAAATGGGGCAAGAACGCTCCCGCATCAACGTCTCCGACCCCATTTGTGCTTAACTTCAACAAAATCAAAGGACGTAAGTACAACGCATTTGTTGCTTTCAGAAATGGGGCGTGTGCCGGACCGACCCCATTTCCGACCGGAAATGGGGTCGGTCCGAAGCCGACCCCATTCTTCTATGCTCTCTCATTGGTCGTACGATTCGGAACAGTGTAGAAGATAGCACGCTTAAGTGAGCAACATGTGGGCCCACGATCAGCCTCGGGTTTTCACAATCATTCAGAAACGAGAAATTGTCGATCTGGACCACTCCTCGCGACAGCGGACTCACGGCTCTCGCGAGATATTTCGGTTACGGCGTGCGCAGAGGGACACGTGTTGGATCTCTCAGCGTCCCACGCATCGCCTCAAGAGCAATATGAGAGGGGTGGGGCTGTCGACCCAGGTGTGCTGCGCCTGCGTAGGGCCTCCCTGGGGGCCCACGTGGAGGGAGGTCGTGGCGCGAGGGCGGCGCGGGACGTCGACAGCGCCGCGTGGAGGGGCGAGATCGGGCCGGTCGCTGTGCCACAGCTATTAGGGCGCCCTGACAGGAGCCTGAGGGGGTCCTGCAGCCTGAACGGTCGCGCCTGGATGGCAGGGGCCGCGATCGGCACCGTTTGGAGGGGGGTGGCCCCCCAGCCACCGAGCATCAGTGGCAGGGGTGCCCGCACGAGCACTGCCTGGGGGGGGTGGTGGCGGGGCATCCCGGCGTGCATCAGCGGTGGGGGGGTGCGCTGGGGTGGCTGTCCGCAGTGGTCGGCCGGACACGCCATTGAGAGGACGGCACGGGCCGCCCGCTGATTGACATCGCCGCTGCCACCCCCATCCCGCCGCCGCCGAATTTTGTCCACCCACCACACCCGTGAGCTGGGCCGACGCGACCCCTCCTCCATCGCACCGGCCACGGGCCTCCCTCGCACTGCTGGGCTCCCTCACACTCGCCCCCCCTCGTCGATCTCGCTGGGCACGCCCCCTGATCGCACCGCTCGTCCCCTCTGGACCCCCCTCCTCCCTTTCCACGACGCACTAGGCGCCCCTGCTGTTCTTCTCCATTCCCACCCCATGCCCCACGGGGTCCGGTCGTCTGCGTCCCTGCCTTGAGTATGGACGTCGAGGAGGAGGAGGTCTCGGCCACCGCCGCACTTCTGGTGGAGAACGACGGCGCGGACGTTGCTGCTGTAGTGCAGGCGCACGTCAATGTGCTCATGGCGGTGCGCCGACGCGCGCGCGCCAAGCGCATCGCGCGAAGATGGCTCTATCGTGGCTCCACCACGGGGCGCCGTGGCAACAAGCGCCGCGACTTTGCGGCCGGTGTGCACGCCATTTTGCGGCACTACTTCGGTGTTGGCGATCTGCTTCCTATCTACGATGACTGGGACTTTGAGACGCGGTTCCGTGTCCCCAGCGCCGTCTTTTGGCGTATCTATTTGGCTGTCAAGGACTATCCTGTCTTCCAACAACGAAGTAATGCGACGGGCAAGCTGCAAGCGCATCCACTGCAGAAGGTGGTGGCAGAATTTCGCGGGATCGCCTCCGGGGAGGCGGCCGACCTAACGGACGAGTACGTGCGCCTGCCCCGGACGGTGATCTCCAAGTCGACCAAGTTGCTGATGGAGTTTATTTTCAAGCGCTGGGGACCTACCTACCTGCGACGACCGAACCAAGACGAGCTCAACACCATGATGCAGCGCAAAAAGGAGCGCGGGATGCCGGGATGCATGGGCTCCCTTGACTGTTGTCACTGGGAGTGGCACCAGTGCCCGAAGGGGATGGCGGGGGCGTATCAGAGTCGCAAGGGCAAGAGGGGCATCGTCGTAGAATCTGTGTGTGACGAGGACCTGTGGTTTTGGCACTTGTTTGTAGGGCCCCCCGGCAGTCTTAACGACATCCACGTCATACAGCAGTCGCCGCTGTACCTGAACGTCACTGGCAGCCGGTAGCCGCGGCGCGGCACGCCCTTCACTATCAATGGCCGCACCCGCACGCTACCCTACTACCTGGTCGGCAGGATTCTCCCGCGCTACGCTTTTCTGATGTCGCCGCACCCCAAGCCGTCCACCGAGGAGCAGACGACGTTCAACTGCCTCCAGGAGGCCATCCGTAAGGACGTGGAGCGGCTGTTTGGCGTTTTGCAATTCGCAGTCACCAAACATGGTAGACAACTTTCAAAGTTAGAGAAAACATTTCACTTTGATGGCATGACAAGTACATCTAAGAAATGTGACGACCAGTAAATACAGGGCCTTGGCACTGTGGATCGTCCAGAACAGGCATGCTTTCAGTGGGGTCGCCTGTTCTGAGCATGTCCATGCCGGATCCCAGATTTTGTACTGCGGAGACCGCAGTGTGTGCTTCTTCCTCTTTCTTTTGCGCCGGAGGAGTTTCTGTCGCTTGCCCCCATCCTACCATGTCGTCGTCATCCGCCGCCCCACCCCCTCGCCGCCGGGCGCGCAATGGTTCATACATATGGCTCTGAACCAAGCGTGAACCAGAAGGTCTTTTTACCTTCGTTTAAGTATTCTTATGGAGTTTTTCACGCTGATCAATGCTACGCGGTTAGCTACGCGATTCTGACACCTCCGGGTGGGGAACGGCGTGAAGTAGGCAGAGACAAAGTTTGCTTTTTTCTGGCAGGGTGAGGGAATATCAGAGGAGAAAAAGCTGTCGCTTACGGTACACAGTTCGCCCCACTGAGCCCGTCCACCCCTGGCCAGGAGATCGCCATGGGCGCCGGGGAGCGCAGGGATGGTGATCAGACACTCATAGTCTGTGCCGCTATTTTTATTCCCAGAGAAGACGCATGTTGGGCACTATGCCCCCCGCAGACTGCCGCCCGGAGAAGAACATGTGGTGATGCAGTGCGTCACTGCCTTCGTTCCCGATCAAGGGCCAGCGCTAAGACGACTCGGGCGTGCGATTGGCTGCGTCGACCGACTTTCGTTTTCTGAATGAGGCGGACTGTGTACGAGACCGAAAAAAATGGGGCTCCCACAGGATGCGAAATGGCCATTTCAAGCGGGATGCTGAGACACGAGAGCTATATACAGGACACGGTGATCAATTTGTACGACACGCACACCGAACCAGTGAAACACGTTGGAAAGTGCTGACATCAGCTTATGTAGACAATAGATGAGCCGGAATCCTGACGTACGGATCTGGGCCGTCTTAACTGAGCGTGGGAGAGCGGCGCCGTTTTCATTTGGGCCTTGTCCTCTGTTGTCGGGCGTGCGCGCGCTTTGGGGAGGGCGGTCGTCGGCGTGGGTGCCTGCTGGGTGTGTGACCAGTGCGACGTGGGTCGGCTGCTGCGGCGGTGAGTGGGGGACGACACCAAGGGTGCCATCTCCCCACAACGCGTGCTGGCAGGCGGGTGGAGGCAGGCAGCAGGTCTACAGTCTCTCGCGGTCGGGGAGCGCGCAGTTTCTCTACGGCACGGTCACCGCTGTGGGTTCCACCACCCGCTGTGTGTGCCACCACCCGCTGTGGGTGCCACCACCCGCTGTGGGTTCCACCACCCGCTGTGGGTGCCACCGCGCGCTGTGGGTGCCACCGCCCGCTGTGGGTGGGGACTGCCGCAGGGGTGTCTCGCGCCGCCGCCGGTCGGCTGTGCACGTTGAGTTTTGGGAGCGTCATCCGTACAAGACTGCGGCTTGACACCCGGTCCGAGACACCCTCTGAGTTTGTGGTGCCGAGTTCGTGGCGGTCATGCCCAAATCTGATTGGGCCGTTCATTTACCCGACCGCACCACAAACTCGGAGTGTGGCGCGCCGGGCTATGCCCCAAAGCCATGTGGCGCCACATCACCTGGTCTGCTCCAGGCCACAATCGACAAGAATTATATGTCAATGCTGGCTTTTACACGAAGAAATTCGTGGGAGAGGACATTTATCGGGCGCAACGGCGCGGCTCTGCATGAAGTTTCGCGCGGGTGCTTCGAGTCGGGTACGGCACATGCCGCCCCGTGTCTACGACGACCCCCGCCCGCGCTGCGTGCCGTGCCCCTGGCTGCCTCCTTTTTTGGCGCGGCTTCCAAAGGTACGGTTTTTGAACAGCAGGGCAGCACAAGGGGGCGGGGAGGGGGGGCGGGGGGGGCGGCGGCGTCGAGCATAGAGAGTCGAGACTGACGGCC
>Ga0209093_1002323_pt1 | contig 10687 bp, 9 predicted proteins | sample SidtaG_4_FD_187450 | JGI IMG/M metagenome (GOLD analysis project Ga0209093, IMG submission 187450) | Marine algal microbial communities from Sidmouth, United Kingdom - Sidmouth_Male1 metaG (SPAdes) (version 2) | ecosystem: Host-associated > Algae > Red algae > Unclassified | place: Sidmouth...
GCATTCCCGGCGGCGGTGGCGGGCGCCCCCCGCGGCCGTTACACAATGGCGTGGCGGTCCGCCCGTTGGTTTTTTTGTGGGCGTGTCCGAGTGGCGGCGGGTCGGGCAGGCTCCCCTTTCACCCCCCCCCCCCCCCCCCTTTTCCCGTCCATGGACAGTGGCCTTGGCGGACGAGGGACCTACAACACAGCCCATAGGAGCGGCCGCGGCGCTTTTCTTTCTTGTGCGCGGCCGCCGCCCCCCCGGCGGCTAGACGTTGGTAGTGGCGGCCCCGACCGCTCGCCCCGCTGCCGCTGGCCGCGCCGACGGCCGCCGGCGCGGGCGGTGGATGTGGCGGCGCGCCGCCCGCCAGTGTCGCATTGTCGCGGGCGCCTGGGGGGGGGGCATGCTCCCCGCCGCCCCCGCTCGGGGAGACGGTGACGGGGACGGCGACGCGGGGGGGGGTGGCTATGACCTGGCCGACCTGTTTTTGATGGACCCGACCAGCGCCGACGCGGCGTCCGCCTCCTCCTCGGCGTTGCGGTCGAGCGGCGGCGGCGGCGGCGGCGACGGCGGCGGCGGCGGCAGCGGCGGCGGCGGCGGCGGCAGGGCAGCGGCTGCGGTCTGCAGAGATGCTGGGGTCTTTGGCCCATCGCCACCCCTGTTGCTGCCACCGCCGGTTGCGGTTGTTGGTGCGCGACACCTCCCACCGGGCGCCCGTCAAGCGCCAGGCGTGGGCGACCCGCCGTCTGCGACAAGGACAGGTGCCTCTGCTGGGGGCCTCCCGCCCGCGCGACCCCCCCCCTCCCCCCCCCCTCCACCTCCTGCTGCGTCTGCGGCAGCGGCCGCACGCACCCCTGCCGCCCCAGCCGACGCTCTCCGACGCGAGCCGACCCCACCGGCGGGCGGCGAGCCGCCCGACGCGTCGGGCGGCGCCGCGGAGCGCGCCGCCGCCCGCTCCGCCGCCGGGCGGGCGCGGAGTTTGCGGACGCGGCAGCGCAACGCGCTGCGCGCCGCGACCATGGCGACGTCGGTGGGCTACTTGGAGGGGGCCAACGGGCGCCTCCGCTCGACGGTCGCGGCGGTGGTGGCGGCGGCGGCGGCGGCGCCCGGGGAGGAGCGCGCGCGCGTGTCGGCCGCCCTGCGGGCGGCGCTCGGGTCGGGGGCGGGGGTGGGGGTGGTTGCGTTTTTGGGGGGGCTCCTGCGGGGCTTGGAGGAGGGGGGGTCCTGACGGCGGGGGGCCGCTGGGGCGGTGCTGGGGCGGGCGCCGTGGGGGTGGTGGTGGTGGCGATGAAGCAGGGGAGGCGCACGCGGCCTCGAGCACAACCGTTGGCGAACCGTTTCTTTGAAGCGGGCCGACGCCTGCGCGGGTCTTCCTCCAGACGGCGACTTGGACGGGATGACGGGCGTGCGTGGCTGGTGGCCGGTCGTATGGTGGCTCTCAATGGCGTTGCCGGTGAGGCGGTGACCGGATGAGTGCTGTGTGGACGCGATACGCGTCGGGTGGCCGACGGGGTGCGGCCGTCAATGCGCTGCCCTTCTCTTGCTTGTTTCGCGGGCTTCCACGAGAGCCGCCGGTCGGTCGAGCGCGGACCTGCTGCGGACAACCCTTTTGTTTCCTTCTCGACGTGTGCGGCTGGTTTGGTTTGGTTCAGTGATAACCCTGTAGCAGCGCATGCTTGAGAACCCTTTTTTCACACACGAGTCCCGTGTTGTCTTTTCTTTTTTGATTGCTGTACATGACGCATGGCGAGTCGAGCCGACCCTTGGGAGAGAAGTAACAGAAAGAGGAAGCCAGGAACCACACATGCCACAAGGATAGAGCCGGGCATGAAACGCTCGGCGGCAAGCGCACATGCCGCTTGGCGCACGGTCGACACACACGCATTGCTCCCGCTGTCCAAAGCCGAGGAACCTCGGACAGCCAACGCCCCTTACTGCTGCCGCCGCCGCCGCGCCGCAGCCGCCTGCTCAGCACGAAGCGTCTTGACCACCTCAGCAATGGCCTGCGCGTTGATGCCCGCCTCCGTTAGCGTCAGGATCATGGCCACATCATTCCGAGACAAGCCGGTGGAGAGTGCACACGACAGCTCGTAGGCATCTACGGGCGCAAATGGGATACAGGCAAAGTGGGCAGGGTACCAGCAGCGAAACAATGTTCAGAGTCAGCATGTCGACTCAGAAATGAGCACGGGGAGCACGTGTAGCGAGCACAAGCCCAAGCGGGACCGACCGACTAGCAGGGTGCACGAACAAAAACCGCGTCGCGTGGCAAGGGCGAACAAAGACCGCGTCGCGTGGCCAGGGAGCACATGTCCGGAGTACGACGGAGGGCACAAAGAAGACATTCATACCTTCTAGAGCACGTAGCTCAGCTTCATCCTGGCGACCGTTGTTCATGAGGGGCAACTACAAGGGGGACAGGGACACGAACGGGACCCAAACGAAGAGTCGGCAGGGCACTTGGTCGGCGGCAGGGGCGCGAAGACGAAGGTAGCGAGACCCAAAGCACTCCTTCAGCAATATGTGGCTAGCAATTAACAACGCATGCCAGATAATTCCACAGCATACCCAAGGGCAGGACACATACCATGCACATACCTGAGTCCGGATACCGAGAACGATTCCTGTCCAATCGTTAGCGAACCGGTGCACGTGACTTTCGCTAACGATAGGCTATCGTCGCCCGCTGCTCTGAGTTCCGGACGATCACAGCCTATCGTTAGCCAAGTCACGTGCGCGCCGGACCGCTCTCAGCCGCACAAAGTATCCGCTTCGGTCGTAGCATGAAATATTTCAGGGCCCGTCCGTTTTCAAGCCCTCTTCAGCACATTTTCTGCAACCTTTTCAAATTTCTCTTCGTTGTTCTTAGAACAGGTTCCGTCACCGACGTTCTTCGTTTCCTAAGCGCATCTGGGGCACCCAATCCTAATTTTCTCCTCTGCACGTGACAGTCTCTCACCGCCCAGCCTCCCCAGCATTGCGTCTGAGTCCATTTGAGAGCCCCCTCCTTGCAGTTTTGTGGCTGGACCGTACCTTCCCAGGCCGTCGACAAAAAGCATCGCCTGCTCGTTTCCCAGCTATATACACACCAAGCACACATTTCATATGATTCCTTTCCCTGAAATGCAGAGCTCCCGTGGTGTGCACAAAAGAAAGGCTGCGAGTACCCCCGCAATGCTCTTTTTTCCGGCATCCAAGGTAGAAGATGCTTTCTGTTGTCCTTTCCTGTGTCACTGTGCTCTGGCCACTCTCCCACATCCGGTATCTACCGCTCGGCCACAGGACACACTTGCGTGTGAATGAGCAAGATGCTCACGCGTAGCGGTGGCGCCGCTGACACGTTGCCAGCGTGCGCGCGTGAGACGTGTCAACGCGCTGACCGTGTCCACCTAAGGGTGCGTCAGACGGACGCGCGGACGGGCGCGAGGACGGGCGCGAGGACGGGCGCGAGGACCATCCAGGGCGGGCACTGTCCGGGTTTGTGACGGGTGCCGGGCAGCGGGGCGCGCCCGGGATGGGCCGCCCAGTTGGGCTGTATAAAGAGAGGAGCTTGGCTGGGATAGCCCAGCCAAGCCCGGCAACAAGACAACGAGTCTCTTTTCTTTCATTGCGCTCCAAGCACTCGTTTTTCGAGCGTACAGCATCCCATGCAGGACCCGCGTTGCGCCAGTCTGGTGAGCAGCTCTGATCGGAATCGGCTCGGTCAACAAGATCCTTACCAAAAAACAACTCCAAACAATAGTAGAAAATCCAACGTGTCAAAGGGGCTACATGATACAGTCCGCACTTCAATTACCCTTCTTTCTTATCGAGGGTTCTGACTGTTTGGGAGGAACCGTCTGGGCTAAGGTTGGTTTTTACCGAACTTTGCGATTGTGGATATCGCGTCTAGATCGGTGAACCGATTTACCGATTTTGTATGGGGATCTCGGTATCTTAACTTTCGCATTATTTCCGATACTGTGGGATGTGTGGTAGAAGTTGCACTCCCGTTTTCACCCTGTGTCACGCTTAAACGGCCACAGCTGGACCCGGATCGTACCCATGGCTCGCCTCGGCACCCCACCCAAACAGCTCCATGACCACGACAGTGCCTGACCCGTGCTAGCTTGCACATATCCTTTCGCCTCGGCGTCAAAATTTCTCTCACGTGCGAAGGCATGCCATGCACTAGACGACCCAGTAGTTCTATAAACGGCGGCCGCGCATTGGGAAGGGTCAGCTCGACTGTGAGCCGAGTATTTCTCTGCATGGAGTGGGCTTCTCGCGCCCCATTTCACAAAGCGACGCTAGATAGCTGAAAGTGGCAAAAATGTACGGCACCGCTACGGAGCGAGCTGAATTGCTGGCATGAGGGTCTAGTCCCTGGACGCGAGTGTCTGCGGTTTCGGTAAATTTCCGGAGGCTGGCCGACTCATGAAGGCTCGTATTCTAGGTGCGGCCACTGGACCAACTGAACTGTAGCGGGATGGTCCGCATGCGATACATGGGTGCCTTGTGCCATCCGTAACGTACTTTTCGTTCTGTCTTGCTTGTCTGCCTGGACGGAGAGTAAACTTAAGAGAATTTGAAGGGCAGTGTGTGCGGCATCGGTGCGGCAAGCGCATGTTTCAAAGCTCGTACAAATACAATGCGGACGACTCCCAGTCGAAAAGAAAATAGTCAATGTCGATTATCGATAGGGACATCGATTCCTACCGACTTCATATATCCAGAAATCTTATCAATATGCAATCGGTGCAGTGCACCAGTTGATCCAGCGCACTTCATTTCATAACTTGGATACAAACTACAGAAAACAAGTTGATTGTTTTTTGACAGAACCCCTTGTCGAGTGATCAATCTAAATATGTCCGTGCTAACGAAAGTATCAATGAATCTGACTCATGAAAGACGGCTCGAGAGAAACACTGGATAGGGTCCGCCCAATCTTCATGAGCACCAATAAGAACAACTCCAGTATGGCATTTTATCTCCGCACGTATGGTGCAGGGTGGTTCACGTTCCTCTTCAGAGGCTCAACTTCTGGGAAACGAGGTCAACAGGAACTTTTTGGCATCCCTACTTTCAGAGGTCCCAGTGCCAAAATGTCAATCTGCCACCTGCCCCTGAGAGGTTCTCAGAGCAATCATTTCATCTTTCAAATGAAAAAGCCGGATACAAACAGTGGCCCCCTACTTGCCATTCTCCTGCATTCAAAAGCCGAAACGAGGTATGTGCATGGTATGGGGGCCGGACACAGACCGTGCTTGCACTGTCTGAGCATGCTCACTGGGGTCCGAGCACCATTGCGGTGGTGCATGATGCACGACGCTTAACGACATTCCTCCAGAGGTCGTTGCAGTCCAGGCACCGAGATCATGCAGGCCAAACAGAGCGAACTGACAAGAGTGAAGCGGAAGTGGCGGAGACATGCAAAGGGTGAAATAAAATGTACACGGAAAAAATAAAAGAGGCTGCTGAAGCATCGCATCACGTGCGGCGGCAGCGCCCTCACCCCCCCGCCCCCTCATGGAAAAATAAACAGGAAATACAACACAATCGACGCTGCTCCCACCAATACTCACAGAGAGTGTGTTGTATCTACACGAGGTTGGCCAGTCCCTTGGGAGTCAAGAGCACAAAGAGATTGTCCTTGTTGCCCCTGCTGACACGCACCTCATCGTCCAGGTAGGTGACGTCCAAGAAGCCCTTGGCCGAAGCCGGAGCCTTGACGGACAGCGGCCCAAACTGGAAGCGCTGGAACTGCACCTGCACCCGCATCGGCGGCTTGACGCCAAACGTCGCATGAACCTTGTTGGTCAGCAGCCCACCGGCCAGCTGCTCACTGTTGGTGATCGTCCCGGCGCCGACGTCGACCGCCTGGAAAATCTCATCGTTGGGCCGCAGCGGCGGTGGCCGGCTAGTGCCGAGGATGGACGCAGAGGTCGTGTACACGAGCTTCCACACCGCCCCGAGCTCCGCCGACTCGACCGGCACAGGGGTGGGGTTGAGCGCCTCAAGCCGCCGCACAATGGCGTCAATCTTCTCCTGCGCTCGCCGGTTCGACGCAACCGACCGGCCGAGGCGGGTCGACGCAATGGCGGTCATCAACTCGGCCTTGACCGCGGTCGTCGGGGACGCCGACGAGAAAACCATGGTCGGCGTCCCATTCAGGAGAGGAGAGGAGGTGTTCGCTCGCCGCTGCCGGGGGAGCGCCGCGCCGACCGTCGACACCGGCCGCCGGGGGTTGAGGCGCACAGTGGCGTTGGTGGTAGAGCGGGCGCCGACGGGAACGGCAGTGACGGGGGGGAGGAAGGCCATGGTGGCCGAGGCGAAGGATTGGAGAGGATGATATCGGATGGAGTGTCGCGGTGACAGGGGTAGGGGGACTTCCGCGACACGATCACGGAGAAGACGTCGGGCACCGTGAAAGCAGATGAAGCAACCCGTGGGGAGGGGGGGAGGGCAGGTAACGATGGAGACAATGGCACACGACTCGCACGCACGTGGGAGCCACAGTGCCAATGCGAGGCCGATGATCGCTGTACTCTGCCAAAGACAACTGGTTGTAGAACCCACTGCCTAGCCACGCCGACGAACGCTGTCGAACGGTATGGCAGAGGACGCACAAACAGAACCATGGCCCAGCTCATCCTCCACGGCAACGGCCCGGTCTGGAACCTACGCTGAGCAATGTTGGGGAGCCGCTTCGCCGGATGTGCCGGAATGAGCGGCCAGGGGTGACCCACGTGGAGACACTCAACGGATGAACTCTGCACGCAGTTGGCCGTCGTCACAAAAAAAGCGTAATTTCTGTTGCAGCTCGTTCGTTTTGGCAACTTCCAACTTTTCTGGTGTTGACCTGTTTCGCCAGCAGGCTCGTGCAGGGTTTTGCTGAATGCGCCCTGAGGCGCTCGTTTTGAGCTCTTTCTTGGCGCTCAAAGGGCCCACGTTGGGCGCTCGAGCACCCAGCGACCCTTTCTTCCAGGCAAATCTAGGCCCTTTCAATAAAATGTTAGGGGCTTCTTTGGGCCGAAAATGAAGTCAATGATCAACCCTCGCGTACAATGCAAGACCAATGCAAATGGATCCTAAAATAAATTTGATGGGTGCTACTACGGCAGCACACGGGGGTGCTCGGGGCGCTCGAAGAGCGCAATATGCGCCTGCGCCCCCGAAACGGGGGCGCTCCCAAGAACCTGAGTCTCGTGCCGTCGAAGGGGCTGTGTGCAAAGCCGGTGCTCACTGGTACTGGGGAAAATGGAAAGTGCGGGATGGGCACATGCCGTCTGCGCCTTTCTGTGGCTCGCCATCGGCTGGTGGACGTACGCGATGCCATATTTCCTCAGAGCCCAGGCAGCATGCCTCTTTTGTGTATTGAAACAAAACCTGTTTGTAACCATGTTTGATGGAGCAACAAAGCATACTGGGGCACGCCGACCTTGAGACACCTAGTGGCTGTCAACCGCTCGATAGTCGGGTCTTGGAAATGTACATGGGAAGGACGCCGCCGGTGAGCCATCACAGATCCAGCATCGTCCAGTGCTCTGCCGCCACCGACGTACCCCGCTGCCCCCTCCGCACGCAGCACAAGAGCCGTCGCGTCTGGATCGACACGGCCGAGATCCGGCCCCGGCCGTCATCGTCGTAGTGCCCAGCTGGAAGCACCGCTCCGGCAAGAGTCGCGGAACGTTGCAACAGCACCGCGGAGAGCTCCCTGGTCTTGACAGCTTCGTCTTGAACGGGGGGGGGCAGAGCCTCCTCATGAGGCGGGGACCAGGAGCGGAGGGAAGAAGACAAGCGGGACCCCGTGGGCGTGAGCTTGGAATCGCTCGACATGTCCATGTGGCGATGGTGAGGAAGACGTCTGGGTGCGTGGGTGAGATGGCAGGTGGACAAAGTGAGCTCCTCGTACCGGTGCCCGTAGCCGCGGGTGAAGGGGGGGAGAGGTGTGTCGTCGAGGCTGGCAATAGATGCTACTGTGAGCGCTGTTGTCGAAGAGGAGCCTGCAGCAGCAGGGCGCGCCCTTCTTATGCTCAGATGAGAGGCACACGCCAAGCGGATGAGCAATGAAAGACAGGATTGCTTGAAGGGTCGCGGTCCCACAACCTGTCGTCGCTGTTTCTCATCGTGTGTCCCTGCCCCTCTGCGCCAGGCGCTATTGTTATCTTCATGAAGTGCAGACCCGCCGCTACCCTCCGCAACACCAGGGACTGGCTCTGTGGCGATCTGTGTGAGGTCCGGCGCGGCATGAGGCCCGTGGCTGCATCACGTGGCCTGGCGCGAGATGATTCCTCATTGCTGTCGGCATGGCGGATAGTCCGCCTTCGGACCAGCAATGATGCGGTGAGTCTCTCACACACAGCAATGGAGCGGCGAGGCCGTCCAGGCGGTCCATAGGCCGTCCACCAGCAGTGAAAACGGGGACCCGCCTCAATCCGGTGGAGGCAATCAATTTCTGCTGGCCATGATGGCCAGCATGTACTGTACACTGTTGGGTGAATCTTGGCGGTTCTATGCAGTCCTTCAGAGATTGAACTTCAGCCTCGAATGAAATCCCTATTTGATTGGCTCCGAAGTCGGTGATGTCGATGAAACGGATGAAGCGGATCCAGCTCTCGTGAAGCAACCATGTCAGAGCCACCGTAGCGCGACCCAGGAAGCGCTGGTGGTTGAGCAGCCGGACCGAAGTTTGGGGCTCTGACAGTAGCCAGAGAGAGAGCATGTCCCGCTGTGAACAATGCCCGTCGGGCGCCCTCGTCCTCCCCTTGGGCATCCATGTCAGCTAGCCGACTGGGTGGCAGCATTGCCAAGGTCTGAAACAAGGACATTGTGGCATCAACTAGTCTTTTTTTTTCCTTTTGCAATGTGGGCGACGCTTCCAGTGTAGGCCTCTATCTCTATACAACCGTACATCTTGTTCGGTCGGCAACACACTGGTGGCCGCGAGTAGAGGAGCTCTACAAGTCCATCGTCGTCCAGTGACCGCCCGTCTCGCACACGCGCAGCGACGGGCGCTGGACGAGGCCAAACAGTCGCCGCAGCTTGCCCGCCGCACCGTTCCGGCCAGTGCGGCCTCGGGCGGCGCCATAGTCGCCGTGGCCGGCGGGGAGCACCGCGGCGGCGAGCGTGGCCGACCGCAGCATGAAGACCTCGGACAAGTCGGCATGGGCGGGCGCGCGAACTTGGCGGGAAGGGATCTCGGGGGTGGCGTTGGTGGCACGACGGAGCGAGTAGGCCACCATTCTTGCTTTGGTGGGAGGAGGTGAACCGTCGTGGAGGAAGGAGGACCGCGTGAACCGACGGGCCGGGCCGTGGTGGAACGACGTCGAACGGTGCGGGTGGGCGGGCCTTGAAGTGGGGGGGAGCGGGGAAAGCAGGGTCCGAAGAGAGTGGATAGTGTGGTGGTGGTGTCGTTGTTGCGAAGTGAGAACGGTGGTGGTGGGTTGGGGAGTGGTGCAGATGCCGGTCGGTTTCTGGTTCGGGCGTCGTCCACGCACCTTCTTATGCTCAACAGAGGGGCAGAGAATCACGAGCAGTGAGGCCCGCCCTGAAGCGGCAGGCAACGATGCTGCTCCACGGCTGCCGCCACGCGTGGCACGCGGGGGCCTGGGCATGCAAACGGCTCCGCGCGGTCGACTTGGCGGTGCGTAGGGCACGGCTGAGCTCGTGTCGCGTTCTAGCGGGGCCGATTTCGCCACAGTCAGCTGCTTGCGGCTGCGCCAATTGGCGTTTTGGCCCCGACGTGCGGCGCGAGGGACCCGCACGGGGCGGGCTGCGTGAAGGTCTTGGACAGGTTTCGGTACTGTGGTCCATTGTCACCCATCATGCAAGGACGTAGCAGTTCTAGCGTCAACGCACCAATCAGCTGGGCGATGAAGGGGGGCTACATACCAATCGACACTCCAACTGGCCCGCATTGTCCTGGCCCAACCTCCAACACGAAATCTCCCGATGGCAACGCACCAGCAAACGGGGGATTAACGAGGCCTGGGATCCCCACGCTTGGGTCCCCTTCGGGCATCACCCAGCGAGCCCATTTGTGGGCAGGTGGTGGATCAGGTGCCACAGTGGAAGAGGCTCTGCTACTCTACAACGTACGTGTGTTTTCCCTTCGTTGGCTGCGTCACTGATCGGCTCCCCCTTCCCCAGCCGTCCGTTGCTGCCGTTGTGATGCGTGACCCGCTCGTTTCTCTTTTCTGTAACGTGCACCAATTTTCAGGCAGCCGAGCCTCGTTGCTCGTCTATCACGGGATACGTCGACGAGCTCGCGCCAAGTCGGCCCAGAGCTCCCCCACAGGCGTCCACAGAGCCACCTGCTCGCGCAGTCGTCTCTCCGTGCAGAGGCGGGGGTGTTGCAGCAGCAACTGGATGTCGGCTCCACTCGCGCCAACCCCCCCGCAAGTGGCCGTGCGGCCACCCGGCCTAGTCCACCCGCGAGCGCCCGGGGCTCGCACGGACTCGCGGGGGAGCTCCTGGTCGTCTATTTCTATTCACCGAGGGAATCAAGGGCTGAGCCTGAGCCGCTGGCTTTCTGCCCGCGACGCACGCAGTCGGGGGGGGGAGAGCCGCGGCGCTCGCGCTCCGCGCGTGACGCATCGTCTACTTGGGACTATTTCCCATCGACAGCCGATTTGCGATGGCTACTCGATGGAACCTTTTCGATGGACCTCGATGGGAAGCGATGGGACCGGCGATGGAAAACCTCCGCGACCGTTGCGGA
>Ga0209093_1002324_pt1 | contig 10684 bp, 11 predicted proteins | sample SidtaG_4_FD_187450 | JGI IMG/M metagenome (GOLD analysis project Ga0209093, IMG submission 187450) | Marine algal microbial communities from Sidmouth, United Kingdom - Sidmouth_Male1 metaG (SPAdes) (version 2) | ecosystem: Host-associated > Algae > Red algae > Unclassified | place: Sidmouth...
CCCCTCCGTGGCTGCCACTGGCTGTAGCCGCGTGGCACCCTGGAGTTGGTGCCGTGCCCAGTGCCCTCCTTCCCCCTTGGTGGTTGTTCCTGCCTGTAGCACTGTCACTCGAGCTCCATCGAGCGTGCGGACGAAGTTCGCGATGAGCATTTGAGTCCAAGTATTATATATATAGATCACTCAAGAGACGGGCAGGAAGCACAGCAAATCGAACACAGGCAATGAAAACGGCAAGCGTCGCCTTCACCGTCCTCGCCAAACATCCGGCACAAACGTGATGACAGACACACACGCGTGCTCAAGAAGGAGACAACTTCATCCATGGAATCAACGGCCTCTTGCTGCCGCAAGGATACAGGTGCCCATGCCAAGAATATCTCCTCGCCGGTTGGGCAAGTAGTACTCAGCGGTGCCACAGGATAGAGCACGCCACGCCACTCCACAGGATGCCACAAAACACCGCAGAGTGACAACTCCTCAACTGCCAGCGCTGCTACTCTGGCAGCGCCCGTTCCGTCCTCCCGAAAGTGTTCGTGGCCAGCCAACGCTGCCAAGGAGCACCGAGCGAAAAATTGACCAGACGAAAACAAAGGGACCAACACAGAAAACAGCACGTACGCCGCATCAGCCGACAGAGAAAGAGGAGGGGTAAACCAGGCACGTCCTCGTCGTACTGTGCAGTGCGCGTGCACATGACGGCCAACGGAAAATAAGGATGCTGCAGCAAGCAGGGCCAACACGGCGTCAACACGGTGACCAGGCAAGCCGCCATGAATAAACGAAGAGGCCTCGATGCAAGCGACATCTCGGCTGCGCAGCCCCGTCGACACGACGCTGGAACCAATCCTCGCGTCGTTGAGCGTGACAGCTTCCCGCTCAGCGGCACGTCGCACAGGAAGCAAATCAGAGGCATTGAAAAACAACAAACAGACAGACATTCCGCCGTCGCGGCCACTGCGTCCAACTTGCTGGGCATACAGATCCACAGAGTCTGGAGCGGTCTGTGCGAAGAGTCAGAATAGAGCAGGAACGATGGAAAGAAGCGCAACAAACGTGCAAAGAGAATCATAGAGAGACACACAAGAAGGGAGTAACGTACCATATGGATGACAGCTCGCACTGCCGGGGAGTTGATGCCCATGCCAAAGGCCACAGTGGCGACGACAACGACGCTGCGCCTTGACGCAAACGCGACCTCGACAGACCGACGGTCAGCTCGCCCCGCGTGGTAGGGGAGAAACACAGCACCAGTGCCATGCAAGTCCTGCCTGGCGTCGTAGGTAAATTGCAGGTGCGCAGCGAGGTCATCTGCTTGGCGCCGTTGATGCACGTAGATGATGGCGTTGCCAGCGTGCTTGACCGCGTCCATTGCTATTTCAAACGCGCGACGCTGCCTGTAGCCGTTCTCTTCCCTGGCGGCCTGTGGGGCAGCCCCGCCATGCCGTTGAGAATAAAGAGCAGGGCGGTACTCCACGCGAAGCGCTAGGTTCGAGCGGAAGAAAGGGTGCCGGGCAACGCGGCAGCCAGCCATGCCCAATGACGTCTGCAAGCGGCGCTCAGAAGAACGCCGCAGAGTTGCCGTCAGCGCCAGGCGCAGGTCACAGCGAATCAGAGCCGGTGCCCGCTCCATAGCGGGTCGCCATTTTGACCAGCTCAGCCATGTGTGGGCTTCGTCGTACACGACCAATCCCACACCGCAAGCCTCCAAGGCGGCCACAAGTCGCTCGTTGAGCTCAATCTGCTCCGGCGATACAATGACCACTGCTAGAGCACGTCGCCGCAGCGCGTCATAGGCGGCGCCGCGAGCCGAGGCCGTGCTGTCCGTCGACAGAGCGGCCGCCGCCACCCCGCATGACAGCAAATACTGCTCATGCTGTCGGCTCAGCGCGCTCAGCGGACAAATAAGGACAGTGACACACGCAGACTGGCACCAAAGCAGCACGGAGCAGACACCAAGAACGATAGTCTCCGAAGATAGGCAAAAAAAGAGCCAAGGAGCAGTTTTAGCAACATGAACGCGTTCGCGACGAGCACAGCGGCAGACGATGGCGACTGTGTTAGGAAGCGGTCCAAGCTAGCAAGCGTACGATGGAGGATCTGACTGAATGAGGTGCAGCAGTCGCAACATACCTTCCCCGCGCCCGTCCCCATCAAACATATCAGACTGGCGCCCTCCCGGGGACCAGACACCACGTGCTCTATGGCCTCCAGTTGACCACGCCGATAGCTTGATTGCCCAAAATTATTTCGGAGAATGTGCAGTGCCTTTTGCTCCATCGCGCTTCAACGCCCAAGTGACACTTGTCGCCCGGTACTAGCGAAGACAGGCAGCCTGCTGGAGGTGGCGGCGCAGGGCGGCATGACGTACTCGGTGCACGAAAAGAGCGGCCCCTCATCATTGATGTGCCGGAAACAAGTGCTTGCAGACGGGAGAGCAGTAGTTTGCGAAGTGAGCCTCCCGTGAAATTCTGCAATAAATTCGAACAAGCTTGAGGGGACTACTATGTACTGTCCCTGTGGGATATTCCCGACGAGAGAACAATGTTCTGCTTGAAGACTGACTGTGCGCAAGCGGTGGACAATACGTACAGGTGTCGAGAGCTTCCCTGACAAATGCATGCACATAAAGACGGTGGTTCGCCACTGTCAATAATATCATGAAGGGCTCAGCAGTCGCAGTATGCTACTGTGCTCCCTGATGGTTCTTCAACGCAAAGAGCTCCCGCTCTCGATCGTGCCAGGCCCTTTCGAAGATGAGCACTCTGCAAGCGACTCACGAAGTGCTACGTAAACGTCTGCTCAAGACAGGTCGCATTTGGGACTGGCGTACCCTGAACGCAGCTGGAACTTTCACTCACCACCACGCTCCGCCATGAGAGCCCTGCATCACGTCACGTAGGTGGCAGCGTTGACAGCCCTTTGCATCGCGTCCGCAGGCCGCCTACGTGGCAGCGGGCGGTCCCTCGCTCTACGACAAGGTCGTTCGTCAGCTTTGACTAAGTTTCCCAACGGTGCCCAACGGTTCTTCAACGGACGGCCCGTTGGGCCCAACCTGCAACTAAACGCGAATCCGTTGAGCTCCGTTGAAGCCCAACCGGGCCCAACGGAGCCCCAACGAACGCCATTTCCGTTGGGCATTTCCAGCCCATGGGGGGGGGGGGGGGGGCTCGCGATGGTCACATGTCGAACACGATAGAGACGCGGAAGGGCCTCCTTGAGGTTAATAAAGTAGATCTGACTGTGAAACAACTCCTACCAACTACAGTGAAGTATCAAAATGAGGTGGCTTTAGTGCCTCATTGGTTGCACTTTCCCTGCTCAGGGGACGACGAGAAGCGCAGCAGCCGGCGCTACAGCCGTATGATAGGATTTCTGGTCACTCATGCACCAAGACTGGGCGGGTGCAGCGCTCGTCTACCAAGTGTTCAAAGAGACTTCGGGCGATCCTGAGGATGCCGCGCAACAATAGAGCACCTCGACGGGAACTGTTGGTCCTGGGACTGCTCTCGCGGCTTGCTGACTGCATCATTCTTGTTGTTGGCATGACCACCAGCCGGTACCGGTGCAGGCCGACCAGAAAATACGCTGGTTTAGGCCTGCTGTGAATTATTTGGTGCCGGGGGCGGACGCGCCCGCCCCTCGGTGAGCGTGGCGGCGCCCGGTGCATCCGTGCGGCCGGCGCGCCAGCACGCGCCACACGCGCCGTCGCGTGCATCCGCGGGGGAACGGTCGCGCCCGCTCTCCCGTTGCGCGGCAAGGCCGCTGCGTGACGAGTGCAAGGGCACGACGGAGTGCAAGGACGCGGTGCGTCGCGGCCGCGCCGTGGCGAGCACCGAGACGGCCTTGGGGCGGGTGCACTGACACGCGCGGCGCGGTGTGAGGCGACGGTGCCGCACGGGATGCGCGCGCTCGGGGGGGGGATGGAGGACCCAGCGTGCTGTTGGACGCGGCGAGAGGCTGGAGGCGCGTAGGTACAGCGGGTACAAGGAGAGGAGAGATGGGGTGAGGAGAGACCCGGGGGATAGGTAACAAGAGAACGACCCTTTCTCTCACCTGCTGCCAGACAAGGACCGGGTCGGGGTAGCAAGTACACTGTGCTCCCCCCGGCCTTGTGGCATCTGGCGGCACGAGCAACCGGGACCGAGCGGTGATCTGGATGCGAGGAACAGGAAAGGAGTGGGATGAGTGCTGATACAGTGAGAGAGGCGTTCGTGGCAGACCGAGGGACCCCAGGGAGACTGCTCTACCGGGACAGGAACGCACGGGGCTCCCTGTCAGTCGGCGCTGCGGCGTACGCCGGGGCGCGGGCAAGTGCGGTTAGTGGCATGAGCCGAGGAGAGGGTGGTCCGGACGACCGCGGAGGAGACATGAGTGCGAGCAGCGTGCCGAGAGGGCGGAGAGGGATCCGACCGAGGGCTGCTGGCACCGCTGTAATAGGTTATAGCTGGCTGCGGTGGGGACTAGCCCCGGTGCAGAGGAGAAGATGAGGCACTCTCTATCGTCTACCCAGGCCAGGTGGAGGCGCAGCACGAGGGCGGCGTGCAAGTTCGCGGATACGCGACTCGAGCGTGGTGCGTACGTGTGGAGGGTCTCACAACAGGGCCCGTAGCTTGGCTCTGAGCTCCGCGAACTGCGCGGAAATGACGTAACCAGAGCCACATCGGGCTTCCACCGCCGTCGCGAGCGGTCCGCACTTGACGGGCTTGTCGGCCCGCTGAGGATGTCTTCACAAAAATGAGTCTGCTCCTTTTAAATGCAGGATGACCTCTCCCAATTCCAGCACATGCCTTGTCGTTTGTCAATCGGTCATCACGGATAGCACATCTGTGGCCAGGAAGCTTTGTCCTGGCACGCGACCTCGTCAGAGTCACGCCCTCGGCTCCGTTGGGGCATTGCCCAACGGTTCCCCAACGCTCTTCAACGAAGGAAAGGGCTTCAACGAGCGCCCCACAGCGCCCAAAAACGCCCAACTAAAAGCAGACGCGTTGGGCCCCAACCTCCAACGGTTCCTCAACGGAAAGGGCATCCGTTGGGCAACTTAGTCAAAGCTGACGTTGTGGGTGTCGTCGTCGCGGTGGTCGGCGCCACGGCGGTGGCACCACCGCGTGGGTGACCGCGTCGACCGCGACCACTGCCGCCGGCGCCGCTGCCGCCGCTGCACTCACATGTGAGTGCTGTGCACAGCACTCACATCCACCTAGGGCGCTAGCGCCTCGTCGTAGGGTACCACCCGGGTGCGGTGCAGGGAAGCAGCGCGGCTACGGCCGCCGCGCTACGCTGGCCGAAGTCGCCGCCGACACTACGTCGGCGGGTGGCTTCAGCTGGTTGGCAAGGTAGCCTGCTGGATTATGTCGCGCTGAAGTTTTGTGGGTAGGGTTTTGTGGGTCTGACACGCAAAGCGCACGGAAAAACGACAGTGTGGGTCGACCCCACAAGCTCCTACAAGGCGATTCTCCAAGATTGTTTGATCAAAAAGGCTTATTGCTCCGACGCCAGTTAGGATCGCAGCGCATCCTGCAGGATGCCCCGTCCTCCAGTGGATCCTTTCGCGTTGGGGGGGCAGGGTTTATTATACCTGGGGGCGGACGTCCGCCCCCAGGTATAATAAACCCTGCCCCGGGGGCGGACGTCCGCCCCCAGGTATAATAAACCCTGCCCCCCCAACGCGAAAGGATCCACTGGCCACGGAGGACGGGGCATCCTCCTCCTGTCCGGACAGGAGGAGGAAATTGAAGCACGATGCAAATTAGGGCGGCCTCGCCTCGGGCGGTTTCCCCCACCCCCTCCGCCGACCCCGGGCATCCCCGTCCCCCCGTGCACCCGACGCGTGCTCTGGCCAGACCGGCATGCTGTACATGCGGAGCATCCCGTGCGCCGTCACCCTCCCCATGCGCCAATGTGCCCTCCACTGGCCTTTCGCAGCCGCCGCTATGGCATCGCGCCGCCCCCCCGCCCCCGACGGCGGCACTGGCGGCGCCGTCTTGGCGGCACACCCCCCACGGGCGGGTTGCGCGATCTGCGGTCGGCCGCGCGCCCGCCGCGCGCCCGGCCGCTCCCACCCCCCCCGCCCCGCCGCCACCGACCCGCCTCCGGCGCCGGCGCCGACACCGCTGCTCCCACCCCGACCCCCGCCGCCAACGCCCCGCCGCCGACGCCGGCGTCGTCACCACTGCTGCTACTACCACTGCCACCGCTGCAGCAGCAGCCCTCGCGTCGGCCGTCGCCGCTCGCCGAGGCGCCCACCGGACCCGTCAGCAGCCGCCGTGAGGTCGCTCTGCAACTGCTGCCACCACCGCCGTCGCCAGCGGCGGCGGTGGCGGCCGGGACCGCCTTCTTCCCCCCCTTGCCCCCGCTCACGGCGGTGTGCGCATCGCCGTCTGCGTCCCGCGCGCTACTTCGCGCCCTGGTGCTGCCGCTGGGGCTTCCATTGCCGCGGCTGCCGCCGCCGCCGCCGCCGCCTACGGTCAGCGGCTTGGCGATCGCGGGGGCACCACGGCTGGGGACCTTCCCCCTCTGACACCCGTTATTTGTCGCCACCACGACCGCCCGCCTGTGGCGGGGGCTGGCGCCGAAAGTGTGCTCTCCGCCCCACCGCCGGTTGGCATGCATGTGGCGGCTGCGGCGCTGGGTAAGATGTGGGGGAGGAATGTAATATCGCGGGTAGGGTGAGGGGGCGCACGCCGCAACAGCCGCGCTGCGCAAGGTGCTTGGGGGGAGCGAGGTGGCAAGCGCGTGCGTCGAACTCGTTGGCGCACGTGGCCGGTAGAGGAGTGGGGGCTGACGCGGCAGAGTGGGGCTTGGCATGTGTGCGCAGCGGCGGAGCGTGCGTGGTGGCTCTGGGGGTGGAACACCAGGGAGTTGCCGTTGAACCGTCGTGCGGTGCACACTGTCGGGGGTGGTTGCCTTGGTGTGTCTTTTTTGTTTGCGTTAGTGCTTTGCGGTTAGGAAGGGCGGCTCATGAGGTAGGCGGGACCGCACAGGCTCCACGGTGAGACATCTGCGCACAGATGATGAGGGCGCTCCCGCACGCTCTCAAGCAGCGGTGTTCACGGTTCCCTCTTTTTTCGCTTCCCTCCATCCTCCCTGCCTATCCGCTTCGCGTTTCTGCACATCTGCCGTTTCGTTTGTCTTGTTTCTTGTTGAGGCGAGCTTTTTCTCGCCTCTTGAGTGTTCTTTGTTGTTCTTGCGCAGCCCAACCAAGTAAAGTGTCATTCATAGCAAGCAGCGCTTCCCGGTTACTCACATCATCCTTGCAGTCCAAGGGGTTGCGCCACACCGCCGTGCTGCGCTGCTTGCGTCATGCGAGCAGCGGTCGCGGCGAATCGTGCGGCAGGCGTGGGCGTTGAGCGGCGCCCCCCCCGCCCCCCCCCGCCCCCGCCCACCACGCTCGACATTCCCAGCACCCCCAACCGTTCCGGCGAGGCGAGCGCCGCTGCCGGCGAGAATGCGGCCGTGACGGCGACCCATGTGGCCGCAGCGGCGCGGCGGCGGCACCCCTCTCCCCCCCAGTTCCTGCGCAAGGAACGACCCTCCCGGTCGTGAACACGACCACATCTGGCACTGGCACTGACAACCAGTGTCCCGGGTCTCCTACCGGGATCTGTTACCCACGCGCGGCGCGCTCCTTCCGTGGCAGCCCCGTCGCTACCGTTGGCCCCTGATGCACCCTCAGCGTGGCCGCCGCCGCCGACGCCGCCACACCCCACACCGCTGGCAGTCGCGGTACCAGTGAAAAAGCTGGTGTCACTGTCGCAAAGACCGCCGCTACCGCCGCCACTAAAGTCTGTCTCACTTTATTAGTCACCTGAGAAACGTTTCTTGAAGGCGCGGGCTATAAGTCAACCGGATCGACACCTTTTGGAATGCAGTCTTCTTCACCTGGATAGAGGTGCTCTCTGCTTCTTTTTTGTAAAAAAAAGGTGCCCTGTGGCACATGAGAAGGACATGAACAGAGTGCCCTCACAAAGGAACCACAATAGAAGCGAAGGAGATTTCCGCGCGAGAAAGTAGCCCCGTGTACGAAGATTACAACCAATTCCAGCTCACAACCGAATCTGCAACACCCAGAATCCGGCTGTTCTGATCCTCCAGGCCATCAATGAAGGATACAACAAAGCGCGTACACGCCAAAACGTCGGAGATACTGCGCTTTTCGCTCTGATGATTCGTTGAACAGGTCCGGAAGCCTTCATGTGAGGCTTCGGCCAAGTTTGGAGCTGGCCGGAGCACCTGGCCGAGGCCAATCCCCGATACACCAAGTGACTAAATTCCCTGGCCTTGAGGACATGCAGCGCTGTTCATATTTCTTTTGGCGCCCGTGCGCTCTTTCGCGGTGGAAAGCTTTCCCTGTTTTTTTTTTGCGTCCGTGCGCTCTTACGCGGTGGCAAGCAGGCCGCCGCCCCTCCCCCCGCCGGGCCACGGCCGTAGCATCGCCGTGGGCGCCGTCGCCGATCAGAGGGCGTATGTGTCGGTGGCGGCGTGGCATGCTCGGGCCTGCCACCCCCGCCCCGCCGCCCTTGCGTCGGAGTCTGCGCCGCTGCTGGCTGTCGGGGATCCTTGTCGCCGGCGGCGCGCCATGCGCGGGAGAGCCCTCCTCGCTTCGCCGCCGTCGCTTCGGCATGCACGCCGCCGCCACCGGTGGGCGGCCGGGTGGGCGGTGGCGCGGCAGGCGTAGAAGAGCCCCCCCCGCGCCGTCGCCGTTGCATCGGCGTGTGCTCTACCGCCCAGCGGCAAGAAGCGGCGGCCGCTCCCGAAGCTCAGCGGGGTGCACTCGCAGCAGTGGACGAGTCCTGCGTCGAGAGTCAGGAAAACTCTGCCTCCTTGGCGGCCTGTCTCCGGCACACGTGTCGTTGCAGCCACGGCCGAGGAGCTCATTCGCGGGCGCACACCCGCCCCTCCCCCTCGCTTCCCCCCTGCCCACGCCGCTCCCCATCCCGGCGGCGCCACCCCGTCGGGTACGCCCCCGGGTTTACCCACCCCCATCCCCTGCCAGGGTCAGCCGACGCGGAGGCTTCCGCTGGCTGCGCCGCGGCGCGCTGCCCGCCACGGCCGGCGGCGGCGGTGCTGGGTGCGGGGGAAGGCCCGTTCGGTGGGGGGGAGCGTGCATGAACTGGCACCTCCCGCTGGCTGCTACCCACGGGTCTGCCCGTTGGGCGTGGGGGCGTCCGCACACACGGCCACCGTGGCGGACCGCCACGGCGGGGCAGTCGGCTAACTGCCGGGGCGTCGGCGGCGGCGGGCGGCCGCCCGCTGCCGCCGAGGGCGCTTTGGCTGTGTCCGCGCCACAGCCGTTGCCGCTGGAGCACGCCGATGATGAGCAGGTGGCGGCCGCTACGGCAGCCGCCGGCAAAGGAGTGATCCACGCGGGCCTCTATGCCGAGTCGCCCATGCCGCCGCCGCCGACGCCCGCCGACGCCGCCTACCGAGCCGTCGATTGTGTGCGAACGGGGCTGGCGGGCACGCCGAGGGACCATCTGTGGGGGGCGTCCCGGCCGGCGGTGGGGGGCGGCGACGGCGCGCCGGCCTACCGGCGGCCGCCGAGTGTGGTGTCGGCCGTCTCTGAAGCCGCCACGTGCTTCTCGTGCGGCACCGAGAAGCACTTCAGGGGGGTGCCCCGAGAGGACTTGACCGAGTCGGAGGAAGACGCATCGAACTTAGACGATGCGAAAGCGTCGGCGATGCGAGTCGGCGACATGGGCGCGATTGCAGAGCGGCCGGCGCCGCTGCGTTCCAACGGGTCCGACCCGGACGTCAGCGGCGCGAGCGTGACCACGTCCGAGGCCGGCGGCGACGAACCCGACGCCGCGTCGGCGTGCATTGACGCAACGGGGGCCGAGGAGGAGGATATGGACGCCTCTGAGGAGGCCCAGGAGACGGACGAGGAAGACGGGGAGGCGGTGCCACTCCGGCGTCTCGCCAAGATCCGCGCGCGCAAGCTCGTGTCGGCCGGCTTTGACGCGTCGACAGACATTTCCTTGTTGATCGAGCCACCGGGAACGCCGACGCGGCCCTACTCGGGGCCGCTTTCCGCCCCGGCGCTTGCGTCGTGGGCGTCGTCGCCGCAGCCGCCACGGCATCCAGTGGCGGACGTGTCGATGCCCTCCACGGTCACTGCGGCGGAAATGTGCGCGGCGTGGCAAACCGCCGCCACAAGCACGCCCACTCGTCAACAACCGCGGCGGTCAGCAGCGGCGGCGTGGCGCCCAACCAGCATGGCGGCAGCGACACCGACGTGCAAGGTTTCCGCGGGGGGCGCGATCGAGGCACGTCGGCGGCCCAGTTGAAATACTTCGGTCGTAGGCGCAGCGGCGTGCTGAATGCGAGTGTCAAAGAGACTGACCGGATGAAAGACGTCCCTTGTGCAGTACAAAAGGGTGGAGTGGGCGGCACGACAATGAAAACGAACCCATAACGTGCAGCAGAGCATCCACCTTCATTAACACGAGAGGAGAAACATGCGCCCATGGATCAGTCACCGGCGCCGTCGGCAGTCCACCCGTGACCGCGAGCGTACGCACAGGGCACCGTAAACGGCGCCGTCGGCAGTCCACCCGCGACCGCGAGCGTACGCACAGGGCACCGTTAACGGCGCCGTCGGCAGTCCACCCGCGACCGCGAGCGTACGCACAGGGCACCGTAAACGGCGCCGTCGGCAGTCCACCCGCGACCGCGAGCGTACGCACAG
>Ga0209093_1002325_pt1 | contig 10673 bp, 16 predicted proteins | sample SidtaG_4_FD_187450 | JGI IMG/M metagenome (GOLD analysis project Ga0209093, IMG submission 187450) | Marine algal microbial communities from Sidmouth, United Kingdom - Sidmouth_Male1 metaG (SPAdes) (version 2) | ecosystem: Host-associated > Algae > Red algae > Unclassified | place: Sidmouth...
GCAAGCGCTTTCCCGCGCGACCCCTCGCTATCCCGGGGGCCCCCCCGTGCGTGCTTACTGCGAGGTGGCGGCCGACCTCCGGCAGGTGGCGCTGGGCCGGCTTGGTCCAGGACTCCCTCTTCGCTTCAGCCCGGACCAGCTTTGTTGTCGCTGTCGTCCGCTGGTGGGCGTCGTCGTCGTCCTCCCGTGGGTGAGTCCTCGTTGGTGCCCTCTTGGCACTCCTCTCTGATATGTGAACGGATTGATAGCCTGCACGCGCTCGTGGTCGCCTCTTTGGTCCCTGTGTGGCGTTCGCGCGCCCGTGACGTCGACGCGGTCTTGCCCTCCCGCGTCGACTGCGGAGCGCGCGTGCTCTCCCCCCCGCCACCACTTCGGCGCGCTTGTGGTCCCTGTGTGGCGCTCGCGCGCCCGTGACGTCGCCGCGGTGTTTCCCTCCGGCGTCGACTGCGGAGCGCGCGTGCTCTCCCCCCCGCCTCTACCTCTGCGCGCTTGTGGTCGCTGCGTGGCGTTCGTGCGCCCGTCGCGCGCCCGTGACGTCGCCGCAGTCGTGCCGTCCCGCGTCGACCGCGCAGCGCGCGTGCTCTCCCCCCCGCCTCTACCTCGGCGCGCTTGTGGTCGCTGCGTGGCGTTCGTGCGCCCGTCGCGCGCCCGTGACGTCGCCGCGGTCGTGCCGTCCCGCGTCGACCGCGCAGCGCGCGTGCTCTCCCCCCCGCCTCTACCTCGGCGCGCTTGTGGTCGCTGCGTGGCGTTCGTGCGCCCGTCGCGCGCCCGTGACGTCGCCGCGGTCGTGCCGTCCCGCGTCGACCGCGCAGCGCGCGTGCTCTCCCCCCCGCCTCTACCTCGGCGCGCTTGTGGTCGCTGCGTGGCGTTCGTGCGCCCGTCGCGCGCCCGTGACGTCGCCGCGGTCTTGCCGTCCCACGTCGACCGCGCAGCGCGCGTGCTCTCCCCCCCGCCTCCACCTCGGCGCGCCTGTGGTCGCTGTGTGGCGTTCGTGCGCCCGTCGCGCGCCCGTGACGTCGCCGCGGTCTTGCTCTCCCGCGTCGACCGCGCAGCGCGCGTGCTCTCCCCCCCGCCTCCACCTCGGCGCGCTTGTGGTCCCTGTGTGGCGTTCGTGCGCCCGTCGCGCGCTCGTCGCGTTCCCGCCGTTCGTCGCGTCGCCGCGTTAGTGCTCTGTCCCCCCTCGTCGTCGGCGCGTGCGTGCTCTACCACCCCCTCCGCATCGACGCGCTCGTCGTGTTTGTTTGGCGCTCAAACGCCCCTGGCTTGTCCGCCCTCCATTGGATTGCCGCCGTCCTCCTCTACGCGCTCATCCTCACCCGCTGGCCTACTCTACGCGCTCATCCTCACCCGCTGGCCTACTCTGCGCGCTCATCCTCACTCACTGGCCTGCTCTACGCGATCTTGCTCCCTGTTTGGTGCAGGGTCACTTCGCCTCTACGCGCTCCGCCTCTACGCGCTCCGTCTCGTCGCTCTGAGTTTCGGCTCGCTGACTTCCTTCCCGCTTCTTGGTGATCTAGACTGCCCACGACTCCGCCCCACTACGGGAGAAGACCGTGTGCACGGACATGGCGCGCACCACGTTTCGTGCGGCCATCGACTCGCTGCCTTCCTCGGAGTTGTTGGACTCGGCATTCTCAACGACCACGACGGCGGCCGAGCGGCGTCTGCAGACTGACGCATCCGACAGTTCATCGACGTCCGAGTCTTCCAACTCAACGCGCATCGACATCAGCGCGTCTGACGATTCCACGGCCGAGGACGCCGTCGACGGTGCGGCGTCGCCGGCCGTGACCATGTTCTCTGAGGACACACGGCAGCACGTGCTCGGGTTGTTGGAGGAAGGATACCCCGTCTCGGACGTGGCAGAGATCATCGGGTGTTCGGTGCGATCCATGCGTCGTTGGTCGCGACATTTTCTGGACAACGGGACGGTGTGGTGCGACCCGCGCTTGCACAACCTCCATGGAGACGCCGCCATCCGCAACCCGCACCTGACACGCGCCATCCTCACGCTCGTAGAGAGCGAGCCGGCGGCGTTTCTGCGCGACCACGTGAACCTGCTCGTGGCGCTCAGTCTGGACCACCCCACGAGTGACCACCGGTACGTCAGCGCCGCGACGGTCTACCGCGTCTTGCGATACCACGACTACACCCGGAAGAGGATTGAGCGCCTGTACCTCGAGAGCTCCCTCCAAGCGCAACGTGCTTTTGCGGTGCTGATCGATGAGATACCGCTCAGGTGCCTTGTCTCCTGTGATGAGACGCACACAGCCGGCAGCGACCTGCTCCGTCGGTACGGGCGGTCGCGGCGGAACATCCCGTGCGTGCTGCGCGACCGGGACACGCGCCCCCTCAAGCGGACGAGCACGATGATGGCCGTCACCTTGACACACGGCGTGCTGTGGTCTCAGACGGTCGTGGTGGGCAGCGCGCAGACGTCGGACGATTGGCGGCTTTTTCTACAATGTCTTCATTCTCGGATGAACACGTACATCCCTGGGCTGGCGTGGGAGATGCAACCGGACGCCTGCGTCGTCCTATACGACAACGCCAGCATCCACGACCACTGGGGCGACGAGTACATGCAGGCCAACGGCATTCACTACATTCGGCTGCCGCCGTACTCCCCCAACCTTCAGCCGATCGAAGGTGTATTTGCGGAGCTGAAAAAGCACATGCAGGCGCTTGTGTACGAGGACTGCCGGTACATGGACAAGCCGTTCCATTTAATGGCGGCCGCGGTGGGCATGGTCACCACCGCCCAGGTAGCGGGGCAGTTCTCCCGTGTGTCTCACGAGATTTCAAGGCTGCTGGCGGGCGCTGGCCTTGTTTAAGTCTTGTTGCCTCGTGCGGCTCTCTGTTATTGCTCTTTTCTTGCATTAGCTTTTTGTCTGTGTGCGCGTGCGCGCTGGGCAGCAACACGTCATTTGCTTCAGACGACTGTCCTGTTCATCTGCAACCTGTCTCTTAAAGGCAGCTCACAGTGCGCTCACGATGTCATCCGTGCCCCCCCCACCTGGCCCACCCCCCCAGCGCTTACCCGCATCCCCGAGAGCCGGCTGCTGGGGCAGCTGCTGCGGCTGCCCCGTCAACAGATGGAACAGTACAGCGCGATCCCGCTGACGCCGACCAGACGTCGACAGCACGGCGGTGCCTGAGGCGGCGGCGGCAGCCAGCCCCACCGAGACGACTGCGCCGCGCCCGCACCCCCCCCCACCCCCCGATCCCATTGCTCCGCCTCCCCGACGACCCCGTTCCCATCTGCCCCCTCCTTGGAGGCGCTGTGGTCTGCCTCGTCTGCCTCGTGGCCGCCCTCTCGTTGAGCGGCGGGACCTCGCACCCCTCACCTTCGGCTCGTGCGCGGCGCCGCGCGCACACCGGGCGTGTCTCGGCGGCCGGTGGCCACTCCCCGTCGTTCTCGGCGGCACTGGCACCGAAAAGAGTGACGGCGGCGGCATGAGCGGCGCCCGCATTCGCGGCGTCCGCACTCCGCCCCGCTGTGCGCCCGTTGCGCGGACGCCCCCCGCCTCCCGCCGGTTGCTCCCAGCTAGACCGCACGGCGGCTGGCTGTCCCCCGCTTTTCCTTACGCCGGCCTTCTGCCCCCGGCTCGGCCTTATTCCCACCGTCCCCTCCTCGACCGGCCTTACTCTTGCTGTGTCTCGACAGGCTCGGTTGCCCCGCCCCTGCCCTCTCCCACGGCCGCCACGGTACACTTTATGGCCGCCCCCGGCCACAGTTGCGTTTCCGTCGGAATGCGTCCGGCTGTCGCTACCAGTTGGGCGGGCGGATGCCCACCGTCCCCGCGATAAAGAAAATGATCATCTTGCCCCAGGCACTGGCCACCTTTACGAAGCTGTTGTGGACCGCAATGTCTCTGACGGAAGAAGCGGCACCAGGAACAAAGACCTCAATCGAAGATCATCTTGGTCAGTGGTTTCGCCTTACAGACAATAAGTAGCCGGTATCGAAAGTGTGGAATATCTCGGGACAGTCATCAACGAGAGTTGAGGATGCGCTCGATGCTTGAGGAAGGCAAATACAGGAGGTTGTCGTCTGACATGGTCCATGGTGTCCTGCATCGACACCACGGTGCGGGGGCTACCACGAAGCGGGACGGTACTTCGTCATTCTTTGACGTTTCAGGGTGGTTCGTCCTCCAATCGTGCTTCAATATACTTGTGCTTCTCATAATATGGCTTTCGAAATCAGTGGATCTGCGAGATCGCTTGCAACACCCGTTGGATGCATGCCCAGCGGTCCCCACTGTTGGCGCAGGCAGAGGAAAGCGTTGCTGTCCCGAATATCGCGCGCCGCTCGCAACCGTGTCCTCGTCCTGTCGCTGTCGTCGCTGTCGTCGCTGTCGTCGCTGTCGCCGCTGTCGTGGCTGGTGTTCCGGCCTCGTCGTCCTTGTCGCACAGATTGTGTCTCGGCACCGTGTGTACGTCATGGTAGGCAGCCGTCGTGCAATGTTTTCACCCCGGACTCTATGTGTGGGCGCTCTATCATGGTGAGTTTTGTTTCATTATCCACGACAGCAGTGTTCAGTTCTTTTTGCCGGAGTGCCCTTGTTTATTTTTTTGACCGCCGAGCAGCCGCTGCAGTATGCTCCCCGCCGACTCACGCTCTGCTTCGAGCCCTTTATGTATTATTTTTTTACGGTTGCATCGGACGTTACCATCCCCCGGAGGCCGAACTCCCGCGTCGCCCGTCACCGCCGCCGTGTCGGACAAGGTAGGGTGCGGCGTCTAAGACGCCGCGTTGGACGGCAAGCAGATCTTTGGCACCGTGATACGGTGGCCCTTCTCCGGCGACGTGTCGGTCGCGCCCGCCGCTACCGTCGTGTCAGACGAGGACGTCAGTGGCGTCAAGGGCACCGAATTGGTGACTGTGCCCATGGTCGCCGCCCTGTGGACGTGCGCCGCCGCCACCACGACGATGAAAGAGAGCTTCGGCGGCTTCAAGGACGCAGCAAAGGTGACGGCGCCCGAGATCACCTCCCTGCCGGCGTGCGCCGCCGCCGCCACCTAGACGGACAAGGACGTCTGCGGCGTCAAGGGCGCCGCAAAGGTCACGGTGCCATGGTCGCCTCCCTGCCGGCGTGCGCCGCCACCTCCACTGCGACGGACAAGGACGACGGCGGCGTCAAGGGCGCCGCAAAAATGACTGTTCCCGAGATCGCCGTTTCGCCAGCGTGCGCCACAGCCGCCACAACGACGGACAAGGACGTCGGAGGCATCCACAGCGCCGCAATGGTGATGGTGCCCGAGATCGCCACGCTGCGGGCGTGCGCCGTCGCCGCCTCAGTGTGCGCCGCCGAGTTAAAGGCTTTTTGAAGGCTCTGTGCGTTCATGTGGAAGGAGTGTGAGGCGTGGATTGTGTGGTATGTAGGTATTGTTGACCACCAGAGTGGTGATAGTGGCATCCTGATTTTCAGAGTGTTCTGTCAAGCCGCAAGCAAAGCACGTACTAAAGAGATGCAGCTCCCTCATGAACACCCTGTTGCAAAGAAGCTCGGAAGCACAACACCCCTCTTGAGAGATGGCCGCCCCCTCACCACGCCACATATTGCGCCTTAGTCGGTGCGCCCGTTGCCACGCACGGTGCCAGTAACGTCCTTGTCCTTGCCATGGACCCCTCCGACGTCGCCTCCGATGCCACTGCTACCCTCGCCACTCAGGCCGCTAGTCCCGCCCGTGTTGACACAAGCTGGTCCAGCAGGTCGGCGACGCCCCACCGACGCGGTCTCGGCCTCTCTGGGCGGATCCGTCGGGCCGCTGCCGCGGCTTTCCGTAACCCGAGCGGGCGGCTCCACCGTTACAATGCACTGGCCGCTGCCGTTGTCCTCCACGACGACGACCTCCGGTAACAGTAAGGCCGCACCCGCGGGGAGACGACGAAAAGGCGAGGGGGCAATCGTCATGCCCTGAACGCGCAGACCAACAGCATCCGCCTCACGGATGAACTGGTTGATGCAGTCCAGCATTTCCTGTTTCTGCGCCGTCGTCCGTTGGACTCCCCCGGTAGGCGAAGGGAAGCTGCCGGTGTCAGAAGTGCTCTGCGACGAGCAGCCGTCGTCGCCTGGTGCGGAGCGACGCGCACACATGGCTTCACGTGGTTGAAAAAGGAAAAAATGGATGACCGTCGCGGAGTGCGAAGTGTGTACAGAAGGGAGGGTGGGGACAGGGGGCCAGTTCGATCGAGCACGGAAGAACTGCGTAGGAAACGAGGTAGAGCAATGAAGCCACCGCGACACAGCAGGACCGACATGCAGCGATCCCGACACTGAGGATGGCGAGCACGCACCTGGTACTGGCCTAGATCCCACGAGTCGGACGAGTGGCGACCATGTGAACGAGCCACGGCAATGGCCTCGCAGCTTTTGATCCAATCTAATCGTTTTGGGGAGACCCCCAGGACCTCATGGCGACATGCACGTGCCGCTAAGCTCGGATCCGATACTGATCAAAGCAAGAAAAAGGGTCGGGACATAAGGTCGCCATCTACTTATCCGAAGACATCTCATGCACGCGCGCCACCAGGTCCAGGGCATCTTTGTCGCTCATCCCGGCGCACACGAAGTCCTTTCCAGCAAGCACAGCGGGTCGCGCCACGCTGACGACTGAATCGCCGTTGTGAGACAGCTTCCAGCGGGCGGCGTGCAGCTTAAGTGTGACTCGCGTGTGCCCAATCAAGCCGCACAGTGAGCAATGTTGAAGGTTGTTGCAGCACTCATTCGGACAACACCCGGGGCGCGACAGTGGGTTGTCGGCAGGGAGGCCATGTCGGCACTCCAGAACCCGCAAGGGGCACGTGCGCACAGTATGGCCCTTGTATCCCTGCAGAGCCTGGAATCCACATAGCGTACACATCAGCATCGCGGATTGCGCTGCTGCATACCGGAAAAGGAAGAAACGGTAAATCACACGCGACAGTCGGAGCCGAGGGGACGGAGCGGAGGCAGTTTTGTAGCGGGTGCGTCAGTTCGGAGTGGGCGCGTGAGTTGTATGCCCAATACAAGATTCGGGCTGAACCATGCCACATCCACGCTTGCCATAAAAACGTCGTCAGGGGGGCACGTACATGGGATGACGTCTCCACCTCGCGCGCCGTTGTTGGCACAGATCGCTCCGGACGGTGAGGGACAGTGGGAAGGAGAGCGTTGCACGGTGGGGAGCAAGGGGACAGCTCAGTCGATCCGGGTTGCAAACGGCCACCGCGGACGACGGTGACAGGCCCCGTGGATCATTTGGTGTAGGTGACGGTGGGCAAGTGTCCTTTCGACACGACCCCGAGACCAGAGAGGCTCTTGAGATGGCTGGATATCCCTCTGGGACCTGTCAAATCGCTTGCATGTTGCTGTCGGGGTGACGGAAGATCGCGGCGCCAGCCTGCCACATCAATTTCGGCGTCCTGAATGCGCGTTCAGTGACGACATTGGCACTTGATGGATGCCTATTCATCATGTGGCCTCCCCGTCGAGATGATTTTGCTGCATGACAAGAACGAATCTTCACACCCAACTTCATAGACGACGGATCCAGTGCTTCTTGGTCACCGATAAATGGAATTGGCGAACAGCGGGGGCCTCTTCCCTCAGAGGAACCTGAAGTTTCCTCTCCCAAAACGGAAGTCATCTCATTGGCCTTTCCGGTTCTGTCAGTAAGAGCTAAACGGACGGCAGCATTGCCGTCCTTCACTCGTACGCCTAGAAATGTAACGCGGTTGCCCATGGGACATCAGCGTGCTCGTCTCTCTCTTCACGATAGGAGCGAGGGGTGTGCCACTCTTCCACCCGGCAAAAAGGGGCCCCACCAACACCGAACATGTATGACGGCGAGAGCTGGTTGTCGTGCGGAGGCGCCGCGGGGGTGCGTTGGAGGCTTCACTTGGCCGCACCCGCACATCTGCTCAGTGCGTGTTGGAATTCTATTGCTGGCGTGGTGCCGGCGCCACGTCGTCGCGGCCGGATGGTTCTGCGCCGCCCCGTTGGGTGAGGGCGGCGTCTCCCGCGTGCGCAGCTGTCGCCCTGCAGTACGCCATGGGCACCACCGCTTGCTTTGCCATTGTTCGGGCACAGCCGGTCGACTCCCTTGGTCTTCAAGCCGGACGAAAAGCGGCGCGGCGGCATAAGCCACTGACTGCGGTACACAGAGGTTTCTATTTATGTGTTCACATCTTGCGTGCGTCAGCATCGCGCCGTGGGCCGAATGAGCTCCGTCATCACAAGCCCCGGGCCGCCAGATATCGCACTGCCGCGTGCGCGTGGCCACCCGGTACCACAGTACCCCCGCCGCCGCCACCTCGCGCGTCGTCTGCCTGTAGTCCCCGCCCCGCCCAAGCCCCCTGCGTCAACCCCGCAACAGGCGCGCAATGTCTACCGTGAAGCCATGAGCAAGTAGACCCGTCGAGGCCGTCGTCCCCCGGTCCGGCCACCACCCCTCCTCGAAACTCCTACAGGCCCTTTGCGTCCCTTCCAGCGTCATAGGTGGCGCCCAGGCGAGTCTCTCCACTGCCAGTTCACTTCTTTGTCTCGCTCCCATCGCGCACAGGTGTGGGCACACGAAAGGGTCGCGGAAAAGCTCCAAAAAGCCGCACAGACGCTGGATCTGCATCCTCTATGGAAGGCGCTCCGGCCGGACCGCCGTTGTCAATCCTTGCAGGGTGAGAACTGGGACGCACGAGGCGCGAAAACTCGGCCACGACCTCGGTCTGCAGGAACGACGGCGGAACTGCAGGGAGCGACCTCCGCACATCCACTGCATGCACGGAGCGCACGTTTCGGAGCAGAAACACTGGCGACCGCCGGGGAGGGGTTCCGGCTTCGTCAGCGGCAGCAGCCGTACCTGGCGGCAACGGCTTTGTCCTTGCGGGCGCCGCATCCTCACCTGCACTTGAGTTAGTGCCTGCACTGCCGCCATGTGCACCAGCTGCCGCAACACCCAGCCCGTGGCTCACAGCTGGCCGAAGCGCAACAGCGACAGCGGAGTGCGGCAAGCGGCGCGGAAGCTGGCGGGCGACAGCAGCCTCTCCGCGCCGAAGCAGCCGCCGGAAGGGGCGGGTGACAATGGTCACGCGCGATCTGTCCACAGGCACAGCCGACACTTTCCACACTCGGCAAAAAATGGTCTCCGTCTCGTTTCTTCGAATGCCCGTGACGCCGTAGCCGGGGCAGTTCATCCCTTCCTCGGGGTTGCCGCCGAGCGCGGCGCTCACCGCCGCGGCGCGGTCTGACAAAAACGTCGAGACCGCCGCATCACCCCGCATCTGCTCCAGATACACGTCGTCAAATGCTCGCGACGCGTGGCCGGGGCAGAAGGCAGAAAAGTAGTCGTCGTGTCTGGTGCACGACCCGCCTCCCTCTGGGCAAGAGCGCGAGGGGAGGGGGATGCCGTAGAGACAGCAGTAGTGGTAGACGTTGGGGCAGTGCTCCACGTAGCAGCCGACCGTTGCGCCGTTGGACTGGCACACGGAGCACAGCAAGCCACGGCTGCGCGTGTAGGCGGAGACGACGTTCTGCAGCTGGTCGGTTTCCGGGTCGTAGAAGACCTCGGGTGCCCACATGGCGCACACATGATGCATGTGAATCTTCTTGCCCCCCCTGTGGAACGGGCCCAGCATCAAAGAAGCCAACGTCCCCCCATTGCGGTTAACCTTGGGACAAAAGTCGCAAATGAGATCCGCGTGCTCGGCCTCCTCCGAAGACTCCACACCACTGCTCTGTGTGGGCTTGGAGGATGTAAAAGCCCGCCGAACCTTTCTCACTCCGCCCCCCAAGACCCCACCCTTGCGGATCTGGGACGGTCCTGCGTCGTGCGTCAACTCGCGGCCCGCTGGGCGCTTGCCCTTGCCGGCGTACGTCGCCCCGCTGCCCGTCCGACGGCCGCTTGCTGGCGCCTTTCCCTTTCGGGAAAACAAAGACCCGCAGTCTGTCCGACGTCCGCTGGCTCGTCCATCTCGCAGGCCCGTGGGAGGAGCCCGGCCGACAGCGCCGTGACCGGCTGCTTGACGGTCCTCCTGGCGCTTTCTCGCACAAAGTAGGCGCGTCCACCACGCTCTATCCCGATCCTCCTTCTTCCGAGTCCGAATAGAAGAGGGGAAATTCGGAATGCCGAGGACGGCACGGGGGGGGGCTGGGAGTCCGTCCTCGACGTCCGCCGAAGAGCGACCCAGGGGCGGTGTTCGAGATATGCTTCCCCAACGGCGAGCACGAGAACGAGCTGCATCTCGGGCAACAAGGAAAGCCGCAGCAGCGTGGGAAGGAGATGGTGATGGCGAGCGAGTGGTACCCGCCTTCGGAGACGGCGGTGGAGGAGAAAGGGGCAACGCCGCCACCGGTGACGACGGGGGGGTTATGAGAGACACCACTGGGATGCACCCCGCCGTTGGGAGGCGAGCAGCTGCAAAACGAGATCGAAGAGGTTCCAGTGGCGTTGCCATACATTGTGGTAGCATCGCCAGCGGCGGTGCCGGCGGCTCTTGCGCCAGCGCCGGCGTGCGCGCCAGCGTGGGCGCCAGAGGCCAACGCGAAGATTGTGGCAGCATTAGATGCGGCGGCGCTGGCGACTTCTTAGCCAGTTCCGGCTTCGATGTGGGCGCCGGCGCGCGCCCCGGCGGCAATGGGGACGTTGCGGGCAGCGTTGCACATGGGGGCTCTCGCGGCGGTGGTGCTGAT
>Ga0209093_1002329_pt1 | contig 10668 bp, 9 predicted proteins | sample SidtaG_4_FD_187450 | JGI IMG/M metagenome (GOLD analysis project Ga0209093, IMG submission 187450) | Marine algal microbial communities from Sidmouth, United Kingdom - Sidmouth_Male1 metaG (SPAdes) (version 2) | ecosystem: Host-associated > Algae > Red algae > Unclassified | place: Sidmouth...
CTTGAGGACGGCGTCACGGAGGGTCGGGTTGTCGACGACATTGTCAGCATGCCGGTTCCACCGCTCTGGGTCATAGTGGAAGTCGCCCCCAGTCTGCCAAAAGTAGGCCAGGAAGCGCCGTGCCGACCGCTCAGAGACGCGAAGGTGGCGGGCAGCGCATGCCACGCTCTTGCCGTCCACGACCACCATGCGGACGAGGTGCTGTCGCGTCTCCGCCGACTTCATGACCCGCAGGGTGAGTGCGCACCAGGAGCAGTGGGTGGGGGGGGGGGAGACCAGAAGACTTGTAGAAGGGAGATGCGGTGGGACAGGGGGCATGGGCACCGGGGCCGACCGATGAGGTGGGCGCGAGTTCACCAAGGCAGAGACGAACCATGCACAGGCCACCTCCGTCAGGCGCGCGCGACATGGCCGCGCCATCCGAGGCGCCGATGGCCCAGTCTGTGAGATTCTGTGGGACGGCCTGCTGCCACCTGCAGTTTCTGGCCGTTTGCAAGCTTCTGAGGTCGGTTCCTTGTGACAGAAGGCCAATTTTCTCCAGACTCCCACGTTCTTGGGTCAGAACGTCTGAGACTGCCGCGGCGGTCCGCAGATGCGCGTTGAAGGACCGCAAGGGGGAGCTTGAAAGCGGTAAATGCGACCAGGGATGGCGTAAACACGGAGTTGGGGAGCGTAATGAGTGCGCCGAACAAGACAGCTGTCGGTTTAATGTCAAAATGAGAGGTCTTCACGTTGCAAAATGAGCCAGATGGAGGTCAAATGTACAAAAGAAAGATGCTCAATTGACAGTTTTCATGGATCCTGGCTGCTTTCGGCAACGCCATAATTGTTCAGATCGCTTCTGTTCCTGCTCAGAACCGGCAAAATTGGGAAGCTTGCAATATGATCGAGGACTTTCCTTAGGAGCATTCTGACTTAAATGTACTGGAGATGACATTGCTCTCTATTGTGATCCCGACGACTAGCATTCTTCGTCGCCATCACTACCAGCAGCTGCATGGTATCGGGCAGACCATATCGTTCTGGAACTCAAGTCAATCGATCGTGAGCGCCATTCCCGGAAGCCCAGAATCTTCTTCTGTGATCCTACTGAAGGATGAGCATGGGCAGACCATGGCTGATGACCTGCCTATCCGGTTTGAGCACATGATGAGAGGAATAAGGTACCTGGAGCAGTAAAATGCGCGGTACGAGAACGTCCATGTTGACCAGGGCGTTTTACGGCGCACCGTTGACGGGACCGATTAGTTCATTTCCACAAGTGATCCAGATTGCACTGCTACGCAACAGGCTGCCACGCCAAAGAGTAACTCAGGTGCGCAATCACGCCCGAAGGACCCCATAGACGTCAGTGACGACGAGGAGTCAGAGTCAGCTCCGCCAAGACCTCCTCGTAACGTGTTGGTTCTCAATAACTCAGGTGCGCAATCACGCCGCACGGACCCCACAGACGTCAGTGACGACGAGGCGTCAGAGTTAGCTCCGCCAAGACCTCCTCCTAACGTGTTCGCTCTCAACAATGATGAATCAGTTCCCTTGAAAGAGCTGGCCATTAATGCCGTCAAAGGAAACAACCTGCCACGGCGAAACGAGCCTGGCCACGAAGATTTTGCACGAGCAAATGGACAGAGGTCCTGTGTTTCGCTCGACCACTCCGACATCTTGTACGAACATTCTTTTCCAAGTCTGTTTTCCCTTGGCGTAGGTGGCCCCAGTCTTCGTCGAGAGAAACAAGTGTCTGAGAAGGAGTTGGTCACACATCTTCTCCGTCCCCAGCACAGGAGGTTCTCTTCTAATGCACAGTTTGTCTACTTTGCTCATTCCATGGTAGAGCGGAGAATAGTCAATGGAGTAGTGGCGTCTGTAGACGAATCACGAGAACTCACCAGCCTGCTTCAACAACTGTTTTCAACCGTTAACTCCAATGAGGCGGCCAGGAAGGACCTTGAAAATGCTTTGACCGCTTGCGTTGCAAATCTTGTACCGCAGATGAGCTCTGTGAAAGGGTCCGCGGGATACTGGAAGAAGCAGCCTCATCGTGTTCTGTCGATGGTTAAATCTCCTATCATGAAAGCCCCTACGTTTTTTGTGACTCTGAGAGCGGCCGACTCGCTGTGGATCGACTTTCTCAGGCTTGCAGAGCCCTCCATGTCCGACCACGAGCTCCAGAAACTGAGCGCAGTGCAGAAAGCCGACCTCCTGGCTCATCACGCGGATCTAGCTGTTGACCACTTCGACCATCGATGGACCTCCTTTTGGCAGCACGTCCTAAATGGAGAAGGAAAGCCGCTAGGGAATATCGTTGACTACTTCTGGAGGATAGAATTTCAGGAACGAGGATCGCCACACGTGCACATGCTGCTATGGGTCCAAGAGGCCGAGGGTTTTTCTTTTTCCAATTCGGATTCTCTTCCTGAGGACTTCTTGCAGTTTATCGACAGCACCATCTGCTCAAAGCTAGATTTAAGTGCTGCAGCAGATGTGGTGGAAGGCGCTACGCATCCCTGTTCGCTGTTGCTCCCGGAGCATCCTCTTCGCTCCGCTGACACTACGCAATACGTGGAGCGCCTTGCTCAAGCAGTTCAAATGCATCGCTGCACCAAATACTGCAAGCCAGCAGGGCAGCACTCTGCATGTCGCTTTGGATTTCCGCGACCAAATCGAGACCACACATCAGTTGAGATGGTGTATCGCAACAAGCGCACACGCATGGTTGTCTCAACTAAGCGCAACCATTCACGATTAAACGCCTTCTGCCCCGCCTTGTTGGCCTTCTGGGCTGCGAACATGGATATCCAGTATCTATATAGAGATAGCTTCGGGGCGGCAGTTTACACAGCTTCGTACTTGTGCTAGCAAGAAAAAGGCCGACAATCTGATCGGCTATTGCATAAGCTGTCTAAAAACTCCGACAGCTTGACTGTCAAGCAGCAAACGCGGCGAGTGATCATGAGTATCTTGAACTCCAGAGAAGTTAGTATCCAGGAAGCACTATGGGTACGCACAGGAAAAGACCTCTGTAACGCTAGCCGTCTCTTCATCAGAATCCCCGCAATGCACAAGCAGGTCCACGATGGTACCAGTGGAGACAGTGTGTTTGTCGCGACAGATGGGCAGGCACGTTCATTTTTTAGCACTGATCTCGGCTACTATGAGAACAGACCGGAAAACCTAGAAAATCTGTCGCTCTTTGAGTTCTTGACGGAGTATCGAGTCACAAAATCGTCGACACAAGGTCGGAGAGGCCTCTGTCTGAAGGGAACGTCGGGAAAAAAACTATACGCAGTCCCCAGGCAGCGGCATGCCATTGTCATCTGTTCATGGGCCATATCTCCCGATGAGTCTGAAGAGTTCTCTCGCCTCGTACTCTACCTTCACGTGCCTTGGCAGACAATGCAGGAGTTTCTCTCGCCAACTTTGGACAGCGTGCAAGTTGTCGCCGAAAAAATGAGCTCGACAGACAGTGACCAATTTGGGCATCTTCAGGACATGTCGGCGCACTATCGGGATCTGCACGATTCTGCGATTGCTTTACAGAACCAAAAAGCTCAAGATGAAGACAGAGGCGCACGAGAACAAAATGCGATGTTGTCCGACTCGTCCGAGGATGACGACTCATGCCCCGTTGCATCCGATCTTCAGATGGGGCTTGAGGGTGCATGCCCGGAAGAAGATGACCACAACGACTGTCCGTTATTGGAAAGTGATGCAATGGTTGGCAGGGAGGCAAAGCAGCATGGGAGTCACAGTGTGCTGTCCTCAGAGCCTCAGAACATGATGGAGCACACCAAACGAATAGTACAGCGAAAAGGTCGAATGGAAGAGGACGATGATGCCGCTTCTGTGGAGCATTCCGCTGATGTGGAGGCTCAGAAGCGATAACTGAATGACAGAGTAGCCTCTCTTAACGTGTTGCAGCGCAATATCTTTGAGGATTTTAAGACCCACTTTGAAGCCGGTCTGCAGCACAAGACGTCAGTGGTCTTTGGTCCAGGTGGCACTGGAAAGTCATATCTTATTGACACATTGGGGCAGTACTTGCGGTGTTATAGATCACCTCTCTGTGAGCAGGAAGCCAGCGGCTTCAGCGACAACCAGCGACACGGGCCCTTAGTCAAAGCAGCTGTCACAGGTGTGGCAGCGTCGAATGTTGGAGGCACAACGCTGCACAATGCTCTCAGGTCAAAGGGTATTGACATCTCCGGTGACATGGACGACAAAAAGTTGCTCAATCTACAGCAAGAATGGGCGCAGGTCAAGGTGCTGGTTATAGACGAGATCAGCTTTGTGTCAGCTCGGCACCTTTTCTCGATCAGCCAGCGGTTGTGCAACATTTTACCGCAACATTCGAAGGCACCGTTTGGAGGGCTGTATGTTTGGCTAGTTGGTGACCCATATCAGCTACCCCCGGAAAAACAAAAACACTGTGGCCTCAAGGATGCACAGAGAGCCTCTCTGAGAAGGAAACGATGGGCAGAGATCTTTATCTCGACGCCGATCAGTTCTATGAGCTAAGAAAGGGAAAGAGAAATCGAGGACGATTCTTTGAAGCTCTCGCTCATCCGCACATGTTCGGCGACCTCTGAGGACATCAACTTACTAAACAGCCGGTCGCAGAACGAACAGAGCAGCCGCGGTGGCTCCCGGTTGAGTGTGAGTGTACACATCTTCGGGAAAAATAGGGAAGTGAGGCGCCACAATTACAAAGCTCTTGTTAGTGGCTGCTCGGCCACTGACAGTCGAGGAAAGAAAAAACGGACATGTAGGGCATGGGCGCATGTGTCGCTGTCGAAACAGGTTGTGAAGCATCAGGATGCAGCGGCTAAGCGTTCAGCTATCAGGTCATGCCTCTCTCGCACGGAGCGCACATCTTCGAAAGAAAAGTTCGTGCCAAATGCCTTGTGCATGCACACGGGTATGCGAGTCATGCTGCAGGAGAACGCGTGCGTGGATGTCGGTTTGTTCAATGGGGCAACCGGGAAAATTGTGAAGATGTACGCACCTGAGAGCGTTGATCCTCATGAGACGGCTGCAGAAGCAGTTGACCGCATGTCCTCTCCTAACACTCTAGTCGACATAACGATTGTTCTTGTACAACTGGATGAACTTTGCTACCGCGGCCCATCTGTGCTCGCCGATGTTCCCCGCGCAATTGCCATCTCTGCCATCCGCAAGCGTATTCAAGCCCCGTTTCCAGCCACTATACATCAACTGCCTCTTGTTCAAGCAAATGCATTTTCCGTTCACGAGACACAGGCGCTCACTCTGAAGTCGGTTGCCATAGACCGCAGCATTTTTTGTGCACCAGTTTCGTGGTACGTTGCCTTATCACGAGTCAGAAGTCTTGAGAACATCACGCTTTTATTGCCTGTTACAAGATCTGGAATTGAGAGGAGCAAGCGATTTACCACCGACGTGGGTGCACATATTGAAGAATTCAAGAAAAGATTCTCAACGCCCACATCCACAAGGAGCGATATCACGTCGTCAGACTCAGAGGATGATGACATGGCCGCTTACAGTACAGAATGTGAAATTGCATAAGTGCAGCGACGACCATACTGAAACGTGGGATTCCATCACTTCTCTGCACGTGCCTCGTAACATGGATAAGCCACACTGCTTCTGGTGAAAATGTGGTGTCACGTTGGCTAAGTATCTCCTAGCCTCCGCCCACACTCTGGCCGACTCGGCATCGCCCGCCATTTCCAGTGACAGAAACTCTCTAACAACTGTCTCCGCGGCCCCTTCTGCCAACCTCGCACCCCTCTTCTAGCATACTTGGGCGATCCATTCCAATCTTCCGCCCGAATACTCATTGGGACTCGTCGTTCTACACCCTTGTGGCAGGCGTGGCCTCATCTGCTGCTGAAAACAGAATGCCCAACCTGAGCTCAGAAACTGAGGATGTACCGCTGGGAGAGAGTGAGCCCCTGGCACAAAATTCCTGATACTGTCTGCATAGAGTACCGTAACTCATCAAAATGGTCGTCTAGGGCAACAGGTTTTTGTGAAGACAAGTTCTCACTCGAGCATTGCGTCTGTCTCGCACTTAAGACGTACAAGTAAGTTCCAACTTTCACAAGCGCAACTTCCCCAATACAGCTGAAGTCCAAAGCCATCACCAGGCGAAGTTCTGCACCGCCGAAACAGTTGAGGACAAGTACCAGGGACTACACGCCAACACGAGCGGCGCAAGTACCAGACGTTCCACGGCTTCTGTCAGCAGAGCGAGGCAATCTTAACGTCCTTTACGTCGAGCAAATGGTTCTTTATCGCCACAAGCGTGCTCAGAACCAATAGAAAAGACTCCGGGCCCCTCGAGCGAGTCCTCTTGGGACACGCGACCAGCCATTCCACGAGCCGAGTTCAAATCAACGGCAGCGGCCCGCAGCCCGTCCGGCCTTCGACCACACGAATCAGGCCGCCCGCAATTGGTGTATGTGCAGCTATAAGACGCAAGGATAACAACCCACACATGCTGCGACGTTGAGCGAGACGCTGCCGTGACCGCCTGTCAGCTATCAAAAGAGGCGCGTTCCGGCCGCTGCGCGACACCCGTCAGCTCATGTAGGCAGTCAAGCCGTCCCTGCGCCTGGCCCCAGAATCCACCAGAAAACCGTGGAGCCGTCCAGACCGCTCCTTATGCCGCTGGGCGATGGGATGAGTCCGAGTGACACGGAGAAGCACGAGCCGCGGATGCTAGGACGCTGAGAGCGGTCTTTCGGTGCACGCTGGTCAGCACTCAGACAAGGTGCGCGCTAGCCGTTGCACGAAACCCGTCAGCCCATGAAGGTAGTCAAGCCGTCTGTGCGCTGGACACACGGTGCATGAGTCCTAGACAGGAGCTGACCCTCAAACCAGAAACATCTGGGCCGTTGGAGCGGGTTCGCGTGTGGCACACCAGTAGCAATTGGAAGACCCCTGCGCCTGGCCCCAGAATCCACCAGAAAACCGTGGAGCCGTCCAGACCGCTCCTTATGCCGCTGGGCGATGGGATGAGTCCGAGTGACACGGAGAAGCACGAGCCGCGGATGCTAGGACGCTGAGAGCGGCCTTTCGGTGCACGCCGGTCAGCAATCAGACAAGGTGCGCGCTAGCCGTCGCACGAAACCCGTCGGCCCATGAAGGCAGTCAAGCCGTCTGTGCGCTGGACACACGGTGTATGAGTCCTAGACAGGAGCTGACCCTCACTACAGACACCTCTGGGCCACTCGATTCGTTTTTTTGCGACAGGTGGCCCTCGTTGTGAGGACTCCTGTGCGTTGAGTTGAGGGACCTACCGCGACCCGTGGCCTGTTTCATGGCACGCCCTCGAGATGATGTTTCATGCTTGTGTCGATTGGTCTACTGCGGGCACGATGCACGAATGGTAGGCCACTGGGAGTGGCCCTGCGTCTCACGCAAGTCAGCAATCGGAAGAAGGGCGTGCTGGCAGCTTTATGGCGCCCATCAGGTCGTGAAGTCAGTAAAGCCGGTCTGTGCTTTGAACACAAGGTGCATGAACGCCAGACGTCTGCTGGCACAAATAAAACGAGGACTGCGTGTCCATGTGTCGCATGTACGTGTCTGGCTTGATTGTCTCGATCTGCTTTCTTTTTGTACCTCAATAAACTCTTTCAGACTTTGTAAGGAGGCCAACTTGCGACACGTGATGTCCGTTCACTCTGCGACTCCGCCGACAGCAAGGTCTCTCTCTGGGTGCCGTTGTCCTGCACCGGGTACCTCGACTGTTCCGGACCCGGGTACCATGGAGTCGACTAGTCGCACTAAAGCACGTCCTCGCAACGATAGAGGGCGCTTCATTCCAATGACGTCTCGGCAGCGTCTGGAGCTTCTGGGTACCCGCTCTTGCTACTCCTGCAATGTCTCTTCTACGTCGCAGTGGCGCTTCGTTCTTGGGGATTGTCGCAGTGTTCTAGAGACGACCAAGCACAGCTGTCGACGATCTCCCTCTTTCACTTCTTCCGCTCGGCGCTCGGGTACGTGCGGGCGTATCCATTCCATTGCGATCGTATTTCTCTTTCTTTTTATGCGGATGCCTGCTTGATGATGAGAATCCAGTGATGCGGATGGGATCGACTCTGAGCAGTATGCATTGTGAGAGGCAGGAGCACGGACGTACGGCTTCAAACAGTCACATGGAATCGCTCACAATCTCCGTGGCTCATGTCGGGGCTCGCATTGCACGTTGTATGCTCCAACAGGGCGCCGGCTCATGTTGTGCAATGCGTGCGGCATCCGCTTCAAGCGCTCGAGGACGCTCCGTGATGAAAAGACAAGAGATGTGACGCACTTAAACGTGGAAGGACGTTCTGATGGCCTGGTCGGGCTCTCCACTGAACTGTGCAGCCGGAAAAAGGCGGATTCTGATGCCGCGACGTTCAAGGGCATCATCGCGGTATCAACGCCAGAAAGTGAGCCGCGACGCTGCTCCGTTGAGAGCACGCACGCTCTATCCTCCGCAGGTGGCCTTGGTCTTTCGCAAACCTGCATCGCTGTCCAAGGGGTTGCGGGCACTGGCTGTCTCGACCCGTCGTCTGTGAAGGGTGGTTGGGAGCAGTTCCATCGCGTCAGCATCTCCAACCTACTAGCCGACGATGCCACCTGCTATTATTCTGAGCGGCTACCTGCTTGCCGAGAGTCTAGACGGTGACCCTTTGGCGACAACCGCACAGACGGCGCCTCGCCGCCCAGGCGCCACAGAGATGATAGCGGGACTCAACAATGTAAACGTACGGGTCTACAGTAGAGACATGTGTCCGGCACACGTAGCGTCTTGAAGACTGCCGAGCCCATTGTGGAGAAACACCAAAAATATGTGAAGATTTATCATAGAGCACCGCACAGAGGCCGAGACCCAGGATGCGGAAGCACCGCCATCAAAAACACCACACTCCAACCAATCTGTACATAAAAGTATCATACCCAGCTCGCCAGACACCCGCCGCCGCCACCGCCCCACGCCGGTTTCCGGCGGCGGGCCGCCATCCCGTCAGCCGCCGGTGGCTGGCGACAGTCTCAAGTACTGAGACACGCATACCGCGGTCGCTCCCCCCGTCCCGCCAGCGCCGCAGCATCACACACCTACGGCGGGATCTAGTCGAACGAGACGTGGGAGTGGGTACACGCTCCGCTGACCGCTCCGGACGGCTGCACAACGCCCACAAGACTAGCGATGCTGTCTGCGTCCAGGGAGACAATGAAGCCGCTGCGCCGTCACTGCCGGCAAGGATGCAGCAGTCGTGGGCGCCTCGGTGCTCTGTGGAATGGCTGGGGACACGTCTATCTCCACGTTTGGCCGTCTCCGTCTGTTTGGCGCCAGCTCACGCAGAGCGTGCCTCGCGCGGGAAAACTTTCTCGTTACGGCCGCCTGGCCATGGCCGGTCCTCTCGTAGCAGTCGCCGATACAAGCGCTTCCCGCCGGCATATAGCAACACCGGCAGGTGTGGCACTGGGCTTGGCATCCGCTCTAGGGCCGTGGCTTTCGACGTCAACGGCCCGAATGGCTGACTTCTGCGGCAGCCCCGGTCCGGCAGGGCCGGATGTAAGCGGCCTGGGTAGGCCTGGCCACGACCGATGTTGCCTTGCAAGACTTTGCGCTAGCGCACTATGCACGCCCATAGTAGCACCCACGTCACAGTACTCACCGCGCATGTAGCACCCGTGAATGCCGGCGTTCTCTACTCCTGGCCTCTAGAGGCGGTCTGGACTTGGGCCGCCCGCGTGAGGATTTAATCTTTGTCATCAAATTAGTATAAGTAGCGCCTTAATGACGGCCGCCAACCCCGTGTCTCGATTTAGTACATTGAGTTTGCGGCGTCTGAGTGTTCTGATTCCCTCTCAGGCATCTCCAAGCTTGTTGCGGAGGCGTGGGTGCTCGCTAGGGCTATTTTCTCCTGGCGTCAACACTATTGACGACCTGGTGGGTGCCACAGTGGTTGGACAGTTCTTTGGGTTTCTTAGTGGCTCCCGACTGCTTCTCGTCCGGCTGTCTCGAAAACCTCAGCCCGCTCCAGCCTTACCGCCCCCTCTGTCCCCGCCGACGCCGCCGCCGCCGCTGCTATGCGGCGGCGGCGGCGGCCCGTCGGCGTGCCGCCAGGCTTTCCTTGCCGCCGCCTCCCCGACACCCTCACGCGGACGCCAGAAGCGGCGGCACCCCCCGCCCCGCCCGGGTGCGGTCGTCATTCCCCCGGCACCAACCGCCACGCGCAGGTCGCATATGGTGTCGACCGCGTGGGCGGCGCCCAGAGCCGCGTGCTCGAGCATCAACACCACGCTGGCGGCGAGCGAGCGCTCGAGGAGGCGCTTGAGCTTGGAGTTTCGAAACGACACGTCCCCGCCGCCGGCCCTACCCCCACAGCCGCCGCCGCCGCCGCCGCCCGCGCCAGTGCCGCCAGTGCCGCCAGTACCGCCACCCGCCGCCGCCGCGGCCGCCGCCGCCGCAGGCCTCTCCGGCCGGCGCATCGCCGGCCGGCGGCGGCGTGGTGCTGCGGCCGCCGCCGGCGGTGGCTCAGGCGCCGCTCCCCGCCCCACGCACTGTGTCGGCAGAGCTGAAGGCCGGGGCGGGTGGGGCGGCGGCGGTGGAGGCGGTTGCGGCGCCGAGGTAGAGAGGGTCGGGGCGGGGCTCGCGGCGAGGAGAAGACTCGGTCTCGTGAGGTCGACGGC
>Ga0209093_1002330_pt1 | contig 10668 bp, 8 predicted proteins | sample SidtaG_4_FD_187450 | JGI IMG/M metagenome (GOLD analysis project Ga0209093, IMG submission 187450) | Marine algal microbial communities from Sidmouth, United Kingdom - Sidmouth_Male1 metaG (SPAdes) (version 2) | ecosystem: Host-associated > Algae > Red algae > Unclassified | place: Sidmouth...
TTTGGGCTGTTTTTACAAATTAAAAATAAATTATGTGTTTATTTTTGATTATGAATGAGTTAATAAAAAAATTTTGAAATAAAAAAAGAAATTCAACAGCAAAAACATACCATTCAACCCAAAATCAAAATAGATTCAAGCCCTAAAACCTTGTAAACTCCGTAGCTTCTTCGTTTCTTTGCGAACTAAAATCAAGGCAAATTTGTAGTTCAGAAAACAAGTTTTAAATAACAAATCGCAAAACCCAACAACTCAAAGAAAAATCGTCATTCCGCACTCCGATGCGGAATAACGGTCGATTTTTAGGTTTTCTATTTTGGAATTTGGTCTCGGCTTAGCCGAGAGGAATTTGAAAACATTATCGCATTACAACATTAACGCATTATTATGAAAATAACCTTACCCGACGGCAGTGTACGCGAGTACGAATCAGGCGCATCCGCGATGGATGTCGCGATGTCTATCAGTGAAGGATTGGCGCGAAATGTCCTTTCCGCAAAAGTAAATGGCGAGGTATGGGACGCCACTCGCCCGATACACGAAGACTCCACGGTACAGCTATTGACGTGGAAAGACAAGGAAGGCAAAAAAACCTTTTGGCACTCGTCGGCGCACCTCTTGGCGGAGGCATTGGAGGCGGTGTATCCGGGTATCAAATTTGGTACAGGACCGGCTACGGACAATGGTTTTTATTACGATGTAGATACAGGCGATACGCCGATTTCTTCGGACGATTTTAAGAAAATCGAAAATAAAATGCTCGAACTCGCCCGTCAGAAAAATGCTTATGTTCGGCAAGATACTACGCGAGATGAGGCATTAAATTTTTTCGGAGACAAAGGCGACGAGTATAAGATAGAATTGATAGAAAAACGCGGTGAAAACGAAGCCTTGACCTTATATACACAAGGAAATTTTGTGGATTTGTGTCGCGGTCCGCACTTGCCCACTACTGGAAAAATCAAGGCGGTGAAGTTGATGAATGTTGCTGGTGCATTTTGGCAAGGCGATGATACTCGTCAGCAATTGACGCGCGTATATGGCGTTAGTTTTCCGAAGGCGAAAGAACTGACCGAGTACCTTCACATGCTCGAAGAAGCCAAAAAACGCGACCACCGCAAACTAGGCGCAGAGCTGGAACTGTTTATGTTTTCGGAAAAGGTGGGCGCAGGTTTGCCGATTTGGTTGCCAAAGGGAACTGCCCTACGCATGCGCCTCGAAAATTTCTTGAAAGATGAGCAATTAAAACGCGGTTATAAAGCCGTTATCACGCCGCATATTGCCAAGAAAGAATTGTACATCACGTCGGGTCACTTTGCCAAATATGGCGCAGATAGTTTCCAACCGATTGATACGCCGCGTGAGGGCGAACAGTTTATGCTGAAGCCGATGAACTGCCCGCACCACTGCGAGATTTTCGCGCATCGCCCCCACTCCTACCGCGAGTTGCCGATTCGTATTGCGGAGTTTGGTACGGTGTATCGTTATGAGCAAACGGGCGAGCTGCACGGCTTGTCACGGGTACGCGGATTTACGCAAGACGATGCACATATTTTTTGTACCGTAGACCAAGTAAAAGCCGAATTTTTGGACGTGCTCGACCTCACAAAACACGTTTTGAATAAGATGGGCTTTGCCGAATTTACGGCGCAAATTTCGCTACGTGACCCCAATACACCAGAGAAATACATTGGTTCGAAAGAAAATTGGGACAATGCAGAACGAGCGATTATAGAAGCAACACAAGAAGTTGGTTTAGAGACGATTACAGAGCTTGGCGAAGCTGCTTTTTACGGTCCTAAATTGGACTTTATGGTAAAAGACGCACTCGGACGTAGCTGGCAATTGGGTACGATTCAAGTAGATTATAATCTGCCCGAACGCTTTAAATTGGAGTATATTGGTTCGGATAATGAGCCGCATCGTCCGGTGATGATTCACCGTGCGCCCTTTGGTTCTATGGAGCGTTTTATTGCGGTTTTGACGGAGCATTGCGGCGGTAAATTTCCGCTTTGGCTCGCGCCAGACCAGTTTGCGATATTGCCGATTAGTGAGCGTTTTGTGGACTATGCAAAAGAAGTAGAAAACCAACTCGCAGTACACGATATTCGTGGTATTTTGGATGATAGAAATGAAAAAATCGGTCGAAAAATCCGCGATGCAGAGGTTAAAAAGATTCCTTTGATGCTGATTATCGGAGAAAAAGAAGTCGCAGAAAACAAAATCGCTGTGCGCGTACAAGGTCAGGAAGATGGCGATAAAGGCGCGATGACGGTGGAGGAATTTGTGGCTTTATTTAAAAAGATGGCGGGGGCTTGATTAAGTTCAAGCGCAAGTTTCAAATTTAGCTTGTGTTTGATGTTTGTTTTTGTCGAAAAAATAATGAAAAGGGCAGTCGGATAATGGATGTTATCGACTGCCCTTTTTGGTTTTGATAGCTTGGTGCGATTAAGGATTATGGTAATTTTTTAACCAGATGCCCTTATAAATTTCGATAGCAGCCATATATACATTGTCGTCATTGTTATGAGCAGTGCAAATCGGGATGATGTATACATAATTGACCCCATGAGGAACTATTGTAGCCTTTGTTCCTGATATTACATGACCTCCGACAAGACCTCCATGGCAATTAAAATTATTATAGTCTAACGAAGCGCAGTTTTTAGCTTGTCCAAATTGTTTCTCCCACAATTGCAGCCAACTTAGACCAGCTATTTTTTTATCACCAGTGCTGCCAATGACATTAGCAAAATTTTCGTTCCATTTGAACATAACACTGCCGCCCCACACTGATAATATATTACAAATCTTATGTTTGTAATCATAATCTTTATCGGGATCGTGAAACTCAAGAAATTTTCCATCTTTATAGACTAACAGGTATTTCGAGTACTCTTCAGTGGATAGATATGGAGGTGTAGTTCTGATATGAACTGTTAACCCGTCTATTTTTCGAGTCACTTCTATTAAGTCATTAGTAGCTTTTTTTACCAACTCAACAAAACCTTCCTGAAGATATGGAGTCATTTGAGTATCATGATTCCAGTTCAGATTAAACAGTGAGGTTCCATCTCCTTTTAAAGACTCAAAACTTCTTTGGTGGCATTTTTGGTCAGTTCCTTTCAGTAAAGTAGTTAGACACATGGAATCTTTAGAAGCGTAGTCTGCACCACAAAGGGTCAGTACATTATTCTTTTCATCAAATTCATATGAGAAAGAAAATTGCGCTTGCAAAGTTGAATTATTTAAATGTACAAGCCTACCTATATCTGTGAGTTCAGTAATCACTTGATGTTTTCCATCTTTCAATTTAAAACTCAACTTGTAGTCTGTTTTTTGAATATCAACGAAGTTATTTTGGTAACCATTTGATAAACGCAAAGAAATATTTATAGCTTTCATATGCTTTGTTTTATTTTGTGTTATGAAGAGAAAAATGAGGAAAAAGTACTTTTCCTCATTTTTCAAATGTTGATTACGAAACAACCAATTTAAACGATCCGGAAATTGAATTACCCTTAGTTCCATTTGCTTTTTTAGTTTTCAAATCAAATGTAACTGTCCCGCTAATTGATTTAGATGGAGTAGGTGGAGTATATGTCAAGCTGATTTTATCAGTACCGCTAGGTGTTCCAACAACTGATTGTAATACAGTACCGTTACTATCGGTAACCTTAATATGATCAAATCCATTGGGTGTTAATCCCCCCGGGTTATCAATTGTAGCTGTCAAAGATACCGTTTTAGCGGTTGCTTTATTAAAATTGGCAGAAGCAGGTGTGAAATTAACAGACGGTGATACCGTACTTGGTGTCGTAGCTGTATAAACCGACGGAGTGGCTACGGCAAGTGTCCATTTTGGTGTTGGGGCACCATCGCTAAAAAAGATACCAATTGCAGCGGCATTACTCTGCGCCGTTGGGGAGAATGAAATTAGATTACTCTGAATTTCGGCGTTTTTCACAGGGTTTCCCTTTGATTTACCATTTGCTGCTATCCAGGCAACTTCTACGGTTTTTTGCTTACCTTTATTATTCAGATAAGCTCCTAATATTACGTATGTCTCACCTACAGTTAAAGTAGCAGGAGCTGGTGTTTCTGATGGGTCATTCGCCTCCTGTACTGCAGTTATAATAGGTTCTCCTTTAACTAAGTCTTGAAGGTAGTCTACGAATTCGAGGTATTCCTGATTAGTTGTAACAGAATCAAGGTCGCCGGAATATTGCTTGATGAACTTGGGTGTCACAAACATATAAGTATCTTTGTGCATCACCAATGAGGTACTTGTCGATGATTCTTTGAAGCATGGTCCGACACTGAAGGTTTGCGAATTTGTCTTTGCATCGCAGCTAACTACCATGGCACTCACGATTGGCATCCCAAGTAAGTATTCACAAATAAAGACAATGTTGGCAACTTTGGTGCTGCTTGATTTCTTATTTCCAGCAATTTTCAGACCTGCGCTGCCAAGTGATGCTATCATGCTTTGTGCAAATGACAGTGCGCCTACACCAGTAGCAAGCCCAAGAAGTCCTTCAATCAGCTCCTTGCTGAAAGTAGCACCAAAAGAAGTAGTCTTGTGTTTAACATCTTCTTCTGTAACGCGTACAAATAGCCCCGATCCGTCAATAACATTCTGCATAGCAGTATAGTCATACAAAGAATAATACTCATTGGTATCAGGGTTAATTGTTGTGCTTATTGCTTTTGTCATTGCAGCGAAAAATACAGAAACTTCAGCGAAAACATCACGAACAGAATCAGCAATCTTATCTCCGCCTAATTCGGTGGAGGCAAGCATAATGTTGCCTGTCTCATTGAAGATATATTTTTTAGTTGCTTGTACATTATAGGGGCTTTCCGACGGGATTTGGAGTTTAGTCACGTTTTTGCTTTGACTGGCTGGCATAATATTATATTTTAATGAAAAAATAAATAAATAAATAAATAAATAAATAAAGGGTTTTCTTATAAAAATATTTCAATAGGTTTTTTTGTTAAAAACAGGATAATTATGAAGGTTCTTTGACAAATCCAGTGAAGTGAATGAAAATTTGGGCGTATCCCCCTCCTTATCAGTCGGGGGTCGGGCTATCCGGCACTCTCTCCACTCCGCTATCGCTACGTTACGTTCAAACAACACCTACTATCCCTTACGCAAGGGACGAACAATCGCGAGGCAGAAAAACGAACAATCACGGGATTTGTCAAAGAACCATTATGAATTTTTGAAATTGCAGAATGTGTTATATATCAGAGAAATTCAAACTAAAAGTAGGGGGAAGAAATATAGCTTGATTGTACAGCCTAAAGTTGTCCTGTCAAATGCCATATTGTTCCTTTATCGAGACTTTGATTGAGTGCAGAAATAACTGCATTCACTACGCCCACTTGGTTCACTGGGTCTATAGTGTTCAGTGCAGTATTATCTACCACTACTGCAGCGGCTGTAGAATTGCCAATCTGAACTTGAATATTTGCACCTCCTGCTGTGGTTCGACCTTGCATGTCCAAACGCACCTGATTTACTGTATATAAGGTACCTGCCCCACGCCCCAAATCAGTAAAGTCCAGTTTTGCAATAAGCTTATAACAATCCTCTCGTTGATCGCCATTCTTGGGAGTCACTATATTTGGAATTTTTTTTATTCGTATTAATTTTATTTAAAGGCATAATTTATTATTTTAAGTTCTTATTCAATAGACTTTAGGTTTCGGCTCATTTATTTTGGTATTTGTGTTTTTCTGAGAAAAATATAAAAAAAGGGCAGTCGGATAATGGACATTATTTGGCTGCCCTTTTTGCTTGGAAGTTACACTTTATGTCACTGCATATTCTTTGAGGGGTTAAATTACCACGCTTTACGCAGTGGCAAGAGCTTTTACCGCAGAAAGTAATATCGCTTTAAAACCGATAGGACCTTCGCCTCGGTAAGTCATTTCACCTTCAAACGTTTTACCCTTATCAGGAGATTTGAACGACCATTTGATAACAGGTTGTTTATTGCCTCTTGTACCAATTACCCAGTGTCCACCGTCATGCCATGGAGCGGTAGAACCACCCCATTGATTTTCAACATGAAAATTGTCACCGGCATTATCGCCGCGTACTTGGGCAGAGAAACCGATAGGACCTTCGCCCTCGTAGGTCATTGCTCCTTTCAAATTGATACCGTTGCCTTTTACGTCCAGAGATACGACGTGTTGTTCGCCTCTACAACCGATGACACAAATGCCACCCGGATGCCAGGGTGCTGAAGAACCGCCCCATTGATTTTCCGTCAGGTAAGCATTGTAGTCGGTCATTTCAGATTTGAAACCGATAGGACCTTCGCCTTGATAAGTCATTTCGCCGGAGAAACACTTGCCGCCGTCCAGAGATACAATGTTTAGTTTTACACATTTTTGGTCGCGACCGCCAATTAACATGTTGCCACCCGGATGCCAGGGCGCATTCGAACCGCCCCATTGATTTTCGACTACATAGGTGTTTCCGGTTACGTTTTTGGCTCTAAAGCCAATTGGTCCTTCACCGTCATAGGTCATGGTACCGTGAAAGGTAGTTCCGCCGTCACTTGACACAATATCAAATGCAATCGGATTTTGACCTTCACGAGCACCCAATACCCAAGAACCGCCATTGTGCCAGGGAGCGTTTGAACCACCCCATTGATTTTCTACAAAATAAACTAACATAATTTAAAAAGTTTGAACGTTAAAAAGATAATTTTTATATTCAGTTGTTCCGATGTACATAAAATTCAATACCTTTTGGACCTTAAATTGTATGTGCCTGATAACTAATGAATACAATGCAAAGATGCAGCGAGTACAAATCGTATATTCAGAAAATGGCATAAGTGGGAAATAAAAGGCGATAAGTGGGTAATTTTGGGTTATGGAGTATTAAATTACATATTATATTTTGAAAACGTGGAAAAATATTGTTATATTTGAGCATACTAATATATGCTTAACTCTGTGAGCGATAACAACAGATAAATATTTCTTCACCTAATCAACTATTAACTATGACAACAGTAAAAGGACCCTTAGTGTATGCAGAATGGAGAGAGCATGGTCATGGTAAAAACGAAGAACATGCACTTAGCCTTAATATAGACTTTTATTGCCCCCCATACTATTCTTGTGTTTTGGTCAACAAAAAGGGGCATGATGTGAAAGGAAATAAAGTAGAGATAAAAAAAACAAATCCAAAAGGAGCTAATGCCGAAGCAATTGTTTTCTATAAAATCCTCAAAGATTTAAGCAGTGGAATAGAACTCGAAACGATAATATTACAAGAAGATAAAGGTGGACAGTGGGAAGATTATACCGTGAAGGGCAACCCCTCTCTGAATGAAGTGCGCTTGGATATATACGATTGGGTAAAGCATCAAGCACACCATAGACACCAAGTAATGGTAGGTCAACTTGAACAACATGAATTCGGAGGTGAAAAGTACATAAAACTCGCAGAACTTGAGGCGGCGATAGACGAGTATAGCTACGCCCCCGAAATTCACGAGGCTTTAATGAGCTTGCACCAAGACCTACCTGTATATACATTCGTAGGAGAGGAATATCTCAAATCAGAGGATTTGAATGCGGTATATAGACACATTCCAGGACATGTAGTTGTGATTATAGGTAGTGGTGGGTAGTATATGTAAATTTAACATTTAAGTAGTGAGACAAAAATATCCTTACTTTTTGACGGTTTCTTTTTCCGCTATTTTTCCCTACAAAAATCCTTACGTAGCGTAGGCTATGTGCGGTTTTTGTAAGAAAAAATATCGAAAAAATAACCACGTCAAAATTGTAAGCCTATTTTTGTCCCACTACTTAGTCAGAAAATTTAAATAATCAATTGACTTTCAGGTGATTACGAAAGGATTAATACATGAATAATAACCTTTTTTCTCACCCCATAAATAAAATATTATTTAGATTCATTTTTATACTTACTGCCCCATGCATCGCTTTTGCTAATGGGTCGGATACGAATGTTCCCTTGTTTCATTGCGATGAACCGGACTGGAGCAAATTCGCTGTTTATACACAAACACATAATGAGCAAGTCCATATATGCCTTCTGAATGAAATAGAAAACCACGGGAAAAAGTATCTGAAAACACCTTATAACTGCTATTTTTATATTGCACAAGCTGATTATTATCGGGCAGATCATGGAAATTGTACCCACTATGCCCAAAAAGCCTTAAATGCTACGAATAAACCGAGAGATTCTATAATGGCATTATTACTGCTCTCGCGCACCTATCGTGCCAATGACGATCTTTCAACGGCACAAAGCTATACTTTACAAACGCTAAATATTGCACAAAGAAGTTCGTTGGATGAAGAAAGAGCTTTTGCATACATCGAACTTGCGAGAATCAATTATACCTTAAACGATTCGCTGAAAGCAACAGAATATCTCGATCAGGCAGGGAATATTATAGAAAATACGGAAAACCAGAACCTGAAAGGGGTGTATTATTATCAAAAAGCAAGGGTGCAACATTGGTATGAGGGCAAAACCAATCTTGATGAAGTGGTCGCACAACTCCTTAAAAGTTTGGAATATTTTGAAGCCACCGCAAACCATACCGAAATCGCCACAACACTGGATTTTCTGGGAAGTTGCTATTGGCGTAAAGACGAATATGGACAAGCACAAAGCTATTACGAAAAAAGCCTAAGCATTAGAAAAAAACTTGGAAACAACTACGGACAAGCCATCTCATATAATAATCTCGCTGGTTTGAGCTACAAACAATCTAATATTCAGCAAGCCATTAAATACTATAAAAAATCAGCCGAACTCAGTAAAAGCATTGATGCTTTTGAGTTGCTTCAACTGTCTTACGCAAATATTACTGTTATGTATGAATCCGAGAAAATACTTGATTCTACTATGCTTTACTTCCGAAAAGAAATAGCAGTCATGGATACCCTTAAAGTCAGACAACGCACCGAACTCGTCTATGACCTCCAAACCAAATACGAAACCCGCGAAAAAGAACAACAAATTAAAGCACAGAAACAGCAATTGACCTATTCGGGGCTGACGATGGGCTTGCTATTACTTACTGTCGGATTGATCTACCGCCTCTACCGCCAAAAGACCCAAGTCAATAATTTCAAAAACCAGCTTTTTTCCATTATCGGTCACGACCTGCGGGGCATGACCGCCCAACTCCATGTCGCTCAAAGAAGCATAGAACGCACCCACAAACCATTGCAAGACCCAAAACTCGCCAAATCAACCTCCAAAATGGGCGCAATCATAGAAGGCTTGACGGGTTTCATTGAAAATGTACTATATTGGGGAGCTACACAAACCGATAGACTGTTTTTTGATTATCAAAAACTGCATGTAGATAGGCTGGTCAGTATAGTTGCCGCAAATTTTAAATACGATTTGGCGCGTAAAAATATCGCCTTAAAAAAAGACATCCCGCAGGATTTTCACATTTATGCCGATAAAAATACCGTACAAGTTGTCATCAGAAACCTGCTGTCCAATGCCCTCAAATTTTCCGAGCCCAATAGCGAAATCTTCATACAAGCCATACAAAACCCGAATTACACTTTAGTAAAAATAAAAGACTCGGGCATAGGCATTCCGCCCGATAAAATACCGCAGCTTTTTACCACCAACAAAACAGTAAGCACCAAAGGCACCAAAGGCGAAAAAGGTACAGGTTTGGGCTTGTGGCTCTGCAAAGAAATGATGACCAAAAACAAAGGTAAAATCAGCGTAGAAAGCACCCCGAATGAAGGTACTTGCTTCATCTTATATTTTCCGAATCATATCGAATCAAATGGGTAAAATAAGAATTTTAATTATTGAAGACGAAGCCGATTTGGCAGAAGATTTGAAATACTCGCTCGAAGAAATCGGGTATGAAGTGGCGGGTATTGCGCCGGATTTGAAAGAGGCTTACGGCTTGTTTTATACCCAAAAACCGGATATTATCATCGTTGATATTACGTTGGGCGATGAGGCGGGCGGTATCGAATTTGCCAAAAATATCAGCCTGAATCTCGAACACAAAAAACCCTTTATTTTTCTGACCGGCTCTGATGATAAAGCTACTTTCAACGCCGCAAAAAAGACCCTTCCTGCCGGTTATCTGCTCAAACCCTTTAATATTTTAGAACTCCAATATGCCATCGAACTCGCCATTGACCAATTTCACTCGGCAGGTGAGGTGTTTCCCGATTGCATTTTTATGAAAAAAGGAAATAACTTTGTCAAAGTTGCTTACACGGACATCCAATACGCTTCGGTCGAAGGCAAATACTCCGAAGTCTATGTCAAAGACCATAAATACCTCGTGCAATGCTCACTCAAAGAGCTGGGCACCAAATTACCCAATTCATTTGTACGGGTACACAACAATTATATCGTCAACCTCCATCAGGTGCAAAAATTCAACCATCAGGACAGCCAGGTTTTCCTAAAAAACGATACATTCATTCCCGTCAGCAAGCGTATGAAAACAGATTTATTGGAAAGAATGAATGTGTTGAAGTGATGAGTAGTGTCGTAACCCGTTACTCGTTGACTCGTTATTCGTTTTTAATTAATTGAAAATCAAATATTTAGATAAATTTTTAACTATCGCCTAAGTTCTTGACTTTGGACATTGATTA
>Ga0209093_1002331_pt1 | contig 10665 bp, 10 predicted proteins | sample SidtaG_4_FD_187450 | JGI IMG/M metagenome (GOLD analysis project Ga0209093, IMG submission 187450) | Marine algal microbial communities from Sidmouth, United Kingdom - Sidmouth_Male1 metaG (SPAdes) (version 2) | ecosystem: Host-associated > Algae > Red algae > Unclassified | place: Sidmouth...
CATCACGTTGGACAGGCGCACCGCCACGCGCTCCACCCACGGCGCGTCCGCCGCCTCCAGTAGGGCGGGGAGATCCGCGGTCACCCCGGCAGGTAGCTCGTACTGCACGGGGTGACGCATCAGCCACAGCTGCCAAGCCGGACCCTGCTTGGGCACCGGGATGGCCTCATATAGGGCCCGCAGGCGGCATTCCCCCAACTGGCTAGGGGCGTGGGGGGGCGTCCACTCGACTAGCGCCCCCGTCTCCGCCACCGCGGGCCCCGCCTCCGCAACTGCCGGGGGGCGCACTCGGCGAGGCATCGGCGTGGGGGAGTCCTGCTCCATGGGGTCCTCCCCCCGAACCGCCGGCGCCGCCGTGGTCGCCGCCGTCGCCGCTGGTGGAGTCCCCGGCCGGCTCGGCGGCAGGGGCACGCGGGCGTGCGCCGTGGAAGGGGCCGCCGCGTGGTCATCGGCCGACCGCCCCGCCGCGCTGGACGCACGGGAGGCCGTCGCCGACCCCGCCGTGGACTTGGACCGGCGGGGGGCCGGCGGTGGTTGCATCGCGGGCTGTCCTGCCGCCGAAGACTCCCGGCTTGGGGTCGCGCCGCTAGCAGGGCGCGACCGACGGACCGCCCTCCCGCGCGGCGTCCCCGAGGCGGCGCCACTTGACTTGGTGGCGCCCTTAGGCGTGCCATGTGCCGGGGCAGCCGCCCCGCCAGCCCGGGCGGTGGCCGCCGTCGAGCCCTTGGCCTTGGCGGCACCCTCACTGGCGGGTGCCCCGCCGGTCCGGGCGGCCGCCGTCGCCGCGCCGCCCGACTTGGCCGCGCCCGTCGCCGACGCCTCGCCGCCGACTCGAACCCCCGCCGCGGTGGGGCGGCGGTCCGACCGGTCCGGCGTCCCGCCCAACGGCGGCGCGGCGCGCCCCGCACTCGAGGCCGCCGCCGCCTCCGCGCGCCCGACGCGCTCCGCACTTGGGGATGTCATCTCCTCCGTCGGCGTAGTGCCCGTCGACCGGGCGGATTCCATGGCCACCGCGTCCGAGTAGGAACGCGGGGCCCACTCGGGGATTAGTGGGCGAGGGGGACGCTCCCTACTTGGGGGGGGTAGAGGGGGTGCGGTAACGGGCGGTAGGCTGCGGCCGCCCCGTCCATCCCCCATCGGCCCCACCTGCCCCGTTTTTTTGGGCCCCTGTACACTAGCAGGGGCGCGCCGTCCGCTCCCGTGGCGCACTCCGCGCCCCCCCCCTGGATGACTCCCCCAGCGGGGCGCGCGGGACGGCCACCCCAGCGGGCGGGGGGGGGGGGGGGGGGGGGGCGCCACACCCAGCGCCCCCTCGGCACGGCCTGTCTGGCCCGCCCCGGCCACACCGCCCCCCTGTACACTAGCAAAGGCGCTGCCCCGTCCCCAGCGGACCGCGCGTAACAGCCGCTCAGTACTGGGGCCGGCCGGGGGCGCCATACTCGGCGGTCCCCCGCCCACTCCTGGCCTGCCTGGTGTGGCCCACATCAGCCACACAGGCCCCCCTGACACGCCTCCGTGTCCCCCGCACGGTGACGGCGCATGCCCCCTTGGCCCCGGCGGGACACCCCCCCCACGATCCGGGGCGGCCATCACCGGCGCCAGCCGGGGCAGCACCCGGACCCCACACTGGGGGGGACGCCGGTTAGCCGTCTTGGCCCGCCCGAAACCCTCGGGCAGGCCCGCCCCCTGGCCCTGGGCCGCCGGGACGGCGACCCCTTTAGAAGGCGGAACTGTGACGGCCGGACACCCGGCCCCCACACTCGGGGAACCAGTCCCTCCCAGTCAAAGGGGGACACGTGGATTCGCGTCAGGGGCGATCGGATCCAGTCAGTCCGAAACGGTCACTGGCTCTCGCGAGGGAAATATGTCCTACTGACGCATATTTCGAATCATTCCGGTGGCGATCCACTTGTGATCGCCCCGTGACTCACCAACCGCAGCCGCGATCTCGAGACTTCCCTGGGACTAGTAAATCCCCGGGTAGGCCCCCAGTTAAGGGCCTACATTTGTGTAAACCCGACTTGGACCATTGACCAGTATTACACCGTGCCCCTGACACCGGGGCGCCGCAAGGGAGTCACGTAGCACCCTTCCCCCGCCTCTACTCAAGGCGGTATCCGAAGCTCGACAGCCCTCCGCCGAGACTGGCCCCATGTGCCCTGAGGGGAGGGTTTTCTAAGGTTCCTTTGAGGGTGTCCGAGGGGGGGTCTTCGGAGGGTCTGAGGGGAACGGACGGGATAAGAGGGCGAGGCGTGAGTGTTGCCTCGAGGCCCTCGACGCGGGCAAGTAAACTTCCGGTCACACAACTCGTGTTTGTCGCTCGGGGCGTCTTCCACCGGTCGACGCCGTGCGTGTGTGCTCTTCGGGGTTTCCTTCCGGGGCGGGTATTCCCCGACAGGACTACCCGGCGACACGGCCTGGCTCGCCTTCCCCCCGACTGGGTGGGGTAGGCTGGGCGTGATGTCACAGTAGCTGGTTGGGATCTTGATTGATTGTGCGTCGTTTGCATTTGTATGTCAATTGCTTGAATTATCTGCTTTACAGTAGGGGGGTCCACTATTATGGATCTCCAGATCTCCCCATGAGGAGGCTACTGTGTGGGATTCGTGGCCATTTGGGCCCGCTTGCTCGGTTAGCTTAAGGGGACAGCGGGGCACCCGTGGCCCGGCTTCCCCACCGGAAATTAACTGCGTTCTCACCTCCTTCCTCCCTATTTGCGCCTTTGGGTGTTTTCCTAGGTGACCGTGTCACCGGGCGAGAGTAGAGCAAGGGTGTGCGGGTGGGTTCCCTCATCTGGGCAGGTGTCCCTATCTGTTTCTGTGGGCTGGGGTGACACGGCGTGTTATGCGACTAATTGGTGGAGCAGCAGGGGATTTTCCGGCTGGCATACGGTGCCGATACGCGTGTAAATGGCGATCTCTCCCGTGTAACGGGTGAGCTCTCGCGTGCGTGGCCTCACCCGGACGGGATTACAATCTCCCGGCTCGGGTCGGGATTCCCACCTTGTACCTCGTTTCCACCCCTTCTTTCATGGTCGTACGTGTCTCCCGGTTCGCCTGGTTGTTGAGCGCCAGAGACCATTATGCCGACCCCGACGTCCTCTCCGGGGGAGACGTCGCCCCGGCGTACGTCGACGGAAACGCCCCCGGCTCCGGCTGGGGCTGAGATACCTGTTTCCTCGGGCCTGGTTCTGCCTCCGTCGACGCCGGCTGACGTGGCTGGGCATTGTGGTTCCTCCCGGGGGACAACGACCGTCAAGACCGAGATGCCGAGACCCGCCGTGGCGGGCACCGGTACGTCCAAGGGCAAGCAGGCGTGGACCCCGACTCCAGCCAGCCCGGGTCGTCGTGATGCGAGCGGTGCCCCCCCGGACGTCGCTTCTACTCCGGCCGTGATGTCCTTCCTGGAATCCCTCCGCGAGGAGCTCCGGGCGGACATGGCTGGGGCGGTCGAGACGCTGACGGCGGGGCGAACACCCGGCAGGCTGGCTTCCCCAAGCGCTGGTATGGGGTCGTCAGGGAACCGGGTGGTGACAGGTGGAGGCGGAGGCGACGACGGGGGGCCGGACGGGAGTACCAGTGGGTACTCTCACCGGGACCGTCGGTCGGGGCGGATCCGGCGCATCCATCGGCGTCGTCGCCGGCGGTCTTCCTCGAGTGACTCATCCTCCCGGAGTGACGGGGAGATGGTCCGGCGGACAGTGGTGGACTTCCAGATCCCTGTCCGCAAGGTCGGGGATGACTTGCTTAACACGGTGACCGACTAGCACACCTGCCGTCTGGACAACCAGAACCAGACCTTCAACAGCCGCATGCGTCTACGGATTACATCAGACCGGAAGAAACTACGGGTTTCCATGGACCAGGTTCGCTTTGACGGGACCAAGCCGGCCGAACTCTTCTCCTTCTTGCGCCGGTTTGTCCGGGCATGCAACGACAGCAATGTATGGGAGGGAAAGGCGCTCTACCTGGTCGGCTCCTTCCTGACCGGGGCAGCCGCCACTCTGTTCAACAAGATCCTCCCTGACACGGCCGGGCATATCCCGGGCCGGACTGTCGCATCCTTCCCTGAGGTGGTGCACTGGCTCCTGGTCAATTACTCGGACTCCATCACCATGAACCAAGCTGTATCGGACGTGAACCGCGCCTCTCTGGGCGCTCATGAAGTACCTGATGCCTTCGAGGCCCGTTTGCGGGACCTGGGGGAGGCCTGTGGGAACGTGTACGGTGAGGACCGGCTCAAGATGGCGTTCATCCGGGGGCTACCCAAGCACTTGCAGGTGGACGCCCAGCAGTACAACCTCCAGTTCACGGAGCACACCCTGCAGCAGCTCGCTTCGTTCACCCAGGGCAAGCATGAACAGGTCAAGGCGCTCCAGTGACTCCAGCCGACCCCCCCCAAAATGTACCTGGCACAACCGTCTAGTCGGGCAGGACCCAAGACGCCAGTTCTGGAAGTGGGCGAGTCCTCTTCCCAGGCCGGTAGTCGCCTGGAGGGCTGGCGCGGGTTTGTCACGCCTTCTACGCCCCGTGTCACCCTCCGGGGGGCACGTCCGAACCGGGTACGGGCGTTCTGGTTGAGTAACAAGGAGGAACACATTGCGGCAGCCTGCCCGGAGGTTCCCAAGGAGCTCCAGGACAAGCTAGACCTCCAGGGGATCCAGTTCGCCCAGGCCGTCCGCTGGGCTGACCGTCAGGCCAAGGGCGCCTCCTCTGGACGGCGGGACCCGAAAACGGTGCACAGCCTCCGGGTCGCGATCCTGCAGAGCATCCAGGAGAACCTGTACATGGAGAGTCCTGAGGACTGGGACTCCCATCCCGAGGAAGCGCTCACGACCACGGGTACCTCGGGAGCGGGAAACGAGGTGGGGGAGGTGAGACCGTAGGCGCCCTCCCGTGTGTTTCAGGCCCCGGTGCCCCTGTGTCGGCCTCAGTTGCATTCCTGGGCCAGTGCGGTCGTGCGCTACGAACCAAGGTAGCCGCATGGACACCGTGTGCCTGTCGAGGTACCCTGATCGTCTTGCGTAAGGACAATTTCAAGGTCAAGACCACCTTGAGTTTAGGGGGTGAGGACCCGGTTCCTGTGGCCGTGGTGGTGGACACAGGGGCCGGACCCAGCGTCGTCAGCGAGGACCATCTCCCTCCTGCATGGCGCGCACATGCCTGGCGTGCGCCTACCCGCACCCGGATCGTGGATGCCTCGGGGCAGGCTCTCAAGGCTCTCGCTCGAATCCCCCTAACCCTGCATGTACAGGAAAAACCTATGCATTTCCCGTGTATTGTTGTGAAACGCCTCTCGGTCCCTCTCATTATCGGGTGTGACTTCCAGCGCCAGTGCACCAAGGCCATCCTGCCCCAGGACGTCAAGATCGAGTGGTCGACGGGCGCCGTCTCGGAGATACTGGGCTACCATCATGACGCCAGGGGGCGACCGTACAAGGCACCGGCCAAGCCCCGGGACCGCCCGACCGATCTGACGCTGGCGGGCGCGACGGTCGTTCCCCCTGGTGCCCAGACAGAGGTCCAAGTAGTGACCCGGTCGACGGGCAGTTGTCTCATCAAGGGCCGGGCGGAGCTCCTGGCCAAACACGGGTTGCCCTTGGCTCACTGGCACCACAAGAAGGTGCACCGGCACAAGCCGTACTCTGTCCTCCTGGTCAACCTGGGTCGCAAGACCAAATTGTTTGCCAAGGGCACCCGAGTGGGGGTCGCGGAGCCGTATACGGGCGAGGCGCAACCCCTCTCCCAAGGGGCCCTTCTGGCCGTCCAACAGGAGCTGGCGGCGCGACAGGAGCTGGAAACGCAGGCGGCCATGGCCAGGTTGGAAGGTCCGCCAGAGCCCCCGGTTGTGCCGCCCTCCATGGAGCCGGAGACGACAGAGGTGAACTGGGCGGGCGTGCCCACGGAGCTACATGGAAAGGTGAACGGTCTTCTCGATCAGTTCAACGGTATGTGGTCGGGGAAGCTGGGTGAGCTCAAGGACACCACGCACCATATCCAGCTCAATCCAGACACCAAGCCCGTGTACTCGGCTCCGTGATGGGCTGGTCCACACCGTCGCTTGGAGATCGAGAAGCAGGTCAAGAAAATGCTGGACCTGGGTGTCAACGAGCCCTCGGACGCCGAGTGGTCCTTTTCGGTGATCGTCGTGCCCAAGCCAGGTGGCCACTTCCGGTTTTTTGTGGACTACCGGCGGCTGAACGAGCGCACGGTCAAGGATGTCTGCCCGATCCCGAGGATGGACGACTGTCTCGACTCCCTCGGCAATGCCACGGTGTTTTCTACCCTGGACTGTAACTCCGGGTACTGGAAGATCTCTGTGGCCGCCGAGGACAGAGATGAGACGACTTTCACGTCTCAAACGGGCTTCTTCCGGTTTCTGTGGCTCCCGCTTGGTTTGGTGAACGCGCCAGCTTCCTTCCAGCGGGCTCTCGACATCATCTTGTCCGGTTTACGGTGGCAAAAGTGCCTGGTGTACCTCGACGTTGTGATTGTCTTCTCCTGGACCGTGGAAGATCACATCCGGCACCTCTGTGAAGTCCTCCTCATGCTGGAAAAGGCCGACGTCTCACTCAAGCTCTCCAAGTGCCACCTGTTCCAGCAAGAGGTGGAGTGCCTGGGACATGTCGTCCGTCCAGGGCAGCTGCTGGTGAACCCGAAGAACATCAAGAGCCTGGCGCAAGCGCTTCCCCCGCGTAGCCAGACGGAGCTCAAGAGCTTCGTGGGCATTTGTATCGTGTACCGGAGTCTCATCAAGGATTACGCGCACATCGCCAAGCCCCTGACCAAGCTCATCAGCAAGAAACTCCCACACGTCCTTCGTCCCCTGGATGCCGCCCAGCTGGCGGCCTTCGAGTACCTCATGGAGCGCCTGACGTTGACCCCGATCCTGGCGCTCCCCCGACGTGAGGGTCTCCTCATCCTGGATACCGACGCCTGCGCCGTCCAAGGCGGCTGTACCCTCCTGCAGCAACAACCGGACAAGAGCATCCTCCCGGTCGGCTACTACAGCCGGGGCCTCATCCCAGCCGAGCAAAATTACTCCACGACCGACCGAGAATGCCTAGCCGTTGTCTGGGCCTGTTTTCTTCTCCGCCCCTACCTTGAGGGACAATAGTTCCTGATCCGGGCGGACCATTCCAGTTTACGCTGGCTGCTGAACATGGACAGTGCCCAAGGACGGGCCGCTCGCTGGCGCCTCCGGTTATCGGAGTTCCGGTACATCCTGCGTCAGGACCTCCTCGGGTTGGAACACGACGTGGTGCGCGCTGGTCATCCTGGGGTCAACCGGATATATGCCGCCATCAGGCGCCACTACTACTGGGAGTCCTTGGTCGCGGACGTGTACGACTGGTTGGCCAGTTGTGCGTCTTGCGCCAGGAACAGGATTGCCCCAAGGCGACGCACGGCGATACTCAAGTTGTTCCCGGCGACGGACCCATTCGCGAGCCTGTCTATGGACCTTCTCGGACCCCTGACAGAGACCAAGACCGGGATCGTTTTCCTCCTGATCATCGTCGACAGGTTTTCTAAGCTACTACGAGCCGTCCCCCCGGCTGGCATCACCGCGACGGACGTCTCGTCGGCGTTCTGCCGGGATTGGATTTCCGTGTATGGGCCCCCGTGTGACAACACGCCCAGCCAACCCCACCCAGTCCGGGGGAAGGCGAGCCAGGCCGTGTCTCCGGGTAGTCCTGTCGGGGAATACCCGCCCCGGAAGGAACCCCCGAAGAGCACACACGCACGGCGTCGACCGGGGGAAGACGCCCCGACCGACAGACACGAGTTGTGTGACCGGAAGTTTACTTGCCCGCGTCGAAGGCCTCTAGGCAACACTCACGCCTCGCCCTCTTATCCCATCCGTTTCCCTCAGACCCTCCGAAAATCCCCCTCAGACACCCTCAAAGGACCCTCAGAAAAACCCCCCCTCAGGGCACATGGGGCCAGTCTCAGCGGCGGACGGCCGAAGCTTCGGACACAGCCTTGAGTAGAGGCGGGGGAAGGGTGCTACGTGACACCCCTGCGGCGCCCCGGTGTCAGGGGCGCGGTGCAATACTGGTCAAAGGTCCAAGTCGGGTTTACACAAAATTAGGCCCTTAACTGGGGGCCTGCCCGCGGATTTACTAGTCCCAGGGAAGTCTCGAGATTGCCGTTGTGGATGGTGAGTCACGGGGTGATCATAAGTGGATCGCCACCGGAATGATTCGAAATATGCGTCAGTAAGACATATTTCCCTCGCGAGAGCCAGTGACCGTTTCGGACCGACTGGATCCGATCGCCCCTGACGCGAATCCACGTGTCCCCTCTTGACTGGGAGGGAACTGGTTCCCCGAGTGTTGGGCCGAGGTGTCCGGCCGTCGCAGTTCCCCCTTCTGAAGGGGTCGCCGTCCCGGCGGCCCAGGGCCAGGGGGCAGGCCTGCCCGAGGGTTTCGGGCGGGCCAAGACGGCTAACCGGCATCCCCCCAGTGTGGGGCCCGGGTGCTGTCCCGGTCGGCGCCGGCGGTGGCCGCCACGGATCGTGGGGGGGGCCCGCCGGTGCCAAAAAGGCACGCGCCGTCTCGGTGCGGGGGACACGGGGGCCTGTGTGGCCGAGGTGGGCCACACAGGTCGTGCCAGGAGGGGGAACGCCAGGGTTGGCGCCCCCCGGTCCCCCTCCGGTGCGGCTATTACGCGCGCCCCGCTGGAGGGGTTATCCAGGGGGGGGGGGGCACGGAGTGACGCCGCTGGAGGCGACGGCGCGCCCCTGCCAGTGTGCAGAGGGGCGGTGTGGCAGGGTTGGGCCATACAGGCCGTGCCTCGGGGGCGCCGGGTATGGCTCCCCCCCCCCTCTGGGGCGTCTGTCACGCGCGCCCCGCTGGGAGACTCATCCAGGAGGGGGCGCGGAGCGACGCCGCGGGAGGCGACAGGGCGCACCTGCGAGTGTACAGGGGCACATAAAAACGGGGAAGGTGGGGCGGACGGGGGTCGGACGAGGCGGCCGTGGACCACCGGCCGTCACCGTACCCCCTCTGCCCCCCTCAAGTTGAGAGTGTCCCCCCCTCCCCCACCTCTATCCCTTAGGCGGCCCCGCGTTTCTAATCGGACGCGGAGGCCATGGCATCTGTTGAGCATTGCTCAGCAACTCCATGTCACTCAATGCTTTGGCGGGATGTCACATTGCAATTTGTGCTGTACTTTGACATTGTATTTGATGTTATCGCATGTACTTGATTTTGGGGGCACCCTTTAGGGGATGAGCTCCGGGAGATTAGCGAGGTGCATGGTCGGGATTTTGAGGGGTTGTGAGCGTGTGTGCTCGTGGCCCGTGCGCCCTCCGCCCGCGGAGGTGCGTGGTGTGTGTATGCATGCTGGGAGTGGGGGTGTCTGCGGATGCTGAGAGCGTGGGGGCGCCTGGGTCTTATCAGGCTGCCCCCCTTACGGCTCGCGCCACCTCCATGATAGAACCTGAACGCACCCACCCAATGTACTGCCCGCTTCACAGGTTATGGGCCCAGTTGTCGCTGGTTGTTATCGTCTTCCTCTCCTCCGGTCTCTAGGGGGACGACGTTGTTCGGGTCGCGGTGTGTTCCGGCGTTGGACGGGCGAGTACACCCTCTGACGTCGACAGGGTGGTACCGGTCGGTGCCACGGTCGTCAACATGTCGGACCACGGCCGCTTTGGCGGACAGCGGTTTGCACAGCTCGACGTCGACTACAAAGTGTGGGCGGCGTATCAACGTGCGCAGCTCAAGAAGGAGAAGCTGTGGAAGGCGGTCGTGACGGACCGTCCTGCTTCTGGGTCGGACGACAAGAAGGCCGACCGGGTGGTCGAGGAGTGGGACGCCATGAACGAGACGGCTCTTGCGACCATCCAGATGTCGGTCAAGCCCGTGCACCTGAACACGGTGACGTCGGTCGACACGGCTAAAGAGGCGTGAAACGCGCTCAAGGGCATGTTTGAGGCGCGCGACAACGCTCAGCTGCTTCGGCTCATGGAAGAGCTCAGCAGCCTGAAGAAGGGCGACGACGAGAGCATCATCAAGTTCACGTCGCGCGCCAAGATGATCTGGGACGAGCTGGCCATGCTCGGCAACCCGGTGGACGACAACACGCTCGCGCTGCGTGTCTTGTCGGGGCTTCCTTCCGAGTACGGGATGCTCAGGGCGGTCCTGGAGAACAAGGAAGTCAAGCTGGTCATGTCGGACGTGACAGCTAAGCTGCTTCAAGTCGAGCAGCGGAACATATCTGCGGGCTCATCGAAGCCCGTTGGTAGTGTCAAGTCGCAAGCTTTCGCGGCTGCGGCGCCAAAGAAGCCGTTTGACAAGAAGTCTGTCGTGTGCTACTACTGCGACAAGAAGGGGCACATGAAGCGCGACTGCTACAAGCGGAAGGCTGACGAGGCCAAGGGCAAAAACAAGCCCGGTCGCGGCGGCCGTGATGGCGGCCATGGGGGCGGGCCCCAGGCGGGTGCCGCTCTGGCCTACACTGCTTCGGCAGGTCAACCCGGTTTCAGTAAGGAAAACGGGAGCACTAGCAGGTCTTCGACCTGGGTGCTTGATTTGGGGGCGACCAACCACATGGCCGCCGGCGACAAAGGCTTCACCGTCCAGGCGGCGGGGAGCGGGGCCAAGGTCACCTTGGCCAATGGTGACAAAGTCCCCATCAAGGGGCACGGCCACGTCTCTAT
>Ga0209093_1002334_pt1 | contig 10658 bp, 11 predicted proteins | sample SidtaG_4_FD_187450 | JGI IMG/M metagenome (GOLD analysis project Ga0209093, IMG submission 187450) | Marine algal microbial communities from Sidmouth, United Kingdom - Sidmouth_Male1 metaG (SPAdes) (version 2) | ecosystem: Host-associated > Algae > Red algae > Unclassified | place: Sidmouth...
CCCGTCCACCGACGAACTGCGACGGCGCATATTGCGCGGGGACTCCTCCTCGTCCTCATCGTCACGGCTGTGACGCCGGCCGAGGATGTCGCCCGCGTCGAAACGCACAGGCGAGGGAGGCACCGCCGCCACTTGGCGCAGACGTTCGACCTCCTGGGTGAACAGGTCGAAGGCAGCCGCCGAGTCGGCCGCCACGCTCATGGCCCAAGACAACACCGGCATGGCGTCCTCAAGGACATAGCCATGGGCGTCACGCACGGCCCGGCGCAACGCCTCCGTCCGGCGATTCCACTCCGAATCCAGAGCGGCCTCCCCGACGCCACTAGGCACGCGCTGCTCGTCCATACGAAGACTCGGCCCGTCGCCAAACAAGGCCACCGCCGCCTGAAACGCCTCCGGCGAAGTCCAAACGTCCTCCTGCGCCGGACGCGCATGCCCACCGGACGCGGCGGTAACGCGCGTCTCGCGCACCGGCGAAAGCGACCGACGGCTAGGCGAAGCAGCCCGACGCGAAGGCCCACCGGCCGCCCGCGTCCCTTGGTGGAAAAAACCGGCGTTGCCTTGGGCTGCCGCCACGGGCGTATCGCCATCGCTGTCCGACCCCCCGCCACGAACGGGAAGACACGCAAAGTGCCGACAAGGGTGGTTCAACATGAACCCGTACTCGGCCATCGAGTCCAAATGGACGTGCACTTGACGCGCCGCACGCGTCTGCGTGTCACGTCGAATGACGTCCTTGACCACAATGGTCCACGGGAAGACCTCCGTGGCCTTGTGCATCTTATGGAACGTGTCCAGCATCGCCTGGCCACCCAGCCCACTGGCCATGCGGTGCAGGTCCAACTTGGACATCCGCTTAAGTGCCTTGGCATCGAGCCAGGCGAAGACCTTGTCCGTCAACAGGGTATGTACCCACCCGGCCGCGAGGAAGTAGTAGTACTCCGCGTTGACGACGTGCCAGACGGCACTGAACTCGTCGACCAGCTTATGAGCCATGTACGAAAGTGCGTACGGCATTTCCATCCACACCCCGCGGTTTAACTACCAGCGGGGGTAACAGGGAAACCATCGCGACAAGTCAAAATGACTGGGCGCCCGGATAACACCGGAACACCAAGCGGTGGGAAGCAGCCCGCGGCTAGTGATGCAAGCCGCGTCTTGAGCGCGCCGATGGGCGGAAGCATAACTCGGCGCCCGAAAGGGGAAAGTCAACGCCAATGTGCGAGCGTCGAAATTCTCCTCCACGGCGTGTTCCGCCTCGCAAGCTGCCTCGATGAGCTCCTCGAGGTAGTCCTCCATGCCCGCCTCCTGGGCAGAAGGCACCGACAACTCCGTGGCCGTACGGCGCGACAGGAAGACGGCCTCCGGCAAAGCCCGACGCAGCCGCCCGAAGTTGTTGGCGGCGACCTCAAATGTCCCCATCTGGTGGACAGGGAACAAAAAGGCCCAAGCGTAAAGACGCGTGTGGAAGTCGTGAGACGGGCGTCCGTAACGGACCAACTCGTTGGCATAGGCCAGAACCTCATAGGCCTGCCGCGCCTTGCCTTGGTTGCCATAGTTGGCGTTACCGTGCACCTCCGCCACGACGGCGTCGACATGGTCGTCGGGAACCCCGTTGAGGATGTCGATGAACCCCGGCGGGACGCCCCAATGGCCTTGTTCAATACGAACCAAAGCCACGCGGCGGTTGTTCGTCGCCGCGTCCATGAGAACGTCGTCACTCATGACCGGGACGCCGTCACGGGTCCCAAGGGACGGAGGGCTAAAGTACGTCCGCCTGAAAGGCGGTGGCCCCGCCCCTTCAATGAGCGGCGGCTCGGCCCCTTGGTCGTCCGCCCCATCTGGGTAATCGCCGCCGCGCATGTCGCGCCCATGGTCGGCGGATGACCCGTCCTGCCTCGACCCCGAGCGGACGCTCGCCTCCGACCCGTCCCGCCCCGCTGGGCTGCCCGCGCCATTGGCACCGCTGCCAGCCGCGCCGGCCGCGTCGGCCATTTAGTCGTCGCTGCCGCCACCCGCCATCTTGGCCTTGACCTTGCCGCCGGCACGCCGCGGCGGGCGGGAGACCCTGGCTAACGCCACGCCCCCTCGCAACCCCCCCCCTCCCCACGACAACGAGTCCACACTCTCCCCCCACGACCTAAGGTCAGCCGGCTGTGCACAAGCTGCGCACCCGACTCCTCCGTGGCTATGAGCCCGACCCCGTCCCCCCGCCCACCGTGTGCGCCAAAGCGCAACGACCCCCACCCGCAGAGGGCAAGGCCGTGACAGCCTCGCCTTGCGACGGACGGGGCACGGCGGACGAAGGACCCAGAGGCCAACAAGTGCGCAAGCGCGGGCCGCCGCAACCTGCCCAGCTGGGCTACTCAACTCGGACGCCTAGTGGCATGGAGAACAGGACGGGCCCTTGCCGTGCCCACCCCGCACCGGTATATATACCGCGGGGCGAGCCCAGAGGCCCGCCCAGCTGCCCCCGGCAGTGCCCCCTGCAGCACGCAGGCACTAGGCCCCCCCCCCACCCCTGTAGGGGCCGATCTGGTTCCTGCGCGGCCACTGCTGCCCCGTGGGTGCCCAGAGGCTGTCCGTTTGCGCCTTTTTGCCCCCCGGCACGCATCAGCCTTTTTGGGCCGCTCGCGACCGTTCGGGCCGCGGGCTCCCGCACCCCGCCTCGCGCGAGGGTGTCAGGGGTCTTCTCGATCCCCTTTGCAGGCTCCGGCCATGGCGCAACGCCCACACACCCCTTCGCGCGTCGTTACGCGACACCCTGATTGGTTGCCACTTGTGGCGTTCGTGGTGGCGGATCAGTCGATCTGCGCCCACTCGCCGGGACGGCTCGAATCTCAGTACAGGGGTATGTAGCATATCTGCTTAATATTTGGATATTGGGTCCGGTAGCCCCCCTGACTGGTCAGTATTCATGTGGAGGATTGAACTGACTTGTGGATCGCCCTTTGGGAGGTTGCTTCCGTCTTGTATATCTGTCCTTTCTTTTTATCGTCTCTATTTTGGTGGTTATTCGATCTTTATGATCGCTCGGTCGATCGACCCCGCCCCTTTACCGTCTGATAATAAAAACACCATGGGACCGGGGTTCGCCGTCGTCGGCACCCCCAGCTCCCCATCGGACGTTGCACGAACGAAGGTTCTTCTTCCTCGCGTCTAAGGCGATAGTGTTCACTTTATCGTGCGTCTACGGTCGGTCGCTATTTACCGGTTATTTAACCAACGTCATTAATCCCACAGATACGATGGAGGCGAGTGGCCTGACGCTAGCCAAGCATCTGCTTTTCTTTATCGGTGACGCTGTCGTCGAGAGGGAGGCCGGATTGGTGTCGGCAGCCGAGCGTTTGCCACGACCGCGCTCAGTCTTTAAGCCGGCGGCGGCGATGAGTGAGAAGCCGACCAACCAAGGGGACGGAGTCAACTGCGGCGCGTTTGCCTTTGCACACGCGGCACGCATCATTGAGGGAGGTGACGCGCCAGATTTTCAACCGGGCGACGGTCCTGTCTTGCATTTGGGCATTGTGCATGCGGTGGCGCCTGCGGGGGAGAACTATAACCTGCGCCGTGATTCTATGTCAGAGACGTGAACGAGATGCCCCCTTTCGCTGAGCTCTTATTCTTTTTTCGTTCGCGCACGTCCTGCGTCCTGTTCGTAGACTAATTCCATCTGCGGCGGCTAGTATCTTCGTGTACCGGCACTGCCGTTGAGCGACCGATGTTTTTTTACTTGGGCAGACGCGATAGTTAAGCACCGCAATCTGGGAGAAACTGAGGAGGAATCGAGGAAGCCTCGGGGGTCATTCTTGGGGAGGGGAAGACGGAGCAGAGCACGGGGCACCGAGAAACAGACACTGAGGCTCTCGTCGCAAGCCTCTGCGGTATGGAGCTGGTAGCGCAGGAAAAGGTAGAAACCTGGGTAGGTGAGAGGGGGTGGGCCGCAGCCGGAGCGCCACCTCCTACCACCGCTCCGCTCGTACAGAACGCTGGAGCGACAGACACTCAGATGCGAGTACTGATTGGCTGTCCCGGGTTCCGGTGTCGTGCGGCATGTGATAGTACCTTGGACGGTGAGATCAGACCGGAGACTATGGGTGTCCCCGGGAGCGAGCTTGGCACTGCTGATGTCCATGTGTGATAAAGTATTCGGAGTGTCGCAGTCTAAGGTCTTCAGCTGTGGCCGTGTCGGGCACGTGCGGTCGGCATACAGCGTCCACCCTGCCTTAGGATCTGGGGCGGGAGAGGTGAGCGACGTTATGGCCGTCAGACCACTCAGCGTACGGCGCCTCTGGTGTGGGCATCGTGGTTGCCTTAGGCCCTGCAGGTGTACCAGTCCAATGTTAAGCTCGTTTACTTTGACACTGATGGCTTCCGAAACCATGGACGATAATGATCGATAATCACAGTCTGGCCCCGCACTTCTTCCGGGGGTAGGCCATAACCGTAGCCCCCGTCCAGGACTAAAATAGTAATCTTAACCTAGGTTGTCGAGAGCACGGTTTCGGCCGACTGTCACGACTTTCTTTTTCAGAGTACACACATTTTGTTGACGCCAGCGACGAGCGCTGGATGAAAGATTGGGGGCTCACGCGCGGAGCGGTGTCGCCACCTTGACGGACACAGATTTGTCATGGACCGCCTGTCACCCACCCGCGTCGCTTCGAGCGCCTCCCCGTCGCCCTTCCCGCATGGTTACTGCGGAAAGGAGGGGAGCCCGCGTATGCCATGTGACGTGTGTATGTAATTGATGAGCTGCAGACTAAAAAAAAAACTCCGGAAACGTCCAGAAATGCGAGAATGAGTACAATGAGTGGCCCTCAAATGTACAGAAAACAAAGGTCGTGCGCAAAAGCGCGCGACACTCCGACCCGGGTGGGAGGGAGGGAGGGCGGAAAAACAGCGGACGTGCGGAGCCAGAGGAAGCAGGGGGTGACGCGGGCGCGTCGCCCTTAAGTGGCTGTGAGGTCGGTCCGGACACCCCGCCCGTGTGGCTACGGGTGGGGGGGCTGCTCGGGGCAGCTGGACGCCGCCGGAGACGGATCTCCGGCGGGATCTGATCCTCTCAGACAATCCCCGGTGGGAATCGGGAACTGGCCCAATCCCCGGCACGTTGCTAATTTATTCGCCCCATCCCGCGTAGGTCGACGCCCGTGGTATAATAACCGTCGGACAAGACAATACGGAGGGGTTACTACGGAAAGGAGGGGAACTCGCGTATTCCAACAGATAGAGTAGACCCACCGCCGGCCGAGGCACGACGGTGGGTGCGAAAAACCCGATCGAAACACAAAGGACCCTCGAGCGCGGCAATGGGCAAGCCGTGGGCCGCGCAGGTTGGGACGCCACGTTGCCGCGGCGTGGGGGTGAGGGCGGTGGCCACCCGCCTCCGACAATCGAGCGAGCCGCGCGCCCCGCCGCGCCACAGCTTCACAGCGCCGACGGCGGCGGGTCATTGCCTAGGATGCGGCACTATCCCCCGGCAGGCAAGGGGACAGGCCCGACCCCCGGGGTGGCGGGGGGTCGGCGGCGCCGTCGGCATCCCGCGCTAGGCCCGCCTCATGGCGCGCCTCCCCTGGCGCGGCCGGTCCGCCGTGTTCTTGCCCTTGTTTTTGTCCTCATTGTCTCCCTCGCCCTCCACCGCCCCCTTCACGATGGAGGCGGCGCGCCGCGCACCATGCCGCCAGACGGCGGTGCGGACGTGGCGGGTCGTCCGAGCCTCCTCGAGGAAGTCCCACGCGCGGCAGTGACCGTCGCGGTCCCCCCCCCCAAACACCGAGCGGTGCAGCACCGCGGCCGCCGACTTATCGTAAGTGGCCAGGGTGAGCAACTTGTACTTGGTGCTCACCAGCGTGAACAGGTGAGGCAAAGCCACCCGGGTGCGGATGTCGAAGGACGAGACGGCCCGCCCCGCCCGCTCGTCGGCGCACTCGCGCGACCGCTGCCTGTTGTGCAGCTGCTGCAACCAGGCCGCCACGTTGTAGACAACGGACAGCTCCGCCGCCGCCGTGTTGCCGAGACGCGCGACCACGCCCGCAAATCGAGTGTCCCCAACCACCTCAAAGGGAGCCGGGAAGGCCGAGTGGTCGGGCGGGAGCGAGAAGCCAAAGATGGCGGGCCTGGTGGCCCACACGGCGCGGATGGTCGCGGAAAAAAAGCGACCCGACGGGCGGCGTGTCGGCGCCAAGGCGACGACGGGCCCGTCGAGTCTTAGACCCTGAAGTGCTCGCCGTCGTCCGAGCCGACGCCGTCTATGGCCGTCGCGACCGCGCCCGCGCCGGCGTGCCCCCCACGACCGTCTACCGTCACGACGTGGTCGGGGAGTGGGGATGGCCCGTGGGGTGGGCGCCCCCCCCCGTCGTTGGCGACGCCGCCAACGTCGTCCTTGTGGCCGCGGCCCGTGTCGCAGCGGCCCCCAGCTGATCCCGAACCGACACACGCTAAGGCGACAAGGCTGCCACCCGGCCCAACACCCCCGCCCGAAACAGCACCGAGCGAGGCCATGGAGGCCGTAGGGTGGGAAGGGGGGGGGTTCGGGGGGTGGAGAACGAGCGAGGGCGACGCGGTCGCCAAGCCCACACCAAGGAGCAGGAGAAAGAACAGGAGGACAGGGGTGGGCGTGATCGCCCCAGTTGTAACCGTTGCCTGAAAGACCGGCGCGGCGAGACAAAAGTCAAAGAAGCCGCTCCCCAAATGGGGTGTAGATTCCGAGAGCGACACCATAAGGTCCGCAGCTCCGTCACGCCCACCCCGAGCGGGTGGACGCCGTTTTTCCACTAGGGCGGAAACACAGCGGACGTGCGGAGCCAGAGGAAGCAGGGGGTGACGCGGGCGCGTCGCCCTTAAGCGGCTGTCAGGTCGGTCCGGACACCCCGCCCGTGTGGCTACGGGTGGGGGGGCTGCTCGAGGCAGCTGGGAGCCGCCGGAGACGGATCTCCGGCGGGATCTGATACTCTCAGACCATCCCCGGTGGGAATTGGGAACTAGGCCAGTCCCCCGCGCGTTGCTAGTTCCTTCGACTCACCCCGCGTAAGTCGACGCCCGTGGTATAATAACCGTCGGACAAAACAATACGGAGGGGTTTTCTTAACAGGCAGCTGCTGCGAGCTTGTCATGTCGCTGCACGCCTTCTGCCGTGTGCGTCCGTACATGCCATGCGTTGTCCCGCTGCCGATCACCTTCCGCAGTGGATCCAGGCGCCTCCAGCTAAGCGCTGGCTTGCTGTTTTCTACCTCCCGGGAGGCGTGTCACATACGTTTCTCGGATGTACGTCTCGCTTGAGTCTGGCAGCCGGATGGAACCGACGTCCTTGATTGCGCTTCTTGAGCACGGGCAATGCCATGCCAGTTCTGCTTCGTGCGCCCTATCTAGGGCAGATTGCATCGGCTTCTGATGCTACTCCATCACACGGGTGACTCACAAGTGCACGTCCACTGAGAAGAGAGCCCGCTTCTTCGTTGCCTTCGCATACTGCCACAAACCGCCGGCTGTACACTAATGGCCACGTAACGTATGCCACAGGCTGTCTGATGATGACTTATGCGTCATTCGGATTTGAAGAGGAAACCGGATGATTCTCCGGGCCAGCGTCTCAAATACTCGCAGACATATCCAGGGTCCGGCTGCTTGAGGGACGCCGTTTGTGTCAAAAAAATGTGGGGCCACTTGACTGTGGCACATTCGAACAAGTTCCGCCGGACCTTCTGCTCGTTGGACCTTGCGCGGGGCCGCACTGTATCGAGAAAAGAAACCATCAATGATGATTTTGTAGAACTCTTGCAACCCTGTGATGAACTGCCTATCACAAAGCGAACTCAAGAATCAGGCAATCTGAAGCATTGTTACTCGCCGATCCACTGGATTGTTGTGCACGTGATCCTCCGAGTCATGCTGAGGCGATCTCACATGAGCTTCGCATGGCTGTCTCAAACTTCCTTTCGCATCTACTCGTGAAAGACTTACAAGCCGGAAATTATAGAACTGTTCTAGCGATGGAATACCGACCCGCAGTGAACCGCATTGCTGAGTGTTTCTCGGAATGTGCGGCGTATACCGCCCCTTCGTTGCGGATTTCGACAAGATATCGAAGCCCCTGACAGCATTGAAGAGCACCAAGCTCCCCAAGAGGCTACCTTCCCCGTCCGAAAAAGAGACAGAAGCCTTCTGAGAGCTAATGAGACGGCTTTTAGGCGCCCTCATTCTCTCATTCCCAAGAAGAGACGTGCACTACATTGTAGATGTAAACTCTAGCTATGAAAAGCTGGGTTGTTGCTTGCAGTATCAACAATCCGATGTGAAACGTCACCCCATCGGCTTCTATAGTCGTGCTTTTCCTCCTGCGGGGAAGAAATTCTTCGTCGCCGAGATTAAGGCGGTCGGCGTCGTCTGGGCGGTGGCCTACTCGAGGTCATAACGCGAGGGTGCATATATATTGGTCTGGTGTGATCACCGGGCCCTACAATCGGTACTCACCCATTCGGAGTGAATTGAGCGTGCAGTGAGCGTGAAGTGAGCGTGGAGTAAGCGTGGAGTGAGTGTAGAGTGCGCGTGGAGTGAGCGTAGAGTGCGCGTGGAGTGAGCGAAGGTTGAGCGTGGAGCGAAGGTTGAGTGGGAATGGAGTGCGCGCGGAGTGGTGGTGTAGTGAGGCTGGAATGAGAGTGAAATGGTCGTCTTTCTGTGGTGTACGTACCATGGGAGAAGCGATGTCGCAACACGGGCAAGTCATATATTCGGATTTTTTGCCATCATGTCCGGGGATGCTCCTGCAATATGGCGTGAAGGACTTGCGCAATGTGCTACGGACGCTCCACACGCGGACCGACAGTTGGGGGGACGCCCATTGGGCGTGGAGGAAGCGTGGAGTGAGCGTCTGATCCACAGCTTCAACCTCGGTTTCAAAAACAAGCCAACGACGTGTGGCCTGCGCCAGGTTTTGGCCGAGGACGCCCTCAAACTCGTGCTACAGCGTCGTGTTGGCTATCACAATCACGATAGAAGACACACCCACGTGTTCGTTGTCAGCGACAGGGTGAACGTCGCCAAGCTGGCGCCTCAACTCAGCGTTGGCCTCGCTCGGCAGACAGTCTGCCTTCAGCAAGCAGCGCAGCGGGCCCAGAACCGTCGTCAAAAGCACATTTGTTTTTGTTCTGAGCCGCTCGGTGGCCCGTGTTCCTGTTTGAAGAAACAGAATTCCTGTGCAAAAAACAGATCGATCCCCCTTGACAGGCTCTCAGAGCCCATCCCATGTGAGGTCCTTGCATATTTGTGTTTGCGAGAACACGAATCATGCCTTCCTCCACACATAGCGCCTGCTAGCAGTTCCACAGATGCTTCTCCATCTCTCTCTCTTTCTAGAAGGGTGTGGTGCATACGCCTCATGCTGTGTCTCTCTTTTCACGAGTGGAGACGCATCGATGCCGGCGAACAGATGATTTTGGCGCCCTTTCTGGGAAGAACCAGCCGTGACAGAGCCCCAGGGCGGTTTCCAGATTTCCTGTTCGTCCCAAAACACGACAAAGCAGACATGCTTTTGAAGACGAATATGCGCCCGGTGCGCAGCGGACAATGTGCTCCGGCATGATCGCCTTCCAGTCCTCCTGGATGAGCTTGGATTTGTGTCAACCGATCTGGTCTTAGAACAAACTGAACAGATCGAACATAAATGCGTTTGCCTCCCACATTCCTTGTTCTCTCGGCGACTGCAGTGCGTTTTTCAGCCGGTTGACATCTTTAATGTATATAAACGGGACGGATCGAACAAAACATTACCTGTACTCTTTCCGAAACTAGGGCTGCTGGACGAATCTCAGGGCGTGCTTAGGGCGCTTTCAGGCCGCGCTTAAAAGTGCGATTTCGGTCGGTAAGCGCCATGCGCCCCACAATGGATGTCGCATAAAACGCCGTGTCACCCCAGCCCACAGAAACAGATAGGGACACCTGCCCAGCTGAGGGAACCTACTCGAAAACCCTTGCTCTACTCTCGCCCGGTGACACGGTCACCTGGGAAAACACCTGAAGGCGCGAAGAGGGAGGAAGGAGGTGAGAACGCAGTTATCTTTTTGTGGGGAAGCCGGGCCACGGGCGCACCGCTGTCCCTTTAAGCTAACCGAGCAAGTGGGCCCAAATGGCCCCGAATCCCACGCAGTAGCCTCCCCTTGGGGAGATCTGGGGTCCCTAATAGTGGACCCCCCTACTGTAACGCAGATAATTCAAGCAATTGACATACAAATGCGAACGACCCACAATCAATCAAGATCCCAACCAGCACCGACAGCGCCACCTGTCCGAACCGGGGCGTGACACGTCATCCGCGTCTCCCGGTGCGCCATCGACCTCCTGGCCAGACAAGGGGCGTGGGCCGGGATGCGTATTGCGACATAGCTCCCTTCTCAGCGTGGACCGTCCCGGGCCGGCCCAGGCGGTTCCCCAACCGGCGCCTCATCACGACCCTTCGGTGTCCTGCGGGTCTCGTGGGGTGGCGTGCGTGTCCGGCTGCCGTCCGTCCCGATCTCGGGGCCGACCTGTTCCTTGCGCGTGGGTGGCCCGTCGGGAGGAGAAGGCTCGTCGGGGCTGGGACGCGGGTTGTCCAGGGTAAGAGCGAGGAGGAGGGTACACGCCCGGGTGAGGGCGCGTCCGCACGTGCGTCCCCCCCCCCCCCCCCC
>Ga0209093_1002335_pt1 | contig 10644 bp, 15 predicted proteins | sample SidtaG_4_FD_187450 | JGI IMG/M metagenome (GOLD analysis project Ga0209093, IMG submission 187450) | Marine algal microbial communities from Sidmouth, United Kingdom - Sidmouth_Male1 metaG (SPAdes) (version 2) | ecosystem: Host-associated > Algae > Red algae > Unclassified | place: Sidmouth...
CGCCCGCCCACTGCCACCCGACCACGCACCCACCGCCACCAAACCGCCCGCCCGCCACGACCGACCCGCTCGCCCGCCGACACTCGACCACCACACGCCGCCAACCAGTCGCCACTTGACCCGCACCTACCCGACTCTCTCCCCCTGCCATATCGCTGTTCTGTTGATACCAGCAAGCCATCCGCCTGCCCGCTGTTGTCCGCCGCCTGCCCGTCCCCGCCTGTGCGCAAAGTGTTTAAACAAGCAAAAGAGAAACAAGAAGTAGAAGCCCAGTGCGTTCAACACAGCAAGCACAGCATACAACGCCAGAGTAAAAGCGAGACGAAACAACAGTATAGAGAACAAGCAAGCAAACATACTCACACACACGCTCGACTAAAGGCTCTCAGGAGACGCACCATCACTGACAATGAAATCCAGGTCCGAGTTTTTCTCGGACGACCTCCCCGTGCTCTCCGCGTCGGAGTCAACGCGACTGCAACTCCACTTTGGCCGCAGCTTGCGCTGCACGACTGGCCTCTCCTCCGAAGGCGTCGGCGAAAGCGGATTGCGCGTTCGAGCAGCCCCGAATAGATCATCGATGGCTGCGTCCGTGCCGCCCGGCGCGTCGTCGCCACCACCCCGGTCACCCCTCACATTCGTACCCGGACGGGCCCCACCACTGGTACCCGCGCCACCTTCACCACCACCACCCCCGTCGCCCCCCAAATTTGCGCCCCCAGCACCACCGCCGCCGTTACCTGCGCCACCATCGCCACCCCCAACCCCTGCGCCGCCGCCTCCCGCATCTCCGCCCTCATCGCCGCCGCCACCACCAGCACCACGGCCTGCAGGAGAGTCAGCGTCGTCGTCGTCGTCAATGACGGCGACATCGTCCTTGCGCTCGGCAACCCAGTCGCGCACGAGCTGCTTGAGCTGCGCGACCTCTGCCGGCGTGACGTCGTCGACACTCTCCCCCATCTTGTCGACGTCGATCATCAAGTCGATGGAGGCGTTGGGCGCGCCCGGGTCGTCGGTGATGTTTGCCCGGCATTTGTCTCCCTTGTTGGTGGAGATGAGAGCTCCCCAGCCGTCAGTGTTGCTGTCGACGTGCGAGTGCAGGTACTTCAGCTCTTTAGCCCATATCACCCTTCTCATCTTCACGACGCCGCCGTGCAGGCCCGAGGCACTTGGTTTCTTACTTCCGATGGGGAGTAAGTCCGTGACGCAGAGCTGCTCGAGCGAGAGACGGATCTGTGTTGGGTAGCGCCCATACAGTGACATGTCACAGCTCAGAGCATAAAAATGCGAGTACGTGCCAACAGGTGGTAGCAAAATCAGGCAGCACACCGCCAGTACATGCATTCAATACACATGCCACTCACACTATGCGTCCAGCACGCACACCACTCACAGTAGTACTCACCACGCGTGTCAGCTTGCACCCACGCAATCCGTACCTTGCTCAAGACAAAGGCCAGGGTGGTGAGGTCCACCTTGACTACGGCAGTACCATTCTCCCCACCCGGGAAGGTACACTCCTCCAAGTTGCCACCACAGTACAGAATGGTTGCTAACGTTGCGAGCACCGTCCCCCGCCGACCTGCGACAGACTCCAGGAAGCCATGCCCGCCGAGAAATTCAGCCGCTGCCGGCTTCGATCGACCGTCAAAGGAAGCGCCCTCTGCCCAAGTCCGCTGGATGACCTTGTTCAGGCTGCAGTGAATGTTGTTCCGTGTTTTGCCCAACCACAGACGTAGTGCCACCGGGGCAGGCTCCTTGGCCTTCCGTGCCGATGATGCCGTCTTTGACCGACCGCTCGCGCTCGGGACTGCCGGCCGGTACACGTTGCTCAGCATATCTTTGGCCGCCGCGTCACTGACGCCATGCACGTTCATCACAACCTCCCTCAGCATAGCTTCCAGCGTACTGGACGAATGAAAACCGTCGTCAGCCGACTTCGGTTTGACGAGCGCTTGTAGTACACGCCTCGTGAGTAAGCGCCGAAGACCAAGAATGCGCGGCTGCCCAGTCGACACCACGGGAGCGGCCTTCTTGCGTCTCGCAAATGGTGATCGACGTGGCGTCGAGAAGCGCTTGAGGTCTCCAGCGACACCCGCGCCAACGTCCTCGCTCACACCGGCGCCGTCGCCGTCCCCGCCAGTAGCCGAGGCGGCACCAACGGCACCCGCTCCAGCGTTGACATCCGCACCGACCGCGGCGCCGCCGTCCTTGTCACTCCCAGCGCCGTCTTTGACGAGGCCCGGGGGGCTGGCGTCCCTGCCAACGCTGCTGTCGACGCCGATGACCGCGGGGCCACCAAGACCAACGAAACCACCCACGGTACCCTCCTCCTCGTCCACATCGCAAGCCGCTTGGCGCGGTCGCTTCGAAGGGGGGGACGCGTCAAGCGTCAGGCCCTCGTCGCCGACGGGCGCCTCCGAAGAAAAAGTCTTGCGCGACGCCGCCATTGCAGCGACGTAGGAGTTGTGTGCAGATATGTACGCATAAAGCGTGGCGTCCCCGCCAGTCGGGTTCCAGGCGGGAGGGGAAACAGGAACAGCAGTACCGTCACGCGTCCACTGGAGCGTACCGACGATGGCGCTCGACTCGTCCGCCAACGCTTGTGCCCTCGTGCGCTTCCGAGATGGGGTTGACGGTGACTTGGGTAGAGGGGCGGGGTTGCTGTCAATGCGCAACAGCCGGCTACCTGGCTTGCTGGTTTTCCAACTGAAGTCCAGCCTCGGTTGACTGTATTGCAAGACAGAAAGACAGAGGGAAGCACAAGTGTCCAAGACGCGCCCAGTTAGTACTTGCACATGATGTACAGACAACCACCGCGTCCAGTACGGTTGCAGCAGTACGTAAAAGACAAAGAAAGACCGATAGTATAACAAAGGGTGTAAAGTCAGCAGCACGAACGTACAGCTGGTTAGAGGCGTTGGCGTTGGCCTTGTCGTTGCGACTTGCTGCCCGCTTCTCACTGGCACTCCTACCACCAGAGGGAACAGACGGCGTCCCCATCCGAGTTGAGTTGCGCGTACTGGTGACAGCAGAGCGAGGAGACGGCGTCGCCGGATTGACTGGGTTGGCCTTATCAGCTGCCAGGGGAGCGACCACATCCATCGCGTCACCGGCGTCCTCTGCGCCGTGCGCGTCGCGCGCCGCGCCGGCGTCGACGGAAACACCAGCGCCAGTACTGGCGGCTGCGGCCACTCTTGAGCCCGTAGTAGCCTCCGACGCCGGCCTGTCGACCGCGCCCACCGTACTGGCGGCGACCACCGTATCATCCGCAACGCACACAGTGCTGGCGGTGGTCACCGTCTTGGTGGAGGCGCCCGTGCTGACGGCGGCGCCCGTACAGAGGGCGGCGTCCGTACCAGCAGCAGCTACTGTACAGGGAGCGGCCGTGTTAGAGGCCGAGGACGCAGTACAGCCGGCGACCACCGTGTTGAAGGCGGCGGCAAACGTGCTGGCAGGGGCGAGCGTGATGGCGGGGGCGACCTTGGGGGGGGCGGGAGCGTCCGTACTGGCCGCAGGGGAGCCCGTACTGGCGATGGCGACCTCGTCGGCAGCGGGAGCACCCGTGCTGACGCCGCTGGTCGTGCTGGCAGTGGGCGTGTCCTTGTTGGCGGTGGCGCCTGTACTTGCGGCGGCGACCTTGGGGGGAGCGGGAGCACCCGTGCTGAAGCGGCCGGCCGTGCTGGCCGCGGCCACTGTGTTGGCAGAGCGGGTGTCCGTGCAGGCCACAGCGACCTTGGGGACGGCTTGGGCGACCGCACTGGCGGGGGCCAGCCGGTTGACGGGGGTGTCCGAGTCGGCGGCGGGAGCCACAGTACTGGCTGTGGCGACCTTGGGGGCCTCGGTGGCCATAAGGTGTGCTGCGACGCGCGTATCCGTAGCACCAACAAAGGGAGCGGCGGACCCCGTGTTGGCGTTGCCGCTCGCCCTCGCGGCGGCGATCATGTTGACGGCCGCAACCAGCCTCGTGGCGGCTGCCGCGATGGTGTCGAGCGACGAGGTGTGATCCTGGGCCCCGTCCGACAGCGGCACTGGTGTGGTGTCCGACACGGGAAGCGGCGTCCCCAAAGTAGGAATCGGCGACAGCAAAGGCGGGGTGGGTGGCAAAACGAGGCCGCTGACGAGCATGGCCGCCGACGGGGCGGACGGCGCTGGGGCGGGCCCGCCAGCAGGGACGACATGCTCGGCGTCGACACGGCCGACAGGGCCGACGCGGCCGACGTGAAGGCCTGCTCCGTCACTGGAGCCGGCAACGTAGCCGGTGGCTGTCGGGCCACCAACAGGGGGCATTGCTGCCGGGCCGTCGGTCACACCGTCAATGTGTGTCTCGTTCGCGGCGGCCAGCGCGTGGCTAGCGGCCTCAAGAAGGCGACCAACATCCCCCAGAAGAGTCATACCTCCTGGAGACCGGGAACGTGAAGGGGGGGTGGGTGGATGGATTGGAGGGGAGAGGGGGCGTCGGCACAAGTGGTGAGGCCAGAAAGAGGAGGACAGAGGGGAAACAGGAGGGAGCGATGCGGGAGAGCGGGAGCAGAGCACGAGTCATCAGTCCTCGGACCAAGACGGTGACACCCGGCCAGTGCTCTCAAGCGCGCAACGTTGAATATTGTCGGCCTTGCGGGCCCGCTGAGACGAGAACGCACAGCAGGCTGTAACACCACACGGGGAGGGGGTCTCCGGGGTGACGGTCGTGAAGGTGTCGGTGCGAGGGCGTGGTTGGGTATACGTCGCGGGTACGGGCGAGCTCATTGAGTGCCGTCGCTGTACCAATCAGCACTCGAGACTAAGACAGCTCGACCAGCACTGACCAATGCTGATCCACTGTATTCTGGTGGAGTCATGCTGGACAGGTGTGCTATGGACAACTGACAGCGGACAAGACAGGGTCAAAAAGAGCAGGCTCCCGCGACGTGCCCGATAGCACTCTCAGCCTGAGCAGGGGTGCAGAGGAGTGTGGGACGCATTGTTGTCGGCACTGCGCTACTTGCATTTACTGTTTTGAAGAGAGGGGCTACCTCAAGTATTAGTGGTACTACTTTTGTCTTGAATCTACTGTACTGGCCTGTAAACTGGATGGATCAACACTGTCGCGAGTACACACCTCTCGCAAGTACACACCTGTCGCGAGTACACACCTGTCGCGAGTACACACCTGTCGCGAGTACGCACCCGTTATGAGTACGCACCTGTCGTGAGTACGCACCTGTCGTGAGTAGGCACCCGTCGTGAGTAGGCACCCGTCGTGAGTAGGCACCCGTCGTGAATAGGCACCTGTCGGAAGCGCTGCTGGGTGCATTTCCCCGTCCCACCGTCCCGTGGTCTGGGCCTCTGTCCGGATCTTTTATGTGAGGGCCTATCACGCACGACTGCGGATATGTTTCCCTGTCGAGTTGCAAGTTGTGGCCGCAGGCTGCGCTCTTCTGTCGGCGAGTCGCGGCACTTCGCCGCGTCACACTGCCGTGACGTACCCCCCGTCAATCCTACTGATGTACCTGTCAACACAAGATGCATCGAGACCGACGACGACCGACCTGTACTACATGGCCAGGACGACAACGATCGAATGCTGGGCGGTCAAGATGCGCCTACGTCTCACCGTACTGGTCCTCCCAGCGGGGATGTCGGGGCAGTCGGGGGGGTTGAAGCACTCCCATCGGATGTCTTTCTCGAGCTTGCCAGGACGCTTACGCGTGGGCACCGCCGTGGGCATGCGCGTCGACGGCAACCATCTACACAGGCGAGGCGCGCGCGTCAAGATGACGGCAGGCAGCGGTGGCAGCGACGGCGGCGGCATCATCGCGCTCGAAACAGTTCTACTGGAGGTGGCTGTGCTGCACGTGATGATGGATGTACCGTGGACGCCTCTGACGAGTTCTCCAACACACCAGTGTCGGGAGCCACGGCTACGGGTGTTGACACTTTGCCGGGAGGTGGAGAGCGATTATCAGCGAGTGATAGTGGCTCGGCCAGAGATGACGGTGACCTTGACCGTCGCTTGTGTGACGACGTGTTCTCGCGCTACGAGCGCTTCTCTGATGCAGACCAATCCACACTGGCCTTTCCTATGCTGGGGGGGGGTCGCGCTGAGCCGTGGAATCGGGATTGTCTACGGCACGTCTTCATCCATGCCTGTACTGTCGGCAGCGGGGGTGTGATGACGCAGCGCGAGCTCAAGGGTCTCTACAACTACACACGGAATGTCGAAGCGGCCATGGATGCTGCCACAAGACCTTTCACCGATGCGTTCAAGACGGTCTGGCGCTTCATTGCCGCTGTGCGCCGCTACAAGCGGACCCTCATTGTGCCGCTCAATTGGAGGAAGGTCGTCATGAGCATTGACGGGCGACAGTACACTGTCTTCTTCAGGGACGCGCTACGAGCCGCTCAAGACGAGGTGATGCAAGCCAATCCCGAGGACCTGTACTGTGGCGCCTCGTGTTCTGCTGACCATGAATCTGGGTCAATGGACACCAGTACAGACCCCAGCACGACGACACCTGACACCGTACTGTGCAACGCATGGGACGGAGAAATGTACAAGCGGCAAAAGGAGCATGTCCAAGTTACCTTGCATCTTGGGACGCGTGTGCTGGGGTTCTACCTCTACTCCGACTCGCCTGTTCTGAGCAGCAGCAGCGCTGTGTCGGCGTACCCTTTGCGGATGAGGGTCATCAATATCAGCACTGACAAGGTGCGGTGGGTCACCCTGGCGTACATCCCGCAAGTGGAAGCGAAGTTTCTCGAGACCATGAGGGGCCAGGAGGTACGTGCCGAGCTGCTGCAGCGCATCCTACACGTTGTGTTCCGGACAAGTCTGCTGGCAGATCACGACGGGATGTGGCTCAATCTTCCAGGAGGTGGCTGTGAGCGTGTCTCACCCCGTGCACTTCTTTATGTGAGTGATCAGCCCGAGGAGCGCGCCGTCCTGTGTTTGAAGGGGTCCGGCTGTCTCTTCCCTTGTACTGCGTGTACTGTCGGTCGGGACACCTCCTGTACGGAGGCGGGCACAAGTGCTCCAGCAAAAGACGTGCACGAGACTGTCCTGGCGCAACTGCGCAGTGTGTTGATGGGCAACTTCGGCGGTGCTGGTGCGATGCGTACTGAGGCGGAGATGGCGCACAGCTTGAATAGCTTGGTTCCTGCTCTGGCTGCGTGGGCGGGGCTTCGTAACGGCTCACGCATGCTGTATCGCTTACCAGGGTTTGACCGCCTCCGTGTATGTTTCTCATTCCATATGAGCGTCTTGTTCGTTTTGTCCTGACTCGTTGATGTTCCGGCCTTTGACTGTATACTGTGGACGCCAGGCTCTTTGTGTTGGTGCCGGGAGTCACGTCACTAACGACACGTTGCATATGTATACCCGCCCGTTCTTGTCCTGTGCTGTGGTCTGCATGTGATCAGGTTATGGGCGTTGGCATCAACCGCAAGGTCGCAAACGCGGTGCCCGAGAACCTTCAGAAGATTGCTCTCCCGGGTGGCCATGTACGGCTTGGTACTGTCACCAATACCGAGCGCGCAGTCAACATGCGGTTCAGGTATGCCTCACGCCGTGTACGCGTGCCACACATACACCCCGGGTATGCTAGATTGCAGAAAATGAGGGAGTGGTGTGCTGGGTGACGAGCAGTGGACCATCAGTGACAGTGACACGCGGTTGAGAAGCGTATTGATCTATACTGACACGGAGCTTGCTACTGGTACTTTTTCCCGTTACGCTGGCGAGGTGTATTGTTTCCTTTATGTACTGGACCCGTATCTGTCTGTCTTATACGTAGGTTCTTTGTACCAAAGGCTACGAAGCAGGCAACACTGACGGTTAGCGAGCACCGGCGAGCTCTCCCGTTCATGCCCTTCGCAGTCGTCGCTGCAATTGGCTCCGAGCACGACGAGACGGACCACCGACTCTTGACAAGGGCCGTGTGTGAGCTGGTGGCCATGACGAACGAGATCTTTTCTGAGAGGTGTACTGGACGTGGCGTCACTGGCGCACAATCGGCGGAAGCTGCTGAAAGGGCACAGAAATGGGTCTCGGACTATTACCAGCCTTTACTCGGTCCTTCGCATACTACAAAGCTGCACCGCCTTGCTGTGCATCTACTCGACGAGTTCCGTCTGCGGGGCACGTTTTTCGACGGCAACACAGGCTACAATGAGGAGCTGCGAAAGGCAGTGAAAGCGGCATACAAGGCCACCAACAGACGGCGCTACCAGTTCATTACGCAGCTGCCGGTGAACCAGCAGGTGGCTGCATCTTGTTGGAGCAAGAGGAGCGCCCAGTCTCAGCGGGCTCAGATGCAGCGTCGGCAAACTCGGGGCGCCGCAGCCGACCTCCTCGTTTCCCTCGGCGCTGTACTGTGGCGCAGCTAGCGCGCAAGAGCAAATTTCCCGGGCTCTGTACTGTGCTGGAGGTGGAAGACAGTGTGAGTTTGTTCTATTACGACTTCCTTTACTACGGGAATCCATCCGCACCTCGGATTGGTCGGGTGGCCAACACCATTCGAGCGGCAGAGAGCTTCCATGGCGCTGCTTGGTACGACTGGCTGGAGTACCGCGGGCCTGATGGCACAAAGTACTGCGGGAAAGCTGCCCTCGTTGTACAGTCCCGGGCTGGAAGACAGAAGCGGCTGGACGTTCGGCGCGCAGAGGAGGCGCCACCTCTTGAGGGTTGTGTACTGACGGACTACGGGTGTCAGCGACTGCGGTGGGCGATACCGTCCAGTGGGAATGCGGCTCGTCTAGACGTCGTGGAAGTCAACGTCATTTTGGGCTGGGTTGCGGGGGAGCACGACTGGAAAAACCTTTGCGAGCGACATGGACTGCTCGTCATGCCTAACGAGGTACCATCCACCGTAGCAGAGCTGCGCGCCGCCCGTCTCTTTGTGAACGCTTTTGCGGTCAGGGATGAGGCAGCGGGGACGGGAGACGAATGAGCGGGGCGGGAGGAAGTGGGTAGGGGGAGGTGGGATGGGGTATGGGTCGGGGGTCGGGAAGAAGGTGCATATGAGTAATTGCAGTCGTGTCTCTTTGACTTTTTGTCCGTGCGTGTCTCGGGTGTCTCGGTTGCGAGACGTGTCATGAAAAGGAAGCGTTTCGGAGCCGGCCGGACGGTGAGGGGCGGGGAAGGAAGCATGGGCATGTGCCAGGCCAGGGCCTGTCTCTGGCAACCGCGCGCCTCTGTAGAGCGCACGCGCAAGACACGAGCGCAGCTGTGAGAAGTTGCAGTCCTGCTGTCGTAGATCACCTTCAGCCACAGGGTCGTAGCAAAGATTGTGACGTCTGACTCCCAGAGCATTTGCTTCTACGCGCTGAACGCTGGTGGCTTCTGGCAGGGCAGGGACGCCCGACACAGATTGATGTGTGACAAACCGTCCTGACTGGCCCTGGCAGGCTGCGAAACGACGAAGACACACCCGATTTCCTTGTGTGCGCGTCACTTGTAGCCTGCTTCAACAGGGGCTACAATCCCACGAATCTGGCCCGATTTACGTGGTACACCCCACGGGGCCAGCACGTGGGACTTCTAGCCCACGTTCTGGAACCCCCCCCCCCCCCCCAGATGACGTGCGTTTGGCCCCCCTCCCACGGCCGCCGCTCCGAATTGATGCCAGTAAGGCAATCGGGCCTGTAGGACATGAAATTTAGTCTAGTACGCGTCTTAGTACACGTCTAGTATGCACCCCACTCTCCCGACGATCTGCTTTGTGATATTTTCAATACAGGTTGATAAGGATAGGTAGACACTTCCTGAGACATCCCCGGGGGGGGTGGGGACCGCACAGCACCCAGCCGCGGTCGATTCTCATCTAGGAAGTCATGGTGATCTTCGTCAGTGGCGCGGCAAGTTTACCACGCCATTTGCGTGCAACACGAGGCCCGTTGGATGGTCTTTGAGGTCCTCATTGAGGCAGAAGTGGGCACCCGAGTCCATGAGCCCGGCGTCGTCGTCCTGAACGATGAAATACGCGTATACTGGGCTGCCTTTGTTCCCGATGGGGAGTGCGGCCTGTCACTGCCCTGCTCTGCGACAAAATTGCCCTCTTGACTTGACGTGTGATTACGTCGTGCGTTGGCATCCAGCGCAGTGCACCTCGTTGCTGGATCCACCACGAGCGTCGTTTTCCCCCAAATCGCTCGTAAACGCTCCTTGAAAACGGGCTCCTGCTCGCACGCGAAGAGTGTTTGGTCGTATCCCGACGAAAAAACTCGTTGTGGCGCGTTAGCGAAGAGATTAGGGCGTGATTAAGAGCTCGATGAAGTTCGCTCAAGTTTATACAAGTGCGACTTGATACACTAAAAGGGAGCGGTGCTCAGTACCGGATCTGTTCCGAGTAGGGCAAGAAATACGTAGAAGGATACGGGCGTGCAGCCCACCAGCAGAGGACGGTTGCGCCGACTTCGGGGCGGTGAGTGGGAAGCGAGCAGGCAGTTGTCGCAGCCTGCCGCCTGTCTACCGGCGTTACCCGCTCTGGCCGCCGCCGCTGCCCACAACTTTTCGCGGCCTCCTGTCCCTGCGGGGGAAAGCAGGCACCCCGATCTCGTACCAATAGAAGGAATGGGACGTGGCCTCGCAAGCGAGGGTGCAGTCCCGGCTCACTCATTTCCTGCACTGCCCAAAACCCCCCCCCCCCCCCCCCCCCCCCACCC
>Ga0209093_1002337_pt1 | contig 10636 bp, 13 predicted proteins | sample SidtaG_4_FD_187450 | JGI IMG/M metagenome (GOLD analysis project Ga0209093, IMG submission 187450) | Marine algal microbial communities from Sidmouth, United Kingdom - Sidmouth_Male1 metaG (SPAdes) (version 2) | ecosystem: Host-associated > Algae > Red algae > Unclassified | place: Sidmouth...
TTGCCGTATTCTCATCGTCACCCCCACCCCGTCGCTCCGGCCCCGTCGCCACCGTTGTCGCTGCTCCCCGCCCTCGCCCCCATCGCCGACACGCCTCGCAAATCCATCCTGCCGGTATGTGCGTCGCTCTGACGTCCTGCCCCCGTGCATCTGTGGCCTACTGCTCCTTGTCCCCTCCCCGCTGTGACGCTTTTTTTTTCCTGGCTCTTCTCACAGCACCGGCTGTACTGACGCTCCCTTCCACGAATGCTTGCATGCTATCGTCTCGTGGATGAAGATGTTCTGTTCTAATTCGTGTGTTGATCCCTACTCCCTTTTCTTCCACATGCTGTCGCTCGAGGGTCAGTCTTCCTCGACACCACTGTCACAATACCAAGTCGCTCTTGGCGGCTATCGCGTTTGCTCTCCTTGCGGCACGCGGGGTGCCTCGGACGTCACGGACGGCCTCTGTGGGGGCGCGATGATCTCGCGGTGGTCGTCCCGCGGTCGCCTTCATCGACGCGGTGGCGCTGTTTCGGTCGGCGAGGGTTCCGTGTGTCTTGCAGTTCTGGGGGGGGGTGATCTCGACTGCTCTGGTTTGGCGCTGGCTACGCGGCACGAGAGGGGTAGGGGGGGGGGAGGGGGCGGGTCCTCGAGGGGTTTTGTTGTCTAGGTGTGGAGCGGGGCGGTGGTGCCTCAATGGTGTTGGGTGCCATGGCAAGAGAGGGGGGCAGGGGAACTGGATCGTTCGTGGCGCGTGGCCGCAGCCTCTCGGCCTTGGCGGCGGCCGCTGCTGCCTACTATTTCGCACTCCCAGTGATGGTCAGCTACGAATGCCGCCATGCTTGTTCTGCCTCCAGGTGCCTCACGCTCCGCTGCTGGTCCCAAATAAAATAAAGCATGGAACCCAGACTGGAAATTCAGAGAAAAAGTCATTGGATCGATTTCAACCCCAATGGTGAACATTGAACGGTGTCACGTGACTGCTGCAGATGCGCCGTTGGCCCATGGGATATTCGCACCCCTCCTGCGCCTGAAAGCCACGAGGACCAAACTGACCCACTCCCCTACCGTCGACGCCCGATGTCGCTTCCATCACGTCTGACCTCTGTCCGTTCTCTCGTCACAACCGAGCAGCGACCAAACTCCCCCCTCCCCTCGACCACGCACTAGGTACGCAACTGGATCTGTGACGCCATTCTGTATGCAGTGACCGAAGCACCCCTCTCAGCCTGCCCTCATACAGGCGTTGTCCAATGCCGCGCCCTTCTCACCGAGCGGATGGGGCCAGAAATCTTTCTGTACTCATCCTGATATTCCACTCTCAGCATGGGAGCTCTGGTGGTGCATCGGTCTGCCCCTTGAACGATGATGCGCCACCCGAGGACTGTCTGTGCGGTTCTAGATGCTTCGTGCCATTCGTGCTTTTGCTTAGCGATGGCCCGGTTGACGCGTGCCCAGTCTAATGCACGTCAGCGGCTCTGGGGGCTCAGTCATGCAGTGTGCGACCTGCAGCGCCATGGGTCGAGACACCAAGACGAGGACGCCACCCTGCATTCCTGAGGGGCTTCGTCTGGCAGTACCTGGAAATCTGGACACCGTCTTTCTTTCGGTCGCCAAAAAGGAACGGCGAAGTTTGCATTAGGGTGTGACTCATGACCGACAAGATCCACTCATAGCGCAATCCGCGCGCCGAGTGCTGGATGGGTTTCGGGGGGGCCCGCTGCCATCAAAGCTCCCCAACCGGCCCAACCAGAAGGACCAAGGGTCCATGCCTGAATCTGAATGCAGCGAGAAACCATAAAAAACAAGGGTGCCAGTGAGGACCCACACTAGCAGCAGCTGCCCACTTCCCTTCCCGCAGCACCACCAACCATGGTGCCCCCAGGTGCCGCCCCGCCAGCTGACAGCCTGCCGGCCAACGCCCCACCTCTGTTTTTTGCCCCTGCTGACGTTGTGCCCACCGCTTTCCAGCCGACGGCTCCTACGCCAGCCGCCTCGGGACCGGGCGCCACCCTGTCGGCCGGCGATGGGCCAGCCCACGCTCTGGGCCAGCTGGAAGTCGTTGTGCGCGAGACTCGCGCGGCTACTAAGCGCCCGCAGACCTGTTCGTGGTGTTCCTTCCCTGCCCCCGATGGCCTAAGTCCCACAACCGGTACGTTTATTGCCTCCCATCCGACTAGTCGCAGAAGCACCAAATCTGGGAGAGTGGGATCGACGGGGGCGAGCGTGGGGAGTTCATGTCCATTTCCATTTTCCTTTTGACATGAGCAAACAAAGACTGAACCACGCACTGCTGCGGCTTTTCTATTTTCTCTTGTTTTGCAGTGGAACATGCTGGGCGTGTTCGGTGGAATGTGATCGAGTCCTTCCAGGTCAGCAGGGCAAACCCCGCTGCTCAAAGGAACGTCACGGGAGCTGCGGCAACATATGCGATCATTGTGGCCTCAAAGGTCATCTCGAGCTGACTGTTTCACGGCGCGCGCGCGTCGGGACGGCTGGCAATCAGACCTCTATCAACCCCATGAAGGGCGTAACGCCGCATGCCGCAGTGCTCGTTTACAAGAAGGCCACCGCGCGCTCTATATCCTCCTTCATCGCAACCGGCATTGCCCAGCACATTGCTTCGCTGAGGGCGGCCGAGATCGAGCGCATCAGCAAACTTCCTGGCCGCACGGAGGGTCCCTTTGCAAAGGTTGGGCCGCAGGAAACGGACGAGCAGCAGCGTGTCTCTCAGCAGGGCCTGCTGGCGGCCTTCGAAGCCGATGAGGAGGCCTCCGCCGGGCTCCTCGCGCCTGCCAATCGCTCGCACTTCGACCGCGCGATGGAGTTCTCCAAGCGAGCTGGAATGAGCCCTCGCGACGCCCGCATCGTCGTCGCAGCAGATGGCGACCTGGAATCGAGCGAAAATGGCGAGGCCGGGCCGGCACGAGCTGGTGGCGCTCGCACGTGTAAAACTTTTGCGGCTCGGACAAAGGTATGTGCCCCCTCATTTTCAGTTTTCGGGATTCTGCTCGCCGCTCAGGCTCGGTGAGGTGGTGCACTTGTGAGCAATTTTTTCGTGCCGCCAGATCTCTCTCTTCGCCCACATATCATTCTGCTAACGACTCCCGTTTTGTGCTCTGTTTCTTGCATACGGATGCCAACGATGCTCTCCTCGCGCTGCACTTGCCCCAGAATCGAATGAAGAAGGACGCTGAATTAATGGGGCGCATCGCCTCCTCCGTGAAGCGAGCGACGCGCGACTCGGCAGGGTCCAGTCGCGCGCCGAAGCGCCCCAGCCCCGCGAGCACTCCTTATCGGGCCGACGCGGTGTTCGACGACTGCGTCTCTTGGCCAGTCGCCAAAGTCGCTAGCCAGCTGCAGCGGAGCGTTGGCTGTGACAGAGACGCTGTCAACTCGCTCTTCCGGAGCTTCGTAGTGGAGAACGACTTGTCCGGGTCAGCCATTGCATGCCTCGATCTGAGCGCCATCGTCAAGCTTTTCGATGATGCTCTGACGACGGCCGGGCTCAAAACTATTGGTCTGCATGCCGCTATGTCTTTTTTCCTGTCGCGTATGAAGTCTTTTATTTGATCTAGTAAATGCCTCACTCTTCTTCTCTGTACTGATACTAAGAACAGGGCAGCTCTACGAAGGGGCGGCGGGGGGGGAGGGAGGGGCACTGTGTCATGTCCTCCTCACGAAAACCCGATGCGCGCCCTGACCAGCAGAGAACGCTTGTGGCTATACGCCACGGATGCCTGAAGAAGCCAGACGGATCACGAGGGAAGCGCTCACAGGCCATTCAAATGGTGACACGTGTTGTTATCCAATCTTCCAGAAATCGGCAAAGATCAACATGCTCGTGCACGGTCCTGCAAGATCGTAGCTGGCTGCTGGAAAGCGCGTCAGCCCCAGTCTGTTTTTACTTGGCAGAGGTCCCACCATTCGATAACAGTTTGTTGTCGTGTTGCTGGGCTTGGCTGGGCTGATCCGATCCATGCCTCTGTCCTTATAGAGCGCAGCGGGGCGGCCCATCCCGGGCGCCCCCCGCTGTCTGGTGCCCGAGGTAAACCGGACAGCACCGCGGCGGTGGTCCTCGCGCCCATTCTCGCGCCCGTCCTCGCGCCCACCCGGCGACGCATACCGTCGGCCAGCATGCCGCGTACCGCACTCTCACACCACGGCCACCGGCTCCGGTTGGCGGCCCGCCCGCATTCCCGACTGCCGTTGCGCATACTGCCCCAAGTCCCGACGAACACCACTTCAAATCGACTACCACCTGTCGCCAGCGCGCACGCGGAGACCCCGGCAAGGTCTGCGGGACGTTTCCCGGCGCATTGTTCACAGATCGCCCTGGTAAGGGAGCAGCCGAGCGCACCGGCGGTCGGGTTCCACTCTCTCCTCGCACCCCCCGCACGTCCTATGACTGAGCGCGTGTCCGCCTCGTCTGTGGCGCTCCATGCAGTCGCCGAAGCGGCAGTGGGCATCTGACAGCGCCGCAGGAAGCTATCGGGCGGGATTGCGGCTCCCTCTCCCCAGGAAGAGATCATCGCTCAGTTTCTTGCCCCGCAGAGACCGCTCTTGAGCACTCCCCCATCGACTGACCCCCCCTGCACACTCTGCCGCTATCTATATGAGGGTTGACCACCTCCAAGACTGACGCGAGAAAATCGGCGGTGGAGAACCCTCCATGTTCTGTAAGAGTGAATGCTAGAGAGGCAATCGCCAAGAGCGACACACCACCTGTGAGGCGGGGGGAGTGGGGGGGGGGCGGGGGGGTTGAGCGGGCTGTACTGCTCCAGAGAGTCCATCTTGGGAGGGGTGGGTGTTCTTTTGTGATCACGCAGGAGCACGTGCGGCTCGTGACGCGCTGTGAGGGGAGCAAAGAGACGGTTGCGAACAGGGGACAAGCCGATGGGCGACCGGGATTGCTTCCAGATTACGCCACGTGCTTTCGTGGGGCTGTGGCAAAGATTTGGGCCCAGTGCGAGGATCATGCCACAAGAGATCCCGGAGAGTGCTAAAATATTGACACGAACACTCACCGCAATGCAAGCAGGACATGCGATCTCGTGGATAAATGCAGCCAACCGCCTGGTGAGTGCACGTTCGACCATCCGCCCATGCCGGGCTCGCCTACCAACCTCAGCCACGCGCGACAGGTCTCTCGATGGCCTTTGGGAACTCGCAGGGCTGTCGTCGCGCGCGGGCCCGCACCAGTCTGTACACAAAAAAGTGAAACAGGACTCGTTAGCGTACTGTTCTGGGATGGGAGCGGCCTCTGGGAGTGTCTGTCTGTCTTCAACTGCCACCCCGCCAGCGCCGCGCTGCAGGAGCGAGTCATCTGCCCTCATCCCCCCGCGCTTACCCAGGCGCACACACGTCCCCCCTCCACTCACAACGTGCGCAGACTGGCCGCTCGCTCGCGTGGTCTCCACAATGGTTGTGCCCGAGAACGTGCGTGTGCTCATCGTGTGGCTCGTCGTCCACCACAACGTGCCCTGCGCTGACGCCGCGCGGCTGTTTGGATGTGATGCAAGCTCCGTGTCCAGGTTCAAGGAGATCTTCCTGGCGACCTGGGACCTGTGGCCGAACGGGGCGCGGCGCAACACCCACTACGACAACACTCTGTACGATGACGTGCTGAAGACGGCCATCATTGAGATTAATCGAAGAACGTCCCGAGATCTTTTTGCGCGAGGTGGACGACATTTTGCGGGCGTTGCAGCAGCTCCCTGGCTGGCCGGGGCAGCTCACCAGCTCGGCGTCCACCATCGATCGAGTGCTGCGGGCGGTCGGGTGGACGAAAAAGCGGGTTATCACCCACTATAAGGAGCGCAACGACAACCTGCGCGTGCGGTGGGCCCGCCTGATGCTCCTTTTTCATGTCGGCCTTCGTCTCGTGCGACGAGTCGCATGTGGACGGTTCATCGAAGTACCGGCGCAGCGGTCGCGCCCCGCTGGGGCAGCGGTCCCATCGACTGCTGGGCAGCCCCCGCAACCGGCCACGCTTCACGGTGACCGTCGGCATCTCATCGACGGGCGGGGTGCTCGCCGAGTACATCACCGAGCACGCTGAAGGTGGAAGCGGGCAGACCGAGTATGATTGGCTCATGTTCATCCTCATTTTGCTGCCCAATACCAACCCGGCCTTCCCGCAGGCGGCCAACCACAACCAACTGATCAACTCAATTCTTCTGATTGACAATGCCCCAATACACACTGCGCGCATCGACGCAGTCATACGCGCCCATGGCCGTCGTGTTGTGCGGCTGCCTCCGTACAGCCCGGACTTTGCCCCTGTAGAGATGGTGTTCTCCAAGGTGAAGGCCAAGTTGGCCGAGATCTTTACCCCGCATGACCTGGAGGCAGAGAGCAGGTTTGCTTTGCACACGGCGTGTTTGTCTGTGTTTCCCCAAGATTGCCGTGGGTATTTCGCTGCGTGTCGCGACCACATGATGGCCGTGCTGCCAGAGTTAACCGGGCCTGGAGCCCCGTTAGAAGGGCTGCTCAACGGTGGCCCTGTGCCAATGGACCCTTGGTGACATTTTCTATATGTTACTTCGAGCATTTCTTTCACAGACGCATCAGAAGCCAATCAGGCTGTGTCTTGACGGCGCGTGCACGTGCACGTGATTGGGTCCGAATATGGATATAAGTCCGTCGCGCACGCGTGATTTGACCACCGCTGTCTTGACGGGCCACAAAACTGTCGTGATTAGATTGTCTGAAACGCAGCAACTGGAGTGGGCAGATCGCATCTCCCATCTATCGCAAGGAAATTTTAGGACACAGCACGCCTGCTACGTTGCTGCAACCATACTCGCAGGAGCGGGCCCCACCGGACACGATCCGCCACGTTGCCGTCATCTGGCCACTTGAGGTGCGTGGCTCCAGGTAGGATCCGGAGAAAGCTCTCGTCCAATCATGCGCGTCGGATCAAGGGCATCGCATCAAGATTGTTCCTTTCCGAGCACGCTCACGTGTGCGAGACTTTTAAAAAATCTCGCACACGTGAACGTGCTCGGCCCGGATCGGCCCGAATCGGGAAAGTGGGCCCGTTTCGGACGGTAAGTCCGTTCGTGCGCGGATCACCCGGTCACTCCGATACCGTCAAAGCTGGTCGACGCGATTCGGAGTGATTGGGGAGTGATTGGAACGTCGCGTTCCCATTGGCTCTAACGCACTCGTGCACGCCGTACACGCGCCGTCAAGACAGAGCCTCAGCTGCAGCGGTAACGGAAGAAAAAAAGTCTGAAGAACCTTAATGGCAGCGATAGGATGTAAATGCACTTCTGGACGGCGAGTAGCCGCTGTCGTGACTGGCTGCGTCTCGCAGTAGCGCCGAGAACGTTTTGTACCTTTGGCGACGGCAGAGCAGTCGTTCTTCGGCCAAGTCGCAGAAATCGACTTGTGCCAGACCACGATGTGTCATCGGATCCATCGCGAGTGGCGGCCAAGTCAAAACCCTCTGACTTGGTCGATGACACCCCATTCTCAGACGGTCCCCACAGCAAGAGATGCATGAGCTGGCTGCCTCGTGGCTCTTCTGGGGAGAAAATGATGGGAATGGATGATGGCCAGTCCACCCGACCACATCAAGGGGACCGCCACGGCATGACAAAGCGGATGTGGGATCTGGGGCAGCCTCTGCGATGCCCCATGAGTGAGCTTCTGCTCTGCACACCAGCTGGGCGGCGGGCATCTTGTCGTGTCAATGCGTGTCCGCGACAGGAGGGGGTTTGAAGCGAGGTGAAATGAGGGGTGGATCACAAGATGCGCGGGGAAGGCCTGACCTCGCCACAGATTCGCCACTGCCGTCCTGCGATTCTCACATGATTCCATTTCTTCAGCGTAAGTCTCTTTCGCCAGGCGCTCTTTGGGGTATGTTTTCAAGGACACCAGGCAGACTGGCGCGCTGCCGATGCGTCCCTCTCTCTTGTGATTGGCCAGCGTAGTGACGCGCCCCAGATATTTGACATCCATGGATCATGGCGTGCAGTTGTGGGGCAGTCTCGCCGTGAGAGGCCTCACAGATTCTGCCCAGTACATGAAGAAAGTCCAAAAAGACGGATCGGGTCCCCGCTTCGCCAGTTATCTGAGGGTGGGACCCGCACTATTTTTCATGAGCAGCTACTTCACGATATGGCAAAGGCAGACAGCCGTCTCGTGAGGTCCGTGGGTGGATGCAAAATTCTTTACAGCGCACTCTTCATGCACTGACGAGCCAGTCTTTGTCACTTTCCTTCACAATCTTTTGCAGTTGCCCTTCTTGGAACTATCTCCGCTCTGCGCAGCTCTCAAAATTGCGGGATTGGCAATATTTGTGGGGCGCCAGGGGCGCGCGACGGATAAGACGTCTTACTGACCCCCCATTAGGCAGCCAAAACGCCCTTACGACGCCCCAAGTAGCACCCTCAGTATCCCCATATGATTCAAGTGGCACCCATACTGTGCACTCGTATGTCATTTTCTGTTTCAAGACTGGGTGCCTGTCCCCAACCAAGGTGCAGAGCCGCCACCTGCTGAATCTTGTAGACCCCCCTGAAGTCTCTCTCTTCGCGCCGCCTTGCTGACGCCCTTTTTATTTGGGGCGTTAGGGGCGCACGACGCCCAAATGACGCCCTGGTGACGCCCCTAAAGACGCCCTGAAAGACGCCCTGGGCGTTCTGAGCAACCCTACGCACTTGTGGCGCTTTACTTCAGAACTCTCATCTTTTTTGTGAAGGTGGAACGGAGAAAGAGGCCTCCAAAGGTTGCTGTCTCGAATGTACCTGGGACCAGATAGTAGCCCCCAACCAGTGGCGATGCCAATCTTGATCGCAACGCAACACGAATTCCCGGCCGATGACCGTCGTCACTGTGTGTTGGAATGAAGATCCGTGTCTTTGCTAAAATCTAATATTCCATTGTTAATAAGGAGCTATAATTGGGATTCGCTCACGGCAGCTCAACGGATTATCCGCCGGCAAGTTCCATGATCGATGTGAGATCAACTCAGATCATATGGTGCTTTGCTGAGAAATGGAGCATGCACGTTTGCGAGTGCAAACGTTTGCCGAGGTGGACCGATGTCAGGATGTCCATCAGATCGTCTCTCACCTGGCTTCAGGGGACCGATTGCGTCCCAAGTGCAATTGCACCTGGCATCACCGGCGAAAGCCATAGCCACCCACTGGCACATGGAAAGACGTGGGACTGAGGGCTCAGCACGCAGCCAATGACTTCTCATTATTCAGTGTCAAGAACACTGCCCAAACCCTGTCAGAATACCGGTTCAATGATTGTGACCACGTGCCCATTGGCTGCGTCAGGCGGCCTAGTTTCACAGTATTTGAGCCGGCTCTGCACGGTCCACAAGACAGAGACTGCCCACCTGTGCCATCCGGTGCCCCAGAAGAAAGGCAGGTGGGCTGGATCCAGTCCCTGCTGTACCCTTCATCGATGGTGATTGGTCAATAGAATGTCAGTGACACGTCTCGATGTCAATAAACAAGGGCGATCTACTGGTCACGGAGCTCTCGTGTTCGGAGGGCCAATGAACGGCCCGAACTGAGAGAAAAGAATTGCAATAACTCCTCAAACGTCATGCATGTTCGGAGGCCGATTCAGCCTCTGCGAGCAAACATGAGGGGCCAGTTTGGGGGGACGCTCCTGACGGCACCGCTGTGGCCGGTGGTTTAAGAAGTCTTGTCCCGATTAGGCTGTCAGTGTGCATGTTATGGCATCGTTTCACGAAGACCACCGCGGGTGTCAGCAAGTACTTGCCACCGGGTCACTCAGAATGCGGTTTTCCAGCTTCTGTCAGCCTTTGTCGGCCCAAGGGCCCGGAGAACCTGGTCGGGATGCTTAACATGTCACACATCACCCGGAGATATCATGGGTCTCCCTACGGGACGGGTCAATGCTCGCAGTGGTCGGGTGTGCATGTTTGTTTGCGCAAACGTGCATGCTCCATTTCTCAGCAAAGCACCATATCGTCTCGGACCTAACGCCGTCAACTGAAGAGGAGTGTGGTAGGAGTCTGGGCGACCCCTCCTGCACTGCAGAAGCTGTTCTATTCCCCCCATCAGAACGCTTGGAGAGCCCCCAAACTCTGAACCGTCATAGCATGCATTGTGACGCCGCCACATACGAAGGTATCAACAAAAAACTTTGGTACGTGGGCACTACCGGATCCCGCTTCAGTTGGCACGTTGAGGATCACCTGCTACTGTCTGTCTTGTACTTGCAGTCCGGGGCTAGCAAAAGAAGGTTCTTCATTTTCAAGCGCGAAGTTCCTCGTACGGTACGCGTCTTGGTTGAGCACATGGATCCAGGCGTTCTCGCAGCCGCAGGAGGGGACGTCTGGCAGGTCCTGGGGCTCAACGATAGTTTATGGCCTGCCTCTTTCTTCCTCGCGCATGGTTTCCGTGTGGGTTTCCACAAAATGGAGCCTGGGGACTTTGTCGTGACAGGCTACGGGGTCCCTCACAGCGGGTTCAACGCGGGAGTTAATGCGGTCTCGGCTGTGAACCTCGCGTGCACGGGCTGGCTCGTGCATGCTGTTGCAATTGGCACGGGCTAAGTCCCGTACTTATGCCCCTGACGGGACTTGCACCCGCCTCTCCGTACTTCGGATTGCGGGCTATGGGACAGCTGTCCTTCCCTCAGTAGCCCCCCCTATTCGGGC
>Ga0209093_1002339_pt1 | contig 10636 bp, 3 predicted proteins | sample SidtaG_4_FD_187450 | JGI IMG/M metagenome (GOLD analysis project Ga0209093, IMG submission 187450) | Marine algal microbial communities from Sidmouth, United Kingdom - Sidmouth_Male1 metaG (SPAdes) (version 2) | ecosystem: Host-associated > Algae > Red algae > Unclassified | place: Sidmouth...
CCCCCGGCACCCCCCCCCACGCAGGGCCCTCCGCTCCTCTCTGCGTACGCGGGCCGAGCGGCCAACAGTGTCTCGGGGGGTTGGCCGCCACCAACGGGTGCGCGGCGGCCGACCGGTGCGACAAGGAGCGTCGGCAGCCCGCCGCGCGCCCGCGCGTGGGCCCGGGAGGGGATCTTGGCGTAAACGCTAGGCACGCGGCCAGGTTGGCCGACATCACCCCCCGCCCGTGGCCGAGGCAGGCGGCCTCCCTCGGCCGGCAAATTGCAGTGATCAGGGCGGCAGCCGGCTGACGCTTTGCCAAGCCGAGCAGACGGCGGGTGGTATGGCGCATCGCCAAAGACTGATGGGATGGGAGAAACTCCCACAGAGAGAGTCACAACAGTTCACAACGGCTCACAACAGAGAATCCAAGTTTGCTGTGAACGTGGTTCCCTCCGACAGAGCCATTCAAGGGCCCTCAAGCAGTCAATTTATTTTCACAGCATGCTGTGACTGGCTATGAACTTCCCTGGGATCCGATCATTCTGTGGCGACGCGCTCTATTGACTGCGCCAAAGTGGATTAGCGGTAGCGCTGACCAAGACCCGAGATGATGGCCCAAACGTCGTTGGCACAGCAGGTCAGACCATACTGTAGTTATGGGACGGAGCCAGCGCGGCATCCCGAGGTGTTCGACAGAACAGCCGCGCCCTGTTCACGCTCGCGAGTGTGTCCGAGCCGTGGGGACGCGTCAAGGGCAACGCAGGACTACGTTTTTCACGAAGCCTCACCATGATCCCGACAATCAGAGACACATAACCTTTCCCAGCGTCGGGGACGGCTTGATGAATTGGCATCACCCAAATCCATCTTCATCCACCCGGAACGGAAATGGCTCCGGTTCTGACGGAGGCCCTGGATTGGTCAAGAGCGACGACACACGACCGATTTCTTTTCTTTGAGAAGACCACAGAAGGCGGCCCATGACACTACAATTACCATCGGCGGAGAAAGCGAGGACGCGGCGGCCACGTGGCTCCGACGAGGCGACCCCGGGTCATTGATGTCAATGGTCGTGACCATGGTGGCGGTGTTGCTGCCGCTACGCCCCGCCGCCACCACTGTCCCTTCTGCTTCTGAACCTTCGCCTGAGACATTCCACAGCTTCGCTGGCAGCAGCATCCGCTGATGCTCGACTTGACCGCCCGCACCGGCCTAGCGGCCTCTTCACTTGTTTATTTCGCCGCCGGGCAGGATATTCCGCATGCCGGCTGAGGCTTGGGCCCTTCTTTCGCTCCCCGATGCCATCAGGCTCTTCAGATGTCGCGCAGTGCGAAAGACAACGTCAAGGCATCGCCCTCGCAGGCGACATGGGCGGCAGCGGCAGAGAACAACAGCCAACCGGCAGCCGTAGCAAAACCATGTATCTGCAAATGTACGTGGTTCGACTATTGAGGGACTGCAATGCAAGACACACGCACTAATGGCTGCGTACGCAAACGCACAACATGGCCACAGACAGGGCCGACAGAGAGCAACAAAAAGACGCACAACCGAGACAGGAGAAAGACAAGCAAGCAGGTAGCTCTCACACTCGAGAGGAATCAAACCAAGACAAAACTCAGCCCTCGTAAATGTTGAACGTGGACTGCAACCACAAAAGCAAACCACGAGGGGCTACAAAAACACAAGGGGCCGCGCACGATGACTACGTCGACCATCGGCGTGACGCTGCGTACAGTGCCACTCACGCATAGTACGAGGGGGAGATGAGAAGTTCCGAAACCGCCTCGAGCTCGTCCGCGGTGAAGGCCTCCTTCTGCACCGCCCACTCGTCCCGGTGTGTACGCCAAAAGTCAGCAAACAGCTTGCGCGCGGTAGTCGATACGGGCGGCACGTCATCGATGCACTGCGTCAGTGCGAGCAACACGGGCGGCATCCACGATGGCACCGCGTAAGGGCTCGATAGGAGCAGGGCGCCGAGACCAAGCACCGCCCCGTGTTGCGCAACGAGTGCGGCAGCCAACTCGGTGGAGCCCCGACCGCCGCTCGCGAAGGCAGCACCGACCACTCCGCTGCTGCTGCTCCCAGCCTTGCCATCGGCTGCCGTCGCTGCAGCGGCGCGCTCGATGCGCGCGGCTTTGCGCAAGCGCAACACGCTCTTGCGGGTGCGCTTGGCGCGGTTGAGGAAGGATGTGCGCAAGGCGTCCACCACCGCTGGCGGCGCGTCGCGCAGTAGCGGCACCAGCGTGTGCGCCGCTGCTGCCCGCACATCCTGCTGGTCGTCGGCAAGCAGGCCGACGACCGCGTCGAGGAGCGCCGCCAAGTCTGCGGGGCGGGCGACAAAGAGGCGGGTAAAGCCAATCACCTGCAGGTATGGTAGCACCGCACTCCGCACCCGCCATTTGGTTGACTGCGTCGTTGCGACACACACGGCAATGACTCGCGACAGGTCGTCGGCGTCGAGGCGCGCTTGGGCGGCCAGGGAAAGTGCCTGACGAGCGTGGTCCACCCGGTCCTGGTCGCTGTCGTCGACTGAGTCGAATAGCACTGGCAGCAGAGAGCCGAGGGTGCGACCAAAGGCGCGTGACTCCCCGTTCCACTGCACCAGAGTTACCCAGCGAGAAAGGCTCTCCCCTTCGCGCGACCGCTGCTTCTTGCGTGCTTCTTGCGCCTCCTTGAGGGTCACCTCTACGCCATCGCCGTCCCGCGTTGAAGCCACGCCATCCTCCGTCAACGGCGCCGCGTCCGTCATTTCCACGTTGCCACCAGCATCTGCCGTGGTCACTGCTGTCCCGTCGTCCATGGCGTTGATCAACTGCTGCTGTTCGGTCATACGAACGACCAGGCGGTCCACGGCACTGGCCAGCACAGCCTGGCACTCGGGTCGGAGGAAGGAAGAGGCCAACCCCATGCACTTGGCCACTTCCTCCCGCACAGTCTTGAGCGGGTGCCCAAAGGACTCGGCAGTGGTCAGGCCGGCCGCAACGGCCGTCACGTAGCGGAGCACGAGAGCGCTGCGGCTGGCTGCCGGAGCGTCAACAACCAGTGCCTGGGTGTAGCGCAAACGCCGTGCCTGCAAGTGCGCGACAGTGTCCTGGTCCAACAAGGACGCCACACCAGTGTCAGCCGCCTCGGCCTCGGACGGAAGCAGGCGGTCTGCAAGACAGAGCGTCACTTGGCGCCCAAGACGCCCGCGGGACGACGATGCAATCAGCCGAATGAAGGTGCCTCCATTGTCAATTCCGTCTGGGCCCGAGAAGCGCTCGAGCAGCTGCCAAGCCCAGTTGGCGACGCGATCCACGTCGACGGCTGCCGCCAGGCGCCTGACCCGCTCGGTAGGCAGGGGTAGCTCGGAGGGGTCGTCCGCCTCGGCGGACGTTGCGACCGCAACGTAACGAAGGCCACGACACATGCCGGCCACGACCTCAGCAGCAACCAGCCGCACATTCTCCGCCGTCACACCTTCGATGCCGCCGCTCTCCGAGCCATCGGACGGCATCAGTGCGTCCAGCACAGACGAAAACGCGTCCAGGGCCGAGGTGCCAAAGACGCGCATCAGGCTCTCGTACAGGCGGACACGCGCCAACGACACGCTGTCGCGGGAACGAAGCTTCCACGATGACGGCCACGGAGGGCCGCCGGTCATGGACCAGCACAAGTCCCCATCCACGTACCGCGATAAGGACAGCAGGGACAGACAATGCCCTCGGTCTCGCCCACCAGCACCGCCTTCATCGCTGTGGTCGAGCGCCAGCGTGTGGACGAGCTTGCGCGCGAAGTCTGGACGCAGCAGCACAGCCTCGATTTCGGCGGCGTCCGCCTCAAGGATTTCGCCACTGGCGCGGCCCGCCAACGGCGACACGAGAACGTTGGTATTCTGCTGGTCATCACCCTCGCCAGTCGACTGCTCAACGGCCACCGCGGCCGCGCGCTTGCCGTGCAAGGCTAAAACGAGGGCAACCGCGTGGCACGCAATCTGCCGCAGCATGACCACATCCGACGCCATGCCGTAAGCAAACAGGCGGGCCACCGCCGGGTCCGCGGCGCGCTCTCCGCGAAGCCCCATGTACAGCGTCGAAGCAACAAGGCTCTGCAACCGCCAGTGGGCATCTTGGGAGGACTTGTCCTCCATGGGCGCCTCGGCCAAAGCAGCCGCCGCCTCGGCCCCCACTGAGCCCGTCGGCGGTGCCGCACCTGGCCCGACAGCCACAGCGGACGTCGTCAGTCGTGTCTGGTTGACCAGGAGGGACGACGACTCTTCGGAAACGACGCCCGACTTGACGGTCACCGCTGGCGTGGCCGACACGGCGCCAATGGACACCGACGGCAGGTCGTCAACCCTCTCCATAGAGCCAAAGGAGTTCGCTGTGACGGCGGGTCGCGCCTTGTCAGCATGCTTGGCGCGCACGTCAACACCCTTGCTGCTCGACTTACTCAAGCCGAGGAGGAAATGGTTAAAGTCCGTGAACGTCTGCAATGCGGCCACATCCGGGTCCGCCGCCGGCGCGACGGAAAACATCCGGACGTCGTCACCGAGAGTGGCACCGCCGGCGGTCGCCGCCAAGAAGTCGGCGGGGCGGAGCGCAAAGTCTTCCAGCGACAGTGGGCGAACGAGCACCGCAAGCTTGGCAAACAACCCGCCAACGACCGCTGCCGCATCCGGCCTCTCCGCAGCAAGCAGGGCCGCGAGGACGGCCTTGCCGGCCGAAGCAAAGAAGCTCCACTCTCGCGTGATCAGTGGCGAGACGGCCCGGCTGCGCAGCACGTCCGCGGCACCCATCATTTGTTCGTAGCTCACTTCCGTCTTCTTCTTGTCAGCTTGGGCTGCGGGGGTGGCGTCCATTGCGTTGGCATCCCCGTCTGGAGCTCCGGCTGCCAGCCCGCCGTCGGGGGCACTGACTTCTTCACCACCAGTAGCGTGGCCATTAGTCCCGACGAACCGTGCGTCGTCAGAAAGCACAAAGGTGCACACCGGGTCGGCTGTGACTTGCTTCATGATCGCTTCCATATTGACGGGTGTCAGGAGGCCCGTGACGGGTCCCTCAGAGGACGCTTGCAGCACTCGCAGCATCTTGTCAATGACTTGCCGCCGTGCCGGATGAGAGGCCACCCGCAACGCCCGCGTCAAAGCCCCCCGTGCTTCGGAGCGCACAAGTGGAAAGTCGTTGACCGCAAGGTCAGACAAGGCGTGCAGGACGCCGTCAAAGACAGCATCGCAGGCGCGCCCCCCGCCCCCACCCGCGCGGCCTGACATACTAACCCGGTGCTCGTGGAGTGCGTCCATGCGCATCTTGGCAATGAAGCGAGGCATAAGGCGCCCGACGCCGCCTGTCGCCCCAAACGGCCGCAGCGCCGCCATCACCGGGCCATAGGCGCTTTTGTAGCCACGTGCGGCAAGCGACGAGTGGCGCGCCGGCCCAGGACCTCGGCGGAACGGCTCGTGCGCGACTTCAATTGGCTCCAGGCTACGGTACAACAGCGCCCCATCGTCTGGGCGAGTGCGCACGACCGCCGAGATGATCAGCAGTACTAGACCATAGGCGCGCACCCACAGCCGCCGCGCCACGTCGGCGCCGGCAATGGCCGCGGAAGCCGTCGAGCCCGCTGCCGCCGCGAGGGCGGGAGACTGCTCACCGCCAAGGCCCGCCGCGATGGGCGCGATAAGCACTTCCCGCGCATCCTCTGCCGAGATGGCAGCGCCGGCAGCCGCAAACGCCGCGTCGATGTCGCCGGCGGTGGCCGTCGCCAGCTTCCCGACCGTCGCGTCAACCCGCTGCTGCGCGGCGACCACGTCGTCGGCCAGTCCGCCGGCAAGCAGCCACCGGCCGCCCCGCTGGGCGGCATGGATCATGCGGAGGGCTCGAAAGAGCGCCTCCCGGTCGACAACCACCGACGACAGAGCGGCAGCCGAGGTCACGCGCGGGCCGGGCAAATCTCCGACGTTGCCGCCACAGCCCAGGTTCCGACGGGGGAGACCATAGACCAGAGCCTCGGCATCGGTAAGCGTGTCGTCTACAATGTGCATGGCCGTCTCCCAGTCGGTGGAGCTCGGCTGCCGCCAGTCAAACTTGTAGCTGGTGTACACTCCGATGCCATCGTCGCTGTCGGCGCCAATCGATGGCACCCCGTCACCCACATTTTTGGCCGAAAACGCCACCTCCGTCGCGCACAGGCCCTCGAGCAGACCGCGGACAAGGCGCGCCCCCGCCTTGTACAAGCTGCGGGAGCACTCCGTGCGGTGGGATACGAGCGCGGCCAGAGCGCGCAGCTGCGCCAGCTGCTGCGGCCGCAGCGGCCCGACCGTCCGCGCGGTCTGAGCGAGCATCCGCACCCGCCACACCGCCTCATCCTCCGACAGCGGGGACAGCTTCCACGCTGGCGGAGCTGGCCCGTCCGCCGACATTGGCTCGTCTCCGCCCGTGGGTGTTGTGTCCAGCTCCAACACGTCCCGCAGCAGCAGTGGCACAAAGATGTCAGCGGCGATGGAGTCGTCCGCCGTAGGGAACGCCTCGTCACGTCGCCGGTGGCCGGTCAGGGCCGACGCGGCAGCGGCAGCCGACGACCGCACGAGTGCGCCATAGTACTTCATCGCGTGCGACTGAGCGGAGGCGGCCACATGGAGGGCGACCTTGCGCGCCGCGTCGAGTGCGACCGCTGGTGGGAGCGCCACAAACAGATTCTGCATCGTTACCGCAAAGACAAAATGGGACAGCGTCGGTGCACTGTTGCCACCAGCACGGCGTCCCTTTTTGGACGGCTCCTCCAACGTCATGAGGAGGGAGAAGAGGCGCTCCAACAGCCGGTGCACATAGTCCTCCAAATAGGCGGTGAGGGACACACGCGCTCGGTCCAGCTCCGCCCCCTCTGCTCCGTTGCCGGTCTCGTCGCCCGTCAAGATGCTCTGCACTCGCGACGTGGCCACTGCAATGAACCGCAGGGTGGCCTCCGTCTTGCCTGGGTCGTTGGGGTCAATCCCCGGCAGCGTCAGGTCGAGGGCGTTGGTCAACGTGTCGAGCCCCGCGGGAAAGAATCGCACATCCAGGAAGACGGGCGACAAGGTGGAGAGTAACTTAAGCCCCGCCGCAGTGCGGTGCGGCATCGACACCGAGTCGAGGCTCTCCGCCGCCAAATCGAGCAGCGGCGGCAGCACCTCGCCAGGCGTCAACACCGCAAAGTCCCGCGCGCTTTGCGCCGCTTGGATAGCCAGGAAGCCCGACTTGGCGAGCATCCCCTGGTGTATAAGAGGCAGGAGAATGTTGCGCAAGGCGGTCACGTCCGCCTCGGTCAGACGGTGCTCCGCGGGCGCGACCGCTTGCTGCGTGCGCGTGCCAATCACCCGCTCCATCTGGCCAGCGCGGGTCGCCGCCCGCTCTGAGAGCAAACGCGTCACCAGCTGCCCTGTCAGGTGGCCGAGGAAGGTCGTCAGGAATGACGTCCAGAGGCCACCGTTAGACGGGTGGAAGAAGAGGCGTGCTGTCTCCAACAGACGGCTCAGGTACTCCATCGCCGCCGGGCGCGACGGGCTCAACGCGTGGATAGCAAAGCAAGCGGCCGAAGCGGTCGCCTTGCTTGAAAACAAAAAGAGAAAGTGTGACGGGCATCGTCGCTCCACCGGCGACTGCGGGGCGGCGTGGCCGAGCGGCAGCTCCAAGCTTGGCAGAATGCGGTCATAAATGAGGGGCAGATGCGGAGTCCAGTCCACGGCGGCGGGCTGGTGCCTGGCCAGTCGAGAGAAGAGCGCCAGCCAGACCGTGTCCCACTCCGAAGACAATTCCAGCTGCGCCCACTGGTCGGCGGCTGGCTGCACCCACCCTGTCCACGCGTCACCCCGCGTCGGCAGCACGTGCGAAAGCAGGAGCAGAGGTAGAAAGGCGGTCTCCGCCGTCGCCACGTCAATGCGCCCCGCCAGCTCATCCCAAATCTCCCGTACCACAGCATTGGTGGCGGCCGCGCCCCCCTCTGAGCCAGACGCAGAAAACCGCACGCACCGGAGCAGGTTGCACAGGTTGCGGCAGTGCGCGTCGCGCACGTCTTTGCCGACGTACGGCGCGCCGTCGGCGGCATCCAAGTGCACAGCACGCAGCGCGACAATGATGCGGCGCCACGGAAGCGCGTACGGCAGCACGCATTCAGCGCGGTTAAGCAGCCGCACGGTGATATGTGAGAGTTTGGCGCGGAGGTTCAAGTCGATGCTGGGCGTGAAGATGCCCTGCAGCAACAGCCGCACAAGTGTGGGGTAGTCGGCAGCGGGCAGCAGATACTTGAGATCAAGGTACCGAACGACGCCCTTCTCGAGTGCCGCCAAGTCTCGTTCCACAGCCCGGTGGTAAAACTCAGCGTTGGGAGCGCCCGCTTCGGCTGGTGGCCCGATCGTTGCAGACTGGGACAAGTGCCACGCGAGGGCGCGAAGGCTCGCCAACAGCCGCGTCTGCTCCACCTTCACGGTCGCGCGGTACGCAGACGGAAGGTTTGCATTGTACCTGCGAGATCCGAATCAACGTCATAATGGAAAACAATCCAGCCACAGGCATAGCGCCATCGTGCACAAGCAAGCAAGCGAAAACAAAGGGACGACGTCAGTCCTATGTCACCGACGTTGCAAGGGCAGTGCTACGAGGGGGCGACAAAAGCAATGAGAAGAGGATCATCAAACATGCAGACAAAACGAGCACCATGACGTCGGAGAGCTCCATCGGTCGGCTAGTCTATGTCTCCCACACACGACGCGCGGCCCACCGCCTGCACCCCCCGAACATCGCCGCCACGTACCGATGCAGCCCGGCTGGCCAGACAGTTTCGTCACTCGACGTCACAACACTGGCAGCGGAGCTGCCGCCGGCGGGCGCGTCCCCCTCCCCGGCCATGGCCGCTGCCCGCACGCCCGCTTGCGCGCGTCACACTCGCGCCGCGCCGGCGCCGTCCGTCGCAATCGAGCCCGATCCACCGCCGCCGCCGAGACCCACACCCTTCTGACCCCTGTTGGCGGTCGGCGCGCCCCCAACGCCGCCACCGCACCCGCCCGTTGTCGGGGGCAGTCGCGGGGCTTTGGCGGCAGAGAGGCGCGGCTGGCGTCGTCGTAAACGGCGCACCGGCGCACACAGCCGCCGGCAACGGCGCGTGGGGGGGTCGTCTGAGCAGCGGCTGCGCCGTGGGAGGTCGTGGCGCGGTGTCAGGGGGTTCCAAGTTGTGGACGGCGCGACCCAGCGCGCTGTCCTCCCCGTGGCAGCAAGAATACGCCCCCCCCTCCCACACTGGCTCACTGCTCGACAGCGGGCGCACGAGCTCGGGTGAGTCACTAGCAGAAAAACTAGCGGCGTGGAGTCCTCGGCACAGCGCGTCAGCTGCAAGCGGGCCGAGGGTTGAGAGAGCGCCGGCAGGGTCCCCGGCGATGGCTCGCAGCCCAGCAGAGTCCACTGCGCACAGGGGAGAAAGGGGACAGCTCCGCGACTGAGAGCCATCATCAGCCTAGACAGCGCACACCAGGGGTGCCATGGCAACCAAATTGACGAGCAGTCTTAAATGCGATATAAATCCCTACAGAGCTCAAACAATGACAAGTCATCGAAGCGGCCAACCTGTGAGATGGGGTCTACTTAATGGATATCGTTGATCAGTAAAATGGCCTGTCTTATGGACACACCGCTGATCAGGAAGCATCGTGCAGACATCGTGCTGTAAGCGGGAGCCATCGATGCATGTCCAAGGGTTGAGCGGCGTTCGAGCCCGGTATTGCTGATCCGCCAATTTTGTCCTCATCGGCCAAGACTGGGACTGCTTTGTAAAACAGGCCAACCATTGGTCTAGAACAGCAGCAAACACCTGCTGAGTGCAAATCTACGACGCTCCATTGGCTCTCCAACCGCCAGGTCCGTGCAGAATCGAGATTCTCCGTTTTCTTCAGATATTCTTCCTTTCTCAGTCGTCTCATGGGGTAAAGTAGCCCAGAGCAGTTTGTTGTCGAGATTTTCTTCGAGGTTCTCAGATAATCTCAGAAAAGCGAGTGCGCCGATTGTGCGTTTGCGGGCCGTATGGGCACGTGCTGTAATGATAGGACCCGGCATGCACTGCTGTCGATCCTCTTGGCCAATCAGAAACGTCCCTGCACCGCTGTTGCACTCCCGTTCTCTGCCGATGAGGACAATTTTTGGGGATCAGCAATAAAATCGGTTGCAAGCTCAAGACCAGAGGTCGACACTCCCGTCCTTCTCCTTATTCGCTGCCGTTGGGCTTCTCATGCAAGGAAGAAGCTCTCTATCTGGGGAGATTTTTCGCTTCAACGCCGGCGTGCATCGGCATCAACTCTGATTTGGGCTTCCGTGGTGTCCTGACGGGTGCACAGGAACTCACGAATGAGAGAAAAATATTGCAGCGAGCTCTCGGCGCTCAAGTTCTCTTTCAATTTCAGAAACGGACGAGTACAAGATCTTGCAACCGTGTATTGCTGACCTCCAAAAAATGGCGGTTGCAGAGTGGTTGCAATCATTCAACAGCGTACGTGGACCAATGGAAAGGCTAGGAATCATCTGATTTCCTTACAGCGTCTCCCCATGCAGCTCTGCGCACTGGAAACGCACATCAGGATCTCAAGAAATCTGAAGAAATTTGTTGATCTCATGAGAAATCACAGGTCTGGCCCAGAACCCTCTCGATGCCC
>Ga0209093_1002342_pt1 | contig 10623 bp, 11 predicted proteins | sample SidtaG_4_FD_187450 | JGI IMG/M metagenome (GOLD analysis project Ga0209093, IMG submission 187450) | Marine algal microbial communities from Sidmouth, United Kingdom - Sidmouth_Male1 metaG (SPAdes) (version 2) | ecosystem: Host-associated > Algae > Red algae > Unclassified | place: Sidmouth...
CAAGACGAAGTTCTCTGGCTGACGTGTTTCCGAATGCCTCGTTAAGACAGCCGCATCCCAGCCGTGCTCAGACACGGACTGCTTTAGCCGAACACGTGCTGAGACACGCGCCGTTTAGACAGGGCCTTATCCCTGCCTGGAAACGCAATTGAAGGGGCGGGAAGCAGGGATACAAAGTCCAAATCACACTAAGAGTAAGTATGCGTTCGGAGCAGCTAGTAACACGATCGATTGGTTGATGTTCCTATTGATCGACCTTTCATTTCCCAGTCGACCGCTGAGAATTGGCGTCTTGCGTCTGTCAATCGGCTTGATCGCTCGACCGGGCACGATCAACCACCGTGACAGTCCCGCAGTCACGATTAGTCAATACAAATATTCTGACGGGTGCCACTTGACATGGGAAGCTTTCCCAGAGTGCAATAACTCGGTTACTCGGGGTGTTCCGGCCACAGGGAAACTCATGTTCGGAGACTGGGAAACCTACAATTCTGACATCATAATGGAAGTCGAGTTGCATGCGCACCTGCACATGAATGCGCGATTCTCAACGCGCGATTGCACCGCGTCCAAGAGCACTGTCCTCTTTCGTGCACGCTACAGAGCCCGCGACCCTCGCAAGGAAAAGAAGCGAGAAAGAAGCCGAGTCCCGGTCTTTCTGGCCTTGTTTTGGGGTTTTCCCCGCCGGCAGGCGCTGTTCATGGTGGCCTGTTTTTCCTGAAAAACATGGCATGGAGGCTGCTCAGGGCCCGTCAGCGTGTGGTCTCAGGGTAGCTGGACTTGTTTTGGGAGTTTCCCCGCCGGCAGGCGCTGTTCATGGTGGCCTGTTTTTTCCTGAAAAACATGGCATGGAGGCTGCTCAGGGCCCGTCAGCGTGTGGTCTCAGGGTAGCTGGACTTGTTTTGGGAGTTTCCCCGCCGGCAGGCGCTGTTCATGGTGGCCTGTTTTTTCCTGAAAAACATGGCATGGAGGCTGCTCAGGGCCCGTCAGCGTGTGGTCTCAGGGTAGCTGGACTTGTTTTGGGAGTTTCCCCGCCGGCAGGCGCTGTTCATGGTGGCCTGTTTTTTCCTGAAAAACATGGCATGGAGGCGGCTCAGGGCCCGTCAGCGTATGGTCTCAGGGCAGCTGGATTTGTTTTAGGGTCTTCCCCGCCGGCAGGCGCTGTTCATGGTGGCCTGTTTTTCCTGGAAAAAATGGCATGGAGGTTGCTCAGGGCTCGTCAGCGCCGTGATCCGAGATCCGGGAGCACGGGCCCTGCCTTGGGACATTTCTCGCCCGTTTTGCGAACTTTCGGCGCACAGTATATATTGTCTTCATACACTGCGGTAAAGAGAGACCGGGGGTGGACGGGTTCATGCCGTTGGCTTTGTGATCCACTGAGACGTTCCCTGTGGAACGACACTTCGATGTGAGCGTCTGTTTCGAAACACTTTGATGCACTGCTGTTTTGGCTTCTGGTGTATTGTTCGTTGATATTGGTGTTCAATTTGATTGTTCGGGAGTGAAACAAGAGATCCATTTGCTCTGCTATCATATATGCACTTCGAGCATCCTCGAAGGACATTCCGACCCGCAGGCTTGTGATCACTGGCATCACTGGAGCGAAGGCTGGCGGTCTCTACCGACACGCACAACCTCCGCTCGCAGCGGCGTCCACGCGGTCGCGCCTTCCGTTTTGAGCGCATTGTGACACCCCCCGCCCCCCCCCCCTCGTCTGTCGCGTGCGGCACGGTGTTTCACCCCACGGCCCCCCCTCGTCCCCTTCACCATCCTTGCCCCGACCGGTCCCGGTCCCGTACCGCCTTCTTCCACCCTTCTTTCCCTCTCAACTGCCCGTCTGCTCACCTCGACCGACAGGCCACCCTCGTGCGCCGCTGCCAAGACACTCATAGAGCGCGGGGTGGCTCCTCCTCTGGGTGGCCCTGCTCGCTTGCTGGTGCCCGCTCACGATGTGGCAGCAGACCGGCGCCAGCGCCGCCCGTGGCGTGGGGCGGCGCGTGCCGCGGTCAGCGACTCCACAGCAGCCTTTTCGAGTCCGCTGCAGCAGGCGCCACGTTGCTGGATGGCGCGGGCGGCGACCATGTCCACGGCGGCGCGGGTGGGTTGGCGGGGGTGCCGCTGTGGGTCTCCGCACGGGACTGGCGGCAGTCACCCGCATGGAGGCCGCCACAGCATGTGGTCAGAGCGCGCGCGCGAAGCACCTGCGCGGCCGCCGTTGGCGGCGCCTGCTGCCATGCCCGTCTGCAATACTTGGCGGCATGCAGCTTCCTTGGCTTTCCAGCATACGGTCTTTATCAATGTTGTTTTTTTATATATTTGTTGCTCCTCCACTGCGCTTGCTTTGGATGCACACTTCGAGCCTGCTCTTTGCGCTCCGCGCCTTCTTCAACGCGTGCCAGGGAAGACGAGCAAACGTTCGTCAGATGCAGCTTTGTGTTGATGCGTGCCGCTTTGCGGTTTGGTAGAAAAGCAAGAGCTTGACGGCAACGTAGCAGACACACAGTACAACAGTGGAGAAAACAGAATAAAAGGCACCTAGGCACCGAGATGTGGAGTCCCGTGGAACGCGTAAGCAGCACCAAACACTCCGTGCACGCGGGAGAGCATAGCACGAGAGATGAAACCACTACGTTCCGCTCGCTCTTCTCTCGGCTGCCCGTGTCCTGGTCCTGTGCTGATCTCATCAACGAACCACTGCTCGAGGCCATCGTGGTTGACAGGAGCGCACCACCGGGCGACGCCAGAAGCGTAGAGGGTGACAAAGGAAGGCAGCAGGGCAACTCACGCCGAGAATATGTTGATCAAATCGCGAGCCACCTCGGGCTCGTACTCGAGGCCCCACTTGGCAAAGGCCGCGAGCCACGCAGCCGCTGCTGTGTCCGCCATGCTCATCGGCCGTCGCCTCTCCTTCGTAGGGCGTGTAGGCGCCGCCTTTGTCGGGGCCGTATCGGTCGCAGCACGGGGCCCCTGCGTGCGTGGCGGGGACCCCCGCGCGAGTGACGGGAGGTGAGTGCCTGTAGCTTCAGCGTCTTGATCCAGGCCTGGCGTCAGCGCCAATACGGCCTTCCGTTTAGAGGGCGCCAAGCGAGGAGGGGCCGGGGTAGTCGAGGTCGGGAGCTCGGCGCACAAATAGGAGTGCGACGGCCTTGGGGGGCGCTCTGCTTTCAGCGCGATGGCCACATGTCCAGATGGTGCGCTGCCGGCGAGACCTTCGGTCTTCGGCGCCGCGGTGCTCCTGGATGGGAGATTCTTGATGGTGTCAGGGGTGCACACCTCTTCGTGCGGCCGCGTTGCCGCCGACGCCGCCAGACTTACGGCGCGTGATGCGCCCGACGCTAGGGCCCGCGTCGCCGCGAGCTGTCGAGGCGCCCGTTGGCGAGCTGCTGCTGCAGTAAAGCGTGCCTCGAGCATGCTGCACACATCTAAAAGCTCCTCTCGAGTCTTCAGAACAAACACAGAGGACCACGCGGCCCTGCCCTCTGCACCCGGGCGAAGCAAATCACGACGGTTCTCCACGGGGCACTTAAAAAATGAAGAAAAGAAAGACAAGGCATACATACCGCAGTCAACAGTGGCCCCCTGTTGAGGGACCGAGGGCGAGACGACGGACAGACAGGTAGCAACCCACCGTGCCGGTGGTGTGCCGGTCCCTGCACCGGTGAAGTCAAGAGCCACGGTTCTCACCCAACCAAAAAGAGAGGTGCGCGCGCGGGAGTACCTCGAGGCACCACCACCTCCAAGCGAGTTGAAGAACGCCAGCGTGGCAACAGAGCGACCCGTGGGGGCCGCCCGTTCATCTGCAGACAGCTTCAAAGCTCTCCCCAGACGAGGAACGTCGTAGATGACAGCACAAAACCAGTGGTTCCCCTCACAAAGAAAGAAAACCCAAGTAGAGTAATCGAACACGTTGATACTCTGCGTCATCGAGAGCACTGCAGCAGGCCCGCGCTCACGTAGAATCTTGTAAAAGATGCTACAAAACACGAGACAGCCCCGCGCATCGCTTGACGCGAGCTCCTCCTGCCAGATGTAGCGCGCAAGAGCGTCGACGACAGCATCACGTGCCTCCTGACCAACGTTCAAGCTCCGAACATCCCTGCGGGTGACCTGGATGCCTGCGTAGGGTCCGTGGGAGTAAAGAAACGTGACGTCCCCGCCGTCGTCGTGTGAGGCTCCAGCAGCAGGCGGAGCGCCGTCCGCATGAAGGGCCTCCGAGGCACTAGGGTCCAGTCCATCACGGCGAAGCTGCGCACCACTCCGAGTGCGCATGGTGGGGGGTTGAGAAAGCAAGGGTATTGTTGGCAGAGTAGATGGTCTACCACGAAGACGTTGGCCGTGCGTGAGACAGGCTGGAACGAGATGGCCATGAACAAGAGGGCGGGCCAGAAACGTCACTCTCCTGCGCGGGCCACCCACCGGACGACCACCACCGGGGTGGACAGGGGTAGATTGGTACATTGATTTTAGACGAACGCACCGAACGGCTGTGGCAATGCCTGTCATACACATTTTTCATACCACTATTCTAGTTGCAGTTTGCAGAGCAGCTACGATTTCCACAAGTGTGCGAGAACGTGGTCGCCCTGCCACGACACAGGAATGGACGAAGCGCGACTCTGCAGTTTAAGAATGCGATAAAGAGGAGTTCGGACCGTGCTACTTCCCAAAACAAGAAGATCAACGGTCCTTTTTTGCAGACAAATCCGGCCAGAAACCCTGCAAGTGACATTGTGGGGCAGGGTTTTCAGCTTTTGGTTTGGTTTACTAAACCCGAACCGAAATCTAACCCCACCTTGGGCGCCCGAAACGTGCTCAGTCAGTACCCCACCCCCCCCCCCACACCGATCATGCCACGTCCTACCGCGGACTAGAATCCCCATCTCACACCTTTCCCCCTGAAGCGCCCGTCCGCACATCGGCTCGAATCCTCTCCGTGTCTATAAACCCGTCATGGGGGAACTAAAAGCCACGAAACACACACCCAAAAGCTGCCTGAATACTCACACCCCATCGTCTCAGCAGACACAGACGTCGGCTCGTCGATCTTGTCTTGTTCTTCGCCTCCTCGCCGCACCACCACAGCAACATCACACATTGAGGACTCGATGGGAGCTCTTTGACGTGCGACTGTGGGATCCGGCTCATGCATACCAGCAACGTCCTGTACCAGAGCCCTGTGCGTTCCTCGCTTCAGGCCCAGCACTCTTCCTACAGCCATCAATCCCAGCTGTCCAGTGAGCGTACGCTGGCTGCACGCTGACGGACATACGTAGTCCTCTGGTCAGGCTGCACGTATCCCATACAGCGGCTGGTCAGCAATGAACTAGAGCAGAGGCAGGTCCCAAGGCGGTATGACGCGCGGCGCTCGTGCGAGCGGACTCCACGCGTGCCAGCGACCGGCAGTTCCACATTCGGTGGTGGTTCAGCACACGAAATTACACTAATTTGTGCTATTTTTGGTTTTGTTCAGCATTTGAATCATACAGGGTTTATTCAACGACCCGATGGTTCACGAGACCAGCACAACCCTGTTGTGGGGCCTGGCTCGCAGTTTTCCTTCAAACCATGCGGTATCCCGCATTGACGTTTGAGGTCCTGCGGTACGTCTTCGTGTTGTCCGGCCATACTCGTGCTAAGAATCATGCCACGTCCTGTCGATTGTGTTGGTCTGCGTTCGCCACCGAGAATACCTTAACGCTGCAATTGATAAAGGTCTTCAATAAACCATTTAATCGTTCACGAGAAGGAATGCGGTCCAAACAATACGCTAGAACCGTGGCGGAATGAAATGCTGTGGCGACGATTGTGATAGAGCTCCACCAGAATCGTCCAAGTTTTCTGGCAGCCACATGAGTCAGATGTCATGCCACTTGAGACTCTCAGTGCGGCTGTCAGACGCGGAACTGTGAGAACGTCGTGCTGTAATCGGGCAGCATGTGAACATGTCACCGCGCGCAGTGTTTATGACCTCTAAATGCAATCTAGTGGTTCAACCGTTTTCGCTCGTATCTATTTTCATACTGTCTCTGATTGGTTCTAGGATGGGCGTGAAGCGCAACGTACAAGGTGGCACAAGAGCATGATGCGTCGGCTTTGGTGGAAACCCAAGTGCACCAACATACCGAGGGACCTTCGTTTCACCCTCTCTGAACTGTGCCGTCGACTGCGCCATGAAATCTACGTTCTTCGTACCGGCTGCTCGAAAGGTCGGGCTGCCTTGGTGAGTGCCGTGGGGAGAAGCACCTAGACTTGAGGCAGCAGGACCTTGAAAAATAGAAGTCAACGGGGACTCGGCGGGACTACGTAGTCTGATTCACATGACATCTCTAGTCCGTCATGTGCTTTCAGAAGTGTCGTTTTAGCACTCTTTCATGCTGTGTTCTGCGCGGCCGTCCACGCTTTGCTACGGAACCGCAACGGTAATTGATTCCCTCGGAGGGACGGGCGGTGCGGCCGGGCGGCCACCATGGCCACGCACTGCATCGAGAGTTGACGTGGCACGCCGGCGACGGCGGCACCTTCCACGCTGGTGCCGCTGACCGCGCAACGGCGCAGCGCGACCGACGACCGAAACGCGGCTGAAACGTGCGGGTGACGCCAACCCGAGAACGGCAGCGACCGGCGGCGCGCGCGACGGTCGCCACGACGCCGCCGCCACCACATCAGCTAGCGACCCACTCTCTTCCTCGAGCAGCCGCCACGGCCTGCGCCCGCGACCACGCGGTCGCTGACGCCGTGGCGGCACCGCAAGGCGCGCCACGCCAACTCGTCAACAACCGGCGGGGGCGACGAGCGCGCACGCGGCCAAGCGCGCGCACGGAGCAGCGCACGCACGGCTGAGCGCGTGCGCGACGCGGGGCGGCATAGCGGGCGGACTTGCGGACGGAGTTGAAGACGGTTGGCCACGGATGGAGTACATAAAGGTTGCTGGCGCGCTCTATTTGTGCTTTCCCGCTTTGTCCTCCAACGTTTCTTGCATCTCGCTGCCTTCCCCTCCCCTCGTTTCACCACGTCGCATACATTTTCAGGACCACGACCATCGGCAAGTGCCTCTGCGTCTTGTTCTTCGGCGTGGCCCGGCGTCTTCCAGGCGAGGCCGCCTAGTGTCTGCTTTCACTGCCCGTCCACACCACAAGGGGCGCACCAGACGTTACCACGTTTCTGCTCACGGAGCAGGGCAGCGCCGGCGCAGGCGCTCGTTACCCGCAACGACCGTGGCCTCATCTCGCATTGCACTCTGCCTTGCATTCGTGTACCTATATAAAGGGAGGTCGGCTAGATGACCCCCCCGCTCATGCGTATGTAATCGCTCTCTCTTGGGCACTACTCTGCTCCCGTCGCCGTCAACGCAGTTCCGAGAACTGAAACGAGCAGGTGTGGCTGCCGACGTCAACATGCCGGCCGCGGCCGCCGTCTAAGATGACGGAGGCATCAGCGGTGGCGACAGCAGCCGCGGCATCGGCGGTGACGGCGGCAAGGTAGCCGGGGCGACGCATGCGGCTGCCACCACGCGACTGGGCGGACGGGGGTGCGCAGCCACTGCGCGACCACCGCCGCGAAGCGGCAGATGAGGCAGCGGCGGCGCGGCGCGTCCAGGCGACCACCACCTGTTCCGGTTCCTGCTGGCAGAGGTACGCGAGGCGGTGGTGGCTGTGGCGCTGTCGTGCTCTGCTGGCTCCCTGCTGCATGGAACGAGGCACGGGGGGACGGCGTTAGAGCAATGCGGGGAAATCTGAATTGCGAGAAGCTCGGAACGCTCGCGCTGAGAGGGGGGCGTGGGAGGTGCGGCTGGTGCTAGTCGCTGCATGCAGTCGGCGGAAGGCTATGCGCGGTGCCCCGCGTGCTTGAGCTGTGTTTGAACCGGTCGCCAAGACGGAAATTGCGGCGCGTGGCCCCTGGTCGGTAGGTTCATAGTCATAGTGGCAGTACTTTGCGGGGCACGGCCCCCATTATCGCTGCGAGGATAGTCACGGCTTCGCCTTGTGGTGAGGCCCTGGATGTTGGATGAAGAAGACAAGCCAAAACGTTTCGTTGTTCTATCAAGGCACCTCCTTCACGGGACAGGTCTCATCACGCCAATGTTCACTGGCCATGGGTGCGTCACAAAGGGTGAGATAGGCATGAATACGGCGGAGAATGACGTTCAAAGACGCGTTCTCGACCCCGCGGTGGACCATGTCGCCACGAAAAATAATAAAACCCCCAACGGACACGAGAACGCGCTCTGCCAAGCACGTTCGAACAGCACACTGCTCTTCACCTGGCTCCACGAACTGACAAAACGAACCCGGCCAGGTGTCCAGGTGCGAGCCGTCCTCAACGGCCATTACCACGCCGATCATTCTTGGGGGGTTCCCCAGCTTCTCCTTGTCCGCTGCGTCGCCGTGAGGCATCTGGGGCTTTGCACGCGGAAAAGTCAGCAGCACCTTTGGCTCGGAGGCAACGTACCGACGCCCGTACACATGGAAAAGAAGGTCACACAGGCGGGCCAGGCTGGACCGGACAAGCGCGGTGGATGCCCACCGCGGATTCATGACCGCCCGGCGCCGCCGGTTGTCGAAGGGCTCCCCATTTTGCTGGGCACGCTTCATTTCTTCGACGGACTGCGTGTTGAAGATCGGATCATCCATGGCCGGCGTCACGCGCAACACCCCCGCCTTCGTTGCTCGTAGCGCGTCATCGTCCATAAAGCCCGAAATCGACAAGACGCCCGAGCCCTCGGGCTTTCTAAGGGCACAAGCAGCCGCTGCTTGGAAGATGGCAGCGGAAGTTGTTCCGACCTTGACGTCGGCCACGCCCACACGGCCCTCCACCAGGACCACCTCGGTGTCCGAGTCGAAATCGTGCAGCGCGGTCGGCGAACCGGCGTCTACCGGACTCGCGCCAACGACAGAAGAAACGACAGCAGCCGACGCCTTCTCCACCGATTCTTTCGAAGCCGCCGCCCGTACTTCCGCACCACGTGCAGCAACATCATTGGCGCCCTCCGCGTCCTCAAACTCATCCATAGTGGCGGCGACCGCCGCCCCCTCCTCCGCAGGCGCGTAATCCATCCGTCCCGTGTTTGGACACTTGACACGCTTGTGCTTGCCGCTGCGCTTGTGCTTTCTTGGCCTTCGCAGCGCCGAGTCTGCAGCTTCGTTCGCGACCGACTGCTCAGCAACCGGCGCCCGCAGCCGCACACTATCTCCATCACGCGCCGCCGCACCCGACGACGCCGCCGCCGCCGCCACCGCTTCATTCGCGGCCGCCTGCTCAGCAACCGGTGCCCCCAGACGCACACTATCTCCATCATGCGCCGCAGCAACCGACGACGCAGCCGCCGCCGCCACCGCTCCATTCGCGGCCGCCTGCTCTGTAGCAGGCGCCCCGAGCCGCACACAATCTCCGTCACGCGCCACCGCACCCCACACCGCCGCCGCCGCCGCCACCGCTTCATTCGCGGCCGCTTGCTCAGCAACAGGCGCCCCCAGCCGCGCACCGTCTCCATGATGCGCCGCCGCACCCGACGCCACCGCCGCCGCCGCAGCCGCCGCCGCCGCCGCCGACGAGCTGCATGAGGTACCCGCGACAGACTAATCTGCCGGTCGTTGAGCCTTCACGACTCCGTGGCGGTTCATTTTCGAACAGCTTCCGCGCTTGTGCTTCACGCTGCGCTTGCGCTTGGCCTTTCCAACCGAAGTAGTGCAGCCCGACGACCTTGTTTTTACCGGTGGTGGACCGGCCAGGGGAAACATTGTGGCGGGACCATGTGGAAGGTGGGCCCAAGAAGTGCCAAGGGGGAGCAGCGAGGCGCCGGGGGGAAACGAAAACTGACGCCCACTAAAGCAGTGCCCACCAACACAAAGTCCCGACGTACAAAGCACCGTGGCCCGTGCCGTCGGCAGTCCCCCCCGCGGACGCACGGGGCGCCGTTTCCGGCGCCGTCGGCAGTCCGCACCCAAACAGAGTCCGGACGCACAGGGCACCGTCGCCGGTGCCGTCGGCAGTCCCCCCCGCGGACGCACAGGGCGCCGTTTCCGGCGCCGTTGGCAGTCCGCACCGACAGAGTCCGGACGCACAGAGCACCGTCGCCGGTGCCGTCGGCATTCCCCCCCGCGAAATCACAGGGCGCCGTTTCCAGCGCCGTCGGCAGTGCACACCAACACAGAGACAGAACGCACAGGGAGCCGTGGTCGGTGACTTCAGCACTTTGTGATGCGGACAAGGAGGCAGGCAGCTTTCGACTGTGCTGTGGGCAGTCCGCATGGGGACGAACAGTGTCAGGGTGCCGTTGCGGGCGAATGAGCGTCGTTCGCTTGTGCCGTGTGTACGCGGTGTAATCTTTCCATTTTGGAACAGTTGTTTGAACATGTAACTGCATAGTCGATTTGGAAATGATGTGTTCAATTGGAGATGCTGTTTGAACAGAATCAGCGCTCGCCAACGTAAACGCCATTTATAAAGACGATACTACAGAGGCCGCCGACACTGGGGAGTGCTGTTTCGTGGCCGCCTCGTCGAGAGCCAGACACTGGAGAGCGCCTGCGGGCCCGAAAACGGTGCACCCCCCCCCCCCCCCCCCCCCCCCCCCCCCCCCCCCCGCCCCGCCCCCCCCCCCCCCCCCCCCCCCCCCCCCCCCCC
>Ga0209093_1002343_pt1 | contig 10620 bp, 13 predicted proteins | sample SidtaG_4_FD_187450 | JGI IMG/M metagenome (GOLD analysis project Ga0209093, IMG submission 187450) | Marine algal microbial communities from Sidmouth, United Kingdom - Sidmouth_Male1 metaG (SPAdes) (version 2) | ecosystem: Host-associated > Algae > Red algae > Unclassified | place: Sidmouth...
TTTCCCCCTGACCTAGGGAGGGGGTGGCGAGACACCGCCCCCGGTCCCGCGAGACGCGGGCCCTGAGGTGGGGGATATGTGGGGGAAACCCCCTGTCAGGGGTGACACGACCCCCCGGCATGAGCCGGGGACGGGTCTTGAACAGTCACGCAACACCCCCCTAGGGAGGTAGCGTGGGACAACCCCCTTGGGGGGGCGTCCAGGGAGCCCCAGGGCCACACATGAAACGAGCTCTCTAGAGGGGCGTGAGGCGGGGAACACCCGATCGGCCCCCCCTGGGGGGGTCTGACACACGCAAGGGAGACACACGTTTTCCCGAATCCGGGCCCTCTGGGGGGACCGGGAAGCTTGTGGAAGCTTCCGCAATCCGAGCGTAGGCCGGACCGAGATATCATCTCGACCAGGGATAAAATCCCACCGGAATTCTATCCGGGAAAATTGAAAAATCTTGGGATAAGTCCCAGGGTATTGGTTTTGGGTAAATCCTGAAATCTAGGAAGTCTTAGTGACTTTCCTGCTTCCGCCCGAGACGGCCGGGGGTCCCCTTCCAGTGGAAGGGCTGTCAGGGATGCTGGGCAGGGGCCACTAGAGGCCCAGGCTTGAGACCGTGGCCCGTTGGGTACCGGTCTTCCCATGGTAGCGCCAGGGGGTCGGGATTGTGCACGTCCTGCGTTTTGGTTCTGAGGGTATATGAGAGTATGCTTTGGGGTCATCGTGCGTGTTCGAATAAATCATCGTTGCGTTTGCGTTGCTTCCGTCGTTTTTGTGCGCTTCGCGCCCAGTGATCCCGGCGTTCGCGTTGTGACTCTGGCGTAGCGTTCCGCATCCTGTGCTGGGTTATCTGACGGGGTTATACCCCGTTGGCTGTGAGGGCAGGATCCACTACACAATAGAATGCATTTATTCACAGTCAGTCTCTGTCTCTGTCCCCCAGGACAAAATTCGGGGATCAGCAATATTGCAGTCTTCTCAGTTCTGGCCGATAGCAGCAAGAACAACCTGCAGTCCGCACAACTGCCAATTGGCCGAGAGCTCGTATCCGGCCCAATGGATGGCTGCCGTGCAATCTGTTCAGCGCAGTTGTTCTCGTCGGGATCGGCCAAAATTGGGGAGACTGCAATACTGGCTGCGCTGGCGGTGTGATCCGCGTGCGGACACGCGGCCGTCGGAAGCCTGTGCACGATGTAGTCAATGTGGTCGACAGCCACCCCTTCCCATTCACTGCGAGGACGTACAAGGTTGGGTCGCGACCCAATTTTATCGTCAATCACTGTCGTTCTTGTACGTTGCCAGATCTTCGGGAAAGTGGGGCGCATACTAGACCTGTACTAGGACGCGTATTAGAGAACTGTTCATGTACTACAGGCCCGATTTCTTTGGTGGCACCAATTCGGAGGTGAAATAGAGCTGAAGCCCACGGGGGGGGGGATAACGCACGTCATATGGCGGGCGGGAGGGTCCAGAACGTAGGCTACAAGTCCCACGCGCTGTCTCCGGTGGGGTGTACCAGGTCCAGATTCATGGGCTTGTAGCCCCTGCTGAAGCAGTCTACAAGTGACGCGCGTACAAGTGTGTCGTCGTCGCTTCGGAGCGGGAAAGGGCCGGCCAGGACGGGTTGTCACACATCAATCTGTGTAGGGCGTTCCTGGACTGCCAGCAGTCACCAGCGTATGGCACGAAGAAGCAAATGCTCTGGGGGTCACACGTCAGATTCTTTGCTACGACCCCGTGGCTGAAGGTGCTCTACGACAGCAGAATTGTAACTTCTCACAGATGCGCTCGTGCCTTGCACAGGCGCTCTACAGAGGCGCGCGGTTGTCAGAGACAGGCCCTGGCCTGGCACATGTCCATGCCTCCGTCCCCGCCCCTCACCGTCCGGCCGGCTCCCAAACGCTTCCTTTGTCCTGTCACGTCTCGCAACCGAGACACCCGAGACACGCACTGACAAAAAGTCAGAGGGACATGACTGCAATGACTCATATGCACCTCGTGCCGGACCCACACCCCATCCCACGCCCCCCTGCCCACTTCCTCGCGCCCCGCGCATTGGTCTTCCGTGCCCGCTGCTACATCACTGACCGAAAAAGCGTTTACGAAGAAACGGGCGGCGCGCAGCTCTATAACGGTGGATGGTACCTCATTGGGCAGGACTATCAGTCCATGTCGCTCGCAGAGGTCCTCCCACTCGTGATCCACTGCAACCCAGCCCACAATGTCATGACTCCCGGCACCAACACAAGAAGCCTGGCGTCCACAGTATACAGTCATAAGCCGAAACATCCACCAATCAGGAAGATAAGAACACGACGCTCATATGGAAAGACAAACATACATGGAGGCGGCCAAACCCTGGCAAGCGATGCAGCATTCGTGTGCCGTTACCGAACCGCGCCCACGCAACCAGAGCAGGAAACATGCTACTCAAGCTGTGCGCCATCTCCGCCTCAGTACGCATCGCGACAGCACCGCGGAAGTTGCCCATGAACACATTGCGCAGTTGCGCACGCACATTCTCGTGCACGTCTCTTGCTGGATAATTTGTGCTCGCCTCCATACAGGAGCTGTCCCGACCGACAGTACACGCCGTACAGGGGAAGAGACAGCCGGACCCCTTCAAACACATGAAAGCGCGTGCCTAGAGCTGATCACACACATAAAGAAGTTCCCGGGGAAAGACACGCACACAGCCACCCCCTGGGAGATTGAACCACGTCCCGTCGTGAATTTCCAGAAGGCTTGTCCGGAACACAACATGTAGGATGCGCTGCAGCAGATCAGCACGCACCACCTGGCCCCTCTTGGTCTCAAGAAACTTCGCATCTACCTGCCGGATGTACGCCTGGGCGACCCACCGCACCCCGTCAGTGTTGATGTTGATGACCCTCATCCGCAGAGGGTACGCCGACACAGCGCCGCTGCTGCTCAGAAAAGTTGAGTCGGAGTAGAGGAAGAACCCCAGAACACGCCTCCCAGGATGCAAGGTACCTTCGAAGTGCTCCTTTTGCCGCTTGCACATTTCTTCGTCCCATGCGCTGCACAGAACGGTATCAGGTGTCGTCGTGCTGGAGTCTGTATTGGTGTCCATCGACCGAAAAGCGTGGTCAGTAAAGCACGAGGCGCCCCAGTACAGGTCCTCGGACTTGGAACGCATCAGCTCGCCTTGAGCGGCTTGTAGCGCGTCCCAAAAGAAGACAGTGAACTCTCGCCTGTCAATGCTTATGATGACGTTTCTCCAATTGAGCGGCACAGTGAGGGTCCGCTTGTAGCGGCGCAAATCGGAAATGAAGCGCCAGACCATCCTGAACGCATCGGTGAAAGGTCTTGTGGCAGCATCCAGGGCCGCTTCGACATTCCATGTGTAGTTGTACAGACCCCTGAGCTCGCCCTGCGTCATCAACCCCCCGCTGCCGATATTACAGGCATGGATGAAGACGTGCCGTAGAACATCTAGACTCCACGGCTCAGCGCGACCCCCCCTTAGCATAGGAAAGTCCAATGTGGATTGGCCTGAATCAGCAGAGCGCTCGTGTCGCGAAAACACGTCGTCACACAAGCGACGGCCAAGGTCACGGTCATCTTTGTCCGAGCCACTATCACTCGCTGATAATCGCTCACCACCTCCCTGAAAAGTGTCATCACCCTTAGCCGTGTCTCCCGACGCTGGTGTACTGGACAACTCGTCAGAGGCGTCAGCGGTACAACCATCATTGCGTCCAACACAGCCACCTCCAGTAGCACGGTTTCGAGCGCGCTGATGCCGCTGCCGTCGCTGCCACCGCGGCCTGCCGTCAGCTGGTCGCGCGCGCTTCGCTCGTGTGGATGGTTGCCATCGACGCGCATGCCAACGCGTTGCCCACGCGAAAGCGTCCTGCAAAGCTCGAGGAAGACATACAATGGGAGTGCTTAAACGTCCCCGACTGCCCCGTCATGCCCGCTGAAAGGACCAGTACGGTGACACGTAGGCGAATCTTGATCGCCCAGCGTCAGATCATTGTCGTCCTGGCCATGTTTTCCAGGTCGGTCGTCGTTGGTCTCGATGAATCTTGTATTGAAAGGTAAATGAGTAGGATTGGAGGGGGGTAAGTCATGGAAGTGTGACGCGGAGAAGTGCCGCGACTCGCCAACGGAAGAGCGCAGCCTGCGGCCACAACGTTCGACTCGGTAGGGAAACATAATCGGAGTCGTGCGAGATAGGCCCTCACATGAAAGTTCCGGACAGAGGCCCAGGTCAAGGGACGATGGGACTGGGAATTGCACCCATCAGCGCTTCCAACAGGTGCGTGCTCACGACGGGTGAGTACTCACGAGAGGTGTGGACACGCGACAGATGTGCACTCGCGACAGGTCTGTACTCACGCCAGGTGTGTACTTCCGACAGGTGTGTACTCGCGACAGTGCTGATCCGTCCAATTTACGGGACAGTACAGTTGATTGAAGACATAAAGTAGCACCACAAAATTTTGAGGTAGTCCCTTTCTTCAATACAGGAAATGCAAGCGGCGCAGTGCTGAAAACAACGCGTCCCACACTCCTCTGTACTCCTGCTCAGGCTGAGTGCTGTCGAGCACGTCGCGGGGGCCTTCTCTTTTTGACCCTGTCGGGCTTTTCCGCTGTCAGTCGTCCGTAGCACACCTGTCCAGCATGACTCCACCAGAATACATTGGATCAGCATTGGCCAGTGCTGGTCGAGCTGTCTTAGTCTCGAGTGCGTTTTGGTAGAGCGACGGCGCTCAATGAGCTCGCCCATAACCGCGACGTATACCCAAACGCGCCCTCGAACCGACACCGTCACAGCCGTCACCCCGGAGATCCCGTCCCCGTGTGGTATTCCGGCCTGCTGCACGTTCTCATCTCAGCGGGCCCAAAAGGCAGACACGATTCAACGTTGAGCGCTTGAGAGCACTGACCGGGTGTCACAGTCATGGCCCGAGGCTGATCACTCGTCCACTGCTCCCGCTCTCCGGCATCGCTCGCGCCCGTTTCCCCTCTGTCCTCCTCTTTCTGGCCTCACCACTTGTGCCGACACCCCCTCTCCCCTCCACCACCTCTCCCCTCCAATCCATCCACCCACCCCCCTTCCACGATCCCCGCCCCCAGAAAGTATGAGTCTTCTGGGCGACGTTGGCCGCCTCCTTGAGGCAGCTAGCCACGCGCTGGCAGCCGCCAACGAGACACACATGGACGGTATGACGGACGGCCCGGCAGCAATGCCCCCTGTTTGTGGCCCGACAGCCACTGGCTACGTTACCGGCTCTCGTGACGAAGAAGGCCTGCACGTCGGTCGCGTCGTCCCTGTCGATCGTGTCGACGCTGACCATGTCGACCCTGCTGGCGGGCCCGCCCCAAAGCCGTCCGCCCGGTCGGCCGCCATGCTCGTCAACGGCCTCGTTTTGCCACCAACCCCGCCTTTGCTGTCTTTGATTCCTACTTTGGGGACGCCGCTGCTTGTGTCGGACACCACGCCAGTGCCGCAATCGGACCGGGCCCAGGAACCCACGTCGTCGCTGGACACCATCGCGGCAGCCGCCGCGAGGCTGTTTGCGGCCGTCAGCATGATCGCCGCAGCGAGGGCGAGCGGCAACACCAACACGGTGTCCGCCGCTCCCTTTACTGTTGCTACCAATATGCGCGTCGCAGCATACCTGGTGGCCACCGCGGCCCCCAAGGTCGCCACAGGAAGTGCTTTGACTCCCGCCGCCGGCTTGGACACCCCCGTCAACCTGCTGACTCCCGCCAGCACGGTCGCCCAAGCCGTCCCCAAGGTAGCTGTGGCCTGCACGGACACCCCCTCTTCCAACACAGTGGCCGCGGCCAAGACGACCGGCCGCGTCAGCACGGGTTCTCCCGCTCGCCCCAAGGTCGCCGCCACGAGTACAGTCTCCGCCGTCAACAAGGACACGCCCGCTGCCAGCACGGCCAGCGGCATCGGCACGGGTGCTCCCGCTGCCGAGGAGGTCTTTATCGCCGTTACGGGCTCCCCGGAGTCCAGTACGGACGCTCCAGCCCCCCCAAAGGTCTCCACCGCCATCACGCTCGCCCCTGCCAGCACGCTTTCCGCCGCCGTCAGCGCGGCGGCCGCCACCTTTACGGCCCCCTCGGCCACCAACACGGCCGCTACCTGTAGGGTAGCTGCTGCTGGTACGGTCGCCGCACTCGGGACGGGCGCCGCCGTCAGCACGGGCGCTTTCAGCACGAGGGTGTCCACCGCCACTAACGTGTGCGTTGCGGACGATACGGTTGTCGCCGCCAGTACGGTGGGCGCGGTCTACAGGCCGGCGTCGGAGGCTAGTGCGGGCTCAAGCGTAGTCTCAGCCGCCAGTACTGGCTCTGTTGTCGCAATCTGCGCCGGCGCCGCTCGCGACCCGCACGGAGCAGAGGACGCCAGTGACGCGATGGATGTGGTCGCGCCCTTGGCAGCTGAAAAGGCCAACCCAGGCGATCCGGCGACGCCGTTTCATCGCTCTTCTCTCACCGGTGCGCGCGATTCAATTCGGCTGGGGACGCTGTCTGTTCCCTCTGGTGGTACAAGTGCGAGTGAGAGGCGGGCAGCAAGTCGCATTGACAAGGACAACGCTAACGCCTCAAACCAACTGCACGTTCGTGCTGCTTACTCCACACCCGTTTTTTATACGATCGGTCTATATTTGTCGTTCACGTACTGCTGCAACTGTACTGGACGCGGTGGTTGTCTGTGTATTTCGTGCAAGTACTAACTGGGCGCGTTTTGGACGCTTGTGCTTCTTTCTGTCTTGCTGTCTTTAAATACAGTCTAGCGGGGCTGGACCTCAGCTGGAAAGCCAGTGAGCCAGGGTTCTGGCTAATGCTCATGGACAAAAACCCCGCCCCTCTACCCAGGTGACCGTCGACCCTGTCGCGAAAGCGCACGAGGGCACAAGCGTTGGCGGACGAGTTGAGCGCCATCGTCGGTACGCTCCAGTGCACGCGTGACGGTACTGCTGTTCCTGTTGCCCCTACCGCCTGGAACCCGACTGGCGGGCACGCCACGCTGTATGCAAATATGTCTGCACACAACTTGTACGTCACGACAATGGTAAAGTCACGCAGGACCTCTCTTTCGGAGCTGCCCGTCGGCGACACGGGCCTGACGCTTGACGCGTCCCCCTTTTTGAAGCAACCGCGCCGAGCGGCTTGCGATGTGGACGAGGAGTAGAATACCGTGGGTGTTCCGATGGTTTTTGGTGACCCCGCGGGCATCAGCGTCGACAGTGGCGTTGGCAGGGACGCCAGCGGCCCGGGTCTTGGCACAGACGGCGCTGGGAGTGAAGACGACAGCGGCGCCGCGGTCGGCACGGGTGTCGACGCTGGAACGGGTGTCAACGCCAGCGCGTGTCTGAACGCTAGCGCGGGTGTCGACCTTGGCGCTGCTGGTGCCGTTGACGCCAGTGGTGCCCTTAGTGCAGCCTCGGCTACTGGCGGGGACGGCGACGGAGACGGCGTGGGCGAGGAGGTTGGAGCGGGTGTCGCTGGAGACCTCAAGCTCTTCTCGTTGCCACGTCGACCACCGTTTGTGAGACGCAAGAAGACCGCCCCCGTGGTTTCGAATTGGCAGCCGCGCACTTTTGTTCTTCGGCGCTTACTGACGGGGCGTGTAATTCAAGAGCTCGTCAAGCCCAAGTCGGCTGACAACGGTTTTACTTCGTCCGACACGCTGGAAGATATGCTGAGGAAGTTCGTGATGGACGTGCATGGCGTCGGTGACGCGGCAGAGCAGGATGTGCGGAGGAATGTGTATCGGCGGGCAGTCCCGATCGAGAGCGGTCGGGAACAGACGGATTCATCGTCACGGAAGGCCAAGGAGCCTGCCCCTCTGGCTCTGCGTCTGTGGTTGGGCAGAACACGCAACATCATTCACTGCCGCCTGAACAAGGTCATCCAGCGGACTTGGGCAAAGGGCGTTTCCTTTGAAGGTCGATCGAAGCCGGCAGATCCTGAAGTTCTCGGCGGGCATGGCTTCTTGGAGTCTGTCGCTGGTCGGCGGGGGACGGTGCTCGCGAAGTCAGCAACCATTCTTTACTGTGGTGACAACGTGGAGGAGTCTACCTTCCCGGCAGGGGAGAATGGTTCTGAAGTATTCAAAGTGGAACCCGCCACCCTGGCCTTTGTCTTGAGAGAGGGATAGATTGCGTGGGCGAAAGCTGACACGCGTGGCGAGGACTTCTGAGAGTGGTGTGCGTGCTGGAGGCATGGTGTGATTGGTGTGTTTGTTGAACGCATGTACTGACGGTTTGCTGCCAGCTTTTTCTATCACCTGTTAGCACATACTCATGTTTTTATGCTCTGAGCTGTGACATGGCACATTATCGGCGCTACCCAACACAGATTCGTCTCTCGCGCGATCAGACCTGCTTCCAGGGCCTGCTCCCCGTCGGAAGTATGAAACCGAGTGCCTCGGGCCTGCACGGCGGCGTCGTGAAGATGGGAAGGGTGGTCTGGGCTCAAGAGCTGAAGTACCTGCACGCGCATGTCGACAGCAACACTGACGGCTGGAGCTCTCTCATCTCCACGAACAAGGCAGAAGGATTCCGGGCAACCATCACCGACGACACGGGCGCGCCCAGCGCCTCCATCGATTTGCAGATAGACTTCTACAAGTGGGAGGAGAGTTTCAATGTCGACACGCCGGAAGAGGTCGCGCAGCTGAAGCAGCTCGTGCGCGACTGGATCGCCGAGCGCAAGGATGATGTCGCCGTCATTGAAGACGACGACGAAGCTGACCCTCCGGCAGGCCGTGGTGCTGATTTTGGCTGCGGCATGGGGGCGGAGATGTGGGGGGCGGAGGCGCAGGGGTTGGGGGTGGCGATGGTGGCCCAGGTTACGGCGGCGGTGGCGCTGGGGGTGCAAATTTGGGGAGCGACCGGGGTGGTGGTGGTGAAGAGGCCCGTCACGCGGCGCAAGCTGCGGCCAAATTGGAGTTGCAGTCGCGATGGCTCCGACGCTGAGAGCACAGGAAGGGCGTCCGCGAACAACTCGGACCTTGATTTCATTGTCAGTGATGGTGCTTCTCCTGAGTGCCTCTTGTCGTGCGTGTGAGTACGTATGTTGTCTTGCTTCCTCTCCGTACTGTTGTTTCTCATCGCTTTGATTATGGATTTTGCATGCTGTGTTTGCAGCGTTAAACGTACTGGGCTTCTTCTGGTTGTTTCTGTGCGCACAGGCGGGGGCGGGTAGGCAGCGGACAACAGTGGGCCGTTGGACGGCTTTCAGGCGGCAGCAGGAAAGCGAGAAGTCAAAAAGAAAAAGTCGGGTAGGTGTGGGTCAAGTGGTGGCTGGTTGACGGCGCGCAGTGGTCGTGTGGCGGCGGGCGGCGGTCGACTGGAAGCGGGAGGGCGGGTTGGTCATGACAGGCGGGCGGATGATCGCTGGTGGACGTGCCGATCGTTGGAGGCGGGCGGGCTGTTGTTGGCGGCGGACGGGCGGTTTGGTGGCGGGGGAGGGCAGTAGGTTGGTGGCGAGCGGGTAGATTGGTGGCGGTGGGCAGGTGGTCGTGTGGCCGTGGGATGGCGTTTTAATGGCGCTGGGCCGGAGACTGATTGGCGGCTGGCGGGCAATCGGTCGGTGTCGCGCGGGCGGTTCGGTGGCGGTGGGTGGGTGGTCGGGGGGCAGTGGGCAGACGGTTTGGTGGCGGAGGGTGGGGGGTCGGGTGGGAGTGAGCGAGCGGCTCTTGACGGTTGGAGGGCGGGCGGTCGACGGGGCAGGGTGGTCGGTTGGCGTCGGTCGTGCGGTTCGGAAGCGGCGGGCCGGCGGATTTGTGGCGGTGGGCAGGTGGTCGTGTGACAGTGGGAGGGCGGTTGTTGGCGGTGGGCGGGTTGGCGGTCGGCCGGGGAGGGTGGTCCGTCGGTGTCGGGCGCGCAGTTTGGTGCCGGCTGGCGGGCGGATTGGTGGTGGTGGGCACGTAGCCGTGTGGCAGTGGGCGGGACGTATGGTGGCGGTGGGCGCGCGCTTGATTAGCGTTGGGTGGGCGGTTGGTCCGCGTCGGCAGGGCGGTTTGGTGGCGGTTGGTGGGTGGTCGAGGGGCCGAGCGCGGACGGTTTGATGTCTGTGAGCCGGTGGTCGAGTGGCAGTGGGCGGGCGGTCGTTGGCGGTTGGCGGGCGGGCGGTCGGCCGGGCAGGGTGGTCGGTTGGCGTCGGGCTGGCGGTTTAATGGCGGCGGGCGGGCGGATTGGTGGCGGTAGGCTGGCGGTCTCTTGGCACAAAGTGGGCGGTTTCATGGCGCTGGGCAGGTGTTTTACTAGCGGCGGGTGGGCGGTTGATCAGCGTCTGGCGAGCGGTTTGATGGCGGTTGTTGGGTAGTCAGGGAACAGTGGGCGGACGGTTATGTAGCTGCGAGCCGGTGGTCGCGTGGCAGTGAGCGGGCAGTTGTCGGCGGTTGGCGGGCGGGCGGTCGGCGGGGGACGGTGGTCGGTTGGCGACGGGCGCGCAGTTTGGAGGTTGTGGGCGGACGACGGTCTGGCGTCGGTATGGCGTCGGGGAAGTGGCGGTGAAGTGGCGGTGGGCACGTGGCGGGAAAGTGGCGTACAAGTGGTGGCGGGCTTGTGGTGGGCATGGTGCGGCGGTAAAACGGCGGACTGGCGGCGGTGAAGTGGCGGCAGGGTGGGGCGA
>Ga0209093_1002344_pt1 | contig 10602 bp, 11 predicted proteins | sample SidtaG_4_FD_187450 | JGI IMG/M metagenome (GOLD analysis project Ga0209093, IMG submission 187450) | Marine algal microbial communities from Sidmouth, United Kingdom - Sidmouth_Male1 metaG (SPAdes) (version 2) | ecosystem: Host-associated > Algae > Red algae > Unclassified | place: Sidmouth...
AATCTGCATCCGCCAAATAGTACTGAAACATATGCCCAAAATCAGTGGTAAATAATTTGCGCAGATTATGCCAGAAACCGGCACGGCCGGATGCTTATCCGCTGCCGGCGTGCTCCCATGGTGCTCCCGTCTCCGACACAGTTAGCCCCCCTGCGCGACACGTTGGCGACACTCGACCGCTGTGTGTCGCCAATGTGTCGCCAAGAAGGAACCAAAAAATCTCCTATGGCACGACCGCCGACGATGATGACGGCGGCTATCGTGTCGAGGTTACTCCGCGCGTACCGCGAGACGCAACGCGTCTTCGAGCCGTCGCCGTGTCACTGCGCCCTGACGTAGGCGTTCTCGGTCGAGGACTTCGCGCCGGGAGATTGCTCCGCCGCGGAGGCCCTGGCGGAGTACAACGCCATCGCACGGGCGGTGCCCTGAGCAGCCGTCCGCGAACGGCTACCCTACCACCACGACCCCACCCGTCAGGCCCCCAGCACCCTGCTGCCCCACCAAGTGGGTACCGTCGCGGACCGCCGGCGCCACTACGTCCGCATAGTGGGCGTCCCGCGGTCACCGGTCGCCCCGCTGGGGGTCATGCTGGCGGACCTGCGGCTCGCGGATGCCGTCCCGCGGTCACTCCCTGTGACGGAGGAGGCCTGGGCGGTGCCGCCGGCTTTCCCTTGTCCGACCCGGGGGAAGTCTCGCCATCTAAGGAGGAGGCGGCCGCCTCGGCCGCGTACCACGCCCGGAAGCAGCGGCACGCCGACATGGGGCGCGGCGGCCCTGCGCAGCCCGGGTCCGCCAATCCGGGGTCCCCGGTCGGCGCCGCGCCCGATGTCCCGGTTGGGCCCGGAGCCTTCTCCGTGCCGGGCGGTCGCTGGGACCAGGAACGCCATGACGACTACCCCGACATGGCCGGTGCCGAATTCGGTGACGGTTGGCCGGCCGCTGCCGTTGACGGCGCCGGCGGCGCCCGCCGCGGCCCTGGGGACCGTATGGACGGAGGAGTGGGCCGCGGTGCCGGCGTGTGGGATGCCCGCGCGTGGCCGGCGGCCAGTCAGGGAGACAATCGCAGCCGCGCTGCTGCAGGCCGCGACGACCCCATGAGGCGCACAGACGGCGGCCAGGGTCGTGGGCGCGCCGCCCACGCCGGCCGCCACTGGGACGCGGAGCCCCAACACGGCGGCGGGGGATACCCCACCGGCGGCGCCGGGGCGGCCGCCGGGTCGCACCGCGACGCCCCCGCCGGCCGCCACTGGGACGCGGATCCCCAGCACGAAGGCGGGGGATATCCCACCGGCGGCGCCGGGGCGGCCGCCGGGTCGCACCTTGACGCCGCCGCCGGCCGCCACTGGGACGCGGAGCCCCGGCGTGACGGCGGGGGATACCCCACCGGCGGCTCCGGGGCGGCCGTCGGGTCGCACCGCGACGCCTGCGACGGCCGCCATTGGGGATTGGAGTCCCGCCGGAACGGAGGGGAGTACAGCGCCGATGCCGCTGGTACGGGCCCCGGGGGTCCGCGCTCCGCGCGCGGGGACGCCGGTCCCGACAACGACGGCCCGCCGCCGGCGCTGTCGGAGCTTGGGATAGTAGGTCAAGTCACGACCCCCGTCCCGGGGCAGCCTGACGTCGCCTACGACTGGTGGCTGTCCTGGCTGTAAGAGCTTCCCGCTCCGATGACAGCTACGGCGTGGCGGGACTCGCTTACGTCTGGGAAAGTCTTAGCCCTCTTTGGGCACGACGGGGCCGTGAGCTGGGCCTAGGTGGGCCCCCCGGAGCTCACCGCCGCCCTGGTGGAGTACACCCGCATCGGGCTCGTCGGCGTCGTGACGGCCTCTCTAGAGACCCCGCAAACTTGGACGAAGCGGTTCCACGCCGCCTTGCGCCGTGTCCTCCTTGGGGCGGGCCGCCCGGTCCACGTTTGGGAGTACCGCGGCCGCGACTAAGGGCATCGCCCTAGCTCCGTAGATGCCGTGATCGTCTGGGCGGCATTGGGCCGTCGCTGCCTTGTCGTAAAGCCGCGGGCTTTCTCCTTGCGTCCCCAGCGTGTGTGCGGGTCGACGTGGCGCTGCCGCGTGCCGAGGACGCCCCGCGACTGCAGGTCCGGGCGACCCAGTGGCCCGAAAGCCCCCGCGGGCCCCACCGAAACACCCCACCCCCCCCCTCCCCCGTCCGCACCTGGCCGCCGAGGCGACCCAAGGGGTCAGGCGCGGACGGTCGGGGGCGACGGGGCAGCGGCGCCTGCGGCGGCCCCAACGGGGGGGCCCGGGGCACGCTAGGGCGTCGGTGGGGGGTCGGCGGACGTGTGGGGTAACCCCAGGCGCACCGCGCGGCGCAGGTAGACACGGAGCGTCTCGTGCGGGGCGTCCGCGGCGTCCATCGAGGTAGGCTGGGGGCACCCGGTCCAGTAAACCTGGACCCGCAGGGTTCCGTCGGGTAACCTGGCGTGGTCCGCGATCCGGTTTGCGGCGTACCGCTGGCCATCGGCCTCGGCCCCATGGAAGGAGCGGGCCGTCCGCAACGCGGGGTGCTGGGCGGGGCCCGGGACGGCCGCGCCCGAGGCAGGGACGACGAGAGCCACGTTTTCCCGGTGGTGCTCCCCATCCACGTCGAGGAGGACAGTGGGACCATCCGTGGAGACCACGCGATAGGGCCCGCGGGCTACGTGTGTCAGCATTTCGCCGGCGCCTTCCTCATTGGCGTGTTCGCGTAGCCACGCGACGCCTCCGAAGGTTAGCTTCTCCGCGCGCAGCGCGAGGCGTCGGTCGTGGTCGCGCTTGTAGCGCCCTTGCGTCGCCTTGAGCGTGGCCCGCATCTGCGGGACGAGCTGCACGAGGCGGGTCTGCAGGTCTGCCTGGGCCCGTTTCTCTGCGGCTGTGCCGCGTTGCGCCGTGAGGGGATACGCCCCTGTTCCGGAGACGTCCTTGACCGCCCAGCTCGACACCCCCATGGGGTTGATCGGCTCCAGCGGGGCGACCCCGGTGCTCCGGTGCGGGCGAATGTTGTACGCCAGCGTCAGCGCCCCCAGGAGTTGGTCCCAAGACCACGGATGTTCCGCCACATAGTGGTTGAGGATGGTGTGCATGGTGCGTTTGAGCCGCTGCGTCTGTCCGTTTGTCTGCGGGTGGGACTGAGTGGTCACCTTCGGCTCGATGGAGAGCAGGTTGCACACCTGGCCCCAAACGTGGCTGGTGAACTGCGGTCCCCCATCGGACAGCAACTGGTCCGGCAGACCAAAAAGGGCGACCCAATAGTCCAGGACCTCCGAGGCGCAGTCCACGGCCGTGGTCTCATCCATGGGGAGCGCTCGCACCAGCTTGGTGAACCGGTCGGTTATCACCAGGATGAACCGGTGGCCGGCGGCCGTCCGAGCAGGGGGCCCGTAGATGTCCACAGCAATGTCTGGAAGGGCATGGTGGCGGGGAACAGGGTGAGTGGCGAGCGCCGCGCCAGGAGGCGCACACGCTCTCGCGCGCAGCTGTCGCACTTTCTAACGTAGGAGACGACGTCCGCCGCCATGCCAACCCAGTAGTAATTCCGCCGCATTGCCGCGTATATGCGGGACTCCCCTGGGGGTCCCGCGAGGGTCCCGTCGTGCTCGAGGTGGAGGACCTGCTCCTGCAAGGAGGCCGGGACCACCACCTGGTGAGCGCCCTTGGGGGCCGCGCGGCGGCGGAGGATCTCTCGGGGTCCTCGATGAACGGGCTGTGCCGCCCAGCGTTCAAGGCCTTCAGGACCTCCTGACAGTAGCTGTCCTCGGCCTGGGCGGATAGCACATCGTCCCGGTTGATGCCACGGAGCGTGGGGCCACCAACGTAGTTGGCGTCGTCGAGCCCCCGGCCCGTACTGGCCCGAGTGGCAAACACCGGGACGGCGTCATCGAACGCCGTCTCGTCGCTGGCCCCAGACTCCAGGCGGGAGATGCTGTCCGCCAGGTAATGCGTCATTCCCGGTTTGTAGGCGACGTCAAACTCCATCTCGCTTGGGCGCAGGCGCCACCGCGCCAAACGGGGGTTCTCCGAACCCTCAATGTTGACGATCCACAGCAGGCAGTCGTGGTCGGTGCGCACGAGGAAGCGGTCACCCTCGAGGTGGGGGCGGAGTTTGAGCGACGCCCAGACGACCGCCAGGCACTCCTTTTCCGTGTCTCCGTAGGGGAGCTCGTTCGTGGCCAGCCGTCGGCTGATGTACGCGACGGGCTGGAGCTTGCCGTCGTCCTGCTCCTGGAGCAGGGCAGCGCCCACCTGCGTTCCGCGCGAGTCCACATCGAGGACAATCTTAAGCCCGCGTCGCGGGAGTGCGAAGACCGGCGGGGTCTGGAGGGCCTCTTTGAGCCGGTCGAACGCCTGCTGCTGCAGCGGCATGGCGGGGGGCACGAGGACCGGGGCCGTGGACCCCATAAGGTCCGTCAATGGCGCCGCCATCCGGGCGAAGTTCGGCACGAACCGGCAAAAGACATTGACATTCCACGAAGCTCCGTACTTGCGTGCGGGTTGTGGGCAAGTGTGCTTCGCGCAGCGCGCGCGTGTGGGCTTCCATCACGCCAAGCCGGCCCGGCTTAATCTCGTGCCCAAGGTACTCCACGGTTGTGCGGAAGAATCGGCACTTGGGTAGTCGGAGTGTCACTCCCGTCTCGCGCAGCAGACGCAGGACATGGTAGACGTGGCCGATATGCTCTTCCTCCGTCTTGGAGTACACGATGACATCGTCGAGATAGATGAGGCAGCTCTGCCACTTGACCCCGGAGAGGATGCTGTCCAGAGCCCGCTGAAACGTCGCGGGTGCGTTGGTGAGCCCGAACGGCATCCGATTGTACTGGTAGGCGCCCTCGTGACACACGAAGGCCGTCTTTTCCCGGTCCTCGTGTGCGATGGCGACCTGCCAGTAGTCGGCATTGCAATCCAATGTCGAGAAGATGGTCGCCTCGCCGAGGTTGTCAATGCAATCGTCCATTCGGGGAAGCGGGTAGGAGTCCTTCTCGGTCACGACGCTCAGCAGTCGAAAATCGACGCAGAAGCGGAAGGTGCCGTCCTTCTTGGGGACGAGCACGACCGGGAAGCCCTATTCCGACGATGTCGGTTCGATAACGTCCGCCTTCAGCTGCCGCTTGACCTCGGCCTTCTCGGCCTTCCGTGCGGTGTGCCCCGCGCGGAGAGGCGCGAACCGGACGGGCCGGGCTCCGTCGTTGAGGTCGATGCGATGTTGGGTGGCTTTGATGACGCCCGGCGCCTGGCCCGTCCACATCGCTTGGTGCTGGCCCATCATGCGTCGGATCCGCGTGTGCAGTGCCGGGTCGGCATCCGGGAGGTCCACGTACTCCACGTGGACCAAGGTCACGGGCGGTGGGATACCCGGGGAGGGGTCCGCTTCGCCCGGGTCCCGGGGCCGCGCCGGAGTCAAAACTCCTTCCCCTGCGAGTACGGCCGCCCCCGGGTCCCTCTTGGGGCTCGGGGGACCCCGCGTGGCAGCCACCGCACCTACCACGCTCTCCTCGGGGGTAGGCGTGGTGAAGGCCGGGACGGCCGACGCCCCAGGATGCGCCGCGAGGGGCACCTGCACAACGCCCGTCGTGAGCAGTTAGACATAGCCGACGTCGGATCGCTGCCGGAGGACGACCTCCGGAGTGCCGAAGTTAGTCACGACGACCATGAAGAAGAGTCCGGGCACAATGTCGTGGACGCCATTGGCAATGGTGATACCAAGCGTCGTGAACAGGCGGAAGGCGCCGAACACCTGGCCGAGGCCCGACCACATTGTCCGCACGCAGACGACCGAGGCCGCCGACGGCGGTAGCCGTGTCTTGCAGGTGGAGCGTAGCACACATGAGACGCCCATCGAGCGGTCGCCGTCGTCCAGCGCCCCCCGCAAGATTGCGATGACGGAGCCTTCCGTCCAGCGGATGGACCGGTCCTGGGGCAGGATGGCGTGCGCGTTGTCGTCGATGAACGTGCAGCCCAGGATGACCGGCACTGACAGGTCGTAGACGACGAGGAAGGTCACAGGGACGATCCGCGCCCCCGTTTGAAGCCACAACGTGACGGTACCGCTGGCACGTAGCCGCGCGTTGTCGGCGTCCCCAAGGCAGACCCGCTTCTCTTCCTTGAAGGTGACGACCTGGCGGAGCCAGTCAGGGGCAAGGGCGCTTCGGCGGACCCGGTTGGGCCCCGCCCAGGTGTCCACGAGGACACCTACTGCGACCAGGGGCATCTTTTCCAGGCCCTACGAGGCCACGATGTGGTAGTTGAGCTGGATGAAAAGCAGCAACTGCCCCTCCCCCGTCGGGGCACCCGGCGAACGCGTGGAAGCCGCCACGGTGGCCGCGTGGCACCGGAAGCGGGTACGCTCTCGGCGGGCGCGGCCCCCGAGGCGGTGCCGGCGCCCGCCGCCCACGCGCGCCCCGTAGGCGGGGGGATCGGCCGGAACGCCATCCCCACCGCACCACGGCCGAGGGGCGGAGTGGCCCAGGGCCAGGACCGACGCGGCAGCCGGTGGCATCGGGGAGGGGCCCGGACCATCCGCGGAGCGTGCCCGGACCGGGGCCCGGTTCGGGCCCTCGGACGATGCGCGGGGGCCCCCCCCCGGCCGCACCAAGACCAGCGGGCAGAAGGCAGGCGCTGGCGGAAACCCCGCTGCGGCCCGCCACTTGCGGACCTGGCGCAGGCGGCTCGCCGTAATGTAACAGTGTCGGTTTGCCTTGAGGCGGACGACGCCCGTGGGCAGACCACTGAAGGGGCTGCCCCTTACGCGCTTCCCTGGGCGTACCCGGGGTGCCCGCCGTCACCGTCCCCGGCTGACCACTCCTCGGAGGAGTTCCCGTCGTCGTCGGCTGGGACGTCCGGGTAGGCCCGGTCGTCGGTTTCCACGGCGTGGACGAACAAGGCGGTGCCCGGCGGAGTGCCCCCGGAGGTGGCCGCGCGCGGCGGCGAAGGCGCGACGGGCGGGCCCGCGCCCAGAGGCAGGGGCGGGGGTGGCGCGGGCCGCGCCCGCTCGGGTGCGCCGCCACGGCGTCGCACAAAGCGCGCCCGTGCGCCCGGACTTCGGGGGACTGAGCGGGGCACTCCCACGCCCAGTGCCCTAAGTGGCCACAAAAGGAGCAGGCCCCCCGCCGACGCGGCGCCGGTGTCGAAGCGGACGGAATGGTGCCTCTCCCACCGTGTGGCGCGGGCGCCCCGCCGGGCGGGAACCGGGGCGGCCGGTCGGAGTACGGGAACACGGTTCCGGCACGCGGCGGAACCGGGGTACCCGGCGCCAGGGTGCCCCTGCCGCGGCCCACCCCGGTCTGAACGGGGTACATCTCCGGGCGTCCACCCCACGCGGGTTGTTATTTCCATCCCGACGCGGGCGGCAGGCTGTCGACCGGAAGTACCGGGGCGTCCCCGACCGGACCGTGTTCGGGGGGCGCCACCGACGCGGCGAAGACGGCGGCCCACTCAGCGCGTTCCGCCTCCGTCCCGTTGTCCATGACGGACAGAGCCGCGGCGGCCGAGGCGGCTCCCACCGGGAGGGCCACCGAGGCGGCGGTCCGGGAACGTCGGGGCTCCCGCTCTTCGCCCATGGCAGACCGGGAGTTGCTCCCCTTGGGCTTGGCTTGGAGATTGACCCCCCGGGCCTCACGAGTGGCGGCGCCCGTCTTCGCAAGGAACTTGCGCAGCTTGGTAAAAGGTCCTACCCTGGGTGTTGAAATTCCGGCCCAGCGCCCGGACCTCTCGTCCGAAGCCCTTAAGTAGGATACTCTTGAGCTCGGCCTCTCGTAGGACCGAACCCAGGGCATGGTTAGCATCGAGAATGCGGTTCGCAATCTCATGCTCGTCCTCCCACTTCTCTTGAGTCGCCTGCATGAGCTACTGCAGGAGGTCCACCAAATCGTCGCCATCGAGATACTCGTTAAGTCAGGCGCGCACTGCGCGTTTGTACGTGAGCTGCCGCGTGGCATGCTCGTCCTTAGCGCGCTGGAGCACCCCGAGCACTTCGCTTGAGACAAATAACTGCAGCAGTGTCACTGCCGTCCCCTCTTTCAAGCCGCTGCCGTCGCAAGCCGTCTGGAAGTTCCGTAGGAACGTCACCAACCCAAGCGGGGTGTCGCCCGCGAACTGCCGCGAGGCGTGCATCACGGCTCTGACGTCGGCGTGGATGCCGAGGATGGAGTTGCCGCGGAGGAGGTGCAAGCGTCCCCCCCGCAGCGCGAGACGGTACAGTGCGGGTGACAGGAGCCCCTTGAGTCGGGGTTCCACCACGGTGTCCTCCCGCTGCTCCCGTCGGAAGGCACGCAGCGCCTTCTGCACCAGGGCCCGCTGCAGGCGCGTCTCGGCCGCGCGCGCCCGTCGTCGACGGCGTGGCGCCCTGTTGTCGCTACCGCTGTCGGCGGTTGAGGTGGAGCTGCTGCTGCTCTTGGTCGAGTCCGGCCGACTGGGGTCCGAAAACGAGCCCAGCGGGCTGTGCTCGCTCTCCATTGAGGAGGAGGGCCCCGATGATGGGGGCCACTTGTCACGTCGCGAGGGGCGCCGATGGCGCTGCTCCCGCCGAGCCCCGTCCCTCGGCGTACGCGCCGGGGGCGCCTGCCGCGAGCGCGATCGCGGAGACCGTCCGCGACGGGTGGCGGCCGCTGCAAGGGTGGGCGCCACCCCGGCGACAGCCGCATCCAGGGACGTCCTCCCGTGTGTATCCGAGCCGGGGCCCTGGTAAGCCGTTTCGCCCGCGCTCTCCGACAGCGACGAAGGCCCCTGGGCCGCCGCGAGCGCCGACGCGACGGCCGCACTGCGCCCCGGTGCCGGGGTTCCGTCCGAGGTCGCGGTTGACACCTCCTCCGCCGCGCCTCGGAACACCTGGGCCACTTGGCGCAGGTGTGCGGTCTCGGCCACGGGCCGCGACAGCCCATGGGTGGCACCGCCACCGACCCCACGTAGGCTGGGTCCCGACCCGCCCGCCGCCGACAGCGGGTCCAAGGACCAACGATCCCGGGTGGAACGCTGCCACTGGTCCCGGGCCACCTCCTCCGGGGTAACCACGAATGCTCTCTGTAAATCCCGGCGCTGCCGCTCCTCCTCCTCCAGCCACAGCGCATCCACTGAACGGCTCGAACCCGGGCCAGTGGGTATCCCACCGGGCGGGGCCCCCGACGAGCTGCCCACTGCGGCCACATGGGGCGGGCCAAAAGGCGGCGCCCCGTCCGGGCGCTGCCCATCCAGGGGCGAGGGGTAAGCCCCTGCGCCCCCACGCTGGGACTCCGCTAGCGTAGACGTCCGTCCCGCGCCGGAAGGAAGACGAGCCCCGGTGGTCGGCGTGTGGCCGGGATCCTCGGAACGGGAGTTCAACTCACCCGCCACCGTACAGCCGCCGCCAACCGGGACCGCCCTTCCACCCCCAACGAGGGCCACGGCGCCCAACGCCCGCAGTGCCCCGGGGTCTCCCGCTGGTGGCGCATCCGTCACCCGGCTAGTGCCGGAGATCTCGAACGGAGGAGCGCTCCCGTCGAGCGGGGAAGATGAGGAAAATCCGCGAGCCATGGAAGCAGGGCCCGCAAATCGATCGGTTGGCCTCGGTCACCGCACCGCAATGCAACCCACGGGGATCCCCCGACCTTGATACCGAAAGAAGTATCGAACCGCAACACGCACCGCGTGCACACAGCGGGTCTCACCCGGAGCGCCGAATGTAGTACCACGATCAGGGGGGTTACCTCAGAAAGAGGGATGTAACGGCCGTCTCGGCCGCTCGCGCGACACCCGCTATGGGACCCGAGGTCCAGGAAGTCGGGCCGATCGAAGCGCCAAGACATGAAGACACGGTTTACTTGCCGGCGACGACGGTGCATCCCACCGTCGTCGCCCTTCGTCCTGAAAAGGCGGAAACCGTCGCCCGGGCCCAATTCCCCGATAGGGACTTGACCCGGGCCGTCACCAACCAATGCAGCTAATTCCCTCCATGCATACAAAGTCCCCCGAAAGCGATCCTTACAGACGAGGGGCAGTGACCGTTCCGCGCGCAACGCGCTGCAACCGGCGCGTGGCGCCCGGGCGGTTGTCGCCTGCCGCGCCCTCCGGCCGCGGCCACTCGGACCCCGCGGCGGGGCGTCTAAGCCAGGCGCGCCCCTTCGCGGGCTCGCACTTGCACTCATAGGCGGGCCCGCCGTCCCCGCTCCGCCCGAGTCCGACCTCGTCGGCAACGACGACACCCCTCCGCGTCCGCCGCACTTCTGGTGCTCCGCCGGTCGCGCCACCGCCGACGGCGGGCTCCCGTAGCACTACAGTGGGGGCGTGTGGGCCGCACCACCCCACTAGTCCCGGACCGTCAGTTTTAGGGCTGCATCCGTCGTCTCTGCACGTTCCCTAGGCAGCCGACGGAGTGACGTGGTCCAATCGGATCGCGATGTCATTTGATTTAGCCAATGAAAGCGACGATGTGGTCGGTTCTTGTTCGCCTTCAATGGCGCTTCACTGCGACAGTCGAGGCAGTCACGTAGCGTGATCCCTGGTCGATTTCATTGCCTGAATCAAGTGACATTACGATCCGATTGGACCACGTCACTCCGTCGGCTGGCCAGGGCACGGGCAGAGACGGCGGGTGCGCTCGTAAATTTTACAAACCGAGGCTAGTGGGGTGGTGCGGCCCGCT
>Ga0209093_1002345_pt1 | contig 10601 bp, 13 predicted proteins | sample SidtaG_4_FD_187450 | JGI IMG/M metagenome (GOLD analysis project Ga0209093, IMG submission 187450) | Marine algal microbial communities from Sidmouth, United Kingdom - Sidmouth_Male1 metaG (SPAdes) (version 2) | ecosystem: Host-associated > Algae > Red algae > Unclassified | place: Sidmouth...
CCGGGCGAGTGCTTCTCCGTGCACTACGTAACGCTCCGTTGACCGGACACGCTCGTCGCTCAGAAACAACTGCAATCTGGCTGTCACAGAGGTCTACGTTTCATGTCTAGGACGCAGTTCTTGTCTATACTGCGAGAGTGCAGTGGTGCGCCGCGGTCTAAAATGCGAATATCGTTTCTATACTATATTGGAAGTTTTGCAGTGTGGAGGGGGGTCGAATATGGCCTAGTACATGCCGTTTCATCCTGTACTGGAGGCGTTCGGAGGCAATTTGAAAATTGTGGGTACCGGCGCCAGTACAGCAAATCAGCATATGCCCCACTTTGCAGACGATGCACAACTAGGCTTGTTGGGAGCGCCCCGATTTTGGGGGCGCAGGCGCCCCTGAACGCCCTTTGAGCACCCAGAGCGCCCTGAGCGCCCCCAAAGCGCCCTTAGTAGCACCCATCAATTAGAACACTAGCCCCCCCTATTTTGAAGGAAGCTGATGCCGGACTTCATTTCGCGCGAGCGCGGACAATTCAACTTGTGGTGCACCCAGAGGAATCACCGTCTGGTCCCAAGGACTCGCAGATGTACAGTCGGTACCCGATATTATCCGCACACTTTTGGCCGAAAATTCTCATGGCACTCCTGGGTCCCGATGCGGCTCAATGGCACCATTTGCCGGATCCGTCACACAGAATGGCACCAAGTGCCAGGGCAGGGTCTCTATATGAACCCCCCTCTATCAGTCAGAGTGACGACAAAAATGTCAACAAACACCATGGCGGGGTCCCCGAGACGTCCTCTATATGCTGGTGAGCGCACCACGGTCGTCGCCTTGCTCGAACAAGGAAAGTCCCTCGGCGCCATTGGTACACTTTTGGGCCGTAGCCGAAGCACCGTCGCCTACGCGGCCACGATGGCTCGCCAAGCCGCGGCCAGCCCACCAGTTGACAAGCGTGGTCGTTCTAAGGCGCTGACAGACCGCGAGCTCCGCAGCCTCAAGCAGGTTGTCGGCGCGAGTCGCTTTACTTCCGTCGTCGCCTTGACGGAAACCATCAACCTCACGCGCGCCCAGGCCGGCGGCGGGCCCAACAACGGTCCTGTGTCAACCTCTACGGTACGGCGAGCCCTCTGGGACATGGTGTGTGCGTCCAGGGTCCCTGCCAAAAAGCCCTTCCTGTCGGCTACAAACATGCAGAAGCGCCTCATTTGGTCTACTGAGCGGCAGGGCTGGAATGCTGAGTGGGCCTCGTCCTTCTTCACGGACGAGAGCTCCTTCCTTGTGCGCTCAAGAGCCGGAGGGCGCGTGTGGCGCCAGACGGACGAGCGCTTCGAGCCCCACTGCCTGCGTCCGACCCTCAAGAGCGGCCGCCAATCAGTGATCGTGTGGGCGGGCCTTTCAACCCGCTGCCGGACACCCCTGCTGCGGGTCGAAGGCTCTATGAACGCGTCCAAGTACGCGGAGGTGCTCACCGATCACGTGGTGCACCAAATATGTGCGGAATACGGGGCGCCTGATGCAGCGTGGCTGAAAGAAGACCTCGCATCCTGTCACGCTGCCAAGGCGTCGAAAGCGGTCAAGCAGCAGCTCGGGCTCCGGGTTTTGCCCTGGGTGGGGCAGAGCCCCGACCTTAATCCTATCGAGAACGCCTGGGCGGAACTCAAAGGGCGGCTGCGCGCGCGTCCAACGGCGCCCAAGAACAAGGACGAGCTGTTTGCTGGTCTTTCGGAGGAGTGGGATGCCATTCCAGCTTTCTTTTTCCGGCGTCTCGTCGAGTCCATGCCCCGTCGGGTCCGTGATGTGATCGCCGTTGGCGGTGCCAGCACCAAGTACTGACCACACCACGGTGACAAAATCGAGGGTTGCGTCTGATCACAATAGTTCGTCGAAATTGACTTTTCTGGTGTGCGGATAATTATTGGGTACCGACTGTACAGTATGGGTGGGGAGCAGCGCGTGCCGTCTTCATGAAAGAGAGATACAACGGGCACCGCCTCAGAAAGCCAGCGCGCAGCACAGTTTAACAACGTGCCCCACATCTTTGAAGCGCCTGGAAATTCACATTTTTTGCCAATATCTTCAACAAAAAGAGGCCTCCTACATTTCATCGAGAGCGCCCCAACAGCGCCTTGAAAAACGGGGGCGTTGGGCGCTCGAGCGCCCAAAGTGTGCCCTTTGAGCGCCCAAAAAGCGCCCGATTTGAGCGGCCCAGGGCGCACCCAACAACCCTACGCATAACCAAGGTTATGTTTTGGAATTCTCAGAAACAGAGAAAATGAAAAGACGTCGGATATCCCATTATCCGACTAAAGAAGCCAAAACGTGTTTCAACATTGAATGAACACCTCTGACCACACTGCGAGTCGGTATTTCATCGCCGGGATAGTTCTAAATTTGGCGGCTTGTAAATCTATAACGAGTAGACGCGAAAGAATGTTTTGAGATCGCCATGCAAAGCTTCTGTGAGATGGCCTCAGCATGATTCAGAGGATCATGTGCATAACAGTTCCGTGGATCGGCGAATATCCTACCCTTCAGATTACCTGATTCTCGAGATACCTCTGTGATTGGGCAGTTCATCACTCCAGTTTCTGGACTGGTTCTACGGATCATCTTCGGGACTGATTCTGGGATCGTCCCAGAAGCAGTGTCATCCTGACCCACAGATCATCTTGGGGACTGTCCTTCAAAAAAAAATGTGAGGACTTGTTCAGCTGATAGTCTGACTGCCTCTTTCGCAAACTAAATGTCTGCCTATTCCGTCAACAGCGTGAACAGAAAGGTTTTGACACTGCATCCGTTCAGACCATTGCCCATCGTGGAATCTGACATATCACGCATGCGACTGTGTGTTCTGGTGCGAGTGCATCTGACATGTCTTGAGCCGGGGCATTGCGAGTTTCGGACGTGCTGTGCTGGGACGAAAGGGGACGAGATTGCCATTGAGCTGAGAACGAATTTACTGCGTGCGAAGGAGAACCAATCATTTATAAATGGGGACTGGGTGCGTCCGGGACTTCACGATATTCTCGATGTGCGAGCCGACGCATGTTTACCCAGTCTCCATCCCCTGTGCGCCAGGCAACAGCGCGTCGGTCGCACGACTACCAAGTCACATTGAGGCTCCCTCTGCACACGTTTCGTGGACCAAGAGCGACGCCCCATGGGCAGGTCTTGCTCTCTGATCGGTTTCGGCAGACCCTCCTCACGACGTCTCTCGAGGTAGTCCAGGCTATCATCTACGATCGAGTCCTTGAGGCAGGAATCTACATCAATCTTGCGCACTCGTTCACTCAATCTATGACGACGATCCCCAGGATGATTGTTCTCCGACGCCAGGACAGTCCTGAGCACGATCCCCAGGATGATCCTACTCCCGCTTCAGGACAGTTCTCAGCACGATACGCAGACGGATCAGAACCAGCGAATCGGAATGATCCTTCATGAGCATTTGGCAGCAACTTCGTCGGACAATTACCGAATCTGTAAGTGCTGGTGTGAAGATGATTCCCACTGAATATCGGTGCACACAGAATTGGAGCTCTTCTGAACTCCACTGCGGGCTCTGTCTCCAAGATCAACAAAAAGTGGGCATAATTGGATCCCATGATTAATGTGTGACAGTTCTGCGAACCGTCCGTGGGCGTGTTCGAATCTGGCAGTTCTCAGTTTTAGGGAATCGGGGACAAAACGCTGTGCAGACTCTTGCTCTGCGTTCGTCCTCATTGAGCAGCAATCGGAAATTGGACGGACCCCGGGGTCCAACACTCGACGCCATTCGATCTTGCCGGATTGGTCTGCTGCGCTGGGAACATAGTTCTTGTCGCTAAGACAAGGCCGTGAAAGCTCAGACCACTCCTCCGCCCCCTGGTATTCTTCCAGTATTTTGTGAAAAAAATCACCGAGTGATATTGCAAATCTCCAAAAAATGGCGGTTCCAGAGATAAGGGAGGCAGAGCCGACGACAGGGCGTAGAAACGAAGTCGGATTCGCTGTTCGACAAGCCACGATCGACCTATTGGCTAAGAGTTTCCGCCCGTAATCTTGCAAGCCGATCACCGCGTCTTGCAGGAGTCACGCAGAGCCATTGCAACCCTCTATGAGACTTCCTGAGATTTTGGGGCCGCTTGCTTGGGCCTGAAGAGGGCATGGAGAGGGTTCTGAGCCAGACCTGTGATTTCTCATGAGATCAACAAATTTCTTCAGATTTCTTGAGATCCTAATGTGCGTTTCCAGTGAGCAGAGCTGCATTGGGAGACTCTGTAAGGAACTCAGATGATTCGTAGCCTTTCCATTGGTCCACGTACGCTGTTGAATGATTGCAACCACTCTGGAACCTCCATTTTTTGGAGGTCAGCAATAGATACGGCGGCTTCTCGTCACGGGGCTCTATGTACTGATGCCAAGAAATGATCCGTAACCGTGCCTCTTGCATGTGCTCCTTCCCCAAAACCGTTTCCGTTCCCATTGAGCGCCGTCAGTCGGGGCGAATCGTCAGCGCGCTACTTAATCTGAGTGATTATTCAATAAGAATCAATCTGGGGTGGCATCACATACGGAAACTATTGGTCTTTCATATGCATACACGGACTTACATACAGGAGCCATATTGTTGTGTGCCTGCCATGCTCTTTCCTGGAGCCTGTTTCGTTGCTGGTGCTAGTGGCCCTGTACTGGGGCAGACTGCGAGGTTTTCTGTAGTCATGGCAGCTGGATCGCTCCAGAAGGCATTGTCAGGTTGCTAAGCACATGGGCCTCGGGCGACAGTGCGAGCGGCTCCAGACAATAATGGGGGCGGACAGTGCAACTGAGTGAGGGGAACCGAGCCTACACGCATAGGTCCTAGCGTGTGTGACTCAGTGGCACTGTGGGGGGGAGGGGGGGGCAGAGCACTGAGAACCTGTGTCTGGGGCTCCTTGGCAGACGTTGCGGGAGACGTAGGCTGGGCCAAACAGAAATACCTGCGCACACGGCCTCACCGCGCTGTCGTCACTGTACTGAAAATGGCTGTGTGTGCGGCGGTGCTCAACGGCGGCCGCCACCCAACCTCTGCGTGTGCGACGGCGCCTTGGGCGGCCGCCACACATCAAGATCCAGGGAGGAGGCCGCGGAGGGGCACTAGAGCCCACGACGGCGGCCACAGCCGACCAACAACACGCTCTGCTCCCGGTGGAGGTGCAGAGGTGCTCGGCGGCGGCCGCGACGCAGCCACGGCATCCGCGACGGCACTCTGCGGCGGTCCTTCCAGTCGACGGTGGGGGTCGCCGCCGGCCAACCTCAACTTCTGCCGCCGCTGTCAAGCGCAAGCAATGCGGTGGCCGCCCCTCATCCATCCCCATCCACCCCATTGGTGCCTCCAACCTCTGAGAACGCGGTACCACCCCCGGATTCACGGCCGACGCCCGCACCATCCCCGGAGCCGGCCTCGCCAGCTCCATCGCCGGCGCCAGCCGGAACGCCTGCCCCTCCCACCTCTTCCGCCGCACCAACCCCAACAGCCGCACCGCCGCCGGCTGCCGCGCGGCCGCCGCCGGCGACCTCTCCATCGGCGGCGCCACAACCTACGCTGACCCCACCCACCTCGTCCGCTGCACCAACCCCAACAGCCGCACTGCTGTAGTGGATCCTGATCTCAAAGCCGACGGGGTATACCCCCGTCGGAAGGCCCAGCACCGGATGCGGAGCGGAGCAAAGCAGAAACAACACAGACGACTGGATGAAAGAACGCGGAGCGCACCAGAACGACAGAAGTAACGCAAACGCAATGCTGATTTATTCGAAGACGCAGGATGACCCAAAAATGTACACTCATACACCCTCGGAAGCAAGACGCAGGACGTGAACAATCCCGACCCCCGGACGCCACCATGGGGGGACCGGTACCCAACGGGCCACGGTCTCAGGCCCGGGCCTCTAGTGGCCCCTGTCCAGCATCCTCGACTACCCTTCCACTGGAAGAGGACCCACGCCCGTCTCGGGGCGGAAGGAGAAAAGTCACCAAGACTTCCCAGATCTCACGATATACGCAAGATCAGTGCCTCAGGACTTAACCCAAGATTTCCCATTTTTTCCGGATAGAATTTCGGTGGGATTTTTTCCCTGGTCGAGGTGAGATCCCGGTCTGGCTTGCGCTCGGATTGAGGAAGCTTCCACAAGCTTCCCGGTCCCTCCAGAGGGCCCGGACTAGGGAAGAAGCGTGTCTCCCTCGGCAGTGTCAGGTCCCTCCAGGGGGACCCGATCGGGTGCTCATCACCCCACGCCCCCCTAGAGGGGTCGTTTCGTGTGTGGCCCTCGGGATCCCTGGACACCCGCCCAAGGGGGGGGTTCACACGCTACCCCCCTAGGGGGGTGATACGTGGTTGTTCTCGACCCGTCCCCGGCTCATTCCGGGGCCCGTGTCACCCCTGACAGGGGTTTTCCCCCGCATATCCCCCAACTCAGGGCCAGCATCTCGCGGGACCGGGACCGGTGTCTTGCCACCCCCACAGGCCACGGGGGGGCACCATCTCCCCATGAATCATTCTCAGTGCGCCCCTGGGGGCCCGCGCCGGGACGCCCGCTCAGGGCGTTGGACTCACAATTTCACCGAGCCGAGTGAGTCTCGGAAATGCCCCATAAGGCGGTCACCGCTAGCGGTGTCCGGGGGTGCCGGGTCTCTCGACGGCACCCGTGTCGTCACCCGGGAGAGACGCCCCCCGTCGGAAGCGACCAGGGTCTCCCCGCAGCCCGAGGTGGACGTTTACCCCACCCTAGGGTGGGGCCTCTTCATCTTCCCCGCTTCCCCGCCTCTCGAGGCTGAATGGCTTCGGCCGACGCTCCCGACGCTGCGGCCGCCATGGCGGGCGGTCTTGAAGCTGAGGGGACGGGCGCCATTCTGGGCCCCGAGGAGAACATCGAAGACATTTTTCTCCCTAACCCCCTGTCGGCCTCTCGGCCGACACCCCCTGTTGTCGAAGAAAAGTATGGGCGTTGCTCTTGGACCCCCCTGGGGGGGTCTCTGGTCGAACAGCGCTTTTCCGCCGTCGACAGCCGCCGGATGGTCTCCATCTGAACCACTATCCGGGGTATGTATGGTCCCCTTTACGCCGTCCCCGAGGTGAAGGTGTCGGACTTTCCCTTCCTCTGCAGTCGGGAGGAATGGCTGGTCTGCCAGGTTTTTAGGCACTTGGCGGTACGCGAGCTCCCTCCCGAGGTGGGGGACAAGCCCCACTTTTAATGGGATTATTACCCGGGGTCTCCCCCTAAGTTGGGAGAGGAGGACCGCGGCTATTATGTGCCGAGGGCCATGGGAGAATGGACCATCGCACCGTCTTTGGTCTAATGACGCTGCATGAGCAGCGTGAGGTGCGCGACGTACCCGTGGTACGTCGCCAGGGGAAATACCCTACAACACCAGTGTGGTGGGAGCTGGTTGAGGTGCCCCGCGGCCTGGCCGCGCGGGTGCCTCAGATGGTAGTACTCCAGGGTAGCCCGCTCATGGGGGAGTCCCTAGGCGGTCCCTACCACCTGATGTTGGCGACCCTACGGGCCGCCGAGGTGGCGGATGTCTTTGTGCGGAGTATCCGCCACCATGGACAGTGTTCGTGCAACATCCGATGGGGAGCCGGGGGTGCCGGCGACGGCGAACCCCGGTCCTATGGTGCTTTTATTATCGGACGGTAAAGGGGCGGGGTCGATCGACCGAGCGATCATAAAGATCGAATAACCACCAAAATAGTGACGATAAAAAGAAAGGACAGATATACAAGACGGAAGTAACCTCCCAAAGGGCGAGCCACAAGTCAGTTCAATCCTCCAAATAAATACTGACCAGTCAGGGGGGCTACCGGGCCCAATATCCAAATATTAAGGAGATATGCTACAAGCACCACTGTGCCGACGCCATGCCGCGTCTCCCGACGCTGGCGCCGGATCGGTCCGTCATCCAGAAAGAAATTCCCTGTCTTGCACTGGATGAATCTTCCTGCGGCTGGGTTGCGCCGAACAACGGGGAGCTGGACAAGAAACAACCAGTCACGCTTGCGCGCATGCTTGCCGCGCAGAAGGATGACCAGCGGTACCAAGATCTACGGGATAAGATGGACCAGAATGCGCACTTGGGCTTTTTGGAGACCAAGGAGGGTCTCCTTGTGCGCGTCGCCGCGCCGGACGGTGCTATCCAAGTTTATGTCCCGTTCATCCTGCGCCCGGAACTCCTCCGGCCGGAACACGACGTCGTGCGCGCCGGTCATCCTGGTGTCAATCGGATGTATGCCTCCAATAGGCGGCACGCCTACTGGGAGTCCATGGCCGCGGACATGAATGACTGAGTGGCCAGCTGTGCGCCTTGTGCCCGAAGCAGGATCTAACCAAGGCGACGCACGGCGGTGCTCAAGTTGTTCCCGGCGAGGGATTCCTTCGCGATCCTGTCCATGGACCTCCTGGGACTAATGACAGAGAAAACGGCACGGAACGTCTTCCTCCTGATCATCGTCGACCGGTTCTCGAAGCTGGTACTATGATAAGACACCCAGCCAACCCCACCCAGTTGGAGAGAAGGCGATACAGACCGTGTCGTCGGGTATTCCTGTAGGGGAATACCCACCCCGGAAGAAAACCCCGAAGAGCACACACGAACGGCGTCGACCGGGGGAAGGCGCCCCGAGCGACAAAGACGAGTTGTGTGACCGGCAGTTTACTTACCCGAGTCGAAGGCCTCGAGGCGACACTTACGCCTCGCCCTGTTATCCTCTCCAGACCCCGTCCGCCCGCCTCCAACCCTCCGGAAAGACCCCCTCAAACACCCTCAGAGAACCCTCAGAAGCCCTCCCCTCAGGGCCCATGGGGCCAGCCTCAGGGGAGGACAGTCGAAGCTTCGGACACCGCCTTGCGTTGCGGCGGGGGAAGGGTGCTACGTGACGCCCTCGTGGCGCTCTGGTGTCGGGCGCGTGGTGAAATGCTGTTCATTATCCCCAGTCGGGTTTACGCAAAATTCGGACCTTAACTGGGGGTCTGTACCGGGATTTACTAGTCCAAGAGAAGTCTCGAGATCACGGTTGTGGTTTGTGCGCCACGGGGTGATCACAAGTGGATCGCCACGGGAGCGACTCGAAATATGCGTTAGTAGGACATGTTACTCTCGCGAGGGCCCGGGGCCGTTTTGGCATGACCGGATCCGACTGGCTGAGGTCGCGAATCCACGTGTCCCCTCGTGACTGGGAAGGATCTGGTTACCCGAGTGCGGGGGCCAGGTGTCCGGCCGACACAGTTCCCCCTTCTAAAGTGGTCGCATGCCCAGGGCTACGGGGGCCGGCCCGAGGGTCACGGGCGGGCCAGGACGACTAACCGGGATCCCGCACAGTGTGGGGCCGGGGTGCTGCCCCAGCCAGAGCCAGTAGCGGCCGCCCCGGGTCGTGGGGGTTTCGCCGGGGCCAAGGGGGCATGAGCCGCCTCCGCGTGGACGACACGAAGGCGTGTCAGGGGGGCCGTGTGGCTGGTATGGGCCACAAAATCGGTGGGGAGGGACGCCGGGTAAGGCGCCCATCCGGGGCCGGCGTCACGCGCGCTCCGCTGGCGGGGTCAACCAGGGAGGGGGACGGAGCGACGCCGCAGGAGGCGACGGTGCGCCCCTGCCAAAGTACAGGGGCCCATATAAGCGAGGCAGTTGGTGGCGACGGAGGACGCGACGGGGCGGGCACTTACTACCGGCCGCCCCCATACCCCCCCCCGAGTCTCTACTATCGTGCCCCCTCCCCCCTTTCCATAGTCTGCCCCGAGTCAAGACTCTGACGGGGCGGCCATGTTATCTTCGCGGTCGATGGGGGCTACGCCGCCGGAGGAGACGGCGGCCCCAAGTGCGGGACGCGTAGCGCGGCCTGAGTAGACGGTGGCCCCAAGTGCGGGGCGCGTCGCGTCGGCGTCGGGCGGGACGCCGGCCAGGTCGAATCGTTGCCCCGCAGCAGCGGGGGTCCGCACCGGCGCCGGGACGCCGACGACGGGTACGGTCAAGTCCGGCAGCCCGTCGGCGCCAACCGCTAGGACCAGCGGGGCGCCCGCCAGTACGGGCGCCGCCAAGTCAAGGGGCTCCACGGCGGCCACCCCCCGGGCGCGCGGGGCGGCCGCGTCGGCTCCTAATACGCCGACGGGCGCCACCAAGTCAAGCCGCGCGGCTTCGGCGGCGGCCCGCCGGAAGGCGGTCCGTCGGTCGCGCCCAGCTCGTGGCGCGACCCGGAGGCGGGAGTCCTCGTCCGCGGGAAGTCGGGCGACGCAACCGCCGCCGGCCTTGCGTCTTTCAAAGTCAACGACGGGGTCGGCGACGGCGTCCCGCGCGTCATGTGTGTCGCATTACGCGTCCCAGCCCACGCCCCTTGGCTGGCCCGGCGGTCGTTGGTACACCGGGTGACGCGAATGACGTGTCACGCCCCGGTTCGGACAGGTGGCGCTGTCGGTGCTGGGTGGGATCTTGATTGATTGTGGGACGTTTGCATTTGGTTGTCAATTGTTTGATTTATCTGCTTTACAGTAGGGGGGTCCACTGTTATGGATCCCCAGATCTCCCCATGGGGAGGCTACTGCGTGGGATTCGGGGCCATTTGGGCCCGCTTGCTCGGTTAGCTTAAGGGGACAGCGGGGC
>Ga0209093_1002348_pt1 | contig 10587 bp, 9 predicted proteins | sample SidtaG_4_FD_187450 | JGI IMG/M metagenome (GOLD analysis project Ga0209093, IMG submission 187450) | Marine algal microbial communities from Sidmouth, United Kingdom - Sidmouth_Male1 metaG (SPAdes) (version 2) | ecosystem: Host-associated > Algae > Red algae > Unclassified | place: Sidmouth...
GTTGTAGCAGATGTTGGACGCGTACAGCGAGTCACGAAGGAAGCGTGCCACGTGGAAAGTGACGTTTGAAAGTGATGAAATGGTGAAAGTAGGGTTCCACGTGGCGTGAAAGGCCAGAGGTCTTACACTTCCGTCCAACGGATGGACCGGTCCTGGGGCAGGATGGCGTGCGCGTTGTCGTCGATGAACAAGCAGCCCAGGATGACCGGCACTGACAGGTCGTCGACGACGAGGAAAGTCACGGGGACGATCCGTGCACCCGTCTGGAGCCACAGCGTGACGGTTCCGCTGGTGCGTAGCCGCGCGTTGTTGGCGTCCCTGAGGCGGACCTGCTCCTCTTCCTTGGAGGTGACTACCTGGCGGAGCCATTCAGGAGCGAGGGCGCTCCGCCGGACCATGTTGGGCCCCGCCCCGGTGTCCACGACGACCCCGACTGCGACAAGGGACAGCTTGTCCAGGCCCAACGAGGCCATGATGCGGTAGTTGTGCAGGCTGAACAGCAGCACTTCCCCCCCCCCCGTCGGGGCGCCCGGCGGGCCCGCGGAAGCCGCGACGGCGGCCGCATGACAGCGGAAGCGGGTACGCTCCCGGCGGGCGCGGCCACCGAGGCGGTGCCGGCGCCCGCCTCCGACGCGCGCCCCGTTTGCGGCTGGGTCGGCCGGAACGCCATACCCACCGCGCCACGGCCGGGGGGCGGAGTGATCCAGGTCCAGAATCGACGCGGCCACCGGTGGCATTGGCGAGGGGCGCGGACCGTCCGCGGGCAGCGCCTAGACCGGGACCAGGTCCGGGCCCCCGGACTGTGCGCGGTGGACCCCCCCCCGGCCGCGCCAGGACCCGGGGGCAGAAGGCGGGCGCCGGCGGGAAACCCGCTGCGGCCCGCCGCTTGCGGACCTGACGCAGGCGGGCTGGCCGTGATGTAACAGTGCCGGTGCGTCTTGAGGCGGACAGCGTCCGTGGGCAGCCCACTCAAGGGGCTGCCCCATGCGCGTTTCCCTGGGCGTGGCCGGTGCGCCCGCCGTCACCGTCCCCCGCGGACCACTCCTCCGAGGAGCTCCCGTCGTCGTCGGCTGGGCCGTCCGGGTAGGTCCTGTCGTCGGTCTCCACCAGGGGCATATGAATCTGCCCATTTTCGGTACACTCTGATATACTCAACATTGGCATGTTTTGAGTCAGACAAGACTTCTGACGCAATTTCTTGAGTACGGATAGGATATATATCCGAAACCAAAAGATGTAGAACATGAATACGAAAACAGATTATACTCAAAATATATCATATTCTGCAACAACCACGTCACAAAAAAAAACTTGCGATGCTGATTGCCATGAAGTAGCGAGGAGCGGGCTGTGGTGGAACGTGTGAACGCGACGTATGGGGGCCCATGACACGCGCGCGACAGAGATTGCCAAGCAAGATGCGCAAGAATAATTGCCCATCTCGCTACCTTTGTGAACTTTCATGGATGAGAAGTGTTCTGAGTCTTACAGGCCGCCCGTCAGCTGCCGCGCGCCACAGACGAACGAAAATCGCCCAGTTTTCCAATCACTTTCGCCGTCGACGATGTGCCCAGAGTTTGCTCACTGTTGTCCAGTATGTGTCTAACATTTTACTGCGTGTCTTGTGCCGGCCTCGGGCGTTCCGAGACGCCTGGCGAGTCAAGTTACCTCTGGCAGTGGGATTCCTTCGTTTGACGACTGGTCAGTCGTCGTAATTTCGTGTATCCGCTTCAGAGCCATTAATGCGGCGGCGCCATGCAGATAACAGTATGCATAATCGGGCTTGTTTTTCCTGAATCTGAGTATTTCCGAGTATATGTATCCACTTTATCAGAGTTCCATTTGTTCACGTAAGCCCCTGGCTTCCACGGCGTGGACGAACGAGGCGGCACCCGGCGGAGCGGCCCCGGTGGTGGCCACGCCCGGCGGCGGAGCCGCGACCGGCGGACCCGCGCCCAGAGGCAGGGGCGGGGGCTGCGCGGGACCGCGCCCGCTTGGTTGTGCCGCGACGGCATCGCGCAACGCGCGCCCGTGCGCCCGGACGTCGGGGGACTGCGCGGGGCACTCCCACACCCAGAGCCCTAAGTGGCTACAAAAGGAACAGGCCCCCCGCCGCCGCGGCGCACGCGTCGAATCGTACGGACCGGCGCCTCCACCGCCGCGTGGCGCGAGTGCCCCGCCTCGCAGGAACAGGGGCGGCCGGTCGGAGTACGAACACGGTACCTGCACGCGGCGGGACCGGGGTACCCGGCTCCAGAGTGCCGCGCCCGCGGCCCACCCCGCTGTGGATGGGGTACATCTCCGGGAGTCCACCCAACGCGGGTTGTTGTCGCCACCCCGACGCGGGCGGCAGGCTGTCAAATGGCAGTAACGGGGCGTCCCGGAGCGGTTCGTGTTGGGGGGGCGTCACCGACGCGGCCAGGACGGCGGCCCCCTCAGCGCTTTCCGTATCCGTCCCGTAGTCCGTGACGGCCAGGGCCGCGGCGGCAGAGGCGGCTCCCACTGGGAGGGCCACCGATGCGGCCGTCCGGGCGTGTCGGGGCTCCCGCTCTTCGCCCCCGGCGGACCGGGAGGTGCTTCCCTTGGGCGTGGCCTGGAGCTTGACCCTCCGGGCCTCACGGGTGGCGGCGCCCGTCTTTGCAAGGAACTTGCGCAGCTTTGGGAAGGTCCAGCCACGGGTGTTGAAGTTTCGGCCCAGCGCCCGGACCTCTCGCCCGACGCCTTTGAGTAGGATACTCGTGCGTTCGGCCTCTTGCAGGACCGAGCCCAGGGCACGGTTAGCATCGAGGATGCGGTTCGCAAACTCGTGCTCGTCCTCCCACTTCTCTTGAATCGCTTGCATGAGCGACTGCAGGTGGTCCACCAAATTGTCTGCATCGAGGTACTCGTTGAGTAGGGCGCGGCCCGCGCGCTTGTACGTGAGCTGCCGCGTGGCGGGGGTGTCCTTAGCGCGCTGGAGCACCCCGAGCACCTCGCCTGTGACGCAGTACTGCAGCAGTGTCACTGCCATCCCCTCGTTCAGGCCGCTGCCGTCGCAAGCCGTCTGGATGTTCCCGAGGAACGTCACGAACCCCAGCAGGGTATCTCCCGCGAACTGCCGCGAGGAGTGCATCAATACATTGACGTCCGCGCGGATGCCGCGGATGGAGTTGCCGCGCGGGAGGTGCAAGCATCCCCCCCGCAGCGCGAGATGGTACCGTGCCGGTGACAGGAGCCCCGTGAAACGGGGGTCTACCACGGTGTCCTCCCGCTGCTCCCGTCGGAAGGCGGGCAGCGCCTCCTCAACCAGGGCCCGTTGCGGGCGCTTCTCGGCCGCGCGAGCCCGTCTTCGACCGCGTGGCGCCCCATGGTCGCTACCGCTGTCGGCGGTTGAGGTCGAGCTGCTGCTGCGCTTAGTCGGGTCCTTACCACTGGGGTCTGACGAAGAGCCCGACGGGCTGTGCTCGCTCTCCGTTGAGAAGGAGGGCCCCGATGTTGGGGGCGCCTCGTCACGTCGCGAGGGACGCCGACGGCGCTGCTCGCGACAAGCCCCGCCCCTTGGCGTCCGCTCCGCGGGCAGCTGCCGCGAGCGCGACCGCGAAGACCGTTCGGTACGGGTGGCGGCCACCGTCAGGGCGGTCGCCACGCCGGCACGACCCGAACCTCGGGACGACCCCACGGGTGTGCCTGATCCGTGAACCGGGGCAGCCGTTTCGCCCGCGCTCGCCGACCGCGGGGAAGGCCCCTGGGCCGCCGCTAGCGCCGAAGCGACGGCCACACTGCGCCCCGGTGACGGGGTTCCATCCGAAGCTTCGGTAAACGCCTTCTCCGCGGCATCTCGGAACACCTGGGCCACTTGGCGTAGACGTGCGGTGTCGGCCGCTGGCCGCGACAGCCCGTGGGTGGCGGCGCCACCGACCCCGTGCGGACTGGGTCTCGACCCGCCCGCCGCCGACGGCGGGTCTAGGGACAAATTGTCCCGGGTGGAACGCTGCCACTGGGCCCGGGCCACCTCCTCCGGTGTAACCCCGAATGCTCTCTGTAAATCCCGGCGCTGTCGCTCCTTCTTCTCCAGCGACAGCGCATCCACTGATCGGCTCGAACCCGTGCCGGGGGGTATCCCGCCGGCCGCGGTTCCCGACGAGCTGCCCATTGCGGCCACACGGGGAGGGCCAAATGGCGGCGCCTCGTCCGGGCGCTGTCCATCCAGGGGCGAGGGCTGAGACCCTGCGCCCCCACGCTGGGACTCCGCGAGCGTAGACGTCCGTCCCGCGCCGGGAGGAGGCCGAGCCCCGGTGGTCGGCGTGCGGCCGGGATCCTCGGGCGGGGAGTTCGACTCACCCGCCACCGTACCGCCGCCGCCAACCGGGATCGCCCTTCCACCCCCAGCGAGGGCCACGGCGCCCACCGCCCGCAGAGCCCCGGGGCTCCCGCCCGTGGCGCGTCCGTTACCCGGCTAGTGCCAGGCATCTCGAGCGGAGGAGCGCCCCTGTCGAGCGAGGAAGATAAGGAAGATCCGCGAGCCATGGAAGCGGGGCCCGCGTATCGATCGGATGACCTCGGTCACCGCACCGCAATCCAACCAACGGGGGTCCCCCGACCTTGATGCCGAAAGAGATGTCGAACCGCAACACGCGCCGCGTGCCTACAGCGGGTCTCACCCGGAGCGCCAAATGTAGTACCTCGGTCAGGGGGGTGACCTCAGGAGGAGGAAAGTAACGGCCGTCTCGGCCGCTCGAGCGACACCCGCTATGGGACTCGAGGTCCAGGAAGTCGGGCCGATCGAAAAGCTAAGTCATGAAGACACGGTTTACTTGCCGGCGACGACGGTTCCTCCCACCGTCGTCTCCCTTCGTCCTAAAAGGGCGCAAACCGTCGCCCGGGCCCGTATCCCCGAAACGGAATTGCCCCGGGCAGTCACCAACCAATGCAGATAATTCCCTCTATGCATATAAAGTCCCCCGAAGATATCATTAAAGCCGAGGGGGAGTGACCGTTCCGCGCGCAACGCCCTGCAAGCGCCGCGTGGCGCCCGGATGGTTGTCGCTTGCCGTGAACTCCGGCCGCGGCCAACCGGACCCCGCGGCGGGCGTCTCGGCCAGGCGCGCCCCTTCGCGGGCTCGCATCTGCGCTGACAGGCGGGCCCGCCGTCCCCGTACCCGCGCCCCCGTTCCGTCCGTGCCCGACTTCGTCGGCGCCGCCGACCCCCGGCCGTCCGCCGCACCCCCGGTGCTCCGCCGGCCGCGCCACCGTCGACGACGGCGTCCCGTAGTACTACATCTTCCTAGGAAGCATTCTCCACCATAGGCACCTCTGGCGTTTGCCAAGGGCTATTCGGTCGGCTTTTGCCGACCTGATGCTGGAGCGCGTGTGCTCGGCCGACCTGTCGTCCCAACCTCTTCCTGAGGCCGGGCTGAAGCTCCTTCGATTCATCGAAGAGCGGGCGCCGCCGGATTGGCTGCAGTGGCTAGGGGGACCCCAAGGGGTCTTCCGTTGCGCCAAGGTGTTGGATGACGAGAGGACCTTTGTCCTCGAGGAGGGTTTAGGGGACGCCCGCCCCGCGTATGGGAGGGATGTCCACGCCAGTGTCCGCATACGACCCTTGGATCGGGACTTGGCGGACGCTGGGTCGGCTAGTGCAGGCCTCGTGGTGGTTCCAGAGCCCCCGTCCGCCCCGGCCGCCTCGGCCTTCGCCCCTCTCGCTCTGCGGCCTCCCTCTTGGGGTGGGGTGTCGCGCCCGGCTTGCGTTTCCCGAGTGCCCGGCCGACACGCTCGGACTCGTCGGGTTCACCCCCTTGGGGGTAGCAGTGTTACGTCTTCTTCTCTTGGGGGACCCCCGGGTCCCCCTCTGGCGCCCCTTCATCTCTTTACTTGGGAGGGGTCGGCCCAGTTGGGTGCCCCTCTCCCCGTCACGCCGGCCGTATGGTCGAGTTTGGGGCGTTCCCTACAGGAACTCCCGTCCATCCTCAATAATGGAGTGGACCGTACGCTTATTATGGCGTTGAGCCGCACTTTGGTGCGACTGCGCAACGAGGTTGCTGCAATTGTGTCCCGCCCCCTAGGGGAACGGGACGTCGGGCCCCTGTATCAACTTGTCACCGCCGAGACGCTCCGCCGTTATCTGACGGAGGAGTATGGTACCGCCGTGGTGGACACTGATACGGTCGTGACTGGATGATTACTTCGGCACTTGGCCGCCTCGTCGCCTCCGCCCCGAGGGGCGGCTTTGCCAGCGGCGCCTCGACGTCTGCCGTCCCCTCCCCCGCCCCAATATGGAAGGGGCGCCGGTTCTTCATGTCAAGCCCTGTATGGGGCTGAGACGGGCCCTTCGGCGAACCCACCGACTTACTCGGGGTCGCATTATTATGAGCCAGAGGAGGACCGTAGCCAAGACTGCGATCCTGGCTATGGGACCGGTCCGGGGGGTTGGTGACTTGGTCATCCTAGGGTGACCAGGGGTTCCCTGCGTCCCCCTCTTGCTTTGTGTGTCGCCCGCTGTCGCCCCCTCCAAGGGGGTGGGCGCCGTATTTCTTACGATAGACTGGTCTGGGGCCCCGTAGGGAATGAAAGGCTTGGCCTCTGTTCTTGTGCCCTTCTCTTTGCCTGTGACTTGAAGTCACAGGGGTCCCTAAGGGCCGTCTTCCGACTTGGTCAGAAAAGAGGACACCTTCTCGCGTCAAGGCGGGAAGCTTGACACGTTTGCGCAAGCAAAATTTTCGAATTACCTCCCAAGGGAGGGAAGAAGCCAAGTTCCAAGTGGCTTCCAGTTAAAGAAACCCGAACCATTTGACAAAGACTTTCAATTATCCGTCATCATCCCAACCGTGGTTGAGAAATCGTTCGAAAACGAATTCAGGGCCCTTCTTATTTCGATCGCCCACCTTAAAGAGGGCTTGGGGCATAAGGTCCCGTGTCCATTTGCCATCCCGCGCCGGTGGTGCGTGAGCGCCAGTGACATGGTCACTGCTCGCAGTACGGAGACCCTTAGGGCTCTCCACCAAAAATCGATGTCCATCGGTTTGTAGCAACATGTAGGGTTGTTGGGTCTTAAACCCAAGCTTCTTTGGAGAGCGGGAGTGGGCATCGGGATAGACCCAGTCCCCGGCCTTGACCGAGTTGTTCTTTTCCTTAGTGCGGGCGTCAAACGCCCGCTTATGCGTGGCCTGGGCTTTGCCCAGCTGCCGGCGAACCGCCCGGATGAGGGCCCTACGGTCCTCAACATACTGCTCCGCCGCCGTGGAGGCGTCCTCAGTTCTCTCCTCGGCTTGTCTAAGCCGAGGCATGCGCGCCATGCCAATAAGATGGAGCCGTCTAGGGCTCACGAAGGCAAAGGGGATCTCCCAAGTGCTCGCGTGCACCTGCGTATTATAAGCAGACGCAAGAAGCGACAGATTACTGTCTCATTCCTTCTGATGCTCCGAAATATAGTACCGGAGTTTCCGCACCAAGGTGCGGTTCTATCGCTCCACCTGCCCATTGGTCTGGGGGTGGTACGGAGAGGTGTAGTTAGAGGCTATACCCAGAAAACCAAGAATGCCCTGGTAATATACCAAGGCAAACTGAGGTCCGTTGTCCGTAAGGACAGAGTCGGGGATGCCAAAGGCAGCCACCAAAGGTTCAATGAGAGCTGACGATACCGTCAGCGCCGTCGCATCCCGTAACGGGATGGCCCGCGGGAACTTGGTATGAACATTCCCACCAAAGTCGGGCCAACGGTCTGAAACGGTGAAATGAAACCGCTACGTGTGGCCCTGCGAGTTGTCAGTTGCCAACGGGCCAACGCGTTGCCAACGGGCAATGTAATGGGTGAAATGGAGTGGGCCACCTTTCAAAGATCTGAGAGCCGTTGGCCTCGGCGTTGTTGGCCGCAGTGGGTGGTTGCCAACGAAGGACACGTATCAGCGTCGTCTCAAGTATCGAAATGAAGCGGCGTCCGTTGAATGCGTGCCGAACATGTCACGGAAAGCGTGTGAACAGAGCCCAAACCGCCAAAATCATGGCAATCTAGCGAGACACGTGGAGGCCTTTCGGTCCCAATTTGGATCGAATCCGCGCGAGTGCATGACATGTGTTGCGGTCGCACCCCCTCGTGTTGTGCACGACCTTGGAAGCTGAGTCATCTCGGTCGAATGGTCGCCTGCGGTATCGTGGCCTGCCGATTTGGGCAAATGAGTGGCCCATGAGCCGTCTGAGTGTCGCCCTCTACTGTCTGCGTTCCAGCCTAGGGTGACTAGGGCGGTTTTGAAGGCGCTCGCCCGCCCGGCCCCCGGACTCTGATGTCCTAAAGCGGCCAAGGCTGGGCCAGAAAGGGTCATTATAGGGCACCGACCGACATCCAGGAACTTTTGAGGGCGTCTTTGAGCCTTTGTGTGGTTGCCCCCTGCTGTTGTGTGCACTGTTGCGACCTGTGGGATCCATAACGTTGACATACCAGGCAGCAAGCTCCCCGTCGACCCGTGCACTGGCTCGTCCGTGCACGAACGTTGACATCTCCTCCGATCGGCGCTCACCAGCCAATGACGAGCGCACACCCCTCTCTGGACTTCCAGCGCCGGCCCCGGACCCGCCCCGCGCGACCTCTCCCCGCAGACACAGTGCCCCCGCCGCAACCACGCAGAAGCATCATGGCGGCCGGGGAACAGCCCCCAGCCAACGACAGAGGGAGAAAGACGCCTGAGCTTCGCGGACAGCGCCGAGCGGTGGTCGCCGGCAGTGGGCCGGATTGCAATGGCGCACGGGCGTGCTTCCTTTTGACCGCAATCCCCTCTGTCCCCATGGGGGCCGCCTGCCTGCACCCCACGGTGGCTGCTGACCATGTCGCCTCCTCAACAGTACCCCCTGTCGCGCACTTGCTGTGTAGAGTATTGTCCTTGAATGGACTTTTGGCGACCTGGACAGTACCAAAAGAAGCGCAGGAAGTGCTTTGATTGGTGCTTTTCTGGTTTCCTGCCAAGTCATGGGCCAAATTATTGGCTCTGGCGCAACTGTTCTTGTTCACAACTGAGAAAATTCCTACGAGACAATCGCCAGCACGCACGCTCGAGCTGTGGGGTGGGGTTTTGCAAAACACAAGAAGGGCGGGGGGGTTGCCACTCTCGGTCGATGCGGCCGCCGTTACTGCGGCAGCCACCGCACTGAGTTGGGAACAGCCGGCCGGCGGTGCGGTCAGGCGCCTCCCCCCCCGCCCCCCCGCACGGCGGCGCTGCTAAAGTTAGCGGCCGTATCGTGTCTCCGCGCCGTCGGCCTTGGCGGCGCCGCCCCCGACGCGCTGGGGAAGTGCCTCCGCGCGGCAGGGTGGGGGGGATCTCCCGGTTAGAACCCTCTTTTTCTGATCTGATGGCTATGAGGCCGTGAGATAAGTGACGCGACAAGCTCCCAATAGAGAAAGTCACACAAGAATGTACCAGAAGAGAAAGCGCATCTGCTGAGCTTGGTGGTCCCTTTTTCTTCGCCCTGGAAGATCGCCATCTGCATCTCTCAGCGCCACAACAAATAGGAATATTGCTGATCCCCCAATTCTGTCTTCATCGATCAGCAACGGTTCCTGGACGTACGGTTCTTTTAGAACTGGCCAGCCATTGGTCAAGAGTACTTGCAAGCAGCTGCTAAGCACGAATCTGAGACGTTCTGTTGGCCCTCCAACGGCCAGTTCCGTGCAGATTCAAGATTCTTCTTTTTCTTGAGATTTTCTTCCGATCCAGTCCGTCTTAGATGGGCAACGGGCCCGCAATCGGGTGATACGCAGAAAAGTGAAGAAAAACGAAGGCGTCGAATGTGCGATTGGGGGCCGTGCGGGCACATTCTGTAAATATCGGGCCCGGTATGCGCTGCTGTCCGTCTGATTGACCAATCGCATGTCTCCAGTCCCTGCTGTTCCACTACCGTTTCGGGGCGATGAGGACAGAATTCGGGGATCAGCAATACTGTATGTTCTTTCCTAGAGCTCTCAGGCACTCAGAAGGCTCCCTGTTGAGTCAGAATACCGCGCTGAAATGAATGTTGGGGGGGGCTCGGTGACGTGGGCCCGGCGGAGGCCGCCCTGTGGCTCGTTTGCCTGCCCCTGCGGCAGGCACGGTGGACCTACGTGGCTCACGCGCATGCGGAAGTGCTCACCGCGCGTGCGCCGCGGCGGGCAGGGGGGGGGGTAGACTGCAGCAGCGGGGCTGGCCACCGCCACCGTCGTGGGGACACTGGCCATTGAAAACGCGCGGCGGCAGCGGGGGCGGAGACGGGTGGGCATGGGAGCGGCGGGCGACGGCGGCCGGGACGGTTTGGCCCGCGGGCGACGGCGACAGACGGTGGAGGGGAAGGCGGCGGAGGTGCGGACGGGGGAGGCGCGTACGGCGGCGGGGATGGCGGGGGAAGCGTCAGAGGGGGGCGCCGGAGAGGGCAGCGGGAGCGGGGTGCGCTGCGGGGGCGCCGGCACCTGACGGCGGCGGGGGCGGTAGCGGTAGCGGGGGCGGCAGTGGTGGAGGCGGCGGGTGTGGCGGCGTCGCACAGCGGCGGGGCCGGGGCAGCGGACGGCGGCAGGTGCGGCGGGTGTGGGGCGACGCGGGAGGGGGCTGCGGCGGCGGGGAGGGCGGCGGGGGCGGCGGGGGGAGGGGCGGG
>Ga0209093_1002349_pt1 | contig 10587 bp, 11 predicted proteins | sample SidtaG_4_FD_187450 | JGI IMG/M metagenome (GOLD analysis project Ga0209093, IMG submission 187450) | Marine algal microbial communities from Sidmouth, United Kingdom - Sidmouth_Male1 metaG (SPAdes) (version 2) | ecosystem: Host-associated > Algae > Red algae > Unclassified | place: Sidmouth...
ATCCGTCCTTGCTGGCGGGTGACCGCCAGGTCTTGGCCCGGGGGGGGTGTTGCAATTGGCAGGGGCTAAGTCCCGTACTTATGCCCCTGACGGGACTTGCACCCGCCTCTCCGTACTTCGGATTGCGGGCTATGGGACGGCTGTCCTTCCCTAAGTAGCCCCCCCTATTCGGGCCTGGGGTTACTATTTCGTCTCTCTTTTTCGTCTGTTTCCGTCTTGATTCTTTGGCGCCGGCCACGGCCCGCGCCGCCCCGTCTTGTTCGCCATCTAAATCTTGGCGTCTCTCTCGAGTCCTAGCCCTTGCGCGCCTTTGCGCCGTCTAGGTCCTCTCGGGAGGTCGACCCTTTGGGTCCTTCTCTTCTGTATTGTCAGTGTTGCCACGGGGTATTTGCTCGCGCCTTCTTTGTTGCCACAGCAACTGCAACCGGGCCTGAATACTACTCAAGGAAAAGCTTCTACTCCTTGAACACCCAAATCATTTGTGATTCGGAGTACAAGCTTCACTGAAGGGCGTGTACCAGTCCGGGTGCAACCCACGACTCCACGGCCTTTTCGGCGACGTCGTTGGGGCGGAATTTGATGTACCGCGAAGGCGTGCTCACACGGTGCATGACTCGAGACGACCACAATATTTCCGCTGACGAGGCCTACGCTGCTAGCGAGGTCTTGGCAGTTCAATGGCCGGGCGGTGGCTGAGGCGACCGGTAGCGTGACGCCTACAACTTCTACTTGTCGTCCCTGCACATCCACATCGAATAAGCTTTTGTAATGCTGATGTGGAGGTGGGGGGTTTTTTGGTCGGCCGCTAAGGCTTCCTTTCCCGAAGCGCCCAAGCCTCATGCGGGAATGCTTTCGACTCCACAACTTTTTTCGATCGCATTCCGGTACAAGAGCTGCCGTCGTCGCGCCGTACATAAAAGATCGTGCAGGCGGGAACGTGTCGTTCGTATGCAATGACGTTGTGAGAACTTTCCAGAGCAGGCAGCGCCAAGAATTCTAGTGGAAAGTAAACGCGTGTCCGTGTGCTAATATTTATTTCACCCCCAAGTATCCACCGACGGCCCCGCCACTGTCCTACCTGGGCCGGGGTGCCTGCGGTCTGTGTGGGAGACCTTCAATGCAGAGATAGAAGATCGCATTCACTGGCGGCGGTGGCAAAAAATGTGTCCCACTTGCAAGTGGCGGGCGGACCAGCTCGCTGAGACCCGTGCGGGGCCCGCTACTGCGCCACCTGTACAGCTTGCAGCAGAGGCTGTCGCACCAACAGCGGGAGCGGACGGCTCACCGCCCATGCACGTGCTCTTTCCAGTGGATCTGTGCGCTGTGCATCTGTGCACACCGTCACGCGTCAACCTGTCGATGGTTTCAGTGGCCGAGATTGAAGTAGACCTGGTGAACAGTGGCACAGAAGCTCTTCTGTTTGCTCACCTACGACGTGCAAGGCCGGAGAATACATCCTTCAAGTTATCCAACGGGGTCATAAGGACGTACAAGCGGGTGGTTAAGGCCACAAAGACCCTGGTGGGCCGGCTCCAGGACCGTAGCAGACGGAGCGCGGCATCGTCGCTGTTGTCGAGTCTGAAGACTGTTGACCCAGCGGAAATTTTAGCCTCCGTGTCGGCTGCTGCTAGGCGGGAAAGCTCCAAAGGTGGTGACGGAGTCGCTCCGGTCAAGTCATTGTCGGTTCGGCAGAAGACGCAGTGAAATATTGCAAAACCATTAAGCAGCGTGAATTGGCGTCGGACTCGAGCCAGCTTGGGCGGTCGTGACAGCAGTTTTTCCTCCCTGTCGGCCCTGCGGGCAGACCAGGTCAGCTTTTCACTTTAAGCGCAGAACCAAGTCAATAAATGCGATGAGGGAGCGCACTTGGTGATCCCTCGAGCAGGAATCCAATCCCTGACGGACAGCTTGGCCGAGCGCAAGTAGTTCCTCGAGGGCCCCTTGGCTGCTTGACCCACTAGTGCCTCTGAGGACCGCTGTAAACCCGGCCGCGCGTCACTCGCCGTTTAGACGGCAAGAGGAAGTGAACGGACAGGTGACCCGAACAGTGGTGGGGCGGGGGCAACCGGGTCATCTTCTGATGGCAGGGTGGCAGCCGTGCCACGGGCTGGTGATGCAGGCGCCGAGCTCGATGCATCTGGGGATGTGAAAACCGGTGGCTGCGGGTCACCCTTCGCAGCCAGCAGCGCCAATACGGCGGCACCCGCTCGCCCGACCGCAGCTGCCAAGGCCGGCGACGGGATTCGGTCGCCCCCGGCTTACAGCGTCGGTCCTGTGGGGCCCCCTGTCCATATTTTTTTTCGAATCGACAAGGGCAGCAGGAGCAGCAGTGTGAAGGTGTATCTGGGCCTCTTACACGAACACCGGCCAGCAAGTGTCGCGAAATCAGTATTTATTGGTGTCTTCCCCTGCTGCATCAACGACTGCGCCGCCCTCCGGCGAATAAACGCTCTTTAGTTGGCCGACAGTGAGGAGCTGCGGTCCAGTAAGCTTCTTGTGGGGGGCGCTTAGCGGTCAGCTCTTCTGATTCTTACAGGCGACTATGCCTCGATGACAGCGTTCCGTGGGCACACGGGTACGTCAATCCGCACCCGTGCCTCCTGTGCTCGGCGTTTGATCGTCTGTGGGAGGAAGCGCAGCTGGTGGGCTTGTAAGACTGTTTACAGCACAGCATTCAGTGTCGAGGTGAGCCCCTTACGGTGGAGCAGGCCGCCAAGGCGTTCCACGCTTAGAGAGCGTGCTCCGAGAATGCCTCACTGCCGCGGCCTCTGACGCACAACAAACACCGCTCCCTTCAACGGCGACCGCTCGTGTTGGTGCGGCCATCCAATACCGCTCCCATGCCTCTGCAAACGACCCTACGCATCACCACGGATATGCTGCATTTGGCGGCTCAGATGTTCCAGGCCTCGTGCGGGCCTGTGCCAGCGACCAAGAATTGTGAGGTTCTCGGCGATCTTCTACTTGAGTGTGCCGGGGTCACGCATGCTCCCTACATTGGAGTCATGTTTGAAGAGTCCAAGTGCCATCGGATTGGTCGGAAACTGACACTCGTCTGCAAATTCCTGGATGAGTACGCACTTCCCCGGTGGGCGGTGCGCTACCGACGCGAGTTGGATGATTGGAAGGCGCTGCTGCCTACGCTCAACCGCTCGGAGACAATCACAGCTCACGATGCAGACAAGGTTGAACGGCGAACTTTTTCCTTTGTGGACGGACTCCGGGCTTCTCTTTACTGGCTTTCGGTGACGCCCGACATGCATTTCTGGTTTTCCACTCCGCTGCCTTCCTACGACGGTTTTTCAGCCTCGGGCGCTGCAGTGAGCAGGTCTTGGAGGCACATCATGGTAGGCTCGATCAAGAAGCTTCTCTCTACACGGCCGGGACCTTGTTGTGGTCCTATTGTAAATTCTTTACGGCGTTGGCAATCAGACGAGGATTTGGTGGCGACCTGCACAACAACGGACCGAAGAGGAAGCCCGCTTGGGCGCGGAAGCGGGCGGCCACGCGGGAAGACGATGGTCGGTTGCGCACCGAAAATTCTGAACGAGGGGTTCCGAGAAAGTCGGCAGCGTGCCAGCAGAAGGACGCGGAAGACGATGCCAAGTGGTCGGCAGTGCTGGCCGCGGCCGCCGCCGGCCGCATCGGGGCGTAGGAGGCGAATCAGGTCGGGGGTACAGTCCTTGAGTCCATAGATGATGACCTCATGCCACCTGACGATGTAGAATTACTGATGGGGTTCTGAGGTGGGCGCTTCCAGGCGGGGATGCAGAATAAAGGGCTCGCCTGGTCGGGTCCTATTAACATCAGATATTGCCAATTCCCGCGCCATTTTAGGCTCTCTACGGAGACCAGATCGTGTCTGAGCCGCACCGCAGTCAAGACTTTTTGAGGCGGCTGCTTCAACTCTTGGCGCGGATAGTGCGCTGAGCCACTCAATTGCCGGCCACGAGACGTGGAACCTGCTTCACGCCTCTGGGAAGTGCCACGGGTCGGAACACTTTGAATGCGAGTATTTTTTTGTGCTGACCGATGAGATGCCGGACAAACAGGAGACTCTGCTCGGAATAGTAAGTAGGGGTGCCGTTGGGAGAGTGTGAGCCAGACCGTTCCATGAGGGGAGCCATCGACAGCTCTGGTCGGTGGTGCTGTGCAGCACGCCCTCTGCGCAGTGGAGCTTGAACCGTATCCTCCCGGAAGAGGGAGAGGAGTCCGACTGCACAACGCAACGCCATGCGAACGTCATCGTTGCGCTCCGCAGCACCTTAATGAATGTAGCAGCGTTCAAAAACTCTTCCGGTATTGTCGTGTACACGCGAACTGGAAGAACTATCTCCCGCGGCAAACGCAGCTGACGGTAGATCTCAACCAATCGTAACTGTTTATGCTTCACGCAGGACCCAACCGAAGACGCCCCTGAAATGCCAATAATGTGTCTTGTGCGTGAGTGGTCTCTCATTCCAAGTCCGTGACAAGCTTTGTGTCAGGAGATTGCACACCCAGTGCTCCAGCAGCACAAATCTTTGCAGCTGGGGTACGTCCCGCCGCACAATTTTGCGAAGGACGCGGTTTGAGCACTACAGCGCTCGCTGTTGGGGGGCAGGGTGGGCGTTTCACGCCCAATCACGCCATTTTGGCACTCCCCTCAAGATAGTCACGCCCACCATCATGCCCCTCTTGTAGCCCCATTTTTCGTAAACTTTCGTGGTATTCGCAGACCAGTCCTACATAGCACTTTCAATTTGGCGGACCAGGCGGGCAACCAAAAGGTAAGAGAATCGGAGAACAGAAAAAGCCTCCAGGTACCACTGGGCGCCCGGTGGTAGATGGAGGTCGCACAGATTGTGTACGGCATGTAAGTCCGTCGAGGGTTGTTTGCTTCACCAATGTTTTCTTACCTTTTGGTCGCCCAGCCCCGTCCGCGTTGGTTTTTTCCAAAGTAGTTTCTGTCAGTGGATCACGCCCCCATCACGCCCCCGCTGCACGTCGGCGTGAGCCCGTGCCACGCCCGAAACACTCCCTGTTAACACGCCCTTTCACGCGGTTGGGATCACGCCGCGGCCATGCAGCACAGCCCCACTGTTCGGTGAGATTCCAGCCAAAACTCCTGTTGTTCATGCTTCGAATGCCCGCATCCTGTTTGAGGGGTGCGACGAAATCACCACCCCAAATCGCGTGGCCTGGTGTCTATTGCACCGACAGCATCATTTGATGCAATTCGCATCAAATGATGCCGTTTTTCGGTACCGTTCTTCGTGTGCTTTCTGGCTTCTGGCGCTCTCTCTGATAACAGAAACAGACTCAGAGAGGTCTGTTTAGTCTTTTGGGGGAACTCGAGTGCATCCTTCCTTCAAAAATAGTATGGCTTTGGCGCGAATATCTGCGCGCCCATAGCGCACTCCCTCTTTGCAACTGGCACCCACAAAACAGGCACTGAGGTCGACCACGCCCGGCGCAGACCACCGGAGGCCGCTTTGGACGGTTGTGACACGCTCACAGGTCTCTAGCACCATGACGAGGGCGGTTGTACCGCCATTCCCCGTCCCCCCACCGAGTTTTATCGCCTCCCTTCCCGCCTTATGAATTCTTGCGTCTCCCCTCCCCAAAGTTTCCGCCACTTCGTCTCGATTTGCACGCCACGTTCTGGCCGCTGCCCCTGTATCAAGGCTCTGCGGGACCTGGCCAACCTGCACTGCTACCCTCCCACCATCCCACCGCCCCACTCATGCATACATCAACCCCCCGTCCCCCCCGCCCCCCGACCTCACCTGTTAAGAACTCACCTCCTCCCTCTTCACCCGGCCCCCTACCCTTCCCACTGCTCGCCTGGGCCCGCTGGTCATTGTAAGTCATGCGATGGCATGCTTAGCCGCTCCCTCGCCTCCCTCCATGGCTGCCTCGGCTGCCGCCGCGGCCGCCGTGCCCTCCCCCATTGCCTCTCGGGCGGAACGCCGTCGACGTACCTGCCCACCTCGGCATTTTCGACGCTTGGAATCACCAAGAAGGCCCCTGCAGCCGACCCCCGCCTGGTTGTTGGAGCGGTGGTGCACACGAAGGCGCTGAACGTCACCAGCTATATGGAGGTGTGCCGTTTGCAGGGGGCGCTGGCCAAGGACATCTTCATGGACGGAAAGGTGCTCGGGGTGGTGCGACGAAAGGACAAAGGGGCCAGGAACAAGACGGCCCTGCGAGTGGCGTGGGCGTTCTTCAACACTACCTTGACAAAACTCCTCGTCAAGGCGAGCGTCAGGGACGGGCCCGCTCCCCCTCTCGAGCCTGCCGGCTCGCACGAAGAAGAGTCACCCGTCTGCCAGCCCTTTCATGCTGGAATGACCTCCCCCCCCACCCCTTCGCCTGGTCCCGCGAGCCCCCACGGCTCTACCCCGGTTTCGGCGCTCGCTTCGGTACCGGCCACGGTCACTGCGCACGGGTTGAAGTGGACTGCGGGCATGGTCATGCAGCCGGTAGGCGGGCCGGTGGCTACACAGAGCTGGTCCGTGCCTATTCTGGGCGGGGAGGTCATCCACGAGGAGGGAGACTCGATTGGGCCTGGGCGCGTCGGTAGGCCTTACGAGTACTTCTTGGAGATGTTTCCCCACAAGCAGATGGTGTTAATGAGCCACCTGACCTCAACCAAGCTGACGGCTTGGGGCATGCGGCCCACAACGGTGGGGGACCTCTTGAATTTCATTGGCGTGACCGTGCTGTCCACGCGCTATGAGTTTTATGCCCGTGCGGACCTGTGGGTCACTAAAGCAGGCAAAAAGTATCTCGTCGCACCCGCCTTCGGAGAGCGCACAGGCCTTCCTCCCACCAGGTTTGACGCGCTGTGGTCGTGTCTGACCTTCAGTGCTTAATCGGAGGGCGGGGGCGAATCGGAACAGAGCAGGGGGCAGCAGGTTGACGACTTTGCGTCGAACATGAATGAGCACCGCTCTTCCCTTGTATGGCCGAGCGAGCTGATTGGCGTCGATGAGTCTATTGCTGTCTTCCCAATTTTGGCCGATGCTGTCGATGTCAAGAGGGGTGATCAACTGTGCGAAACTGTTTCTCAGCCATCGATTCAGCCGGATAAAGTCGTTCTACCAATGGGCAGTTGACCGAGACCCTTTCTTGACTTCGACCACATCGGCCAAAATTGGGAAGACAGCAATATATCAGGGTCTTCAAGCGTACCCATTTCACAAAAGCGTCTGCGTATTTGGTATGATCCATGGCAGCGTCCGCGTATGTCGAGCGCGAGAGGTCAGGTTCAAGCGTACTTTCCAGACAGAAAAGTACAAGCGTACATGTCCGCGTACTTTTTGAGCTACATCTTGACCAAGCATATTGGCGAATCTGGGTACTGTTCGGGTACTAGTGGTAGTTGACGGGTGGCAGAACAGACTTTTATTGTATATTTACATCAGAACTCCAACTGAATAGTGCCATTTAATTTGATCGGCAGTCAGATAAGTCGGCTTTTTCTTGGACTGTGCGTGAGAAAATACGCGCTCGAACGTCCAAGTCGCGCATATCTTCCTTGTCGACATTCGGGTTAGCGTATGTCATAACGTACCCGATTAAACTCACCTCAAGCGTACATTCGAATGGGCAAAATCACCGGGTAGCGTACATTGTTGTGTGCTGCGAAAGTCAAGCCTTCGGGAATATACCCGAAAACAGTACGCGCGAATACTCTTGAGGGAAAGTACGCTTGAAGACCCCTGGTCTATATGCACTTGGTACGGTCAAGGCGGTCATTGGATCCGTAAGGGTCTTCGATTGTACGTCGCAATTGACCGTAAGCCCGAACATGGATGCGAAATCCAGAATGAGGCGTGCGGTCGGAGCGGAAGTTTTCTGCGCTTGAGCATCATCACGTCTGCGGAGCACCGGCTGAAGACGGCCGTGGCCGACGAAGACGGCCTACCGCACGGCACCATCATCCTCAAGAAGCTGGTGGCTCCATGGGCGAGTACTACGCGGGTGGTTTGCGCCGACTCCTTCTTCGCTAGCGTCGTAGTGGCGCAGCGGCTTCTGGGGACAAGGCTACGGTTAATCGCGGTGGTCAAGACCGCGACGCGGGGGTTCCCTATGGGCTCCATGGCGACCATACCAGTTGGCGCCCGCGGGGAGCACAGGTTGTACAAGCACGCGTCGGCAGACGGCGTGACGGATTTGATCGCCGTACTGTTCGCCGACCGCTAGCGGCGGTACTGGATGGCATCCCCATCGAAAACTCTTCCAGGCACTCCTTAAAACCGCTTGCGGTGGCGCAAGGGCGACGAAAGCGCCGCGCGCGTGGCCCTGACGGCGCCCCAGGCGCTGGTGGCCGAGACCTAATACCGCTGCTGTCTGCAGATAGACTGGCACAACCGTTGCAGACAGGACGACCTGCAGCTGAAGCACAAGCTGGTGGCACATGACCGGTCCATGCGGGTCAACATGTCCCGCTTGGGCATCTGCATTGTGGACTCGTGGCTGCTGTTTTCCCGGGCGCGTGGCGCCGCTACCGGGCTCAACCAGAATGACAACTACGAGGACCTGGCCGAGCAGTTGATCTACAAGAAGTTTGATACAACCGGCATGCTCCCTTGGGAAGACATGGACGGAGCGTTGGGAGAAGTGGAATCAGGGATGCTTCTGTACGGCGTGGGCATCCACCTTACTCCGAAACACAAGCGGCGCACAGGACCATCAACCAAGGAAGGCGAGCATTGTTCTCAGCGAACGTTCAGGGTTTGCCGGCGCCCTGGTACGTCCTGGGTGTGCTCTGAGAGTCTGGAGAGTGAGGGTGCCGAGGTGTTTTGCTGTGGGCCCAAGACGGGTCGACCGTGCTGTGACAAGCACATGAGGGAAGTCCCCGGATTGGATGTCTAGAAGTGGAATTTGTTTTTAGTTACACTTACAATCAAAATGTAGATTTGTTCTGTTCAATGACATGTTGGCTTTGTGAACATCTCTGACTCTACTGTCCCCCGCCGCGGCGCGGGCGGCGGCGGCGCGGAATCGTCAGCTAGGACAACAATCCCACCGAGACCCGCGGTTCGATGGCCACCAGATGCGCGTCGGAGCCCCCATCGAGAACGGTTGTCGACGGAGATGCATTTGGCCTCGATGATGCTGGCAGCACCAGCCATCGACGGCGGGTCGATGGTCCCTCGATGAGCTCCTCCACTCACGAGAGGCTGGCGGCGTCTCGCGACACCGTCATCGACTCTCCCAATCAACAAAGGGGAAAAAGGAGGATTGTTGGCAAACAGGGCGGCTGGCTGCGTGCGGACGGACAGCCTGTGTTTTCCTGGCGCTGTTGTTTCTCTGTTTCGCGCGCCTGCAGCGAAGCACACGAGCGCTACAAAGCGCGTAGGTCAAGAGCGGGCACGTCGTGGACGCAAAGAAAAGAACCGAAAAGAAGGGAGAAAAGCAGACTAAGCAGGTCGAGAGAGAACGGCCGGGGGATGCGGCCACTCCCGGTGGTGGTGTGCGCCGCCGTGGTTGCACCGCTGCGCGCATCGGGGTTGATGGCTCAGCGGCACGCCGCCTATTTGTCCGCCAGGAGGCGGAGCCCGTCGTGGACCTCCCCATCGGTCGGGAGGTGCGTCTCGACGCGCGCGGTCTCGGCGACCCACTGGAGGTGGAGAGCGTCTCCGACGGCGTTTTCCGGCGTCATTTGGGCCGCCTTCTCGAGGAAGGTGTGGACCATGACCGACACGAGCGCGACATGGCCGGCCGTCGCCTCGATCACGACTCCCTCGCCCGTCTTGGTGGGCGACTTGATGCGGCCGGTCGCTCCAATGATAATAAAGAAGACATTGAGGACGGCCACGATGCCCTTGAAGCCGCCCGTCGTCTGGAGGTAGACGCTCTCCGTGCGCCACTCGCCCGCCCTGACGACAGCAATGGTGCGGGCATTTTCCCCCACCGCGTTGCACCAGGCGGCGGTGACGCGCTTCTTGAGCGCCTGCGTGTAGTGGCCATGCACGCGCTGGAGCGGAATCAGCGGGCGGACAAACACGGGGGAAACACCACTGCGTCGCGCCGGCGTAGTGATGACCGCCGTCAGCCACGCCTGGCTGCCCTCCTCTCCGAGTGAGAGCACCTTGTTGACCGCCTCGAGGATTTAGTCGCGGTAGCCGTCGGAGCTCGAGTAGACACGCTCCGACGACGTGGCGTTGGAAAGCTGGCGGATGATGATGTTTCGCAGCTCGACGCGCACTGACTCCATCTGCTCGTAGCCCTCTATGTCGCATTCCTCCGTGGTGTCGACCGCGGGCTGGCTGCCGGTGCCGCCCGTCGTCGCGCGGCAGGTCATGTCGCTAATCTTGGCGTCGAGCTTGTTGCTAAACGCCGCAGTCGTCTCGCGCACCTCGGCCACCACCAGCCCATGGGTGTACATCGAGCCACGCATCGCCGAGAAATCGTCCCTCAGGTCGCTGGCCACCTGAGACAGCGCGCTGAGGTGGGCGAGGACGAGCTGGATGTCCGCCACCGTGGCGTTCGCTGTCGGCGAGCGCCCGCCCGCCACAGTCGCGGCAGGATTTGAGCTTCCAGGCTTGCTGGAGGTGGTGCGAGGCGGACGGGCCGGGGGCTTGAAGGCCGGCACCG
>Ga0209093_1002350_pt1 | contig 10582 bp, 5 predicted proteins | sample SidtaG_4_FD_187450 | JGI IMG/M metagenome (GOLD analysis project Ga0209093, IMG submission 187450) | Marine algal microbial communities from Sidmouth, United Kingdom - Sidmouth_Male1 metaG (SPAdes) (version 2) | ecosystem: Host-associated > Algae > Red algae > Unclassified | place: Sidmouth...
CCCTGCGTGAAGCTGCATTTTTACGGTCAACCACCACACAAAACCACCGCACGATATAGCCAAACAAAGGCAATTTCGTCAGTTCTTTTTTGGCTAAAAATTTAAACAAAAAAGGCGCAGCAATCGCGCAAAGTAAAATATCAATCATCGCCTGATGATTCGCCACCAAGACATAATTTCGCTGATTATCAACGTGTTCGCGCCCATGCACACGCATACGTATGAGCATCGAACCCAATACAATCCGCGACACCACCTTATGGCTACACCATATCAACGGACGCACCGCCCGTTTGCCCAATACCAGAAAAAAGAGAAGATAAAACGGAAAGAAAATAGCAACGGTCAGGAAGAAAAACGTTGCCCCGAAAATGAACCACAACTTTCGCATATTGAAATAGTGTTATTGTGTTGACGTGTTACTGTGTTAACGTTATCCTATATAGTAGGGAAATCATTAACACAATAACACGGTAACACCATAACACGAATTAACAAAGCACCTCATCGCCTTTCATAACCGTCAACTGCTCTGCATTATCCTTCAAAATCATGCTCCAAGCCGTCGTTTTCGGCAACTCATATTTATAATAAAATTTCAGCGAAAGTATCTTACCTTCCAACATTTTCAGGCGTTCGCCTTGCGGATTTTCGGTCAGTAGGGCGCGTTTGGCGACGTTGGCTTGTTTGAGCCATTGCCATGCCATGATATTTGTGCTGAATAATTCCATATACATATTCGCATCGGCAAGGAAGCCTTCTGTATCGCCTTGCATCGCCATGCCGACGAGGTGTTGGGTGACTTCTTGGAGGTTTTGCCCCTCTTGCATCAGGCGTTTGGCGTAGGGTTTGAGATCGTCATAATTCATAGCTTCTTGCACCTCTTTTTGCACCTGTGCAGCGAGTAGCATCAAGGCTTTTCCGTTAGCTGCCGTCACTTTTCTGCCCAATAAATCCATCGACTGAATCCCCGTTGTACCTTCATATAAAGGACAAATGCGAATATCACGGTACAATTGTTCCAAAGGAAAATCTTTACAGAAACCATAACCGCCAAATATCTGCAAACCATTACTCACCGCCCTTGCGCCATCCTCCGAAGGATAGGTCTTCGCAATCGGTGTGAGTAATTCTAAGAACAAATCTAAATCTTCTTTTTCTGCTTCATCATCAGTGAGTTGCATACGGTCATGTAGCATCGTACATTCCACCAATAAGCTCAACGAACCTTCCATTATCGCCTTTTGCAACATCAACATACGGCGCACATCGGCATGTTCGATGATGAGATTTTGTGGTTTATTTATGTCACGGTCGGTAATTCTACGTCCCTGTGGACGCTCATTCGCATACTGCAAAGAAGCATAATACGCCGCCGAAGCAATCGACGCTCCCGTCATACCCACACTGATACGCGCCCCGTTCATCATCTGAAACATGTGTCGCAAACCGCGATTTGCCGTACCTACGAGCCAACCGTGACAATCATCTTTTTCCCCCATAATCAGGTGCGAAGTCGCGTAGCCGCACTGTCCCATTTTGCTAAATGCCCCTGCCGTCGTCACGTCATTCCACGTCATGCTGCCATCGTCATTTATGCGGTGTTTTGGTACGATAAATAGGGAAATTCCCTTCGACCCCGCAGGCGCACCTTCGATACGTGCAAGCATCAGGTGGATCACATTTTCTATGCCGGAATAATCGCCCGACGAGATAAAAATTTTCTGTCCTTTTATACGATAAGAACCATCTTCCATCGGCTTCGCCGAAGTTGTCAAATCTGACAACGAACTCCCCGCTTGCGGCTCCGTCAGTGCCATCGTACCTTGCCAATCTCCGGTAAACATCTTCGGGACATATTTTTCCTGTTGTTCCTTTGTGCCAAACGAATAAATCAATTTCGCCGCGCCACCGGTCAAGCCCGTGTAGCCAACCATCGAATTATTCGCCGCACCCATCAAAAAATTGACTGCATTAAATAGCGACGAAGGCATTTGCATACCACCCAACTCAGTAGGCGCACTTGCCCCAATCCAACCACCTTCTCCGGCGGCTTTCATAAATTTATTGATAATCGGATGCACCTGAATCGTACCGTCTTTATACTTGCTTCCGTATCTATCCACCTCCTCAAAATAAGGAAATAACATGCTGTCTGCCAGTTGTTTGGCGGCATCGAGCATCATATCTGAAGTCTCTTGATTATACTCTGCATATTTTGGGTGATTTGCCAAATCAGGCGTATCATGCACTTCGTACATCAGGAAGCGCAAGTTGTCCATAGACATATATTTATCTGCCATAATATCGTATTATACTGACGACTTTAGCCGTCAGGGTATTGACTGTACAGGCGATTTCAATCGCCATGTTAAATTGTTATTTTTGACATAGCGGTTAAAACCGCCTGTACATATTTTTCAAATGCGAAGTTAATGAAGTTTACTCAAAAAAACAATGCGTGCATTGCTTTTTTGAGTGAATTTAACGTACTTAACATTTTTTTTGCTTTAATGTTGTTGAAAGTTTGTACATTTATTTTGTGAAAAACACGACACACCAAATTCTTCATCAATTGCTCACACGCCTGCGTGCCTTACGTATGTGCGAGGCAATTTTATGGTCTTTATTCTTCGGAGTAATGGGCGCAGGATTTGTGTATCTTTTTGAGGAAAATATCCAATTTATTACAGTCGTTTCCGGTGGAATTTTCGCGCTCGTTTTATTATTCTTTTTACAGAAAAATTATTTACACAAAATAAATGAAAATTACATCGCCCGTTACCTCAATTTGAATTATCCTCAATTAGAAAATAGCACTGATTTACTCCTTTCAAATGAAAATAACCTATCCGGTCTTGCCCAAATTCAACGTCAAAAAGTAAATGCTACATTAACCCAAATTCAACCTCAAATCAAATTCCCGCATCGAATCGGGATGGCATTTTTTAGCCTTATTTTAATTAGCATAATAGCCGCGAGTATTTTTTTGTTGAAACATAATTTTATTGAAAATAATAATTTTTTTACGAAAAATACTTTAGCAGAAAAAAACGAAATTATTAGCGATTCTATTGTTGAAAAAACGGTTTATAAAGAAGTTTTTCTACAAAAAATAAAACTACACACCACGCCCCCACCCTACACACGAATACCACCATTTACCCCTGAATCACCGAGCCTCAAAGCTCCCGTTAATTCCAACTTAAAATGGTCGCTTCGTTTTTCCGGCTCAATTAGATCAGGTTTTATTCGTTTTCAAAATGATAAAAAAATACCCTTGCAAAAAACAAACAACCGCAATTATACCGCTTCATTTACCCTAAAAGAAAACGCCATTTACAGCATCGAATACACTGATAAACAAGGTAATACAAAATCAAGCGATTACTACAAACTCGAAGCTACACCTGATTTCGCGCCTGATATTCAAGTAGAAGGCTTGGAGGCTTACGCCCAATATTTGTACGATACTTTACAAACTATTTCATTCACCGCCAATATAAAAGACGACTACGGCATCAGCGATGCACGAATGATAGCCACACTCAGCCGAGGAGAAGGAGAAGCCGTCAAATTCCGTGATGATACACTCTTTTTTAATCAAAATTTTTCGCAAAAAAATACGACATATCAATTAGCACATAAGCTACAATTCCACGAACTCGGAATGCAGCCCGGCGACGAACTCTACCTCCACATCGAAGCCACCGACAACCGACAACCCAAGCCCCAAACCGCCAAAACCTTTAAATACATCATCGCATTTGCCGACACCACCCAAGCCGATTTTGAAATGGAAGGCACACTCGCACTTGACCGTATGCCCGCCTATTTTCGAAGCCAACGACAAATCATCATCGACACCGAAAGACTCATCGCACAACGCGACAAAATCTCCGAAAATGAATTTAACGAAACATCCAATGGAATTGCCGCCGACCAAAAGATTTTACGCCTTCGATATGGCAAATTTTTAGGCGAAGAATTTGAAACCGTCATAGGCGCAGTAACCAGCGCAGCACCCGAAGAAGAACACGACCACGAAGGACACGACCATGAAGAACACTCCCACCAACACGACGAAAACTGCGACCACGAAGAAAAAGACAACAACTCAACAATTCCACAACCCGACAACTCACATGCAGGACACGACCACGCACATGAGCCAACAGGCGACGGTGAAGCCGAAGACCCACTCGAACCTTACGTCCACGCGCACGATTTGATGGAAGAAGCGACCTTTTTTGATAAGACAACAAGCGGGAAATTACGTGCCGCACTCTCAAAAATGTGGGATGCCGAATTGCAGTTACGATTGAATGAACCGGAAAAGGCACTGCCGCATGAGTACGCAGCCTTGAAATTGATAAAAGAAGTCCAGCAAGCCTCCCGCGTGTACGTGGAGCGCATCGGCTACGATGCTCCGGTAATTAAGGTCGCAGAAAAGCGATTGACAGGTGAATTAGACGATGCGATAAGTCTTTCACTATTAAGGGATAATATGCCAAAAGATGCTTTTGTTTCGACCCGACAATCCATTGACATTTTAGAACGATTGAAGCAAGAAAACCGCCTTCCAAATCGCTCCGAAAAAGTCATTTTGAATGATGCGGGTAATGAAATTGCAGCTTTAGCAGTAGAAGGTGGAATGGGCTATTTTCGCGTCTTGCGAGCTTTGAAAATATTGACGGAGAATGACCTTACAGATGTAACTCTACTGAGTTATTTATCGGAAATTCAAGGAAAATTACTCCAAATATTGCCCGACACAAATACCGAACCCACTCAACGCATTTACCCTCAAAATCAACTTACAAAAATGTATCTGAAACGAACAAAGTAACACAGGCTTCCAGCCTGCACGCTGTACATACGTGCAGGCTGGAAGCCTGTGCTACATAAATGAACACACTACAAGACATATCATTCCTAACCAACGCACCACAGCGAGATATGATGCTCGCAGGGGCAGCGATATTGTGCGTCGTGCTGTTATTTTTTGCGATTCGACGAAAAGATAGACGACGGCTGTGGCTGCGTATTCCGATAACGATTTTAGCGGTTTTGTATTTGCTCTTAATCGGATTGCGTCCATATCAATTGGTAAGTGAAAAAGCATTTAAAGCGGTGTTGCTGACGGCTAATTTTGAACGCGACGTGGTGGATAGTTTGTTGGTAGAAATGCCTGATATTCAGTTGTTTTCGACGGATGCGGTGATTGGGTTTGATAAACAAGTGCGGCAGATTCCCGATGCGAATTACTTGGTGCGAAATGAAGCCCGATTGGAGGAGGTTTTTGTGGTCGGGCAGGGCATTTCACCTTACGAATTGGCGGCTTTTGACGGCTTGAAAACGACTTTTCTATTGAATGACATTCCCGAAGGAATTACGAAAATAGGCTATCAAAAAGCAGTGCGACAAGATGAGCAATTCAACATTCAAGGTGAATATCATCACACCAATGATTCTACATTTTGGCTCGTATTGGAAGGGCAAAGTGGCGCGACAGATTCTCTGAAAATAAATGCCCCACAAACGTATTTTTTTGACTTAAAACAACAAGTAAAAAAGGAAGGTCGCTACTTCTTTCACTTAGTCGTAAAAGATGAAAAGGGCAAGGAACGCCAACGCGAACATTTCCCCGTTTTTGTATTGCCAAAAGAAAAATTGGACATCGTAATCATCAATCTCGCGCCTTCTTTTGAATCAAAAAATCTAAAAAATACCCTCTCGGACAAAGGGCATCGAGTGGCGGTGCGTTCTACGATTACACGTGGAAAGTTTCGGACAGAATTTGTGAATCAAGACGCCGTAAATCTCAATGAAATCTCCCGCGAATTGCTCACTAAAACAGATATTTTTGTCACCACTATCGGCGCATTAGAAAAATTTAATTCAATGGAACTTGACGACATTCAAAGGGCAATCAGACACGGTATGGGCTGTATCATTTGGGGAGATGATGAAGTGATAAATTCTAAATTAGCCAGTAGTCGAAAACGATTTTTCTTGGATTTTGAGTTGGTAAAAAGTAAAGAGAAATTCATTAAAATCATTGATAATCAAAATGATATAAAAAACAGTTTCAATTTACCCATATCAAAATTTTCATTTACAAAAAAAGAAAAAACGATAGCGGAAGGTGCGGTAGCATACACGCGAAAGGGCGAGGGCAGGGTTGCACTTTTACGCTCCAATCAAACTTATAAAATGCTCTTGGACGGCAAAAAAGACGGCTACGATGCTTTGTGGTCGGAGATATTGAGCGCGGTCAATCGCCCGAAAAAAACAGGCGACGAATGGACGCTCAAAAACAACAATCTCGCCTTCACTACACAGCCGCTCGACCTCCAACTCACCACCACAAACACCAGCCCAATCGGCGAACTCACAAGCCCAAGCAAAGAAAAAATCCCCTTCTATCTCGCCCAACATCCCTACAATCCCGAACAGTGGCAAGGTCGCGCCCACCTACGAGAAACGGGCTGGCACAGGCTACACTCCCGCAGCCGCCCACGCGACACGCACGACCTATACGTACACGCCCACACCCGCGACTGGCAAACCCTACAAATCGCCCAACAAATCCGCGCCAACGAAGCCCACCAAGCCCAAAAATCGTCCGAAAATTTCCGAAAACCGACCTTGCAAAAAAATGTAGTGCGACGACTGCCGCTTTGGTGGTTCTATGTGGGGTTGTTGGTGTGTTGGGGCATCCTTTGGTTGGAGGAAAAAATTTGAACATTTGCCTTCGCGCACCCTTTTATTCCCTAAAGGGATTGCTCATCCACGTAGCATTTTTGTGGGCTGACTTCCTTTAGGACAGAGGCGGCGGGAGGGCAAAATGCGATTAACCACCACAATTATTAAACAACGTGAATTTTTTGCTTTCAAAACTTGTTATACTCTATGAAATAACCGTATCTTTGCAGCCCGTTATAAAGTTCAAGTGCAAGAGTCAGACAAAAGTTCAATTTTTGATTTAAACTTAATCTTATTCTTCAACTTAAACTTCTACACCCACGTGACGGAATTGGTAGACGTGCTAGGTTGAGGGCCTAGTGTCCGATTATGGACGTGCTGGTTCGACTCCAGTCGTGGGTACTTTAAAGCGCAATTCATTGTTAATCAGTGGATTGCGTTTTTTTATTTGGGCGTACCGCAAATCGGTGGCGAATCCACACAAAATAAAAAAAATAAAAATCAACCGTCATTCCGCACTTGATGCGGAATCTGCCGGACGCAAGAGAGCGATTTTAAGCAAAAGCTCCTGTTTAACATCGTGCCAAGCCATCACATCCCGATAGTTATCGTGGACGCGTCAAGCGCGGAATGACGGTTTGCTTTTTGAAGCCGGACTTGGGAAGGAATTGGCGATACAGATTGGGTTGAATTCATATTTAATTTATACATAACCGAATTCGTCAGACACGTCTGACGAATTTAGTTTATAGAAAAATATTTATTTAAAAACCTAATTTTCAAATAAATAAAAAGCCATCAGCCCAGCCTCCGCCGTTCCAATCGCTCCCGCGCCTCACGTAGCGCATCATGCAATTTCTGTTCAAGCATTGCTTTTGGGGGCAATTCCGTCCAATATTCGGCGACCATGATACCGTCTTTGTGCATTTCGAGGAGTTCGACCTGCTCGCGTCCGGCTTCGGTGCAGAGGATTAGCCCGATGGGACTTTCTTCGCCTTCCTGTCTGTCGTGTCGATTGAGCCACTTGAGGTAGAGTTCCATTTGACCTTTGTGGGAGGCTTTGAATTGACCGATTTTGAGGTCAATGGCGACCAAGCGGCGGAGTTTGCGATGATAGAAAAGGAGGTCTAAATAATGGTCGTCGCCGTCGATAATCATTCTTTTTTGGCGTTCTACGAAGCTAAAACCCGTGCCGAGTTCGAGTAAGAACAATTCTAATTGTTTCAAAATAGCAGCTTCCAAATCCTCTTCGAGATAGCCGTCTTTGAGTCCGAGAAAATCCAAGAAATACGGGTCTTTGAATATCGTATTTTGTTGGGGTTTTTCGGGATTCATTTGTATGCCTGCGATTTGTGTGCGCTCATAGACTTTCGTTTCAATTTGCTTGCGGGTATGGCGGACGCTCCACATTTCATCGGCTATTTTTTGGGCGTAAAACAAACGGGCTATACTATCTTTTACGGGCAAAATGGTGATAAAATGCGACCATGTAAGGTGTGAGGAAAGCGTGGTGACGGTTTGGAAGTCGGGAAATAATTTTGCAAATTGAATCATTCTACGGAGGTTTTTGGCTTCAAAATTTCGTCCGAATTTTTCAACTAATTCATCCGCTAATGAACTAATAATTTGCTTGCTGTATTCAGCACGTTCACTTGAAAGAATGTGACTATTAATCTGATTACCCACTTGCCAAAACACTATATTAAGCGTCTGGTTAGCTTGGATAGCTGCCTGTTTTTTACCATCCTCAATAATTTGAATAAGTTCGTGAAGTAGCTCGGTGTTAAGTGGTTGCAATTTGCTCATAGACTAAATTTTTAGACAAATTTACATATTTTAAAATAAATAAACTGAATTGTCGTGACACGTCACGACAATTTAATTTAAATAAAAATAATTATTTAAAAATTTGACAATTAATCAATTAATCGACTTTAATCTGCCTCGCGCTTACTCTATCTCAATTCGGTCTATCTTCTGCATGAGTCGCGCTGTTTCGGTGAGGGCAGCGATGATGTGTTGATAATGCTCTACATCTTCATGGTTCAATTTGCGTCCGTGACGGTCTTTGAGCCATTTTTGGGCGGGTTGGTAGCCACCTATGTAAAATTCCCATGTACCTAGTGGTACATCTTCAAAATATTGCTCGTCATTGACCCACACTTTGCCCGTTTGTTTGCTGTCGTTGGTGAGTTCAAAGCCAATACTGTTTTTGGTCATTTTGCGGCTGATGATATTGTCGCCGGCTTGGTTGTACGCCCCATAAAGCGACTCCTCCAAGTGCGGAGATTCGAGCAAATGCACCTGCCGCAATTCCCCGCCCAATGCCACTAATTTCCAGAAAGTCGCTACATCCTTTGGGTGAGGTACACGCGGAAAATCTATCTTCAAAAATTCCTTGTACTTTTCACGATACGTGGGCGAGTGCAAGACCGCGTAGATGTAATCCAACACATCTATCGGCGCAAAACTTGACTTGCCTTTTTTCTTTTCATGGACATATTTAAGTTGAAGATTATCAGCGAATTGGGTGATGATTTTTTCGTTTAGATTGGGAATTCGCGGTCCTCCGCTACCGTTGAATAAGTCAGCCTCCGGATATAGATAAAGCGGACATAAATTAATTCCACCTCGCCTGAAAACATTTGCATCTACAGGAGATTTTGAAACTAATGTTAAGCACCACTGCATATTCCCCACAGCCATACCTTGTCTGCCGACACCAAGCAAAATATTTTTTTTATTTCTTGAGTGTAATATCAGTTCTTTTCTTGGTCTATCAACTATTAGTCTATCGAAATAAATAAATTTCTCATCAAACGGTCGATAGAGACATTTACAAACTAATTTTTCTATTTGTCGATTTTTCAACTCTTTTTTAGCATTTGCTGTATTGAAATCCTTTGTAGTTTTTAATTTATATTTATGTTCAATATCTTCTGTTGTTAAAGTCTCATTTGCAAATTCTTTTAACCTTTCGGTTAATTTATTACGAGATTCATGGATAACAAAATGGTCTCTATGTGTTTGAAAACCCATTACATTTACATTAAAGAAATCAACAACATTAATCCATTTATTAAAACATTGCAATAATTCTTCATCTCTAAATTTTAGTAGAAAATCAGGAGCGTTTGGCGAACATTTTTTGAAAGGAACAGACTTCAAATTATTTTCTCGCAAAAAATCATATTTAAAATTGCGCTTTCCATAAAGGTCATAATGAAAGACTTTTCCGAGTTTTCCTTCTTTCTTTTCTCCTGTTTTTACCAAAATATTAATGCTCACACCTTGCTGAATATCAAAGACATTGACATCGGGCGAGCCATCGGGCGCAGTTTCTTTTTTCTTTGAATTTCCGTGTAAATCAATCGTGTAAATTTTGTCGTAAGTTTTGAGCAAATTCCAGCGCATTCCTCTGAAAGTCGGATTGTCCAAAAATCCATGCGGATTGATAAATGCTAATATGCCTTCGCCATTTTTTTCGATAAAATACTGTCCAAAACGCATGAATTTGACATAATCATCATTAATCCATTTGGGGTTGCGTTCTTTGAGTTTTTCCATACCGCCGGGTTCTTTTTTGTAATCCTCCATTTTGGTCATTATCCACACGCCTTTATTTTGACTTTCGCCGCTATACGGCGGATTTCCGATGACACACATCACGGGCGTATCGCGCTTGAGTTGGTTTGCCTCATTGGTTTCGATAGCAAAAGGGCGATTGTAGGGCAGTGAGATTTGATGGTCTTTGAACTTGGCGAGGGAGTTGGTGAGGAAGACACGAAAGCGATTATCGGGCGTTTTGCTGTCGGTGGTATAGCCCGTTTCTTTGAGCAAAATATCCAATTTGAGGTGAGCGATAGCGTAGGAA
>Ga0209093_1002352_pt1 | contig 10574 bp, 12 predicted proteins | sample SidtaG_4_FD_187450 | JGI IMG/M metagenome (GOLD analysis project Ga0209093, IMG submission 187450) | Marine algal microbial communities from Sidmouth, United Kingdom - Sidmouth_Male1 metaG (SPAdes) (version 2) | ecosystem: Host-associated > Algae > Red algae > Unclassified | place: Sidmouth...
GGGGGGGGGGGGGGGGGCGGAAAAAGGAGGCTGGGGGAAGGGCGGTGCAGCAGGGTAAGGGAGGTGGCATTGCCCAATGGCCCGCCCGGCGGGTGGTCGCCACGCGTTGAGAAAGGTGGTAGACCGGGGGGAGACGGTGGCCGCCGTGCGGGCGGCGACGGGACGGGGGTGGCGTTGCGGCCGGTGGGTGTCAGCCCCCGAATGGTTCGCTCTTGGGGGGGGGAGGACGCCAGCCACCCCGGGGGGGGCGAGGAACAGAACTGGCGACTCCATCGAAGCCACCACAGGTTGGCCTTGCCGACGAGGGGGGGGGGCAGAGAGGACAAGGCGGGGGAAAAGAAGAGGAGTTGGGCGAAAGGGGTCAAGCTGCAGACCCGATTCAAGTGCAGGGTGGATGATGCAGCAGCACCAGGCGAGCGGCCAGCAGGCGTGCAGACGGCGGGCCGGTCGGGTCGGCCAGACCAAGACCGTTTGTAGGTGGGCGAGCCGCAAGCACAGGGGCACCACAAGACCGGGGGGAGCGCAACGAGGAGGTTGTCGACGGCAAGGACAAGGGGGGAATGCAGCGAGGGAGGGCCGGGGTCAGATGGCGCCGGCGATGCCTGTCGGCGCCGTGCAAGTCGCGACGGGAGGTGGGTTGTCTGCCGAGCTTGGGATGACGCTGATGCAAACGTGGCGAGATGGTTCCAATGCAACAATCGTGTTCTCTCAAGCAAACCTAAAAAAAAGAAAACCTGGAAGTACTATTGATGATTCAACAGCTGATTCACGGACGACGAGGCACTCGGCCCTGCCCCGACGTGGCTGGCACCCGACGCCAAACTCGCTTCAACTGCCACCCCCGTCAAAGCCATACCAAGGGCGCGTAGTAACCTCACCGGCCGGGGGGACGTCCGCGCGTTGCCCTGTGCTTGTTCAGGTCCCTCTTGCGCCTGCAAGACAGCAAACAGCACACGCATTGTCGGAAACCACGGCACGGGAGATCATTGCGGTCATGGCACGTCAGCCGTCACTCCGAACGCGATTTGCCGAGGCGCATGGCATATGCCAACAAAAGACGTGGTGTTCTCTTCAAGCATGGGATCAAACGTACCAGTTGTTGAAAAAATGGAGCACCTGCTTCTCCGTAACGGTGCCGTACCCGAGCTCTGTCGCGCGTCGCGCCATCTCCTCGCGCTCTAGTTTGGTGGGACAGCTTTCGCTGTCGGGGTTCTCCGCGTCCCATTGGATGAAAATGTCCTTGACCTCTTGGGGAAAGCGGTGGAAGTGCGAGCTGCCGCCGCCGCTGGCGCCATCCACCGACTCGTCGGAGCTTGAGTCGTGGTCGGCCATCGAAAGGTTCAACCAAGCTACGGCTTCAATCGCGGCCTGGGAGGGCTGGTCACCGTCACTGCTGTCGTCTGCTGTGCTGCCGCCGCTCGAGGCCGCCGCATCATCCGACTGGACGGAAGCAGATGCGCTGGAGGAGCTCATGGTTGGGGGTTGTTGAAGGGCATGCGTACACATGCGCCATGAACGGTTGTAGCTCCAGGGCCGCTACATTTATGGTCGGCTTGGCTCCCCAAGTGGTACGATTGACAATGAAGAGAAGAGACACGCTTGCACGCCATGCGTCGGGCGACCTCAGGGTACGAATAATTCTCATGACAATCGTATGCGACGAATTTTCAGTGCATAGCAGAGCAGCGATAGTCCTCCTCCCCAGACGGGCGACTCGCGGCATTCGTATGGGATGCCTTCCCTTGGCAAGGTTTTCCAAGGCGTTTCGCGCATTCAGTGACATAGAGCTAAAGTCAGTGACAGAGAACTTCATGTAGCACCCCATGGGCACCGTCTGCCTCCTGCAATCTGGCAGGTCCAGAGGATCTCCTTCGGTCCACTCACGGCACCCACCTGGGGCAGTGTCGGTCCAGCCACAGTCTGATCCGCGAGATGGCGAGATGCTCGAGGCACCCCACCCAGAGCCTGCTTCCTCTTCACTGCTCTGGTGCATTGATTCCAGGCGCGTGCAGTTCGTTCGCATCCCCCTCTCCTGCATTCTGAAGCGCCACCCGCCTTTTCGTGCAGCCCTGCCGCAGCCGCCTCTCTTTCTAGCTCACAGGTGCCTCCCCCCTCGACACCCGACCGATTTCCCCCTCTTTTCCCAGCTCACACTGGCTACCCATCCCGATCGTCTGCACCTTCTCCCTTGCCGGCTCGCAGCTTGCCCGTGCCGACTCCCGACCCCACGCGCTCGCCCGATTGTCGACCACCTTTGCCATGGCCCCGGCGGCGTTTGTGGGTGCCCCGGCTGCTGCAGCTGCGGCCGCCGCTTCGGCGTCCCAGCTGTCGTCTGCTGCGTCGACGCTCTCACCGTACGCCTGGATACCCACTTCTCGTTTGATTGCATTATGGACAGGTGCTCTGCCCAGGTCTGCGGCTTCTACAAGTAACAAGGTCGATGCTGAACGGTCCTTCTGGCAGCGCTTCGTTCTGTTCTCCGTGCCTAACCGTGCTGGTTGCATACCCTCTCTTGTCTGCGGCAACTCTCACACTGTGTGCTGGTTGTTGTGTTGCCACGGTTGTTCCTCTGGGATGTTCTTCGTTGTCTTGGTCGGTTTTTCTTGTCTTTCTTTTAGACTGGGCGCCAGTGCGCTGACGACCGCGCCGACGCGGGCCGCGTCTGTTGCGCGCCGGCCGCTGACCCACACCCTCCGCCAGCCGGTACGTTCACGTGACCCATGCGAGCGGCCGCGGTGCCGCAGCGTTTGTCTTGTCTGTTTTCTCTCGTTTGTCTGCGTTGCGTCACACGCTTTCTCAGTTTTGACATACTTGTCTGCTTTGTCGTATGTGTTCGATCTTCTGACGTTTGTTCCCGCGCTCTGTTGGAAGACTACTCTTGGTCTATCGGTTGCGTGTAACATCTTGCCGTCCGCTTCATTTATGGTTGTTTTGTCTTGCTGCGTGCTTAGACGTCTGGCGTGGTCTTTGGCCAGCCCCCGTCGGCCGGCGGCCGCCCCTCTCGTGTGTTGATGTGGTTCCACTCGGATCTGCGCACGGCGGACAATGCCGCGCTGGCCGCTGCGTCGGACCGGGCCTCGGTGCCTGGCGGCGTCTTTGTGCCGTTTGTCGCCACCTCCAAGGCGAGCACCCCCGATTTTCTTTCTGCCGTCGTGCGCCTTCGTGACGAAATGACCGCTTCTGGTACCTCCCTGGTCGTGCGCGCGGCGTCTTCCGCGTCGGTTGGCGAGACGCTCCTGGGTCTGGTGCGTCAGTACAACATCCAGCAGGTGGTGTTTAACCACTCGGAGATGGCAGCACCCGCGCGCGTCGAGGCGGCTGTCGTGCAGCAGCTGGCAGACGCTGGCGTGGATGTGGAAGCGTTTTGGAGCAACACCCTGCACGCACCGCTCAAGGAGAAGAAGAATCTGCCCGGCTTTGTCGATGCGGTCGCCAAGCTAACCGCCCCACCCCCGACGCAGGCGCCGTCGCACCTGCCCCAGTCACCGCAGGGCGCAGCCGGCGTGTCGCCCGTGCCCGCGAGCGTCAATGCCCAGGCGGCTGCCGGCGTCCTCCGCAAGGCCCAGGCGTCGCTGACGTCGACGCGGCCGGGGCGCATCCTGGCGGTCAAGGCCGCCCTGGAGCTGGGGGTTGTTTCGCCCCGCATGGTAGCCGAGCAATTGCGCTCGACGGTCGCTAAGGGCGGCAAGCCCGCGCGCGCTGCTGGTGCTCTGATGTCCGAGCTGGTGTGGCGGAGCTACGTGGCATCGACGGTGGCACGCGCCGAGGTGCGCACGGCCGTTGGTGTGTAGATCATGGTCTCCGCACGTGATAGCAGCATTGTGTGCAGCGAGAGGGTGGTTGTCTGCCTGTCTTTGTGCTACGTCCTCCCTTCGGGGGGGGGGGGCTTGTCATTTGATAGCTTCGCCCCTTTCCCGCTCTATGGCGAGGAGTACCGTGTGCTATGTCCTCCCTTCGGCCACTGCCGCATTCCGCTTTGTTTTTCTATCTGTGTTGTTCATTGTTGTCCTTTATCTTCCTGTTTCCTTTCTCTTTCTCATGCAACCACCTGTGGAGCTGGTCCACAACGGAAAACGGTGGGGGAGGCACTGGAGCATTCGGTCGGGAAGGTCGCCCAGCGGGCTGCAGCACTCTGGGGTGCTGGTCACGAACGCGCTGTTCGGTCTTGTAGTTCTGAAGAGACGTGGTCGTCCATCATAAAACGTGAGTACCGCGTGTACGCCCGCGGTCGCGTACAACTCGTACGCGCGCGCACCACAGCCCACTCGCGAGAGTAGCGCAGGCTCTTTGAGGGGCTACGGCTTTATGGGGAACCCAGGGGACTGGTAAGCTGGCGGCAAATTTCCACGCTCTTGGACGGATTTCGGTCCAAGTAGCCCTTGCCAAATGTCCCATTCTAGGTTGGTCTTGTTGTCCAGTATCCAAGGAAAACCCCTACAGAGTTGCCTCTGGCAATATGACCCATTTTACGGTAGCCCCTGTGTGTCGTCAATTGGAAACATCTCAGATTGGTTCGCTCGGTGCGACCACGCTGCGGCGCAGTCCCGGGCGCCTTGCGACGACGCATCAGTGCTCCTGAAGTCTGTGCTCCTATTGACTGGGTGCCGGCGGAGCCGCGCGGCGGCGTCACATGGGCAGTGGGGCGCTGCGACGCACCCAGGCGCCCGCCGCGGCGCGCCAGTGCACCCACAGTGCCGCTGGGCCGTGGTGAGCAGCCGCCACGCGTGGCGCTCGAGCCTTGTGTCCGGCGGGCGCGAACGCGTGGTCAGCGCGGCACCCCCCCCCACCCACCCACCGACGGTCGGCGCGGGCAGGACGCCCGAGCACCGTTTCGGGGCGCTTGCCGCCCATCCCCCCCCCGCGCACACCCACCCCCCCACCCAGGCTGTCGCGGGTGCCTCGGCATCCACGCCCCCGCTTCGTGCCGCCCACCACCGTCAACGCCTATAAGAGGGCCGCCCGGCGGCGACGAGGAGCGCCCGCGGTCACTGCCACACTCACCACACCGCCGCGCGCCGCCGCACCGCGCGGCGGCGCGGGGCGGGGCGGCGGGTACCCGCCGCCAGCACCACAGCCAGCACCGCCCACCGCGCCGGGCCGTGTAGCGCCCGCGCGGGGCGACGTGCGGCTACACTGTGGGCGGCACCATGTCGGACGGTGTCATGTCGGACGGCGCCGGGTCGGACGGCGCCGGGTCGGACGGCGTCCGTGGCGGTACGCCCCCACGTGGCGCCGGCGCCGGTGGCTCGCATACAGTCGCGTCGGTGGCGGTGGCAGCACGCCCGCCGGCCGTCGCCCCTGGGTGGCGCACGCCACCACGGGCTGTACGCAATGTTCGTCGCGGCAATGCAGACGATGCCGTGGCCGTGGACGCGGCGACGCTCGCGGCCGGCAACGCCGGGCCGCCGCGGGCGGTAGCGGGTACCCACGCGGGCGCGAGCGACGCTGCGTTTCCAGAGAAGACGCGTGCGGCGGCGCTCGCTCCAGAGGCGGGCGTCGTGACGTCGACGGACGAGGAGGAGGCACCCGGCACGTCAACGGCGCTTTGGCGGCGACGCATTAGCACCCCCGCGCGGGGCGTGGGAGCGCGCCGCGCCGCCGTCGCCGCGGTACGACGGAGTGGCTTTCCCACCGCGCGGGTCGCCGTTGCACCGTTGAGGGCAGCGTCGGGCCTTGTGTCGGCGGCGGCACCAGTGCCAGCGACAGTGGCGGTCGCGGGTACTCGGCGCGAGGGCGGGTACCACCGCGGCAGCTCGACAGGCGTCGCGCCTGTGCTCGCCAATGGCACCGGCGCCGCCGTCGACACGGGGCACCACCAGGCACTGGGGGCGGGGGGGGTAGCGAGCGTCGGTCGCGACGGCCGGGCACGGGGGGGGAGATGGCGCGGGTGGGCAGCTGTTGCTACCGACCACTGCCCCCCCACCCCGCCGGCCCGTCGTCCGCGGCAGCGGCGATGGCATGGTGCCACCAACGTTGGCCGGCGCTTGGGACGCGAGTGGTGGCGGCGCCGCTGGGGGTGGCTCTGACCGCCACGGCGACAATGCCAGCCGCGGCGGTGACGGAGGCCGCAAGGAAAGTGGAACGCCGGCTGAGAATGACCTGGACCGTGACGACGAGGTCGCGCGTCTCGGCACGGCCGGCGTGGACGCGGCCATCAAGGGCGGGAGCCACCTCGACAGCGCGCGGCAGAGTGCGGCGTCTGCCGTGCGCTCGGCGACGGTGGAGGTTGCCGCCGCCGTCGCCGCGTGTGAGGCGGCCGGTGATGTGGGGTCCGTGGCGAGCTTGCGTGCCGCGCGTGCCATCCTGACCAAGCTTCTCGCATCAATGCCGGTTCACGCGCGAGACACTGGGTCGCCCGCGTCTGCGGCGCTGGACGACGCCACGTCGGCCTCTACTGCCGTGCTGCAAGCCGTCGCCGCGGTGACGGCGCCGCCGCCCCGGCCACCCACACCAGACGACTGTGACTGGGGCGCCGCGGCGCCCCCCGCCGATTCAGACACAAGAGCCGACGCCCCCGCCCGGGTGGCGTGAGGGCGCCTCTGCGTGCGAGCGCGTCACACGGCGGGCAGCGTCATGTCGGCGGTCAAGGGCTTGATCCCCATGGTGCAGCCCGACGCGGGGGACCACGCGGTCGACGAAGACGTCGGCGGCAATGGTGGTGAGGCGGTTGGTGACTCTGGCGCCACGGAGCGCGGCGGCGGCGGCACGCGTGGCCGCCAGCGCCGATGCGGCGGCTGCGGGGCGACGGGGCGCAATGTGAAAACGTTTCGGGCCGACGCTGCCGCCAAGATGGCGCACGCGGCGCGTGGCGAGGCGGCCAAGGCGACCAGGGCCGCCAAGGCCGGCAACGGAAAGAACCAGTGCAGTGCGTGCCACGCGCGTGGCCACACCCGGGCCAGCGCTGCGTGACCGCTACAAGCCGCCGCGCACGGCTGGTCGGGCCACAATGAGGACCGCGGGCGCGACTTGGGGTGCGTCGACCAGCACCTCGTGACGGGGGAGGTGACGCCGACCGTTTCCGTGTCTGTCGACCGGTTTTTTCGTGTCTGGCGCCGGGGCGGCCGGCAGACTCTTTGCCACCGACGAGGCGCCCGCCGACGACGTCGAACCGTCGCGCGGCGATGGGGACCGCCACCGCTGTCGCAAACGCTGCCGCGGGGGCGGCCGCGCTGACCGAGTTAGCCACGGCACAGACGCAGCATCTGCGGCTCGTGTCCATTGTCATAGACGGCACGATGCGGTACCTGCTCGAGCGCGTCGACGGTGGCGGCAGGCAGTATGCGGGCGGGGACGGCGGTGGTGGGGATGGCGGCGGTGGCGGCGGCCGCCGCCGGCGCACGCTCGACGAGTTTATCGCGGCCGTGCCGGCGTCGCTGAAAAGCAGCCACGGGCTGGCACGGAAGCAGGTCGCCTCTACCGTCTCTTGTGACGGCGTCGGTGCGTTTGGCGGTGCCCGCCGGCAGGCGTTCGTCGATTGTTCGGGCAAGGGCGCACACTTCAAGCCCCGCGGGGACATCAAGGCCGCCGCCCAGGGAGACGGCGACTACTCTGTCTTTGTGGCGGCGTGGGTGGCGGTGGCAGACGCGGTGACCGAGCCAAGCCAGTTGCCGTGCAGCACACTGCTGGCGTCTACGGGCGACACGTCTGGATGGGCCACTGTGGCGACGGCTTTTCGAAACCACTATGTGACGCACGTCACGTCGGCGGTCAAGGCCATTGCCAAGTGCATCGTCCTCGACGTCTACCGGCAGGCCCCCGGCGGTCTCGACGGACAGCGCCGCGCGGCACTGATTGCCGCCCTCGTTTCCGGCCTGCACGCCGCCGACGGCACGCGCCCGCCATCCTTCAAGTGGCCGGCTGGCACGGTGTCTGCTGATGGGGCTGCCATGGCGGCCGGGGCGACACTGGCGTACGACACTGTGCTCATCTACACCGGTGGGGACGGTCGGCGGCGTTGTCTCCTCCATCTCGACAGCTCGACCCTGCGACAGCGGCCGCTGCACGTCTACCCGCTGCTCCACTGAGCCCAGCTGTTGTGCATCTGTGCAGGCGTCGAGGCGGCCGACACGTCCCCCGGCCGAATCGCAACGTGCACCGCGTACGCGCGCGTCAGCGGCGTGCTGCTCCGCCGGCGCCTGGCGTCCTACGGGGTGTCGCTGCCAACGTCGACTACCGACCGGCTGTTCATCCAAACGCTGCTCCGCCGCGCGCGCATTGTCGGCACCAAGACGGTTGTCGGGCCTTCCATCTTGATGGACGGTGTCGGCGTGCACTTCACGAGACAACACCCCGCCACCGCCGCGTCGACGGCGGCCGCTCGGCGGGCGCGTCGTAAGGCTGCCAGTGACGGTCGTTGTGGGGGGGGGGGGCCGACCGAGACGGAAAGCGTGCGGACGCAGCTAGACCGCATGAAGTGTGCGCCCGACGTCGTCAAGGAGCTGGCGTTTGTTGGGTAGGACCCGGGCGTCGCGTCGTCGATTGTCGCTGCCTACTGCCCCGGGGCGGTGCCGTTTGTTCGATTACCTGCGCCGCACCTGCACGCGTATCGGGTGTATCAGGCGCTGCGGACTGCGGGCGACGCGCTCGCGCGGGCGGCCATGGCCGCGACCGCAGCCGCCGAGTGCCTCGTGCGGCGGGGCGGTCGGGTATTGCCGACCTTCGACTCACTGCACGCCAAGTTGGCCAATGTTGCACGCACTGAAATGACCGCCGCGGCCAGTCTACCCGTCGGTGGCGGTGAAGCAGTGCCACGGCCGGCCAAGAAGCGCGTGCGGGGTGCAGACGGACCGCGGGCTGGGGAGGGCGAGCGTCCTTCAAAGCGGGCCCGTTGTTCCCGCGACGTGTCGACAACCGGGTGGTTTCAGGAGCGCTCCCAGTCGACGAGTGTGCCCCCACGACCGATGATGCCGGCAGACGCGGTGGCCCGCCCCCCCCCCCCCAAGCGCCAGCGGTACAAGCAGCCGGCATATGGCGACGAGTGGCTGACACCAAGTCAATGGCAAGAGGTGGCCCGCAAGCGGGGGACGAGCGCCTCCGGCCGCCGCAGGGCCATCCTCACGCGCATGCGCCACCGCACACGCCACGATCAATGGCGGCAACGTCCAACCGTGGCACCTGTCCAACCACGTGTGTGGGTGGTTGGGCGAGGCGGCCCTGTTCAAGGAGGCGGCAGACGCGACGGCAGCTGCCAAGGTCAAGACGGACGCGGAGGCCCACGCAGAGGCGGCATGGCTTGCCGTGACGGTCGAAAGTGCGGCACACGCCGCGTGCGTCGTGCAGCGCGCGGCGCAGGACAAGCGCCAGACGGCGGCGGCATTGTGCAAGGCAGAGCGAGTGTCGGCTGTGGCGGCCGCTGCTGCGCCCGCTGCGCCCCTGGAGCTCGGCGCACCCGGCACGCCGCTGCCGCCGGTCGACCGCTTGCGCGTGTTTTGTACCGCACTCGACCGTGCTGCCGCGGCCGGGGGGCGCCAGCGCGTGCGCGCCCCGCCCACTGGTGCGACGCTGGTCGTCTCCCAAGGCGCGTACCGCGAGGCGACGGGCGCCGGTATGACGAGGCGCGCCCAGGCGGCAGCGGTGGCGGCGTGGGCTGCCACACACCCAGGCGTGCCGCGCGAGTCCCTGACGGCCGGCTGTTCGCTAAAGGTCGCGACGTGGGGCGTGTGGGTGTTGGCGGCCTCTGCGCGCATCGCCCGCACCTACACAGAAGACTATCAGGCGGCATACGGGGCGGCCGCGACGTATGGTCAGCGCGAGGCGCGGCTGTACTCCCTCATCCAGCGCAACCGATACGCCGCGGTACTGGCGCGCCGCTTGACGGGCGGTTTGCTGCGGCGCACCGTGGACGGTACCAGGGCGGTGTTGGCTACTGGACGGTGACGGCGGCGCGGTGGCAGCGTCGACCTGGTGCGGCGCATGGCCAAACAGGTACACATTGTGTATCTTGACGAACAAAACACGAGCCAGACGTGTGCCGAGTGCGGCCACGGCTTTTGCAACACGTACGTGTTGCCCGCTTCACCGGTCGACCTGACCCCCGTCAAGGCGGCGAGGGGCTACAAGCAGCACGCGTCGGTGACGTCGGCGACGGCCACCAAGCGCGCGTCCCCACTTCGCGGCGGCTGGCGAGCGCGGCGGGGCGTGACGACGGGCACGCGGTCGGGGCGTCGCGACGGCATGGCCGCGGAGCGCGCCAAGGAGCACGTGAAAGCCGTGCGGGTCAAGGTGCTCGAGTCGATTGTCTTCCACGGAAAGTGGGATTTTGGGACCGACCCGCTGGCGTTGTGGGGTGTCAAGCTGTGCACCAACGTCGCCTGCCCGGCTTCGTACGTCGGGCGAGACACCAACGCGGCACAATATGGCCAATATTGCCATCAAGAGCATGCACGGTCGCAGCGTCTACCCCCACGTACGGGGGTACACAGTGTCGCGTGTGAAGTCGGTGTGGTCAAGTGGGTGCGTTGTTTTACTATGGCAGAGGTCCTGGGCCGTGTCCAGCCACCTAATGTACCCCAGGCGGCCCCAGGACAGGTCGTCGGGCAGCCCGCTCTCGGAGCACACCCACGTGCCTCAGTTCT
>Ga0209093_1002356_pt1 | contig 10566 bp, 9 predicted proteins | sample SidtaG_4_FD_187450 | JGI IMG/M metagenome (GOLD analysis project Ga0209093, IMG submission 187450) | Marine algal microbial communities from Sidmouth, United Kingdom - Sidmouth_Male1 metaG (SPAdes) (version 2) | ecosystem: Host-associated > Algae > Red algae > Unclassified | place: Sidmouth...
GGACACCCCTCATCGAAGCTCCAGTTAGCACATGAGCTTAGGCGTTGCAAACCTGTAACCCCAAGAACCTGAAAAAGACTGGCTCCAAGATCGGAGTTAGCTGAGAGGTCCACAGAACAGGGCCCAGAGGCAGGTACTAAGGAGTTGTCAGCCAGGAACGTCTCGGGAGAGGCTCTTTCCATGGAGGCCAGTGGAGAATTCTCTCGTACCACACCCCGCCTGCCACCGTGCAGTGATGTGTCAGTCTTCCAGAAAACGCGCATGTCTCATTTTTGGGACACGCACCATACAAGAGAATTAACCCCGAAAAATCGATTTATCGGCGAATCAAGTCGACAACGGAGCTTACAGATCTGGTGAACCTGTTCGTCCCAGGCTCCTGAGAATTCTTCGATGTCTTCGCTACAATTTTCAACGATCGCTCTGGTCAGCAGTGGCGGCGACGCGCTGTCGTCGCTCACACGTGCAGGACGTGGACGCGCCGTTCTTTGGTCGCTCAAGCAGTTGCCGGGGTACGCACCTTTCTTCGCCAGCTCCACAGCCCTGCCACTATGGTACCATAGGCAGAGTTTTGGAGAGCTGCCATGACCGAGTCGCCCTCCACTATGGTGCCTTCGGAGGTGTCCCCGGACAGTGACAGCCCGACCGCTCCAGGTACTCGCAGAGTCCGTTCCATAGGCAGTACCTGTCTCGCTCTGCTACAGGCTTCACTTTCGTATTTGTTTCCCACTATGCGCACGTTCTAACTGCTGCCTCGTGCTGTATTCCATTCCCCCGTTGATGCGATTCTCTTGCTTCGTGTTCCTCTGCGACTCCGATGCGCACCCTAAAGTGGTCGTGGTAGTGCCGCAATCGCATGAAAACGAGAGCAGTTCCGGCGGAGAAGGTATGCACTCGTATTTTTCTACTTGGAGTGGGCAAGCGCCGCCATAGTATGTTTTTCGCACGCTTCGGTGATTTAATTGCGTATACACGACATTTTCTGACCGTGCCTATCTCTTTTTCCCCTACAATCTACACTGTTCTCTTTTCCTTTTTGTTTCTTCTTGCCGTGGATTTTCCCTGTATTTCTATTCCCTTTTGTTATTTTTCTCGCACGTTGTGTTATCCAAAGGTTCCGGCAGCACGCCGGCGTCGTCCCCGAGCGAGGGCTCCCCCGGGAAGGGCAAGCAGAAGCGTACGCAGGTTGGGGTCGCGACCAAAGTCCTGATGGTGATGGACGTGTCAGCCGGCATGGCAGTACACGAGGCTGCGGACAAGTGGGGCGTCAAAATTGAGACGGCCTACGGCATTTGGAAAAAGCGCGACAGCGTTCTCTCGTGCCTGGAGGGCAGCAGTCGCTTTGCCGCGCGCAAGCGCCTCACCACCGGCCGGTACCCTCTGCTCGACGCCGCCGTGTCGACTTTTGCCAACCTCATCCGGGAGCTGCGGCTGCCCCTCAGCTTTGGCCTGCTGCAAGCCGAGTGCAAGAAGCAGGCCGTAGCGATGGGCATGTCGGGCTTTTCGGCGAGCGCCGGCTGGGTCTCCCGATGGCTCAAGCGTAGCGGGTTTGGTGGCTTTGTGCGGTTGCACGGGGAGGGTGGCTCCGTCGACGAGGACTCAATCGCGGAGGAGATGGAGCGCGTGCGATCGGAGCTCGCCCCGTTTCATCCTCACAACATCTACATTGAGGATGAATCCGGATTTACGTATCAGTGCCTGCCGACGGGGACCTACCTGTCTCCGGAAGAGTCCTACAAAACGGCGCGCGGGACCAAGGCCATGAAAAACAAGGCGCGGATTACGTATGCGGTGTGCTGTAATGCCACTGGCTCGCACATCCTCCCGCCCTTCTTTATTGGTAAATCCGCTGTTCCTGTTTGCTTTGTCGACGCCGACGCGGAGGAGCGCCGCCTCTACCAATCAAGCTCCAAGGCTTGGATGGTCAGCTTCCTTTTTGAACACTGGCTCACATTGGTGTGGTACCCTGAAGTGACAACCCGGTCATTGGGGCCATGGGATTTGCTGTTGGACAATTGCTCTGCCCACGGCAAGCTGCTGCAGCTGTCAGGCGTCACCTACGTGTTTTTGCCACCGAACGTGACGGCGCAGCATCAGCCAATGGACCGCGGCTTTATTGCTGGCAACAAGACGCGGGCGCGCTCCGACATGCTGTCCCAGACGGCCGACTCGTGGACCAATCGGGACGAGCGCCTGGCTCAAGCGCGGCTTCGGAAGCGGGGCGTCTGCGGGCTGGCCTATGGCAAGCTTCCACATGTATTGGATGCGATCCGAATGATCAACAGAGCCGTGGCACACGTCACGCAGCAGCAGGCGGCGCGCTATTGGCTGAGCGCCAGGGTGCTCTCAGTCGAGCAGGCGGTGTATGTACGGTCGGCAGCGGGCCTACCCCCGCCCGAGGGCGACTGTACCCCTGGCCCAGATGCCACCGGAAGCGAGCCGTGGCAGTGCGATGTGTTTGTGGTCCGCGGGACCGTGCCCACTGAAGGGACATGTACCGCGTCGGCTGCCGCTTGTGCCCTGCCCACCGACGATGACGGCGTGTTCTTTGTGGGTGGTGTGGGTGACGGGGTTGAACGCGCTGGTGGGATCGACCAGTGTGAAGTTAGAGAAGTGGATGGGCTCGCATGTGTGGAGGCTGATGAGGAGGACTCGGCCGCAGGGGTGGTGCGGATGGCGGCGTTGCTGGAACGAACTCCTGTGGCAGACGCGGACGGAAGCGCCAGCGCGGAAAAGGCAAGTGCTTCCGATACGGGTACAGAGGGCTCCACTGACTCTGAGGGGAGTGATTTGGTTGTTGTGGCAGGGGCGCCCCCGGTGTTGTCCAGCGCGATGGACTGCGAGACGCGCGTCGAGAATTGGTTGCAGGATGTGAGTGAGTACGAACGCAACGCGTCCCAGTTGGCGGCATTGCCGGATGAGGAGTAGGACTTAGCTGTGCGCGAGTTGTTGTAGTTTCTTTTCTTGTCTTTCTCTTAGTTGAAACCGGCCAGTTGTCAAGTCTGTCTGCTACGACATCATGGAGCAACCAAGTCCATCCCGCAGAGGACCCAGAAGCACTGTATCCTGGACCGCCGAATGCATAGATAGAAGCCGTAAGCAGCTTGATGGCACACCCTAAAGCCACTTTTCAACGCTCTTGTATCCGCATTCGTGTCCCGCTGTTGGTCAAGCCCACATACATGTGCAGGCTCTGTCACTTTCTTTTAGGTTGTGTATCAGTAGAGTTGAGGACAAATAGCGCGGGTATGTACGAAGCTACCGAGAGTACATGTACACACAACGTCAATCACGCAAGTGCCGAACACATATCGTCAATCAGACAAGTGCTGAACACACAGCGTCAATCACACAAGTGCCAAACACACAACGGCGATCACACAAGTGCCCATCTTTGGCGTGGCCACAAGGTGACGTGGTCGACTGGGCATGTGTCGAAAGGCGCAGATAGTGCACGTGAGAGGGTCAAAAACAGTGTGAGGCTGAGGAACGACCAAGGCAGAAAGAGGCAGACAGAAATCTTTACTCTGAAGAAAGGTTGTGGGTGGAAACAATACAAATGCACAGGGTAGGAACAGAAGCGAGACTGTCAGAGAGGCCCCAGCACGCCTTGTGTACGGCCACCAAGCCAGCACTCGGTGGGCATAGGGTCGGGGGATGGCGAGCGCAGAGAGTGGAGCGAAAGACAAGCGTCGGATATTGAAGCAGGTGCCAGCAGTCAGCGAGGGAAAGGAAAAGCATTGACGGGTGATACAGAAGCACGAACACATGCACGAAGCAGCAAAAAGTGGGGGGGAGGAGGTGCGGGGAGTGCCTACCAGAGGGGCGAAAGCTGCATTCGACGGGGACGCCAACGCAAGCTGAGTGAGACCTAGACACGGAGCGCAGACGAGAGGACAGAGTATATATCGATGCTGTGACAAAAAAATGTGTCAAAGAGAGAAGTATGAGCGTGTAGGGAGAGCAGGCAAGGGAATGTCCGCAGGCAATCAATAAGAAGAACGGGTGCTTCCTGTGCGGGGCAATGGGTGGGGAAGTGGGTGCGTGGTAGCGGACACAAAAAGACAGAGCCATTGGGAACTGTCGTGTCAGATTGGATGAAAAAGACAAGTCGTGGGCCGGTAGTACAAGCGTCGCTAGGTGAGAAATACGGGAAGCACCCACGCAAGCAGATGAAAAAATGTCGACTCAGAAAGGGGCCACCGAACGCACATTCAGCACAGCGCCAGAAGCAACGGCCGATGGCGGACAAGCCCTCGGCCGCAGAACGGGGGCAAGATGGTGCCGAAGCATAAGATCCTCTCCGAAAATAAGCGACTCATCAGGGGTGCAGGGTCATCACCGCACCCAGTGGCACAGTGGTCAGGGGGTGTGGGCGGATCGGCAAAAAGAGCGCCATCCCGCTTGAGTGAGTGGTGTGTGGGGCACGCGGTCGCACGAGAACGCGTGCGTGCAGCCGCGGAAGGCGATCATCAGGCTGGGGAGGGGGGCTAGAGTGGGTCGCGGGCCACCCGGGCGGCCGCGGGTACATGGATACACATCCACGGGCGCTGTGCACAAAGAAGAATCGGGGCGCGGGCCCTCTGACTCTCCGCACGACTGACGATGGGCACCACACGGGTGGCATGCATCAAAGCGAGCAGTCCGTGTCACTCACCGCAGCAGCCACGGCTGCCGGCCACGCACCTGCTCGAGCGGCCCTGTGAGCGCGGGCGCGCACGCGCTGAGAAAAAAAAGAGACCCGCTCACAACGCCAAAAGAGCGGGGGCTGGACTGCTGGCCCGACACTGCGACGAGCGAGTGCAGCTTATCCCTCCCCCCCCGCCCACGCCTGTCTCCACGCAGCCCGTCGTACAGGTCCGAGAGGGGATTCGGTCCGCGTCGTGTTCCAGCGTGCAGGCTCGATGCTGTCGCCGCGCCAGGGCCCCCCAAATCGACACGAGCTGGCCCTCCGCGGCCCGCTAGGGGCGTGGCTCTGGTCAAGCAGAGTGGATGCTCGGATGAACGATCGTAGACCATTCAATCTGGGTGGACAGCTGGTCTTCCTGTCACGGATCGCTCAATTAGAATCGATTCTGCGCCGCAGAAGGGAGCTGTAGAGCGGCCTCGAAAGATTTGCAATGCAGCTTACTGATGGATGACAGCCAATGGGCTGCGACCGAAGCGTCACCGGAGGGCATTGCGTTGTTCACCATGCCTCCGAGCAATCGGATACAAGAGAATTTAATTTCATTTTGTCAACTTTTTCTGAATCAGCTGTCTCTTATAACGAGAACACACTGTATTGCTATCTTCCCAATTTTGGCAGACCCCGTCGACGTCAAAAAAGGAGATCAACAGTGTGAAACTGTGTCTCAGCTATTCACTCATCCGGAAAAATGTGTTGACCAATGGGCAGCTGATCCAGGCCCTGTCTGGACCATGGATGGCAACGATTAAATTGGTACATTTTATCCAATGAATTAATCTGCGATTAATCGACGATTAATGCGGAGCCGATCCCATGCATGTATTGCATTTTTTAATTTTATCGCGGTGCCAGCGAGGCGGCGACCTGGCACGTCGCTGACGTTGCCGACCATTTCCCCCTCGCAGTGCCTGTCGGCACTGGCTTCCATCGTTGGCTATTGCCCGGTGCGGCGGGCGGCAACACGTCGCCCCGCAACCGACGGCGACCGGCAGAGGTGCGGCTGTTGCCTCGTCAGGCACGTCCGCCGCCCGACCGCGGCCAGCAGGACGCGGCCGGTGCCGGCCCTACAAGAAAAATCACCCGGTATATCCCGGGTTTTGAGTCCCCAAAATCCCGGGTAGATGGAGGAGAAACCCCCCTCTCAGACGGCCGTCAAGCGCCCTCAACATACCGGCTTTCCCGGGATATACAGTCATTATTCAGTTATATCCGTCCCGGTTATATCCCCAGTGGATATAACCGGGACCACGGAGGCACCACAGAGCCCGAGAGATCGAGGAATGTGAAATTAAAACGTACTTGCCACCCGGTTTTTGTACTTGATTTAACACAAAACGATTTACTTGGAGTGTGATGAGATTCTTGGGGACCAGATCGTGCGCTGCTGGTTGAAGGCGGATTGCCTGCCCACTGAAGCAGTTTCTCGTCTGAGGCTCCAGCTGGGCGACATCCAAGTTGTGGTCGAGCCGGCCCACATGGATGTGTCCCACTTGGTGGCCATGATGGCCAACACGTCCCTGGAGCATGAGTTTGACGGCCTCAGTGGCCAGGATGGCGGTGCGGCGCTGGCCGACGGCAGAGACTGATGTTGAGGCCATTGACCAGACGGTTCATATGGTCTTGACTGGGGGGGATGATGAGGAGTGATAGCGTAGAGGCGGGGTGGGAGGCATGTGAGTGTGATCGCGTTTAGTGCCAAGTCAATCAAATATTGAATTTTTTCTCGCCGAGATCCTTGTAAATCGTGCCAGTCGTACTCTTTTCTCCATGTTGGGGTACTGGATTCGTACGATTGCTGCGGATCCGCAAGTCGGCAGATGCTCGCATAAGTCGCTCCTGACAGTGTAAACAAATGGCAGTGGATATAGCTGAATAATGACTGTACATGGATGCAGGGTGCTCCACAGGCCTCCACACTGCGGGTCGGTATTTCATCGCCGGGATAGTTCTAAATTTGCCGGCTTGTAAATCTATAACGAGTAGACGCGAAAGAATGTCTTGAGATAGCCATGCAAAGCTCCTGTGACATGGCCTTAGCATGATTCAGAGGATCATGTGCATAACAGTTCCGTGGATCGGCGAATATCCTACCCTTCAGATTGCCTGATTCTCGAGATACCTCTGTGATTGGGCAGCTCATCACTACAGTTTCTGGACTGGTTCTACGGATCATCTTCGGGACTGATTCTGGGATCGTTCCAAAAGCAGTGTCATCCTGACCCACAGATCATCTTGGGGACTGTCCTTCAAAGAAAATGTGCGGACTTGTTCAACTGATAGTCTGACTGCCTCTTTCGGGAACAGAATGTCTGCCTATTCCGTCAACAGCATGAACAAAAACTTTTTGACACTCCGTCCGTTCAGACCAATGCCCATCGTGGAATCTGACATGTCACGCATGCGACTGTGTGCTCTGGTGCGAGTGCATTAGATATGTATTGAACCGGCGCATTGCGAGTTTCGGACGTGCTGTGATGGGACGAAAGGGGACGAGATTGCCACTGAGCTGAGAACGAATTTACTGCGTGTGAAGGAGAACCAATCATTTATAAATGGGGACTGGGTGCGTCCGGGACTTCACGATATTCTCGATGTGCGAGCCGACGCATGTGTACCCAGTCTCCATCCCCTGTGCGCCAGGCAACAGCCCGTCGGTCGACCGAATACCAAATCACACTGAGGCTCCCTCTGCACACGTTTCGTGGACCAGGAGCGACGCCCCATGAGCAGGTCTTGCTCTCTGATAGGTTTCGGCAGACCCTCCTCACGACGTCGCTCGAAGTAGTCCAGGCTATCATCTACGATCGAGTCCTTGAGGCAGGAATCTACATCAATCTTGCGCACTCGTTCACTCAATCTATGACGACGATCCCCAGGATTTTTGTACTCCGACGCCAGGACAGTCCTGAGCACGATCCCCAGGATGATCCTACTCTTGGTTCAGGACAGTTCTCAGCACGATACGCGGAAGGATCAGAACCAGCTAAGCGGAATGATCCTTCATGAGCATTTGGCAGCATCTTCGTCGGACGATTGCCGAATCTGTAAGTGCTGGTGTGCAGATGATTCCCACTGAATATCGGTGCACACAGAATTGGAGCTCTTCTGAACTCCACTGCGGGCTCTGTCTCCAAGATCAACAAAAAGTGGGCCTAATTTGATCCCATGATCAATGTGTGACAGTTCTGCGAACCGTCGGTGGGCGTGTTCGAATCTGGCAGTTTTAAGGAATCGGGGACAAAACGCTGTGCAGGGGAGCCATCACAACCCGGGATCCTTAGGATTCTGATTCGCTCACAACCCGCCACGTGGCAAGCATGATTGGCTGAGAGTGACTGAAAGGTCAGTGTAAGATCGCACAAAACCTAAGACTTCGTCACGTGTTTGGTTGCGACGAGCATCGATCGCCAGTGAGTCTCGAACTAAGGATATCGACGGGTACATTTTCCACTTTGTGTCATAAATCCTACCACTCTGTCTCGCTTTCCTACGACTGTGCTACTGTGTCTGGGCTCTCGATGGGGCTCCGGAAAATATCATACAAATTCATGGTCTTGGAAGGGCTGGAAGGCCCGAACTCCTTAGGCAATCATATCCTAGCAGGTCCTTCCTCTGAGATTGCAACAGGAATACTGTAAGCGCCCGCTGGAGGGTGCTCTGAGCCGATCTCCTTGCATGAGCAGCTGTTGGGCGGTTGAGGGGGGTGGGGTGAGGGTTGTTGCTGGCACGTGCGCGTCGGGCATCCCTGCGACTGGGGTGGGGAGGAAAAGACAAGCGACTGCTGTGCCGGGGATAGCATGCAAACCCCGGCCGGGCCGTTTGTCCGTGGCAGCGCGCCCTTCCGCGCCTCGCTTGACGCTTCCCAGAGGCTGAAGTGCGGGGGGCGGGGGTACGGTCGCGCCTGATCAGAGCCTCGCACGCAGATCTGTGCGTGTGGAAACACGTGTAGGGACTTCACTCTGAACGAGAAACAGCGGGTGGCTGTCGGACCGCGAGTCTTGTGGGGGGGCGGAGGGGATCTGGCCGGGGCAGCTGTGACGTGCACAATCAACGGCCAAGGCAATCGCGCCCTGAGCACCAATGGGGGCGGGGTCGTTGAGAATACCGGGCCGATCCGCACCAGCCGATTTTCAGTGCCTCGGAATCCCGGGTAAATCGGGCTCTGGAGGCAGATTTGGTCCGGAATCCCGGGTGTCCCGGGATTCAGGTGCAGAAAACCCGGGATATCCCGGGTTTTTTTCTTGTAGGGCGCGGCCGCGGCCACGACGCTGGAACAGCCGGTCGTGACGCAGCCGGTTCCGTCGCCGGCGCCGGCGCCGCGACCAGCTCTTCCGGCCGCGCCGGCCCTGCGGGGGCCATCTGTGCCTGTCGTGGCGCCTGTTGGGGGGGGGGCGGCGTCGGCGGTGGTACCGGCACACTGGCGGGGACCGCTCGTGATGCAAGTGCAGGACCTGGCAGAGGTTGAAGCCCCAATCGGGTCCTCCACTCCAGGTACGTCGACGGCCGCCCCGCTTGTGCCGTCGTTAACAGGAGGCATGGTTCTGTCGGCCAGCACCAAGGATGGAAGGTGATCGAGCGGGAGCGAGTACCAGCGCGACAGGGCTCCAAGGGGACAGTGGTTGTTTCTCAGCCGCCTGCCACACGCGTTGGTGGGTTTGGAAGAAGGGTAGGGGCTGAGGATGTGATGGTGGTGGGTGGTAACCGGTGACGACGGCCGCCTCGGCCTCGGTGGCCCAGTCCGCATTGGGCAAAAAAGAGACCCGAATAAAATGATCGATTCATTAAAAAAATACAGATGTTTTAATTAATCGATAGATTAATTGATGTCCCCCGCCAAGAATTTGTATTTTTGCCATCCATGCCATCCACTGCGTCGGCCTCGTCAAGTCCAGTTGCCTGGAAATACACATTTTCTGCCTATTTCTTCCACACACAGAGGCCCCGTACGTTTCATCCAGAGCGCCCGAAAACCCCCTTGAAAAACGGAGGCGCTGGGCGCTCGAGCGCCCAAAGGGCGCCCGTGGAGAGCGCCCAGACAGCGCTCGAGACCAGCTCCCCGGGGCGCCCTCAACAACCCGACTGGGCGTGGCCAAAATGGGGAAAACCACCCTCACAGGGTGCCGTTTGACGGGAGCGCGGGCTCGGTGGGCGCGCCGAGCGCGCCGGCGACCCGCTCAGAAGGGGCGCATCTGCAAAAACGCACGGTACAGGCATTATTCAGTTATATCCACTGCCATTTGTTTACACTGTCAGGAGCGACTTATGCAAGCATCTACCGACTTGCGGATCCGCAGCAATCGTACGAATCCAGTACCCCAACATGGAGAAAAGAGTACGACTGGCAGGATTTACAAGGATAACTCGGCGAGAAAAAATTTTAATATTTGATTGACTTGGCACTAAACGTGATCACACTCACATGCCTCCCACCCCGCCTCTACGCTATCACTCCTCATCATCCCCCCCTGTCAAGACCATATGCACCGTCTGGACAATGGCCTCAACATCAGTCTCTGCCATCAGCCAGCGCCGCACCGCCAGGACCTGTTCCTGGCCACTGAGGCCGTCAAACTCATGCTCCAGGGACGTATTGGCCATCATGGCCACCAAATGGGACACATCCATGCGGGCCGGCTCGGCCACAACTTGGATGTCGCCCAGCTGGAGCCTCAGACGAGCAACTGCTTCAGTGGGCAGGCAATCCGCCTTCAACCAGCAGCGCACGATCTGGTCCCCAAGAATCTCATTCAACTCCAAGTAAATCGTTTTGTGTTAAATCAAGTACAAAAACCGGGTGGCAAGTGCGTTTTAATTTCACATTCCTCGATCTCTCGGGCTCTGTGGTGCCTCCGTGGTCCCGGTTATATCCACTGTGG
>Ga0209093_1002357_pt1 | contig 10564 bp, 7 predicted proteins | sample SidtaG_4_FD_187450 | JGI IMG/M metagenome (GOLD analysis project Ga0209093, IMG submission 187450) | Marine algal microbial communities from Sidmouth, United Kingdom - Sidmouth_Male1 metaG (SPAdes) (version 2) | ecosystem: Host-associated > Algae > Red algae > Unclassified | place: Sidmouth...
CGGCGGCAGCGGCGGTGCCGGGGGGGGGGGCGGCAGCGGCGGTGCCGGGGGCGGGGGCGGCTCCGCGGCGGCGGCCGAGCCACGGTGGCGTGGGAGGCGGCGGCGGTAGTGACGGCGGTGAGCGCGGCACCGAAGCGGCTGCCCAGCCGCGGCGGCAGCGGCAGCGTCGGGGGCAGGGACGGGGGCGGCGCCGCAACGGCGGCTGCCGCCTCGGCATCGGCGACGGCAACTGCACCCCGAGCGACGGCCAAGGAGCCAGAAGCGGTGGGGGTGGCGGCAGGGGTGACGGGGGCGGCGGGGGCAGCGGGCGCAGCGGAGGTGGTGGGGGTGGCCGGGGGGGGGGGGCGTGGTGGCAAGGGTGGACGGAGCCGCTGGTCGGGCTGCAGCACCCAGGGGGGTAATCGGGCAGGGTCCCGAAAGCGGGTGTGAGCGCCGCCAGGGATGATTCGATGGGCCGCCAGGACGATGATCGAGCAGGTGGATGGGGTCCCTAACGGGGCAGGCTGACGTGGGCCCCCAGAGGGCTCGACAGACTGGTCCTCAAAGGCGCCGTGACGTGTCAATTGCAGCCAATCAGATGCCTGCGTCAGACTAGCCTCAGCTTTGACGCACCTGGTTCAATGCTGGAGTTTCCTGTCTTGCCGATCTACGGGATTGCACAGTGTCAGTGCCGATCTTGTGGTTGAAGTGGATTCATCCGACAGTGCCTAAATTTGGGGTTGTGTTTGCGTGACTCGCTGTGTTGCACACCCCCCTGTCACATCCGACAGTGCCTAAATTTGGGGTTGTGTTTGCGTGACTCGCTGTGTTGCACACCCCCCTGTCGCACCAGTCTCCTCCCTTGGATACTTCCTCCAGTACATGAGCAGTGCTCATCCACTGCCCCCTGCCTTTCCTCACCAGAGCCGCCCATCGCCGACACGGCAGCCACGAACATGAGTGCAACACCGTCTCGGCCAAGTGCCACCCTCTGCCACTGCCGCCATGCGCCGCATGGCGCCTCAATCCGAGTTGGGGGCCACCTACGCGGGCCACCTACGCGGAGCGGCTACGGAGCACTGCCTCCGCTGTTGCTTCCTGGGCTGCCGTCACAAATGGGCGTGCGCCGGCAGCATCGCCGTACAAGGGGGGGGAGGCGCGCGCCAGAGGAAAGAGGGGCGGCGGGTCGCGGGGGGGGAGGGCGCTCCCCGCTCCACGGGAAAACGGTCAGCAGCGGGACCCTGCCGGTCGGCACCGCCCACACCGTGGCCGAATTCATGAAGGGGACGCCGGCCAGACAGGGGGCATCGGAGGCGGAAGCAGGGGCACCTGCTGCCACCGCCAATCCGTCCGCTGTGAGTACGTACCGCAGACCTTCGTGTAAGTGGTCGACGAACGGTGCTTGTGTGCGTGCATAAAGCGGAGAATTTGTGGCCAATAAAGCCGCGGTGCCGCTCGTGCTCGGTAGATTGGCGGGTGATGGAGCGCGGGAGCAGCCGCCGCAGGGGGGAGGTGGTGTAGAGGCGGAGCAACGAGAAATATTGGCCGTACGTCAGCCGCCATCCTCACAGCGCAGTGGTCGTAACCTCCCCCGCCTCGACACCGTCAGCCTCTTCGTAGAGAACAAAGAAGAACAAACCAGCATCTGGGGGGAACGGGGGCTGGGGGGGGGACAGTCGCGTAGAGAACGCACCAGCCTGCAGCAGTCGGTGTGACGCGGAGACTGACCGAGTGCCTGCAGCGCCAGACAACGAAGAAAATACGCCTCAAAAGCCTTGAATGTCCGAAACACAAGTGAACCCAACAGTTATTGAAAAGTATGCATCAGATCCTGGTGAGCTACACAAAAAGAAGGGCAGGCTGCCGATTCGACCGTCCATTAGCAGACCCTATCTGGGCGGAGGACCACTCCCAGAGGCCTGTGATTGCGTCCGTGAGTGAAGGTCCCCATGTGCCATCTGATCGACCTATGAACTGTCTGATTCCTCTCATGAGACAGCAGATCGGTACCAATTCGGGAAAAGGACCCAATTCAAGATCGAGAGTTGTCCAGGCCCCTCCCAGAGGGCATGTCCGGGCCGTTAACCACGCACGCTTGTGCGAGATATGCGACCAAAACGTGTGTGTGATCACATGTGATTTCGAAGTCCACCAGCACTCTATTAATTCCGTCATCGGAGCCAGTCCGGATATTATATGGGCCATGGGTGCTGATCAGCTCCTTCGTCTTGCCTGGTACCCCGATCGCCAATGCACCTACAGCCAATGCCCTTTTTCTCCACGTCACAGGCCGTCTTTGCGCCGCTGGCCCGCGCCGAACATCGCTATCCGTTGCCCTGTACCTCCGCTCTTCTTAGTTACCCCCTGGAGACCTGCACCCCTCGTATCGAGCGTCCTGCCGCCACCCCCCATGTGGTTGCGCTCGTCTATCATTTTCTGCTGCTTCCACTCTGCTTGTCACTCTCATCGGTGTTTGTCATGCCCGCCGCCTGCCTGGGCCTCCCGAATCGGCGACGCTTGCTCGCACTGCGCGATAGAAGCCGATGCAGCTGTAGCAATGGCACTGGTCGGCAGGGACATGGGCGACAGTGAGGACCAGGGAGACACGCGAGGCCGGATGTAGTGGATGGCCGCCGTGATGCTTTGGCCGAAAGCGGTCAAGGTCCAGGTCGTGTCTGTGTCAGCGTGCTACGGAAAGCGGCCCTGAACTGTGCCCACATGGCCCGAACCCTGCGGCTCGGGGCGGGTGTATGTGCAGACGGACGTAGCACCTGCATTTTTTGTTTCTATCGTTTGTGTTGCTTGAGGTGTGTAGACAGACAATGGGAACTTGCATCAGACTCGACACTCACATCATACAAGGCAGATACAAAAGGAACCACACGAAAACAAACCCACACGTCGTCTCCCCTGCTGCCGGCCAGCGATGCAGCATCAGAGCATCGCCTCTAGCCCATGTCCACACAGTCTTCAACCAAATGCGCGAGCGATACCTGGCTTTCGTAAAACGAGGAGACCGTCACATCCACCGACACCTTCGACGGAGCAAAGGACTTGATGAAAAGCCCGTCGGTCGTGGGGACGCGCGAGAGGGCAACGTACACCATCCCCGCCGCAAACGCCGCCCCCAGGTCGAGCACCGCTCGGTCGAGAGACAGCCCTTGCACGCGGTGGACCGTCACTCCCCATGCGAGCATCAACGGCAGCTGGTCGCGCTGCGCGTACGGGCCGTCCCGCAGGACGGACTCGACAGACATAGTCGTTGGCGGGACCGCCAAGTCGACCTTGACCCCCATAACCGTGTGAAACCGCACTACCGGCACGGTCTGGAACCACGTCTGCGGCAACGTCGGGTTGTCCCACTTAGCGAAGCGCACAACGACGCCCGTCGTGCCGTTATAGACGCCCTTGTGCTGCAGGCTTCCGTCCGCCATGGCAACACGCGCGCCAACGCAAAGCGGCAGGTACCGCGGCGCCATAAGCGCCTTGTTCAGCGTGCGCTCCAGAACTAAGTCGGTGAAGTCAACGCCCAAGGCTTTGTCAATGGCCGTGTACAGCACGCGCTTTGTGGCCGTCGACACCTCGAGCGCCTGCAGGCACCTCTCGTTGTGCGCGTTGACGTCCTTTTTCCGCGGCAGTACGTGGGTGACGTGCTGGTCGAGACCACCGGCCTTGACCGCCGCCTTGTACTTTTCCATCCGCGCCGCCATGAGGTTGGAGAGCTCTTTGGAAACGACGCCCACGCGGAGCTTACTCAGCATGTCGATGAACTTCACGTCCTTCTGCCGCCACACGTACGTTAGCTCGAGCACCTCCGAGCCGAACACCTTGTCCCACGCGTCGCACTCGAACGCGAAACCGGCCTCCACGTCGAAGATGACGTCGTCGTCCTCCGTGTCCCGCACGGGCGGCAGCTGGTAAAAGTCGCCGAAGGCAATCATGCGCCAGGCGCGTGCACGGGGATAGACCACTCGTGACTGCTCCATGCAGTACACCAGCACGGAAAACATCCTGCTCGACACCATGGAGACCTCGTCTAGCAGGAGCAGGTTCGTCGTGGCTAAGCGCTGCTTGGTCTGCTTGGACATCGCCTTGAAGATGCGGCTAGCATCGTCGCGAATCGTCAGGGAGAAGTCAAAGCAATTGGCTGGAAGACGCAGGAAGGCGTGCAGCGTCACGCCGCAGGCGATGGCAGCGGCCACGCCCGTCGGCGCAACCGCGAAGAGGCCCGACTTTGACCCCCGGTGTGTCGCGCGGTAGAGGCTGGTGACGACATGTAGCAGGCGTGTCTTACCAACACCACCGCCGCCTGACACGAAGATGTTTTTGCAAGTCTCTAGCAGCCTCTTTGAGAGCTTGTCCATGTCGTAAGGGGGGGCGTCGGAGGAGCGCAGCCGCTTCACCGCGCGCTCGGTCCCGGAGCCGCGGTCGACGGCGCTGTGCTTGCGCTTCGTGCCGGTTGGGTGCCCAGCGGACAGGGTGCTAGTTGCCGCACCAATAGAAGACCCGACGCTACTGGCGCCAAGGCCTTCTCCGCTGACGCGCTGTTGCAGCCAGGCACCAAGTCGCCCGGGCGGCGCTCCGCGAGCCAGGTTCCCCGCCTCCCGCGTCGCCGAGGGCTCCTCATCAACAAGGTCTTTCGCGTCACGCGCCGACCGGGTAGAGAGCGAAGAGATGGGACCTGCGCTCGCACGCGCGCCCATGGCACCCTCCGTCAAACCGCAAGCAACCCGGTCCTCACTCCTCCCCATTACCCCACCGCAGCTGAGATGGGTAGACGAGGACGGAGCCCCGTGCTCGACCGATGCGTTGCCGCCGGCACGCGCCCGCATGCCAGGCACGAATGGCACTACCACCGGTAGCATCATGCCCTCCCTAATACTCTGCATGGAGAGGATGCTGTGCTTGGGGGTTGGAGGGGGAGGTAGGGCAGCCGCCAACGCCTGGACGTCAGCTGGGACGCCGGCCCTAATGGACGCCTCGGGGGCAGAGGCACGCACAGGGGTCACCTCCATCGAATCCGAATCGGAGTCGATGCAGACCACCACATCCTCGTCCGGGAACGCACGGGGACTGCCGGGAGAGCGTTGCCGCGAGAGCAGCGCGACCAGCCACGACGACAGCACTGGCCGCCTCATCCACGCCGTGGCCGCGGCCGACGTGGCACACGAGCACACGAGTAGCTGTTCTCCATGCAGGAACGTCAGCGTGTTGAGCAGCTGCACAATGTCCAGGTGCTTTCCCTTGTCCGCCACGTAGCCCCCCGTCGTCGACAGCATGCACGTGAAGTTGCACAGATGTGGAGATGTCTCCTCCGTCGGCGGTACGACCGCTGCACGAGGCGTCGAAGCCACGACATCCACCCCCATGCGCAGGACCCACGGGGCCGCCGTTGGCGCCGACAGCCACGCCACTGCCATGTCTTCGCTCGAAAAGGTTTGCACCAAAGCGAGCGAACCGTCACAGGAGAAAAAGGAGGGCAACAGTGCGGCCATCTGGAGCGACTGGCGCGCGTCCACGACCTCCCGGTGGTCGTCACGGGCAAAAGCAATGAACTTGGGCACAGCACGGGCCTGCTCCAGAGCCTGGCGGGACATGGCGCGACAAAAGGGGGATGGTGGGGGAGCGGGGCGGAGGGTACCGGACGGCTACAAAGAACACGCGGTGGCGGAGGGCAGCGAGCGTCGCGCGGCGACGTGAGTGAGGAATGAACGGCGAGATTACGGTGCAGGCAGCACGCAAGCGGCCACGACGTGCCGGGGCACACGTCTTCTCGGTGGGGTGGTGACAGAAACAATAAGGGGCGAATGGCGGTCTCCTCACGGTTTGCCCCTGGTCCACGGGTGGTGCGAAGCGGTGGTGCGAAGCGGTGAGTGGCGAATAAGATGGCAGACGCATTCCGATGGTGTCATTGCCGTCCGAAAATGCATGGGGGCAATATTGCTCTACACGAAATGACAAGGAAAATTTATAACGACTTTTGATTGGCTGTCTTTAAAATCTGAGCGAGTCATTGGCGGAGAATGTTTCCGACACCACTGTTGTGCACAGCGGGGAGGACAAAATCGGGATTGGGATGAGAGCAATTCATGCGTCACACAGTCGCTTGTTGCCCGCTGCGAGTCAGGTTCCAGTCTCTTGACGACCGCCGCCAGCTGCATGGCCTACATTCTTGGTGGCCATTTGTACTTCAGGGGGACGAAGGTCAGCCGGCCTGCGCCGCCGTCGCTGTGCCCAGAGCGCATGTGCAGCTTCTGCGTCTAAGCTCTTGTGCATGTCAACAGCACTGCCACAAAAAAATGAGCACTGGACATATGTGGCTCCCTACAATAGAATTTTCATTCTAACTCAGCCGCGTTGGAGAGATCTCGATGCGGGCGTCAATGTGGTGGTGGGCGTATCTCCGAAATATGTAGCCGGTCATACAGTGACGATTCTATTGTAGGGAGCCACATATGATGAGAAGACAAGCGAGAAAACAGAAGGCTCTTTAACCAATAAGGGCAGCAGCAAAACAAAAACGTGCTAATGTCAATGGCCTTCGAGCTATTGCACCGAACAACATGTCGTTGGAGTCATTTGGGGGCGGCAGCCACCGTCGCCACCCCAACACCGATGGCAGTGGCGGGCATCGGCGCCCTGGCAGCCTCCAGCGCCGCCGCTGCCACCGCCACCACCGCGGCAGCCCCCACACAGGCCGTAGGGGCGCGCCGTGGCGCAGTAACAGCCGCCGTAGTCGCCCCCTCGCCACTCGCAGCAGCGGGTCGCGGGATACTGGCCGGGGCCAACGGCGCTACCGCCGCCGACGCGGCCGTCGCCCCCGCACCCGCCGCCAGCGCTGCTGCCGTCGATGCTGCCGCCGTCGCCGCCGTTCGGCCCATGCTACCTGCGGCAGCAGCGGCCGGCCGTGCAGTGGACCCCGCCGCCGCTGCCGACGCCGCTGTCGTTCGGCGCACGCCACCCGGAGCAGCAGCGGGCGGCCGCGCAGTGGACCCCGCCGCAGCGGCCCCCAAAGCCGCCGCTGCTGACTTACCCGCCCGCTTTGCCTTGGCCACCCGACGTCTCGCGAGTCTGTTCCTGCGTGCGAGCGCTGTCGGCGGTAGCGCTTGAAAGAGGTACGCCGCGTCTACTGCGGTCGAGCCACTCGAAAGAAACTCGGATCCCAATCCGAAATGGCCCCCACGACCACGACCACGTCCGCAACCATGGCCACCTCGACCGCGGCCCGCGCTCTCGCTAGGCACGCGACCACTGCGATGATGCGCATTGGGGGGGACCGGTGCTGGTACAAATGACGTCGTGCTTGGATTGGGATTCAAAAAGGGTGGTGAGGCAGGGCTGGAGCTAAGGGCAGAGCTACGGCCAGCACCTTCAGCCGCGTCGGCGTCACCAGGTGTAGACGACGCGGGGAGGCGCAAGTCATCGTCCGCCGAGTCGCGTGCAATACCATGCCGCTCCAAGACCTCCGACGTCGAGGCGCCCGAAGCTGCTGCAGGCGCTCGCACGGAAAGACCACCGTCTTGCTCTGCTGCTCCCGCCCCGCCGTCGGGAACGTCCAAGTTGACATGGTCCCGCCGCACACCGCGACCGACTTGGACGACACCGCCGACAATGGGGAACAGGCCAGGGTCCATTACGCCAGACATTTCTCCGCCCACAATCTCCTTCAGGAGGCCCGGGAAGGTCGGCTCGTGGAAAGACACCAGCAGCAACACCGCGAAGACGCCGAGCAGGGGCCGCCTGGCCATGTTGGTCAAGCTCACAACCACAGCGCTCTTCTCAATCTCACTAATCTTGAACACTGGTGACCGCCCGAACGATGTGGCCTCGAGGCACTCCTTGAGGCCCAGCAAATCGACATGGAACGCCCAACTTGAGCGGCGTGTCAGGACGGTCGCGTCCCCCAGCAAGTTCGCGATCGTTCCTCTGGGTGCCGCCGCCTTGGTGTCGCTCCGATGGGAGGGCCACCAGGTGCACTTGAAGTGCGACGTGAGATACTTCATCTTGCGCTCGGACGTGGGCGGGCCGCCTTCCAGCTGCTGCGCCGCGGTTGCCGTGCTTGGGCCTTTGGATTGACCGTCTTTGGAAGTTGAATGGCGCGGCGACAGGGAGAGGGGGTTATTTTCGTTGGCGGCGACGAACAGACGAGCCGCTTCGTGAGCAGCCTTTGTCAGCGTGTGGTCGACTAATCCGGCGTCCCCGTCGCCCACGGTGTTGACCGCTTTGCTTTGGTCGACCTGCATCGCGTCGACGGCCGCGGCGCCGCCGCTGGCCGCGCTGTCCACCGCCTCGCCGCCGTCGCCCGCCGCCGCGTCGGCGGCCGCGGGGCCCCCGTCGCCCGTGGTCTTCACCGCGTTTCCGTCGACGATTGGAATCGCGTCGGCGGCCGCGACGCAGCCGCTGGCCGCGTTGTTCACCGCCTCGCCGCCGTCGCCCGCCGCCGCGTCGGCGGTCGCGGCGCCCCTGTCGCCCTTTTGGTTCACGGCCTTGCCGTCGTCGACCGCCGCCGCGTGAGCGGCCGCGGTGCCCCCGTCGGCCGTGTGGTTCACCGCGTTGCCGTCGATGACCTGGATCGCGTCGGCGGCCGCGGTGCCGCCGCTGGCCGTGTGGTCGACCACCTCGCCGTCTTCGAGTGCCGCCGCGTTGGCGGCCGCGGCGCCCCCGTCCCGCGTGTGGTTGACCGCCTTGCCGTCGTCGAACGCCGCCGCGTCAGCGGCCGTGGCATCCCCGTCGCCCGTATCGTGGACCGCCTTGCCGCCGTCGACATTTATCGCGGCGGCGGCCGAGCCGTCGGCGGCCGAGCCGCCCACGTCGCCCGTCTTATTGACCACCTCGCCGCAGTCCACCGCCATCACGGCGGCGGCCGCGGCGCCCCCGTCGTCCGTGTGGTTGACCGCCTCGCAGTAGTCTACCGCCGCCGCGTCAGCGGCGGCGGTGCCCCCGTCGCCCGTGTTGTTCACCGCTTGACCGTCGACGACCTGCATCGCGTCCGCGGCCGCGGCGACGCCGCTGGCCGCGTCGTTTCCCTTGCAGCTGGAGCCTGCGGCGCCCGACCGATGGCCCGTTGCAGAGAGGGCGATCGTCGGCTCCTCCCCGTCCTCGCCTATCTCCTCGACGGTGGCGGTGGAGTAGTGCGTTGTGGAGACGTGCGTGTACAGCGCCAGAAGGGCACACGTTGCCACCTTCCGCGCCAGCACGGCGGGATTGGCAACCTTGTCGATGGCTGTAATCAAATCTCGAATGGGGGCGAGATGGCGGTCGGTGGGGCGGACCGTCGCCGGCGGGGTGAGAGAGGAAATCCAAGTGGAAACAGAGGGAGCAGTCGGCCGCTGGGGGGGGAAGGGTCCACCACGTCCGTCGTCGTCCACAGGGGCCTGGGAGGCGCTCGTACCCGGCCGCATCGCGGCGAGTTGCGTGACGAACATGTCGGCCTCGTGATGCCGCCAAATGTACCGAAACAAGGCGTCAATCATACGCGACGTGTACCGGTCGCTCATGTTGAACAGACCGAGTTTGTCAAAGATAGTCACCCAGTACACCTCGTCGGCATCAGGGTCGTGGTCGGGAGCTGACGCCCGGCTCAGCACAGCATGCGCTGTACCCCCATAAGGCGCCAAAGCGCGGTGCAGTTTTGCCGACGCGGTATAAAGGCTCTCAATGTGTGGAGCGAGAGCCTCAATCGCCCTCGCGTCATTGACACCGAGGTCACGCAGCGCCCTCACGTACCGGCTCATCGTGGAGGTGCACCCCCCCCCCCTCTCCGCGCTCCAACACCAACCAACCGCACGCCAACGTCGCCGTCCACCCACCACCACAATGGACAGAGACAACCGCCCCGTCCACGCGCAACTACGACGGAGAGGGAGCGGACAAAGGAGGGCGTCCCCATCCGAGGATGCTCCAACAGTGCGAACCCGCACAGAGGTCGAGGGACGCACCGCCAAGGCGATGGAAACCCCCCCCCCCACAATGTGATTAAGCGAGCCCCCCAAGCCAACAGCCCGCCAAAATGCCGACGGCCGACCGCGGCCGCAGGAACGGCATCCCGCCATTCCGACGGCCATGCAAACCCCCCACCCAAGGTCCCCATCAGGGGGTCTGCGTGACCGCCAAACCGTGGTCATGGAGTGTCCGTGTGCCCGGCTCGGGCCAAGCGGCCCGGCCGCTGACGGGCCCAGCGGCCGGGCCGCTGACAGCGTCCCGAACTGAGGCAGCCACGTGGGCGCCTCTCGTGCCTTCCTGCCATCCTTCCCTCCTAGCCCCCCCACCTGCCACTTTTTCTGGCAGGCATGGATAGTTTCCAATTACTGCCTCCAGGCGCCAGGCGTCGGGCGCGCGGGCGTCCCCCGACCGCACACCCCTCCCCCCCCCTGGCTGCAACGCGCGTGCGCGTGCACGCGCCCCTCAGTTTGCGCTGGGTGGCCGCGAGGGCCCACCGCAGCCACCCGCCCCACGAATCGTCGGAAAAGCCTGCAGGCTGGACGGGAGGAAATCCCGTTCAGGGTTTCGTCCCTGCACAAGGCCTGAACAAGCGATTTCTTGTTACAATCCCGTCCAGGTGCACGGTCCCCGTCGCGAGTGGAAA
>Ga0209093_1002358_pt1 | contig 10564 bp, 9 predicted proteins | sample SidtaG_4_FD_187450 | JGI IMG/M metagenome (GOLD analysis project Ga0209093, IMG submission 187450) | Marine algal microbial communities from Sidmouth, United Kingdom - Sidmouth_Male1 metaG (SPAdes) (version 2) | ecosystem: Host-associated > Algae > Red algae > Unclassified | place: Sidmouth...
GGGCAGCTGACACCGCCCCCAACCGTACCCGCTGTCGAGCCCGGTGTTCCCGCTGCCCTCTCGGCGTCTGCGGTCGGGCAAGCAGCGACGGGTCCCACCGTGGCTCCACCGGTGACCGTGGGCGGGACGGAGTGGCGCGACCGCGACGCTCTCCAACCGATTGGCGGCCCCGTCCCCCGTCGCACCTGGTCGGTGCGCACGCTGGGAGGGGAGCTTATCGTGGAGGGCGGAGACAGCGTCGGCTTTGGGCGTGGCCGCACGCCAGTAGACTACTTCCTGGCTGTGTTCCCACAGACGCAACTGTCCCTGATCTCCATCCTGACGTCGGCAAAGCTTTCGGCTCGTCGGCTGGCTCCGACGACCCCGGGAGAAGTCCTTAAGTTCTTCGGGGTGCTGCTCTTGGCCACGCGCTTCGAGTTTGGGTCTCGGGCAGACCTTTGGGCCACAAATTCCTCAACCAAGCACATGCCCGCTCCGGCTTTTGGTGCACGGACCGGGCTGTCGCGCAACCGCTTTGACGACCTGTGGTCCAACCTCGTGTTCAGTCGCCAGCCGGCGGGCGGTCCGGCGGAGGGAGCCGGTGGGACGGAGCAGTTTCGGTGGGCCCTGGTCAACGATTGTGTGGAGGGCATCAACCAACACCGGGCTGCTCAAGTGACCCCCGGGGACACCCTCTGTGTCGACGAGTCTATATCCAAGTGGTATGGGCAAGGCGGCCACTGGATCTCCATTGGCCTGCCAATGTACGTGGCCATAGACCGCAAACCCGAGAACGGGTGCGAGATCCAAAACGCCGCCTGCGGCAGGAGTGGCATCATGTTGCGTCTCAAGATTGTCACGACTGCGACGGACCACAAGGCCAATCTCTCTGCAGCTGAGCAAGGGCTGCTTCACGGCACGGCCGTTTTGCAACGGTTGGTGGCTCCTTGGGCCGGCTCGGGGCGGGTCGTGTGTGCCGACTCCTACTTTGCCAGTGTCGAGGCGGCCGAGACGCTGCGGGCCTCTGGCCTCCGTTTTATTGGCGTGGTCAAGAACGCTCACCGGCGCTTTCCTATGGCAAGCCTCGCATCGCGTGAGCTGCGGTCACGCGGCGACCACGCCTCGATGGTGCATGTCGACTCGACTGGGACGCCGGACATGATGGCTGTCCTGTGGCTGGACCGCGACCGGCGCTACTTTGTGGCCACAGCGGGTAGTACCCAACCCGGTACACCCTGTGAGCGCCTGCGGTGGCGGGAGATGCCGGGTGGGGCACAACGTGTGGCGGTGACCGTGCCCCAGCCCGAGGTGGCAGATATATACTACTCTTGTGCGGCCAAGATTGATCAACACAAAAGGTGCCGTCAAGATAACCTCCGCTTGGAGCACAAGTTTGGGACCCATGATTGGTCCCTGCGTGTCAACCTTTCGCTGTTGGGAATGTGCTTGGTCGATGCGTGGCTCCTGCACACGGGAGCCCGAGGCCCGGCAGCGACGCTTAAGCAAGCCACGTTCTACGAGGAGCTCGCGACCGGGCTGATTGACAACACCTTTGACATTGTCGGGCCCCGCTCCCGAGGGGAGCCCGCCGCCGCTGCCGCCGCTGACCAACCCCCCACAGTATACGGTGTGGGCGCACACCTCGCGCCAACAACCAAGCGGCGCAAGTCTACGACAGATGGGCCATCCTCCCACCTGGCGCAGCGAGATTGCCGGGTGTGCAAGAAGGACAGGAGCTCACTCGTTTGCTCTACCTGCCGGGAGAACTCTCGAGGGCGCGAGGTGTTTGTGTGTGCCCCCCGCACCGGTCGCAGTTGCTTTGCACTGCACATGAGAGCGGTGCACGGCATGGAGATTGGACTGGGGGGGGGATGAAGATGCACGTCAGCGGTTGCCGATGCGGGGCGACAAGGGGCTGGGGTGTTTTAGAAGGAGCCGCTAGACGCGCAGGTCGAGGGGAGGGGAGGTGTTGGTCCCACCTGAGGACGCCCAGTCGGACCAGCTACAAAGCTGATCACTCTGTTTTGTCATCAGACCCCTCGGTTCCGACAAGAAGCGCGTGTGAGTAACTTTGTATGCGCCCTTTTCTTCGTTTTCTTATCAGGATGTGCTGGCATGGGCGATTTCGGGACCGGATCAAATGATCCGGTCTACCGGATGATTTGATCCTTTTTGTCGGGGGGAATAGACACTAGAGGGGGCTGCAACGGCTGCTATCTGACTGCTCATCGTCACGGCTCCCAGAATTCCCATCCAAACGCGTTTTGGATGGGCTTTGGAGGTTGTCTTGTCACTCTTTGGAGGTTGTCGGATGAGCGTTTGGAGGTCCCAAGTGCCCATCCATCAGAGTTTTGGACGGGATACGGATGGGGTTTGGATGTCTCTTGGACGGGCGTTCTGAGGTCATGGCGTAGTCCCGATTTCCGCCCGTGAGTTCCTCGAGTCGTGGTGGCCCGCTCAGGAGACAGCATGCGATCGTCGGTAGGCTCGGCCGTTTCATATTCAGAAACCCCAGTGTGAAACGAGTAGACCTCGTGATTGGCTACCAGTCGCACGTGGTGTGGCCACACAGCGAAGCAGTTGGGGCCGATCCAATTGGTCTGCTGATAGCATAAGTATTGCATGATGTAGAGTGCCAATTGCATAGGCCTTGGTGGGAGCCGGCCGTCCTCATGACCGACTCCGAAATCAACGAGGTGAAGTCGCGGCGGAGGCAAAGCTGCAGCGTTCGTGACTCCAGTGCCGCGGTTAATGCACAGGGGACCTCGCTCTGCACAGGCCGCGTGCACCACCTCGAAAGACACTGTGCAAGTTACGGTTTTTTTTGCACTCTCAAAGCGAATAGCGGAGCGCTGCGTGGAGCACGGCGTTTTGTGATGCTACCTACTCATCGCGATTGTTGAGGCTCAGTCATCTCCTGTCGCTGTCTGTCGAGGTTACTAAGACGACCGTCGGTCTGGTCGTGACGTCGACGACGCGGACGCAATCTACAAGATTTGAATTGCAATTACTATGACTTACGGGAATTCTATGGCGGAGAAACACGGGCCGACCTCGTGCCGCCGACGCAGCCGAGCACGGCGGACCAGATGGGATTGGCACGGGGGCTACAGTTAGCAAGGGCCCGCCACAAGAGTAGAAGTGATGCTGGCTCAATGATATGGCGTTATTGCTCCGCGGCCGTGACGAGGGCCAGAAAGAAACGGTTGTGCTGCACAAGAGTGCGATGACTTTTGACTGGCCCTCCGTCAAGGAAGCCCATCCAAAACATCGTTGGATGGGGACTCGGGGGGCGCTCACAGACGTCAAAAAAGCACATCCATCAGAGTTTTGGATGCGGATGGGGGGATTCTGAGAGCCGTGACGATGGAGTGGCTGCTGCAGGCGCCGCATGGCTAATTGTGCGGAGCTGGTACGTCTCATGTCGTGGTTGAGGGACGGGGATCGAAGGTACACCTGTAAACAGAGCGGTAACAACAAGTCAAGAGCAGTGGTCACACTAGCGCACCTGCCCCAGACAAAGACCACTCGGGTGGCAAGTAGTGGTGACGAACGAGAAAGAAAAGTGAGACAGGCAGTGCAGACGGGCTGAGCCCATCCAAGATGCGAACAGTGGTGACGAGCACTCAAAGAAAGAAGGTCACTCCAGCCATCCAGTCAAAAAATGGCAAAGCAAACTCATTGGAAGACTGTTCACGGCGAACGGCAAGCGGATAGAAGTGAGGGCGGGTTGTGGTGCGGGCGCCTCTGAGGCCCATTCCAAGTTTGCTTTGGTGCGCGCCACATCGGAGGTGGCGTCGCTCCCATTGGTGGATCGATGTGGCGGGCGCCACAAGTGGCGCCGACATCCAAAACGAGGACTTGAAGGTCGCGCCACAATGTACGCCGATGTATAGTGGATTAGGAGACTTATAAAGCCCCGGGAGACTTAAAAATCAGCGTTCAAGCGATAAGTACTCGACTCGGCGACAGACAGAGCGGGGGTCGACGCCGCTCCGCTGTCTTGCACATCGCACGCACCCCCACCACATCTCCCGCTCCGACTGTCACGCCGGCACCCACCACCTCGCCGGCTCCCACAGCCACGCCGGCACCCACCACCTCGCCGGTTTCCACCGTCAAGCCGGCACCCACCACCTCGCCCGCTCCCAAAGTCACGCCGGCACCCATCACCGCGCGCGCCCCCGCATGACACTCGCGTATTTGGCAAACACTCTTTTTGTAAACTCTTTCTTTTTCCTCTCCCATTGTCCCCGCCGCACCCGTTGTGGTTTTGGTGCTGTCCCCCCCTTCCCCCGCCACCCCCTGCCCCGTCGCCAGAGTTGCAGTTTCCTACTGCCTTGGGCAACCCCGCTGTTGACATTGACGGTGGTTTTCTCGATCGCTCACACGAACGACGGCGGTATCAGCAACGCTGTCAAAGCTCTCAGTTCGTGCCTACCTTTTTTGCGGCGGGCGGGCTCCCTGCAAGGCTGCATCCTCACATGGTCACCAAGGGACAACAATGAGTCCAAGCGTGTGTGCTAGTGAGGTTTGCGCGTGTGCATTGGTGTGTGAGCATGCCACTGGCGGGGGGGGATGAGAACGGACGTTTGAGGGAGGTCTTTCTTATGAACAAGGGAAATGAGGCAGAGGCACGGTAGAGCGCGGGTGCGTGTGAGGGGAACAAGACAGCCTGATTTCTGTCTCGGTCGCTGGGAAGAAAGACAGGACGGAGGTCGAACCTTCATGCTTATCCCTCTCCCCGGTAGAGAGACACTCGCAGCTGGTCTGTTGTTCGTCTTTTACAGCCTGTTAAGACGGGTCTGATATGGCAACATGCTGTCATCAAACCGCACACTTGCGGGTGTCAGAAACAAAAGCACAAGAACACGCTGGAGAGCCGGAATGAGGGGGGGGAGGGGACGGATCCGTACTTCTCTTGTGTTGTTCTTTGTTCCTCGTTGCTTGTGACTGTAACTCGAATCACACACCGTCGGTCGGACCTCGGAATTGGTACACACGGTGGGCATCCAGGGGAGTAGCCACGATCGTCGGCGGTTTTGCCCTTTCGCTTTCTTTGGATACTTGTTGGCAGTTTCGAGGCGACACCGACACGTCGTGGGTAGCCACGAAGTCACCCGAGGGGACACTTCGCAGCGCAGACGGGCGCACCAAAGAAGCACCCTGCCATACAACTACGCAGCCGCATTGCGCATTTGTCTGCTTGCCATATTTATTTGGCTGGTTTGAATTTTATTTGTCATCTGATGGGCGGCACCAAATCGGCGGATGCAATCCCAGAAGCGCGGCGCGCATCGCGAGATCGGCGGTGAAAAGAAGCACACCCGATCCCGCGACAGCACCGTGCACCCTGAAAGATCTGCTAGCGAGAACCGCCGCCCTCCACGCCGCACGCGCGCCACGCATCCGCCCCCAACGCGTGGAGTCGAAGTGCGCGCGTGCCGCGGCCCCGTCCCCCTCACTGGCGCCGTTCCTCCGCCTCTCCCGCACCAGCCGCGTCTCCCTCCCGGCCCCCCACGCCCATAACCCCGTCACCCATCACCCCCCTCGCCCATCCCCCACCCCCATCACCCCCCCCGCCCGACAGTTGGGGCTTGCGCACGCACGGTGGCTGGGCCGGGTGGAGGGGGGGGTAGCGGGGGGGGGGCAGCGTTGGCGGGGGGGGGATGAAGCGGCCGCAGGGTCAGCGGCCGGGAGGGCAAAGTCGTGGAAGGGGCGGGGGGGGCAAAAATGGCGGCCGTGCATGAGGGAGGGGGATACGAAGGTCGGGGAAAGGGGGAAAAGAGCGTTTGTGTGAAGCTAACTGGCGTCGGGCAAGGCACAGTTGGCGCACTTTAAAGCTACAGGCATCCGTCTCTGGCCCTCTCTGGCTCGCTCAGATTCCTACTGGCTTCGTCGCGCAGCTCTGCAATGACGGATGGCGCGAGCCAATCAGCGATAGATTTGCGTTACAGGAATGCCCGCGATCCGCAAAAGGCCTTGCATCTCAATCAAAATCGGATGCCGTGCACTGGCTTCTGCTTTTCGTACCATTGAATGCTTTCAGTGATCATGCCCGAGTGTGCTGGGGGCGTGGCCCCTCCTGAATGTATCAAATTGCTTGATTCCAGCGAGAACCACACCTGGACTTGGCCGTGTGAGCTTGATTCTCGTTGTCTTAGCAGTGGGACATGCCACCCCAACAGAATAATTGTTTCAGCAGATCCCCCGATCTGCCATTCCAAGTTGTACACTGCTATTCCGATGAGTTACCACACTGTGTCGTGCCGGAATCGCTTCAAAGTCGCCAAATAAGCACAATGGCAGATCCGCCGACGATCTTTCAGCCACGCCCGCCGCATCCGCTGCCACCCGTCGCGTGCCGGCCGCGCTTGTTCCCTGCCTCTTTCCCGAGTCCCTTTTACGATGACGGTGCGTACTGTCAGTCGCCTCCGAGCCTTGCTCAAGGCTCAAAAGCTCTCATCCAATGGGACGAAGGCGATTCTTGAGGAGCGCTGTCGGGCCAATGGGATCGATATGGACGTTCCTGCTGCTTTCGTGCCCATCCAGGCGGCTGCACCTCCGCCTGGGAATGCCCCCCCCGTTCCTGATCGGACCACTTTCCCCCCCCCTGTTGTTCAGCAGGCCCAGCCGGTGGCTGTTGCCGCAGTAGAAACAAGGCCCGCCAACGATGCCCACCTCACCGAGCCTGTATACCTTGATCGGGCGCGCCGCCTTACGCCGACACAGCCAGTCACAGGTGCGGTGCTGGTGGATGCGTCGGCCTCCATTCGCTCTCAATATTTGACCAAGCATTTAAAGGTGAGACTTGCTCATGTACTCTGTGAGGGTGAGGTGGCCGTGGATGTCCTGATCTCCCGTGGGACGATGTACCGCGAGCAGATGGATGTCAAGAAGAGCCGGGGGCAGGTGTGGGTGGTGGTTGTGGGGGACATTTTCAACAGCGACAAGACATTTTCTGTTCCTGCGGCGTGCTCCGACCTGGATATCGACCCCAATCCGCACCCCCATGCCCGTACTGTTCAGGTACTCAAGGCCAAGTGGAATGAGACATGTTGTGCTACGTTAGACGCTCTACTAGTGGTTGATGAGAGCACCGACGGCTATGGTCCCATTGTTACTTCCTGGTCTGAACATACCGTGCATAGAACAGGTGCGGCAAACTGACTTGCAACCGCGAGTCTCTCCACTTGGACCTTGTGCTGTTATTCTTTCTGTGTGTCTTCAGCTTGGTACATTTTGCTGGAACGAGTGGAAAAACTTTGGAGGCTCTGGGCAGCACAAACCGGCGCGGTGGGCACAGTTTTCCAAAGGCCATACCGTCCTGGACTACCTCTACACCCTCTTTAATAGGCACCTTTTGATATTGAAGCTCATGAATCCCCACATCGGCGCGGCGGGGGTGGAGGGGGACACGCCCTCGGGCTTGCTGCAGGGCACCCAGCTGATCTCTTCGGGCCGCAAACAGCGGCGGGTGGAAGACCCGGCTTTCGACGCCCTCGTTTTTCAGTCGTCAGAAATATCCGCAGCGAAAAAGATGCACCCCGACTCGTCGGATCTTTCGTCCTTCTCCACTACCCTCAATGATTTGAAGGATTCCCGTGCCGATCCTGAGCTCATTCACTCGGTGGAGGAGCGCCTGCGACTGGCAATGTCGGCGGGAATGGCCTCCCGGGTACCGGCAGCTCTTCTTTTTGAAAACGAGGCTGTTGGAGCAGGTGGTGATGCATGGGCTGGGGGGAGGGGCGGGCCAACCCAAGAGGCCGAGGACGACCAGCGCGGCGGTGGCGGCGGGGACGCGGGGGAGCGGGGCGGGGCCGATGACGACGAGGGGGACCTGTAGAGAGGATGTAGTGGGGATGCCAGGCAGAGTGTCGCCACACCCTCTTGCCTTTCAAAAGAATTCATGCCACTTCCATCCCGTAGGAAAAGGAGGTCCATGATGAGTTCCTGCAAGGGAGGTCAAAATTAATTATCTCATCATGGCTTGCAACCATCGTGCTTCCAAAGGGCATTCCATTGTCTTAGTACATCGGGCCCACCCCGGGGCCGAGAACGCCCTTGTTCCGCACCCCCTCCGTCATCCTCACCCTCAGAGATGACCGCTCCTTGTCCCTACGCCGTACACGCTGGCTCGGGTTTGCGCTGTCATTTTCATGAAAGAATACAGAGCTTTCCGCACCATCCTCCTCATATGGGGCTAAGTCATTCTGCGAGCAGTGGTACCGGCGGCAGAAATTATGAAGTTTGAAGCATGTTCGGATGAGACTCGGTCTCTTTAAAAAGGGAACTCGCAAGGCGCGCCAAAAAAAAACCCACCGCCAAACCAACATACCAAATGCTTGCTCAATGTGGACGCGGCACGATGACTGGTAGAACATGTAGCTGTCCCGCCATCGGTCGCCACTACGGCCCTCGGGCCACAGCACCGCCATCACCTCCCCAGCCGCGTTGGCGTCGTCAGCAACGATGCAGTAGCTCGCCACAATCAGTTGCGCCGTCACGGGGTCGTCGTTGTCCATGAGCATGGTCCCCAAAACCGTTCTAGTGAATGCGGCCGAGTCGTGGCACGACCCGGTGTTCTTGCACCTTATCCAGGTAAACTCGTAGATGGCGTTACAAATCGCCTGCGTGTTGAAGACATAGAACCCCTTCTGTGAGTAGTAGTCCGCCACACAAGGAACGTCAGCAGCCAACGGCTGCTCCTGCTGAACCGCAATACCGTCGATGGCTTCCATCACGGTGTCGAACGGTGTCTTGCGACTGCTCTGGAAACCTTGTCCCGTCCTCTGCAGCCACGCGGGTTCCCCTAGGGCAAAGCATAAGCTCAAAGTCCAAGAGGCGTTGACAGCATCAATCACTTCCCACAGGCAGCTGTACATCGTTGAAGGGAAAACACCAAGGGCAGCACAAATGTCGAGATAGCTGCCCGCGCCTAGATAACGCAATGCCATGGAGGTCCGCACCTCACCCGAAAGCCCACGTGAAGGCATCTGGGGGCGGAGCGTGTCCACCAGGCCCAAAACGCTATGCTCTGGCATGCTCACAGCGCGCTCAAAAAAGCATCCATAGCGAGCACGGACCGCGGGAAATGTGACGGGGGTGGTGTAAAAGTCGTTTACCAATGGTCTTGACAGTACACCCCGTCCCAAACGCACAGCAGCCGCAACAGTACTTGTGAAAGCCGCCTGCTGGTACACAAAGAATGTGATGGCTGAGCCGTCGACGCTCTGGCACGAAGACCCCATCGGGTCGGGTTTCGCTGCCGACTGTGCCTCCATATGAAGTCGCGTCGGCGTATTCCCTGAATAAGTGGTGCTGTATTTGAAAAAAACGTGCCAATATAAGTCCGTTGTCGCAAATGTACGTCTGTGGCGCCTCCCGCAGGGCATTCCAATCTCGTCACATGTTGTAGCATATCTCCTTAATATTCGGATACTGGGCCCGGTATCCCCCCTGACTGGTCAGTATTCACGTGGAGGATTGAACTGACTTGTGGCTCGCCCTTTCGGAGGCTACTTCCGTCTTGTATATCTGTCCTTTCTTTTATCGTCTCTATTTTGGTGGTTATTCGATCTTTATGATCGCTCGGTCGATCGACCCCGCCCCTTTACCGTCTGATAATAAAAGCACCATGGGACCGGGGTTCTCCGTCGTCGGCACCCCCGGTTCCCCATCGGATGTTGCACGAACGAAGGTTCTTCTTCCTCGCCTCGAAGGCGATAGCGTTCGCTTTATCGCGCGTCTACGGTCGGTCGCCATTTACTGGTTATTTAACTAACGTCATTAATCCCACATTTGGTGGAGCAGCAGGGGATACTCTTGCCCGCCGCGTGCATCTGCACGCGGTGCCCTAGAGCTGTCTCTTGTTGCCAAGTGGCACGGTGACGGGTATTGCACCCATTGGCTTGACGCGCGGGGCGCGTCTCCCACTTGTGTGCGCCACGACGCAGGGCGTCGTGGGTGGTGATCTCCAATTGGAGCGCGGGGCGCTTCTGTTGGCACTTTGCCGGTTGAGCAATGACCCCTGGTGGTGCCGACGGGCAACTTGGCAATGGGAAGGGTAAGGGCAACGCCCTGCCTTCCGACTACGTCACGCCGGGAGGCGTTCGTACGAACATGCGAGACGCCAACACCCTAGGTGGTTCCCTCTCGGGATCACCTGCGTTGAACTCGGCGGCCTCTGGCCAACCGCTCAACGCGGAGAGCCTTAAGGCGGAGGTGGAGGCACTTCTTCTCCGTCTGACGGCCCAACAAGCGACTAACCGCTCGTTAGCGAAAGCCAACGACGAACTGATCGCAAACGTGGAGGCTATGCGCCAGGAGGACATCGAGTCCGATGCCCGGGCGGAAAAGTCGCGTCGCAAGACGAAGAGCAAGGCCAAGGTCACGCTCGACCCCAAGGGGGGCGAGTCGTCTTCCTCTCGTCCAGAGCCAGTTGGCCAAGCGACGGAACGTCGGGATCAAAAGCGCAAGCTTCGCAAGAAGGCGCGTAAGATCCGCAAGGAGACCAAGTTGGCCCGCTCGACATCCTCAGTTGAGAACGCCAACATGTCGGCCGCGAACGAGTCAAGCTCGTCCA
>Ga0209093_1002359_pt1 | contig 10562 bp, 10 predicted proteins | sample SidtaG_4_FD_187450 | JGI IMG/M metagenome (GOLD analysis project Ga0209093, IMG submission 187450) | Marine algal microbial communities from Sidmouth, United Kingdom - Sidmouth_Male1 metaG (SPAdes) (version 2) | ecosystem: Host-associated > Algae > Red algae > Unclassified | place: Sidmouth...
AGGGTGAGACGGGGACCCTTGCAATCACGCCCTCCAGGATACACCATTGCTTGCCGCGCGCCCCCCACCCTCCCACCCTCGGTCAGATATACTGGGTTGAAGCTGACGTCGGCAGAAGGGGCGTACTGCATCCCCTCACTCTTCTTGTCGAACACAGTCGCGATGGTCGGCAAAAGGACTGAAGTATTTGAACTTCCCTTCTCCGGGGCGCTTCTGCGACGCGAGAAGGCAAGATCGCTGGCTTCGAAAGCGACGTTGCACATAGACGTGTCTCGTCGACATTGGTCGAGCAGTGGAAAGTAGCCACCGGGCCACATGAAAAAGTCACTTGTCCTATTACTCGAAAGGACCATCCGATTTCAAGCGGCATGTTTCCGCCACGCAGCTCCGCCAAACGCTGGGATGGTGTAGATCTCACGCCATACCACCGGATTATAGCGTCGGATCTCCGCCATCCCAACGTTTGGTGTGGATTCCGCGCCATAAATCTGACCGTTGGGCACCCCTTTCCCCTACAATTTGGCGTTGGCGGTGATTCTCCGCCGTAATCCGAGCCGCTGGGCTTGCTCTGAGAAAGGCGCTATTCCGAGCGTGCCATCACCACATCGATCGCGAGGTGATTGTGCGTATCGTTCTCCTGTCTCCGTTTCCTCTTTTCCCTCTTCCTCGGCTCCCCCCCTCTTCTTTGATGCGTCCCAGAACCTGTTTTTCGCTTTCATGGCTTCCGTCCCCAGTCGTCCTACCTCGTCTGACGAGCGCGCCGTCGTAGAGGCAATGAGGCACATTCAGAAAATTCCAATTCTCAACAGAAAATCTCATCCCAGAACCCGATCGAAGGGCACTCGCGGCTACTACTCTTCACTATCCTCGTCCCCACGGCTATCGGATCCGTCTGAAACTTCACCAGGACACTTCTCTAGCTGCCCTGAGAGGACCTCGGCGGCCGCCATGGAGTTGGTACACCCGGGGCACACTCGAAAACGACCGCAACCGCACCCACTCCACCCCTTCCCTCCGCGGTACGTACGTGTAGCGCACACCCTACACAGGTTGGCCACGCGTGCGGCTGCCGCCACAGACTCTTCCTCCGACTTCTTGGCCTGCTTGTGAGCCCGAGAGATGGCCCGAGCCGCTTTCACAGCTTCGTCAGAGGCCTTGTTTGCGGCGATCTCCTTGCTTTGTTCGAGCAGAGCATCGGGGGCATGCAAAACGGCTCGCTGGACCACTGTCGACCCAGTGGATGTCCGCGTTTTGGCAGCCTTGGCTCTGCTGGTGGCCTCGTGGATGACGTCAGCCGCAGCCGCGCGTGAAATACCGCGGGTGCTGCTGTCAGTGTGGCCCAGCCCCAGAGCATCCGCCACCTGGGACAGCATGCGCTCTGGGTCAGATGGCCACAGACCACAGCGACGAAACACCCCTATGATGACGTTGGGGAGGAAGGCTCGACTCTCGGCGGCGTAGGCCGCCTCTATGAGGGCATTGCGTGTGCCCTCATCGCCCAGCATCCCATCGATGACACCCTGTTGGGCGCCCGTCGCTACAAGCCTCTGGAAGACGCCAATAGGGGCCTCATCCAACGGTTGAGTGATGTGGCTCGTGTTCCGAGGATGAAAGAAGAGGTACATGCTCTTGTCCAATGCCGGTTCAATAATATCCGGTTGACGGTGGACCCCCAACTGGTCCCCAAAGAAAATCGATGGGATACCCGGGTTTCGGGTGGCCCACTCGTCAGAGAACTTGGCCATAACCGCATCAAAGGCCTCGCCGGTAAGGAATCCAGTCTCCGTCCAGCAGAAGAACCGCGGCCAACACCTCCGGGACGTGCGTGGGGCATCATGTGGGCAAGCATCTACCGGGGCGGTGGATGACTCACCAAAATTGGCCTTCAAGACGTACACGCTCATAAATACCGACCCCGACGCCGACACAAACGAGAGCAGGGAAGCCACGGTGGACTTTCGAGTTGCCACAGAGTTTGTCCGGGTCTTGGCGCTAGCCTCGACGCGCTTGGAAGCCATCTTCCCGCCGCGGTGGGTGATGCGTGTTTCGTCGTAGTTGAAGACCGCCGACGGGATGAACGAGTGGGTTTCGAGGAACTTTTCCAGCTCTCCACAGAAGGCCTTGGCCCCGTCGAGAACCTCGGCGCCCGCCCGCATGTCAGCGAAGGCCTTACACGCCCTCAGCGAGAGGTGTTGACGATTGCGCTGGACCCACCGGGACACCCAAGGTTGGGAGACCTCTATGTCCCATCGCCGCTTGATAACGCCGCGTATCTGGGCGTTGTTGAGGGGGAAGTTGTTCAGACTGAAGGCCTGTGCAACAGCAACCAGCACGTGCTCATCGTGGTGGGAGAGGCGGGCGTTGCCGTGGGCGCGGGGGGTGTTCTCCAGGGAGCTGTAGTACGAGCTACGTAGGGCCCCGACAGCGATGCCTGTCTGCCCCGAAACCAAGTTCAGGGCATCCTTGAGGGTTCCCCCGTTCTCCAGGGTGGAGATTACCTGAGCTAACGCCGTCTTAGTGGCCATCTTGATCGTGGGGGGGGGGGGGGGGAGGGGGGGGGGGGGGGGGAGGTAGGTGGGGGCGACGAAGGAGCCGGACAGATCGGGTCATCGCGATGAGATTTTCCGTTGAGAATTGGAATTTTCTGAATGTGCCTCAATGCACCCCAAGAAAGTCGGGGGCACCCATGTCCACACGGACATCTATTATTCTGTCTTCAACGAGGGCCAACAGGACCGCTTCATACTGAGCTATACTGACGACGTGAAGTATGAAGGGCTCGACATGCTGCGCATCGTGCGCGAACTCCCCAGGAAGCTTGTCAATGGGCGTCAACCTGGCGAGCTCTGCGGCCCGCCGCTGCGCTTAAACCCCGCAGAAGTGTTCCCGGCGTTTCGGGCGGACTTCATCGAGTTCGACCAGCGTCTGCTCAACCGGCGGCTCTACATGACGGTCCCGCAGCTGATCTACTCTATCGACCCCGCCGTGCGCCAGGAGCGCAAGGCCGCCGCGGAGTTGAAGGTGCTCTTCTGCGGGACAGTGCTGCGGCACAAGGAACACCCCAACATCGTGAAGTACCATGGGTGTATCGCGGTTGACGGTCGAGTCACCGGCTTGGTGCTGGACCGGATCTTTCTTGGCGAGTGCCTAAAGACGCTGTACTGGCGGTGCCAGGAGAAGACGACCCCCTTGGACGTGGACGCGATCGTCGGGCAGGTGCGGAGGGCGCTCAACCACTTGAATACCGGCCTCTACGTGCGCGACGACAATGGTGTCCAGGTCCAGGTCACCAACTGCCACAACGACATCCACATGCACAACATCATGCTCACCAAGGATGGCGACCGCGAGGTGGCGGTGCTCATTGAATTCGATATGTGCGTGCCGGCGGGCCAGGAATATTTGGTCAACGGGGCATTTGTGAAAAGCAGCGTGGACAATGACTGGAGTGGGCTGCAGAAGGTTGAGGATGAGCTCCGCGAGGCTTTTCCGGGCTCTGGTCGCACACCAAGTGCTGTGGGTGTGTAGCTGGTCTCATCCCTTGTTTGTTGCCTTGGGCTCCACGTAGCTCTGCTCCCTGACTTTCTTGTCCATTTGACCTTCTTCGGACACCATCGGTAGCGACGGTACGGGCAACCCTCTTGCCGTATCGTGGCGGTGGCGGCGGCGGCATTGACTGAAGCGCCGCCGCATGCGGCTACAACCGTTCCGCAAACTATCCAGCACTGTGATTGAAGAAGGCGAAAAGCGCAACAAGCACTCAAAAGTTGCCTCCCCAGAACAATGGGCAAGAGAAGCGCCACTGACAAACAAAAAGGCCAACACGTGCACTGTACAGCCGCTCTCCCGAAAATCCCGCACTCCAACTGTTCCAAAAAAATTCCAAATCGTCCTCTACAACCCCGCAGAGGCCGACTTGAATCATTTGAGGAACTGTTGCAGTGAGGGTTTGTTGGGAGAACAGCTCTATATCAAGTAATTTCCCACGCAGGTGCACCACTGGATTTCCAGGACAGAGCACGCCCGCGGCCGGACTCACCAGGACGCCCCCCCCCCCGTCCTGCCGCCACCGTCGCTAGCGCTCGCGAGGGCAGCCTCGAGGGCTGTCGACTCCCCCACCCGCTCTGTCGCTGTGGAGCGCCTCTTCCCCGCAGCGCACCCCCTCCCCAACGAGGCCCGAGGCGGGTCCTCAGGCGCATGGAGCAGCAGAAACCGAGCCACCACTTGCGAGGTATGCTAACCGCGGGGGTGTCCCGCGAACCGGACACCGACGGTGGCGACAAGTGACGGAGGGCGGCCTGGAGGCCGACGCTACGGCCGACGTGGCCGCCCGCCGCCCGCCTTCCACCGCCCGCCGCCCGCTAGCAGGCGGCGCAGAGGAGAGCCTCCGACCGTCCGCGCACCCGCCCCAAACACGCCGCCGACCGGTTGGCGTCCAGGGGCACAGACGCTGCCCAGACGGGCGGCGGCGGCCGTCCACCGCCGCGGCGGCGGTCGCACTACACGCCCCCCCCCCGCTCCCACCCCAACGAACCGCCTCGCACGAACAGTGCCGCGTGGCAGTCGCGCCGTGGCCGCCGCACGTTGCGGCCGTGGCAACGCCGCAACGCGTCGGCGTGGCGCCGCCGAGGGGCGTGGCGCCACCGCCACGACCATTGCGGCGGCGGGAACCACAGCGGCGGAAGCGCGGCGGCGTCGCACGCTGCCCGCTGCGCCTCTGTGCCGCGGCAGCGGCGCGACGCCGACGCCGACGCCGCGTCTCTCCGACCCACCCGTGCGGGCGCGCCGCCGCAGATAGGGATGAGAACACCGCTCGCCGCTTCCATGGCCACACACGCCTCCGGCGGCCACGCCGCTGCCGGCCTCTGCGGCCCCACGCCACGGCCAGCGCCGGTGCCACCACTGCGGGGACCGTGGCAGCCGTGAAGACGCCACCGCCGCCAGCCGTTTCCGCGCCAGCCGCTTGTGCCGGCCAGCCGCGGGAAGGCGGGCGCCAGCACCCATGTCTACCGCCTGCTGCAGGGGCCTCGCGACCGCCACCCGTCGGCGTTGTGAGCGGGACCGCTCCGGCCGCCACGTGTGGGCGCCGACGCCCGCTGTGGGAAACGAAGACGCACGACACCGGCGCCCCCACCGTGATAGAGCCTCCTGTCGGCATTCGCTCTTGGCGCGCGGGGGGGCGGGGGAAGAGAACACCGTTACTAAAGGCAAAACCCGCAAAGGCGGCACGCCGTCCACCCTCCCCCTCCCTCCCTTGGTCGTACCGCCCGCCACGCACCTCCAACCGCCCGCTCGTCACATGCACACCCAAACGCGGGCGCCGGTCGTGGACCCGCCGCCGCCGCCTGCCACGGCGGAGGCGCACGTTCACGGCGACCACGCCTGCGCTGCCCGTGCCGCATGCGTGTCGTAGCCGCCGCAGCGGCGGCGGCGGCCACCCCCTTGCAGCCCACCGCCGGCGGCATCTCTCCCATTCGATCGCGCCGCCGCGCACGTGGTTGCTGCCTGTGGCGCCGCATGCCGTGCCGCCAGCCACCGACGCGGCGGCGGCGCCGCCGCTGCCCGGCGCGTGCGTGGCCGGCCACCACGTGCGACATTGCGACTGGGCGGCAGCCCCATCGCGGAGAGGCACCCTGGCGGCCACCGCGTGGGCCAGCGGCGCCGTCACGCCGCACCCGACAAAATCTGTCGCGGTGGGGGCGTCAAGAGGCCTGCTATCCCATGTCGAGTGGATAGGGGCGGGAAGCGCGCAAAAAGGGTGCACGACAACCTGGAGCGAGCAGAAGGGACTAGGGATGCGTGGGGGGGGGAGGGTGGGTGCATCACGACGAGAGAGAAACTGGGGGACCGGCGGATGGCCAGGAGAGCAAGGAGGATGTACCCGCGAAGGAGCAGGGAGGGCCAGGCAGGGATTGCGACGCCGCGACGTACAGCCGCTCTCCCCAAAATCCCGCACTGCAACAGTTCCATAAGTGTTCGCAATCGGTCTCCGAGGTCGTACAGTTGTTCAACAGCAAATCCAGAACTCCAAAGAACACAACAGTGACACAACATGTGACTGTGTTTTCGACACGTGTTGCAGAGTATTCACCGTGGTGCTCACGGCCCTGATGATGACTGACTCCGGTTGGGGCCTTTCGTCGCCTCAGGCACGGGCGACTCTGCCGCCGCCATCAGTGTCTGTTCAAAGGGCCCTCAAACGCAAGGATCACAGTCGCGCCGAGCTACCAGTCAATTTGGTTTTGCCACGGCTCAACGCGTGCCACAGACAAGCAGCGCGATTCCTGAAAAGATCTCTGCCGCCTCCACGCCGGCTCATTCGATGTCGGCGGGCAGCCGAAATTCACTTGGATCGATAACGACCTCTGGCGCGGTCTCAAATTGGTCGGGTTTTGGTTGCGGTAGATTCAGTACAAGTTTCACCACAATTATGGAGGCTCGTTGGCCGAATGGGCGCGGCAGATTCAGTGGAGATCTCGATTATTCCGTACTTTCAAATTGCATCCAAAGGACTCCAGTACAGGGTAAAAAGTAGGAGTTTCTAAGCGTAGCACTTTTGGATTGAGGTATCATTTTTCGTGTAGGCTCTTGGGCAGCGAATGTGCACAACAAGCTCTGGACTTCCAGCGAAGCGAATGGACAGGTTTTCTGGCATTGAGCGTACGCTTCAAGCGTATGTACGCTTGAGAAATATACGACAGCGTAATTGTTGGACGAGCGCATCTGAACCGTCGGCCTGTGGGTCAAACATGACTCCTCGACTTCACTTTTTGACGGATAACTAGAGCTGAGTAGGCAAATTCCTGCCGTGGTGTGTCGCGTCGCTCATAAAGAGACAAGAGGGATCCCTCGAAGCACACTCTCTCCAGAACGCCACCGACACAGTAATCCAAAGTAGTGTGGCTCAAACTACCCGCTGCAATGGGCGGACCGCCTAACTTGGCAACATGGTCGCCACGTCAGCGCCGCTGTCAACGCCCCATACGATCCCGTGGGGCGCTGTGTCCTGAATTCCAGCACTCCAGGGGGGTGATGTGTGTCTGTCAGAAAGCCACGCTCGCTCCAATCACGGGCCGCCATGGGCGGGTCGACCAATTGCATGTGAGACCTGTGTCAGGCCATGCTGTGCAGGACGAGATTGCATCTTGCGCGCTGCTCGCGTAGGTGTGTGCTAGTGATGGACGTGCCATTTTTAACGGGCGGCTCGTCTGCGACCGGCCAACACGCCGAACACTGCCTGATGCATCCCGCCCACCCCCCGCGCATCGTGTATTTCGCTCGGAGAGATTGTGAATATATCGCGAGTGCGTATCTGAGTACACTCGCTTGAAAAATGGCCGGTAGCGTATCGATCTCAAAACCAAATAGGTGCGAGGCGAGTCTTCAGCCGCAGCTCTTGAAAAAGAGCGTAAGCGAGTTTCGCTTGAATATTACGCGCGAGGTACGCATGAGCCAATTACGCTTGGAAACCCCTAGTAAAAAGGCGTGTACTAGTCAATATTCGACCCCCCTTCACACTGCAAAATTTCCAATGCAGTATAGAAACGATATTCGTCTTTTAGAGCCCGGCGCACCCCTGCACTATCGCACACAAACTGCGTCCACGACGTGCAACGTAGACCTCAGTGACACCCATATGGCAGACGTGTCGGAGCGAAGAGCGTGTCCAGTCACCAGAACGTCACGTGCCGCACCGAGAAGCACTCACTCGGCCGCAACCCGGCCGTGTAGGTGACGCTTCCTGGAACGATTGCATTTGCATGGAGACTGGTGGTTTATCGCGCGCTCCCTGGGGCTTCCTGGGAGAGCCCTCACACCCCCCCCCCACCGACTCCCTGGGGCTCTTTCTGAAGCTTCCCCTCCCTTCCCTCCCTCCCCCCTCGCATCGGTTCTCACGAGCTCATCTTGGAGTGCTTCCTGGTGCTTTCTGGCGCTTCTATCACCCGCCCGCCCGCCCACCTCCCGCTCGCCCGCCGCCCACCCGCTCGCCCGCCGCCCATCTGCCCGCCTTTGCCCGAAATCACCTGAGTAGACAAGGCTAACCCTAGCACAAGAGAAACAAAGACGGGCCCAGTCGGTACTTGGTTGTAACTTACACACAACCACTTCTTCCAGTACAGTATCAGCAGTACCGAACACACACAAGAGAACAATAGAAGAAAGAGGGTGGAGAAAGCAACAAAACCGTACAGTCCGTGAGAAGCCCGCATCTCCCGCGTCACAGCGGCGCCACTGCTGATCACGGCACCCGCGCCTGTACTGGCAGCGGTGTCCAAGCTGGCACCTGCACTGGCCACCGACGGTCGCCGTCGTGCTGGCGGTGGGGGAGACCGTGCGGACGGCCACCACCGTGTTGTCATCGGAGACTGTGGTATTAATAACGTTGGTTAACTAACCAGAAAGTAGCGACCGACCGTAGACGAACGATAAAGCGAACGCTATCGCCCAAGGGACAAGGAAGAAGAATCGTTGTTCATGCTACATCCGATGGGGAGCCGGGGGTGCCAGCGACGGCGAGCCCCGGTCCCAAGGTGCTTTTATTTTCCGCCGGTAAAGAGGCGGGGTCGATCGACCGAGCGATCAAAAAGATCGAAAAACCACCAAAGTCGAGACGATAAAAAAAGGACAGATATACCAGACGGAAGTAGCCTCCCAAAGGGAAAGCAACAAGTCAGTTCAATCCTCCACTTGAATACTGATCAGTCAGGGGGGCTACCAGGCCCAATATCCCAATATTAAGGAGATTTGCTACATACCCCTGTAACGAGATTCGAGCCGTCCCGGCGAGTGGGCGCAGATCGACTGATCCGCCACCACGAACGCCACAAGTGGCAGCCAATCAACGTGTCGTGTAGTGACGTGCGAACGAAAGTGAGGACGTGACGCCTTGGTCAGCGCCTGAAAAGGCAACCGGGGAGACCCCTGACAGTCCCGCACGAGGCGGGGCGATAGAGCCGGCGGCGTGAACGGTCGCGAGCGGCCCAGAGTGGCCGACGCGGGCCGGAGGGCCCGGGGGCGGGCACGGGCAGCCTCTGGGCACCCAGGGGGCGGTCGCGGCCGTATAGGCGACGGATCGGCCCCAACGGGGGGGGTTTTGTACCGGCGTGCCACAGGGGCCACAGGAGGGGGGGCGCCACGGAGGGCCCCTGGGCTCGCCGCACGGTATTTTTACCGAGGTGACGGGCACGGCGACGGCTCGTCCGGTTCCCCATGCCATTCGGCTTCGGGGTTGACTATCCCTGTTGGGCGGGTTGCGGTGGCCTGCGCGTGCGCACCTGTTGACCTCTGGGTCCTCCGTTTGCCGTGCCTTTTCCGTCGCGAGGCAAGGCTGTCACGGCCTTGCCCTCGGCGGGTGGGGGTCCTTGCGTTAACGCACACGGTGAACGGGGGAACAGGGTCGGGCTCATACCCACTGAGGAGTTGGGAGCACGGCTTGTATTCCAGCCGGTTAACCATACGTCGTGGGGGAGGAGCGTGGCGGGCTTGTGGGTGGGGGTGCGTGGCGTTGGCGCAGGTCAACCCCTCGACGCGGTGTGCCGACGGCAAGGACAAGGCCAAGATCGCGGGCGGCGGCAGCGACGTCCAGATGGCCGATGCGGCCGGCGCGGCGGATAGCAGTGCCGAGGGCGCGGGGAGCCCAGCAGGGCGAGCCGGGTCGGTGGCGAGCGGTGACTCGGAGTGGCTTCGGGATGGGTATTCGGCCCATACTGGCCACGACATGCGCGGCGGCGGCATCCCTGCGGGGTATCCCAACGAGGCAGAGGACCAAGCGACCAAGCATCCGCTTGTCGATGGCCCGCCTAGTTAAGAGCGGACTCGTCGGTTTTCATGGAACTTTCATGGTCTTCATTACCACATGGATCATCCATTGGAGAATGTGCCACTGTCAAACGATGGAACGGCAGTGCATTGGTCAACCAACCAAGTCCAGCAAGTTAATTCATGAAAAGAGCCCACGGACAATGTCTTTGTTTGGAACAGTCAGCTTCCGATCGGCACATCGCACGAAAGCCCACTCAAATGGCACTAAGGACACATGGAAAGCCTCATTTCAGAATTGAACATGAAGCGAGGCGCGGAATGGTCTACAATTAGTGATCATTTTAAAAGCTCTCATACAGTCGTTCCACAAAAAACCTAGCACTCAGCCGAGCTCAAAAGTACCACCCATATGTTCCTCGTTTCGCGTAAACGTGGCTCAGAACCAGTGACGTGTCAACAAACAAATCTCAAAGCCGCTTTTATGCTCAAAGCCTTCGGGTGCTCAGACACACGAGGCAGCACATGACAGCAATGAGCCCTCCATCACGCTTTCTGGCTCCCCACATCGTGGAGCCGGGCCCATCGGCCATTCTGGCTGGTCTCCCACTGCGGGACGTGCCAGGGGTCACATGTCCCGTTTGAATTTCAGAGCGCGAAGGCGGGCCCGCCGGCCAATTTGGCTGACGGCCCAGTGCGAGGTGGACAGAGACCAGCAGATCTCCTCTTGCGGGCTATTTTGGGACGATGGCAAGTCCATTGCGAAATCATCGCGAATCGCAGCATATCTTGATCCTGCTTTG
>Ga0209093_1002362_pt1 | contig 10554 bp, 15 predicted proteins | sample SidtaG_4_FD_187450 | JGI IMG/M metagenome (GOLD analysis project Ga0209093, IMG submission 187450) | Marine algal microbial communities from Sidmouth, United Kingdom - Sidmouth_Male1 metaG (SPAdes) (version 2) | ecosystem: Host-associated > Algae > Red algae > Unclassified | place: Sidmouth...
GACAACCAGCACGCCGACGCCTCATGCCACTTTTCTCGACGGCGTCTGCGCATCTCGCGATGAGTGACGCGTCCAGTCTCGATGGATGACGAGTCAAGTGCATCAAGACGAGTCTGAATCTGTGGCGCAGAGTGGGCTACATCTAAGATTCATGTCCATTCAAGCTACAGCATCGCTCTCATTGGATACCTTCTGTGCGGACTGCATGTGTCCATTGGCTGTCCGCGTGCTGTCAGCAGAGCAGCCTGCCGCAGATGTTCGTCTCTTGCGTGTTCTGGGTGGTCTTTGGTGCGTTTGATCCCGTCCGACCCGCAAACCGCAAGAAAAGCCACAATGTGGGTCGGCCCCACAAGGCGTTTCCACAAGAAAATCTGACCTGAACGGCGTATTTCTCCAACGCCAGTTAAGCATCACAGCGCTGGGGGGGCGGCCAAGTACTTTGCGCGGCTGCCGTCAGGGACGCGCTCCCTCATCTCCTCCGAGGATGTTCCGGCGGTGTTCATCTTTGGGAAGAGCTCCACCCAGCGTGCCTACGGGCGGTTCACTTGTTGAGCATTGCTCAGCAACTCCATGTCACTCAATGCTTCGGCGGGATGCCACATTGCAATTTGCTCTATACCTTGACATTGTATTTGATGTTATCGCATGTACTTGATTTTGGGGGCACCCTTTAGGGGATGAGCTCCGGGAGATTAGCGAGGTGCATGGTCGGGATTTTGAGGGGCTGTGAGCGTGTGTGCTCATGGCCCGTGCGCCCTCCGCCCGCGGAGGTGCGTGGTGTGTGTATGCATGCTGGGAGTGGTGGTGTCTGCGGGTGCTGAGAGCGTGGGGGCGCCTGCGTCTTATCAGGCTGCCCCCTTACGGCTCGCGCCACCTCCATGATAGAACCTTAACGCACCCACTCATTGTACTGCCCGCTTCACATCACTCTGCCGCTTGTCATCAATGGCCGTCCGTGCTACATGCGGACCTCGGTGGTCTCTGTCCGTCTTCCAATGCTCCTCAGCAGCGCCGCGATGGCGTCACTTGGGGATATCCTGGACGTGGACGCCTGTCGCATGCACGTGCGGTCGCTTGAGGTGACGTCGTGCCCCTGGCCATATCGGCGGCCGGGCACCTCTCGTTCAGTGCCCTTGGCCGCCACCAGGCGCAGGTTGGCACCGAGTCGCGGACGATTTCGCCCGTGGTGGCCGTCGCGGCTCCCGCGCCGGGGCTCGCTCCGGCCTCCGTCCGCTGCTCGGCACCAACCCCGTCCCGCACGACAGGCGTGGCCTCCAAGCGTCTGGCGCTTGTTCGGGCGCCAGCGCCGGCGCCGACATCAGCGCCGTCGTCGCCTGCTGCATCCAGGGCGGCGGCCGGGGCCGCCGCCTTGGCGGGGTACCACGGCGGTGACGTGGTCGGCACCGGCGCTCCCGAAGGGTGACGCGGCCGCCACCGTGCCGGGGTACTCCGCCGACCCGCCCCCCTCGGCCCTCTGCGGCTTCGCCTTCGCGGCCGTCTTTTACCAAGGATACCCCCTAGCTGCGTAGGCAGGCCATCAAACTGCACACGCAGTACGTCAACTGCTCGGCTGTTTGTCTCAACGCGCTGCTACTCAACGCCGAGACTCGCGATGACGCCGTGTTCCGGGCTCTCACCGACGCGGAGACCGAGTGGGATGTGTGCAAGCGGCTGGCGCCCCGCCCGACGCGCCCGATGGTCACGGTGCCAAGTGACCAGAAATTCAACGACACGTTGGCGGTCGACCTCGCGCAAGTAGCACCCGTCGGCCTTATCCTGCACCTGATGGATTTGGGCTCCCCGTTCTCCCGGGCTGTTGCGATTGAGAGCAAGGAGACTGCGTCTGCGGCTCTTGCCTTTCTTTCTGGCTGTATTGTTCATCACGGCGCGCCGCGCGCCGTTCTCGCTGACCCCAGGGCTGAGTTCAACAAAGCGGTCTGGGGCATCTTGTCAGAGAGGCACAATATTTTGACCCTGTCCACGGCCGCGCAGGCGCACTGGTCGAATAATATTGTCGAACGATACAAGATAACGCTGAAGTCGATATTTCCCGCGATGCTGCGCGAAATCTTCAACGTCAGCGCCCAGGAGGTGCTTGACCTGGCGTGTCACGCCAAGAACAGCATGGGCCAACACAATGGCGCCTCTCCCTACCAGCTCTTGTGCGGCTCCACTCCTCGGTTCCGTGTGGCGTTGCCTGATGCGCTGCCCGCGCTAAGCGATCGTCGCGTAGCGGCCGACGAGGCTGTCTACCACCTTTTGGACCTGCTCCACGCCGCCCGTGACGCGCACACTCAGGCTGAGGCGAGCTCCTCGCTGCGTCGGGCCCTGGCCCGCAACGCCGCCAGCGTTCCCGTCAGAAACTACGAGGTGGGAGACGCGGTTTACGTTTGGACGGACGGGGTGGAGGTGGGTCGCGGCGGGTGGCAGGGGCCTGCTGACATTACTGATGTGGCCGTCGCCAAGGATAATGTCAGTCTGCAGTACGGGCACCAGTGGGTCAACCGTGCCACGAGCCAGGTCCGGCTGTCGCGCCCGCCGTCCGTGATGCCGATCGGCCGTCCGGGGCCTGTGTCCGTCTCCTGCTCGCCGACCCCTCCGTCTTCGTCGCCGGCAGCTTCCGCCACGAAAGATGCCACCGTAACGCGGTCCGATGCCCCGGATGAGCCTGCCGACACGAACCTGGCCGGCCGGACGGCGTCCATGCTGACGGGGGTGCAGGATGCCCTCGACCGCATCGCTGCAAAGAGCCCTGTCGCGCCTCTCGACCCGCCTCGCGCCCAGACGGTGTGGAGCGGGCGAACGCGCGGTGGTCCGCGCCACGTGAACTATCGGGAACTTTGGCGCACGACTCGACGCCCGTGCACGGGTACTCTATCCAATTGTAGAAAAAAATCCAAAGTCTAGGGATAAGAGCGACTTGTGATTTCGGCTTTGGCCAATAGCCGACTTGTACGCAACAAACAACTTTGGGTTAACCGTTTTCTCCACCAACGCCACAGGTACCATAGTGAGCACACCAGACGTGGTTGACGTGGAAGTCTCGGGGTACGAGGAGACGAAGAGCGACTCGATGATCATCTCGGCCGTCAGCATCCTCTTCCCTCTCTTGGGTCCTATCGCGAGCACAGGTAGACGTAGGGGCGGGGAAGTCGTGGTATCCGCTCCGCCAATATCCCTGCCAACAATGGGCATGGCGACACAGCGCGTCTCGGTGCCAGGGAGAATGAGATGCACACTTGGAGAGCAGGGGAAACAGGGAGGAGGCTTGACGAGATCCGAATGTGTGAACAAGGCTACAACAAGAGACAACGCAGCGCGGACGCACAAGAAGCTCGAAAGCGTGATTGCCGCAAAACCATGCACTCGATGACGACACCCGCGTTAATGGCACGGACGACAGCGGCCATGGGCGTCATGGCCGCTGACGTCGACCACCAAAGAAAGTGCGGACTGTTGTGGCGCCAAAGGGTGCCGGAGCCAGCTTGCGGGGCGCGCTCTTTCTTGGATATGCCTGACCATTTCCCTGGAGATATTTGCGAGGAGGGGCGGGCTACCCTCTTGAGCTGCTGGCTTGTTACTTTCTTCCATCCACCCTACATATTATCGGGGCCATGGAAGTAAGGAACGTTGCTAGATTGCAGGTATCCTCCGTTTTCTGTGTTACTTTCTCGCTAAGTATGTTTCTTACTTCCTTGCACCCATATACCCGTAGGTTTCCGAGGCCCCCATACCATGCACATCCCTGGGTCCGAATACCGAGGAAGCTTCCTGTTCAATTGCTAGAAAACCGGTGCACGTGAAATTCGCTAACGATAGGCTATCGTCGTCCGTCGTTCTCCGTTGCAAACGATGATAGCGTATGGCTGATCCCCGAAGTGTCATCCCGAGTCGGATCAGACCTTTACAGAATGTGTCCTCACAAGCTGGAATCGCACGTCCGCCACAGCAGACTATCTGAAGAAAACACAGAATCTCCCGGAAAATCTCGATGTCAACAGATTAGCTGCAGTCTTGGACTGTCCAAGCAAAGAAGAAGGAAAAAAATCTCAAGAAGAATCAACATCTCGAAGTTGCAAGGGCCTGACACTCCTGGGCCACTAAAACGTCTCAGAAACGTGCTGATCCGCTGGCGAACCTCATTTTTAACCAATGGATGGCCTGTTCTACATATCAGTCCCTGTCCATGGAGATCAGGACAGCATTGAGGGATCAGCAAGATCGTCAGCGAAGTCAAGTGCGCGCCGGTCTGCTCTCAGCCGCACAAAGCATCCGCTTCGGATGTGCCCTGAAATAATTCAGGGCCCATCCGGTTTCAAACCATCTTGAGCGCATTTGCTGGCACACCTGCATCATCTTGTGCCTTCTTTCATTGGATTCCATGACCGCATTTCTTCGTTTCCTAATGCCATCTGGGGCGCCCAATCCTACTTTTCTCCTCTACAAGTGACAGTCTTTGACCACCCAGCCTCCCCAGCATTGTGTCTGAGCCCATTTGAGCGCCCGCTCTTTGCTTTTTAGCGGCCGGATAGTACCCTCCCAGGCCGTTGACAAAAAGCATCTCCTGTTCGTTTCCCAGCAATGTAGACACCAAGCACCCATTTCGTATGTTTCTTTGCTGTGCCATGCAGATCTCCCGTGGTGTGCCAAAAACAAAGACTGCGAGTAACCCCGCGATGCTCTTATACCGGTATCCAAGATACAACATGCTTTCTTTTGTTGTTTCCTGTGTCTCTGTATTCTGGCCACTATCCCACATCCGGCATCAGTGCCAGACCCGTGCTAGCTTGGACATATCCTTTCGTCTCGGCGTCAATCATTCTCCCACGTGCGAAGGCATGCCACACCGTGCTGTGTGAGAAATTCCCAAATTGATTTTGAGACCTGGGGAAAAAGATAAGGTACTCCGCAGCGGACGATCACAAAGGAGTCAAGAACTGAAAGTGCACTCAATTCAAGATCTGCCTGGGAATAGTCACCCAGCATGTTCTGAACTACGAAAGAGAAGTTCTTCGAAAGATTAGCGGCATATTTTAGAGACAGTCCAGTCTCGCTCAAGGACGGTTCGCAGAACTGCTCGTCCAGATGGCCCTTCGAACTGTTCCAGAATCGAATGCGAATTATTCTTCGTCCATCCCTAGGATAGCTTAACATCGACTTGGTTCGCAATCTCAGCACATCCTGCGAACAAGTATTTGGACGAGAACAGGAAGCCGTTGGCATGCGTCAGCATGTCTGTCATGACAGCTGATCACGCATGCGTGAGCAAGTTTGAGCAGTCTGGAGGTTGCTTCCAGACTTTCTGGTCCACTGGGACCACACCAGCTTTGTTGCAGGATACCGCCGTGTGTCCGATGCATGCACAGCATTCACAGACCAGTTCTCAGTCGGGGCGCGCGTGCAGGACCCCATCCGCCTTACTTTGGATTCCGACACTTTCCCAAGTGTGCAGGGTCTTGATAAAGACAGGTACACACTCGTTCAGTTAACTCTCTCAGGCGCCATGCACAAGGTCGCAAATGCGTCCAATCGCATTAGGCTCCAACACTATCAATGTCCTTATTCCAAGTACAGATCGATTCTTCGGCAACGATCAGCATCTCTGAGTTTTTATGGTCATCTTCTCATGCGGGTTAGTCCAGAAACACTGGCGCAGCCTAGTGAGTATCTCTCAGGTTCAGAATCAGCATAAAATGCGTCCCGCCCGTCCAACCCGTCGGGGGTTCGAGCCTTTCGCGTCGAAGATACCCGATGTGCAGAGACCACCCCCGATGGATGTGCGTGATGTTAGCAGCCAGTCTTTCAAGATGCCCCAGGGAGTTCACTTTTCGTCTGCCAGACGATTTCAGGACCACTCCCCGAACAGTCTTGAGGATGTTTCACTGAACGTTCCCAAAGTCCTGCTTGTCAGAGCTACAGAGTTTGTGCGAGAGCAGAAACCTTGGGACACTTTGGATTTGCATCTCTGGTTCGGTCGTGGAAGTGGTGGAGAACATCTCGCAAATTGATCTGTGAGAACTCATCCTTGCCACTGGCAAACGGTTTCCTAGATTATCAGCCCACTGAAACAAAACAGTTCGGTTGTCTATTCGAGGTCCTGCCTTCGGCCGTTTTGTAGAGGAATACGATGGAAATCGTCGGTTCACGATTCAACAGATTGTTTCCAGGACGTCTGGACAAGGCGTGGTGTGCAATACGTGGGTGCCTTGTGCCCTCCGTAAGGTACTTTTCGGACTGGCTTGCTTGTCTGTCTGATCGGCGACTAAAGTGAATTGAATTTGACGAGCAGTGTTTCCGGCATCGGGTGGGGCTAGCGCATGCTTCCAAGCTCGTACAAATACACGCCGACGTTTCCGAATCGAAATGAACATTTTCACTATCGATTACCGATAGAGATATCGATTACAACCCACTTCGTTTATCCAAAAGCAGAGACATCTGCAATCGGTACACTACCTGGACAAAAGACCAGTTTTTCATCGCATTTGATTCCATAACTTTCATAAAACAGCAGAAAAGTAGTTGATTGTTTTAACAGTAGCCGTTGTAGAGAGATCAAAGCAAATATGACTGCGCTAACAAAAATATATCAATGAATCTAACTTATGAAAGACGGCTGGAAAGAAACACTGGACATGGTCAGCCCAATCTTAATGAGAAGCTGTAGGAACAACTCCATCATGGCAATACATGTTACCATGTATGGTGCAAGGTGGTTCAGGCTCATCTAAAGAGGCTTATCTCCTGGGAAATGTGGTCAGCGGAAACATTTTGGCATCCCTACTTTGAGGTTGTCCCAGTGCCTAAATGTCAATGTTCTACCTGCCCCTGAGAGGTGCTCAGAGCCACGATTACATCTTTCAGATTGAAAAGCCGGATAGAAACAGTAGCCCCTTACTTCTCATTCTCCTGCATTCAAAAGCCGAAACGAGGTGCGTGCATAGTATGGGGGGCCGCCGTTCAGGACTCTCAGGGCAATCCCAGCAACGTCGGCCCCATCTTCCATTTAACCCCATCTGAAGGTGCGACGTGTGAGTCATTGAATGGAAAGACCATCCTGGGGGCCCCATATTCCAAACGTCGGTGTGGAATCTGCCATATCGACCATCGACAGCACTCTGGCCGATGGAATGATAGGGCCCACGTTGCTGGTTCAGATGAGGCCCCAATTTTACCTCTCCTCGTATTGCGGGGGACTAGCCAAGCGACGATGTCTGATGTGTCCGAAACCGATCGCAGATCGTGCAGAGATAGTCATTAGATTGATTCGAAAATGGGCTCGGGCATGCCACGCAACAAAGAATTGAAGCACAGGATGCGAATGAAGCCCAATCCGAGCAGAATCGGGCTCAACACGCAATAACATGGGGTTAATGCGACGACGCCTGGCAGTGCCACGGCACCACGCTCACGAATTGTCGATGTCAACGCCTGACACAGGCGACGACCCGCGTTGCACGAGCCGCAACACGAGTGATCTGGGCCAGTCTAGTGGAAAATCACATGCGCGGGCGGACCAAGGCACTGTCCGCACCGCAGAGTGGTCCTGCCAAACAGCTTACATCGCGCGTGTACCATCTCTCGGGAGTGCAAGCTTGTAGAATCGATTGCGCTGAGCCGCTCTCGGGTCAGACTCTCCGGTCAGCGGACGGAATAGGCGCTCTTTCATTGGCTGTCAATGTAAAATTTCTCGGCCGTGCCCCTGCCTCAAAGTGTCTTTCGTGCAGTCCAGGTATTTTCAAAATGTTATGTCTCGATCTGGACGCGATCTGGGCGGGACTGGCTTCGCCATCAGTTTTCCAGTGAACATGATTGGACGCCGCTCGTTTCAAACGGATGGTGTGGCGGGCAGGTGTGACACTGGGTGAGAGATGAGAGAGCGCTGCGCAGCATTGAGTGGCTTCGCTTGACCGTCGCGTGATCGCGATTTGGGCCTCACACACACGTCTGTCAGCTGAGTGCATTGCATGGGCGGACACCGATGCTGGTTGCCATGGCCCAGGCGTCAGTCCGCGCATCGTCGGCGTTCCAATGAGCAGGCATTGTGAGCTCGCGCGTACCAGCGCGGGTGTACCCCACCTCGCCAGGCAACGTATAGGAGGACCTCCACCAGGTTCCCTGCACGTGTCCGGCGGGCGCAGCCTTTTTTTGTGGCGAGGGCGGGCCCGGGCGGGCCTCGTCACGCGCGTGCGCCACGCACCCGTTCGTCAGGCGGGCGCTGCTAGCATACGTGAGTCCGCCGACAGGCGCCTCCCAGCGTGAGCAGTCCGAGGGGGCCGACAGGCGGTCGCCTGCCATGCGAGGCAACGTGTGGGGGGACCTGTCGCGTTTCCCCCTCACGCGCTCGACGTCTTTTGGCCTCGTGCCGGCCAGCACGGGCGGGGCCCACGCCGTCGCCCTCCCACCCAGGCACGCAGAGGGGGCATTCGGTGGGGTGCCGCGCGTGTGGCCTCACCCGACTCGTTTTCGCACTGCGTGGACGGACGCAGGCCGGCAGCCGACGGTCCGCCCTCCGTCGCAGGCGCGCCCTTTGGGGGCCCTGTGGTGTCCCCCGCGCGCGGGTCCGCCGCGTGCCGTGTGTGAGCGCACAAACCACCGCCGGCGCCGCGACGCCCGCCTTCGCTCCCCACTCGCACGGCGTCTTTAGCCCGCGCTGACCGTCTCTCCCGCCTTTGCGACGCCCGCGCTCCTGAGCATGACGCGCGCGAAGGGCGCCAACGACTCCCGGCCGCGGCGCACGCAGCGGAAGCGTGACGGTACGTGGTGCCCTCCTCCCCCTCCTAGGCCCGGCGAGGACCTGTTCGAGCCCCCGAACATGCCCCTTCCACCCCCTCCCCCCCCTCCTCCTCCCATGCCGCACGCGGCGCCGGGTGCGCATCGCCCGCCCCCCGGCTTTGGCCGTGCCGCAGAGGGCGGGCGACCCTGGCCATTTAAGCGGCCTCACTCCCCTCTCGGTCGCGGCCGCCGACATGGCGAGTGCGACGAATGTGAGCAGCTACGACGGAACGTGCGCTACCGCGGCGATTGGGACGGCCGCGGTGCTGGCGGCGGCCCTCCCGGCCCTTTGCGTGCGGGTCCGCGTGGCGGTGGCGACAACGACGGCTGGCAACGACCCAGCCCCCCTCGGCCGCTCTCGGGCGGCCCTCCTCGTCCGATAAGGGGCCCGCCGCTCTCTCCCAACCACTTTGGTGGGGGCGCTCGGCGCCCGCCGGCTGGTGGTCCTCCCGGCCCGCCGCGTTTGCCGCCGCATCCACCCTTTCGCGGTCGCGTGTACCGTTCTTGGAGCCCTTCACGCCTGCCGCGGCCTCCGCTGCCGGGTGCTCCCCCAAGCCCACAGAGAGTTCCGCCCCCCTTCAGGGGCGGTCGCGACAACTACCGCCCGCGCAGCCCGCCGCGCCAGCCGTGGGGCCCACCGTCTGGCCCGCCACGGGGCGACTGGCGCTCGCCAAGGGGCGACGGCTGGGACCGCCCGCGGACTCTGCCCCGCCGTCCGGCGGGCCCCCCTACGGGTTGGACCTGGGCTCCCTCCTGCGCGGCGTGGGGCGAGAACCAAGTCCCACCCTGGGAGGTGGCACGGCCGGCGCCTCTGTGGCGCGTGCCTGATACCCACTCGCCCTGGCGCGTCGCCCAGTACGGAGATCTGGGCGACACGCAGGAGTTTCAGTGGGTGCTGACCCAGACGCCGACGCGGAACAAGTCCTCGCCGTGGACCTGGTGGCCCGCGCCGTCGCAGCCGATGCGGCAGCCGACGTCAGCCGAGCCCCCGAGCCGTCCGGTGTACGTCTTGCAGGGGAGCCATCCCTCTGTCGACCCGACCTACCAGCTCGTTCCTGTCTCTCTGCGGCCGCCCCAGCTGCTCCCTCCCCACCCGCCGCCTCCACACCGGCTGTGACGTACGCGCTGCCCAAGAGGATGGGGTCTGCACTGGGGTGGACGGACGCCGACCGTGTGCCCCTCTGTGAGGCGTACCTGGAGGTGACGAGCGACGCGGTGAAGGGGACTGCCCGGAACAAGGATAACCTGTGGGCGACGGTGCACAAGGTTTGGGGTGAGAAAGTGCGGAAGAAAGGGCCGATGAGAGTGGAGCGCCTTCCGCGCGCGCTGGAGAAGCAGTTTAAGCGTATTCGGGCGGGTGTGAGCGCCTTCACGTCGCACTAACTCGCGGTTAAGGCCATGCCCACCACTGGCAACCCATCCGAGGAGGACACTATCAGCGGCGCTGTGGCGCGCTATTGCTCGCTGGATGTGTACGACGCCATCCGAGAGGACCGCAACCAGGACAAGGTCAATGACAAGACGCGCAAACGCAAGGCCAAGGTCGCGCACTGAAAGTGGGTCGCTTGTTGGCGCGTCCTGCGGCAGAGTTACACGTTTGGCGGCGCCGCCAACGGCGGCAGCGCTTCGGGCATGGAGATCATGGGCGACACTGTGGGATTAATGACGTTGGTTAACTAACCAGTAAATGGCGACCGACCGTAGACGCGCGATAAAGCGAACGCTATCGCCTTAGAGGCGAGGAAGAAGAACCTTTGTTCGTGCAACATCCGATGGGGA
>Ga0209093_1002364_pt1 | contig 10547 bp, 10 predicted proteins | sample SidtaG_4_FD_187450 | JGI IMG/M metagenome (GOLD analysis project Ga0209093, IMG submission 187450) | Marine algal microbial communities from Sidmouth, United Kingdom - Sidmouth_Male1 metaG (SPAdes) (version 2) | ecosystem: Host-associated > Algae > Red algae > Unclassified | place: Sidmouth...
CACCAGATGCGCGTCGGAGCCCCCATCGAGAACGGTTGTCGACGGAGATGGATGTGGCCTCGATGATGCTGACAGCACCAGCCATCGACGGCGGGTCGATGGTCCCTCGATGAGCGCCTCCACTCACCAGAGGCTGGCGGCGTCTCGCGACACCGATATCGACTCGCCCAATCAACAAAGGAGAAAAAGGAGGATTGTTGGCAAACAGGGCGGCTGGCTGCGTGCGGACGGACAGCCTGTGTTTTCCTGGCGCTGTTGCTTCTCTGTTTCGCGCGCCTGCAGCGAAGCACACGAGCGCTACAAAGCGCGTAGGTCAAGAGCGGGCACGTCGTGGACGCAAAGAAAAGAACCGAAAAGAAGGGAGAAAATCCGACTAAGCAGGTCGAGAGAGAACGGCCGGGGGATGCGGCCACTCCCGGTGGTGGTGTGCGCCGCCGTGGTTGCATCGCTGCGCGCATCGGGGCTGGTGGCTCAGCGGCACGCCGCCTATTTGTCCGCCAGGAGGCGGAGCCCGTCGTGGACCTCCCCATCGGTCGGGAGGTGCCCCTCGACGCGCGCCGTCTCGGCGACCCACTGGAGGTGGAGGGCGTCTCCGACGGCGTTTTCCGGCGTCATTTGGGCCGCCTGCTCGAGGAAGGTGCGGACCATGACCGACACGAGCGCGACATGGCCGGCCGTCGCCTCGATCACGACGCCCTCGCCCATCTTGGTGGGCGACTTGATGCGGCCGGTCGCTCCAATGATCATAAAGAAGACATTGAGGCCGGCCACGATGCCCTTGAAGCCGCCCGTTGTCTGGAGGTAGGCGCTCTCCGTGCGCCACTCGCCCGCCCTGACGACAGAAATGGTGCGGGCATTTTCCCCGACCGCGTTGCACCAGGCGGCGGTGACGCGCTTCTTGAGCGCCTGCGTGTAGTGGCCACGCACGCGCTGGAGCGGAATCAGCGGGCGGACAAACACGGGGGAACCACCACTGCGTCGCGCCGGCGTAGTGATGACCCCCGTCAGCCACGCCTGGCTGCCCTCCTCTCCGAGTGAGAGCACCTTGCTGACCGCCTCGAGGATTGAGTCGCGGTAGCCGTCGGAGCTCGAGTAGACACGCTCCGACGACGTGGCGTTGGAGAGCTGGCGGATGATGATGTTTCGCAGCTCGACGCGCACTGACTCCATCTGCTCGTAGCCCTCCATGTCGCATTCCTCCTTGGTGTCGACCGCAGGCCGGCTGCCCGTGCCGCCCGTCGTCGCGCGGCAGGTCATGTCGCTAATCTTGGCGTCGAGCGTGTTGCTAAACGCCGCAGTCGTCTCGCGCACCTCGGCCACCACCAGCCCATGGGTGTCCATCGAGCCACGCATCGCCGAAAAATCGTCCTTCAGGTCGCTGGCCACCTGAGACAGCGCGCTGAGGTGGGCGAGGACGAGCTGGATGTCCGCCACCGTGGCGTTCGCTGTCGGCGAGCGCCCGCCCGCCACAGTCGCGGCAGGATTTGAGCTTCCAGGCTTGCTGGAGGTGGTGCGAGGCGGACGGGCCGGGGGCTTGAAGGCCGGCACCGTCGGGCGGGCGGGTCCCTTGCCCTTACGGCTGCTGCGGGTCGGCAGCGGCGGCGGCTGGCGGATCGACGCTCCGACGACTACCGAGGCGGGCGTGGGAGTGGCCGCAGCAGCGGCGCCGGCCGAGGGTGGGGCAGCGCTGGCCGAGGCGACCGCCGATGAAAGACCCGCCCCGACATTGAGCGCGTACTCCGATGGCGACAGCGTCTGCTGTAAACCACCGACGGCAGCCGTCAGGCGTACCCCCTTGGGCGGGCCCGGCGATGTAAGGATCGACGCGACGACCGGAGCGACAACGGGCGCGACGACGCCGCCCGAGAGTACCGCCTGCGTCGCGGCCTGGGCCGCCGCCGTGGCAGCGTCGACACGCATCTCATCCTTGGCTTGGCGGTCCTCCGTCGTGGGTGTCAGAGCGCCGGGACCTGCGGTGGGGGGGGGGACGCGGGACGCGCCGCGGCCGCGGCCCGATGCGACGCCGGTCATGTCAAGGATGGCGAGGGGTGGGAGGGGGAATGGAAGTGAGCGACCGCTTCGTCGGAGAGAAAACAGGGGAAGAAGGGGTCGAGGGTAACCGGCGAGCAGGAGGCGAATGGTCGTGGTGGCCAGCACAGTCAGGGTAACCCGCGAGGCTCCGCGAGACTTTGTACCCGCTTGGCGACGACCACCCTGCCTCACCTGTGGGAGAACGTGTCTTTTCAAGAGTAGAAACCGGACGTCCGGGCAGCCCTCCATCCCCTGTGCGTCACCCACGAGCCCCTCAACCACCTGCCGTCGCGCTGTCTGTTGCTCCCCTGCGACCACGGCGCGTGCGCGGTCCTGACCCGGATCCCCAGCTCCTGGCGAAGCAAAATTCCAACGGAGAAAAAGTGTGCAGGAATAGCACCCGCAAGGACGCCAGCCGAGCACAGAAAAGCGGCAATGCGGCAGTGCGTGAGTGTGTGTTGACCGCCCCTAGACAGACAACAGCGAGCGCTACACTACGCGACCGCGCGACGCACGTACTTTTCCATGTTGGAGTGAGGTGGTGGGAACGTGGGTCAGCCGTCGGCCCGACAGCTACCGCAGCTGCTACGGATCCTCTGCCCTCTGCCTGGGGACAAAATACGGGGCCGGGACAGGTTGCGGGGTAACGGCAGCTACCACGACCACCGCCCGCGTCGCCAGCACGGCCACAGCCAGCGTCGCGGAACGGTCACGGGTAACGGGGGGCAAGGGGTTGGCGTGCCGGCTGTCGCGTGGGGAGGGTGGCGGTAGAGGCACACCAACACCACCACACCAACCGGAGAAGCCAAGTCGGGTGGAGCAACGCTGACTTGTCGGAATTGGAGTCACCGCTCCCTCGCTGGCACTTGAATTTTGATCGCGGGAAATACGCCCTTGCTCATGTGAATACCCTCTAGAGCCGCTTGGAGTGGGGGTAGAATTACACAGCACCCTCAGTACACTCTCTATGACGTCACTTGAACTAGGATAAATTAGGTATCGACAGACTGTCGGTGCGATCGACAGCTCCGACTGCCGCTTCCACCCCCACCGCCACCGCCACCCTCCGTAGACGTTGGTCGCGCTTGGCGCAACGGCTTTGGCCGCCGCACTGTGCTTTCGTGTGCGACGTGCGGGGTGAGCAACACCAAGCCTTTCCGTGTGGCTCTTGTCGTGGTAGGTCGCCATGGGTGGCGGCACCGACTCGCGGGTGGCAGCCCCATTCGCACCACGGCACCGTTACGTGTGGGTTGCCGCCACCATGATGGTGTCATTGCTTGAGGGGCTCATCGGGCACCCACGACGCGCGCTCGGCAACAACCCCCCTCTGCTGGTGTCGTTTAATGCGGTCCCCCGTCCTTTGCGCCTCCTCCAATTTGTCCCAGGGAGGTCTCGGTGTGCTGGCCTCGCTAACGTGCCTCTGCTGGGATGCCGGCGACGCTGTGCCTCGGCGGTGTGGATCGTTGTTTGGCGCTTTGAGCGGGTCGCTGTTGAGAGCTAGCTGCCCGCCGCCGGCCCATCATCGCTCCCACTCCCGCCTGGCCTTCTCTCACACCCCCCTCCGTTGACCTGTCGGTCGGTCCGCCCGAATACCAGTCCCGGCGAGACCGAGCACTCGTGCTCGCTGGCAATCCCTCTCCCCGCCTCAGCGGTGGGAACGCGCGGGGGCCACTGCGCCCAGCCGTGCAAGTCGTCGCGGCCATGTCGGACGTTCCCTTTTCGAACGATGAGCTGGCATGCTTGATCTGCCCGTGGATGGGGCAGCACCTGCGTGGCCTGCGGTGGCACCGCCAGGCGCAACACGGGGTTATCCTGAGCACGCTCTTGCTCCGCCGTCGTCTCAAGCTCCCGGTCTCTGGTGGCGGCACGTCGAGTTGCACGTCGGGTCGCGCGTTGGGTGAGACTCTGGCGTCCGTGCCCCGTGGCGGCGACTCGCCACCGCCGCCCTCCCTACCACCGCCGCCGCCGCCGCCTTTACCGTCCCCACCGCAGCCACCGCCAGCATGCGCCGATAATGACGACCCCGAGGACGACGGCGTTGGAAGAAAAATGAACGCGGCTATCGCTGCCGCTGTGGCCGCGAGCCGAGTCCCCGTCAAGGGGGTTCCCTCTGAGACGGCGGCGCCGGTGGCCAACCGCTCCCGCAAGCGCAAGTCTGCGGCTTCACCGGCCCCGTCAGGACCCATAGAGTACAAGTACACGTCTGTGTCGGCGCACGCGCGGGGATTCTTCGAGGACCTGCGTGACAACAAAAGGTCAGAGCCGCTCGTGCGGCTGCGCAAAGCCGCACGCGTCGGCATGTTCAACTCGCCCAAGCTTCGTGAGCTGCAACGCTTTGTGTTAGACGCGACCCGCGGGGGGCTCCAGGTGGCTGCGCAGGAGAAGCTCTACACTCTGATCAGCTCGATCGAGGCCGACGCGGCGACGGGCGCGTCCACGCCGGTCAACGAGACCTTCCCGACGTTCAACTCGTTCAAGCAGGCGATTGTTGACGACCTGGACGCCGCCGTCTTGGCCGAGGGGTGGCGCAAGGCGACCGTCACGGAGAAAGGCGAGACCTACAACGCATACTTTCGGCCGGTCCTGGACGTGGTGATGGCGTTACTGGATGGGCGGCGGGTCGTCAAGCTCTTGTCATGTGACGAGGGCCCCGCGCCGCCCTCTGACCGCCGCGAGACCCCGATGGATGGGGACGCGTTCAGGTAATGCGAGGCGTTGGTTTGCGATCGGCTGGGCAAAAGCTGTGTGCTTGGTCTGCACGTCTTTTCGGACAGCACCCATATCTCATGGTCAGGAGGTATGACTTCTGGGCTGCTAGGGCGGCCATCTGAGGAGGGGAGAGGCTGCTGCCTGGGAGGAACGTGGGAGTCGGCGGGCTGGTGGTTTCGAGGCCGGGTGCCAGATGCTCACCTTGTTTTTCCTTCCTCGCGTCGCGTGTTTGCGTTTCGGGCCCGCTTTTCGTTCCCCCCTGCTGGCAGCACACAAACTTTATCCCGTTCGAGTACGCCTCGTCACCATCGAGGCGGGAGATGTGGAGTGGTTTACAGTCGCGTACATCCCGATCGTTCGAGCGCTGAAGGAGGCGAGCGCGGCCAAGCGCGGCAAGCAGCGGCGGTGTGGCGTGTTGCAGCGGGTCCTATACATGGCTTTTCGCACGGCAATCCAAGCCAGCCACGCAGGCGTGCAGATTGACGGCGGGGCCTGCGGGAAAGTGTTGGCGTTTTTGCGCATCCTGCTTTACGTTTGCGACCAGCCCGAGGAGCGGGCGGTGCTATGCCTGAAGGCGGGCTCCTGCCACCGCCCTTGCTCTGGGTGCTACGTGGCGGCCGCGGACATGGTGTCGACTGATTCTCTCGACACGGCGGACCGCGACGCCGTCAACACATTGGACGACCACCTCGAGTCGGCGGCGCACGCGCGGTACCACCGCGAGGCACCGCGCCGCCTGCTGCTTGAAGCGCGCCACAGTCTCAACAGTGCCGTGCCTGCGTTGGCCGCCATGGCCGGGCTCGGTACCGCCCCCTACCTGCTCTACAAGACGGTTGGCTTTGACATCCTGCACGTACGTTTCCGAGCTTGCTTTCCACCAGTTTTTGTGTCTTTTTGTTCTGTTTAGTTACCTGGGGAACCACAGGTTTGTTTACTTTTCTGTTGGGCAAGCAAGTTGTGCCAGTTGCGTGCACGCGTTTCTTTTGGACCGGGACTCTGACACGACTTTGCCCCTCCGCCAGATTTCTTGGCATGACCTATCCTCGTGCTACTCTTCTTCGTCTGTGCAACGCGCAGGTACTCGACCTCGGCGTCACCCAGATGCTTGCCCGGCGCTTGGTACTCGTGTACCCGTACATGTGTAAGGGCAACAAGCCTTTGCACAAGAGCGTTATCGCCGCCGTGCGAGCAGCCCGGCGACGACTGGACTCCCTGGGGCGGCGTAGCCTCGCTCGAGCCACGGCACCAGGGTGAGTTGAGGTTCCTCCTGTTTTGTTTTCTCGCCGCATCCATCCATTCCAATGAGCTCGCAGCGGCTCCAGCAATTTCCCAGCTCTTTGCATGGATTCTGACTGACTGCAGTGTTCTTCTTTCACCGCGGCTTTTTTTCCATTTCTGGTGATCCGGTCATGTGCCTCGCATCTCTATTCCACGTGACTCGCTGTTTTTTCCTACAGGTACTTTGTTAGCCCCGATGAAAAACAGGCCACATTCACGGGCGCGCAGCAGCGCGCGGGCGTGGCAATGCTTCCCTTTGTTTTCATTGGGCTCTTTGGCCTGATACGGGTGCACATGGCAGTTTGTGCGTCCGCCTCTGTGCCCTGGGTGGCGACCCACGATACTGGGGACTCTCAGGTGGCGGCAACCGCGGCTGAAAGCACGGCGGCAGCCGCGGAGGCGTTCACGGCGGCAGGTGCTGCGGTGATCGAAGCGGGTGGTGCCGCGGCGGCGGCGGCGGTTGGTCCCGAGGCGGTCGAGGCGGCCAGTGAGGGGGCAGCTGCGGCAGCGGGTGCGTCGGCGGGCGAGGCGACGGGCGAAACGGTGGGCTCGGCGGTGGTCTCGGCGGCGTGCGGGGCGGCGGGAGCTGCCGACCACGCGGTCGACGAAGAAGGGGAGGGCCTCAGCGCCGGATACGTATACGACTGGGACGCGTATCACGCTGCCTTCGGCGACACACCGATAGACGTGGCGGTGACAGCCATGTTTGCTGAGTATGCGCTGCTCTATGGGCGGATTAGAAACCATTTTGGCGCTTCCTCCGCCCCGCCCATGACAATATCCCGGGCAGAGTCCATTTCCAGGCAGGGCTCCATGTTTGTGACCGATTATGTCAACCCAATCCTCGGCCCAATCTACAGCACCAAGATGCACAAGCTGTTGAGGCACGTGCTGGACGCCATTCGCATGCACGGCAACCTGCGAAATGGCAACACGGCGGGCAACGAGACGGAGCACAAGATGGACAAAGGGTTCTACAACCGCACCAACAAGGGCCACGGCAGCTTCACGGAGCAACTCGTGAGGCGCTCCCAGGGGACACGGGCGGTCTTGAACGCCAACGAGGCAGCCGCCGGGGGCGGTGCCATGGCGCCCGCGTTCAGGTCATCGACTGTCTCGTCACAAGCGCCGGTTGTCGCCTCCAGCTCCACCGGGGAGCCACCGCCGACGTCAGTATCTTCGCCTGCGGTGCCGCCGGTGGTGGACTCGGGCGGCTCGCCCACGTCGAGCATGTCAAGTGGGATGATGCCTGCGGTGTTTTCCCGGGGTGCCGCCAAGCAGACGACGTACCTGTCCAAGACGTCGGTGGCGGCGCTCGCCAGCCGTCCAGGAATGGCAGCGATGGCCGAACTGCTACAATTGCCGCTGGCGGCCAAGGTTCCCGTCCTGTCGTTGGTGACCATTACCGCAGAGCTTGACTGCGGCGCGCATGTCCCCCAGCAGCTGAGGTCCAACCCTAGCTTTCGCGGCGCGCCCTGGTACGACGCGGTACTCTCTAGGGTGGACAGCGGCGACGGGGCAGGCGTCAACGGTGAAGCGGACGACTCTGGCACCAAGGGGACACCCACCGAGGGCTCATCTGTCGGGGAGCGAAGTGGGGTGGCTGGTGCGGGCGGCAAGAACAGTGCGGATTTGTGCATTGGTGAGGTCCGTGCCATTGTACGGCATCAAGACGGTGACTACGCGTACGTCCGAGAGTGGGCGCCCGTTGAATCCGAGCCGGGCTGCCCGTTGGGCGCCAGGGGCTGCCAACGTCTGTGCTGGTCCTTCCCTGAGAGCAGCGCGGACGCTGCAGTCCGTGAGGTGCCATTAGCGCACGTCAAGCGCCTCGTGCACGTCGTGCCCGACATTTCCGACTTGCTCGCTCGCAAGGGGATCAACGCGGAGCCGCCCAGCCTCCACGGTGCGGTCCACGAGCACCGTGCCATGCGTTTCTTTGTCAATCCTTTTTATCCGTGGGTGTAGCTCACTTTGTCTTGCTGCTGCTGCTTGTTTTCTTTTTACACCTTTCCTCTCTCTCCAGTCCGTCGACTTTGCGGGCACAGCTCTGCTACCAGTTGGGGTCCTTTGCGCGCTTGGCTTGACCAGTACCCGCCTTGGAGCTTGACCAGTGTCCCCCTCTGCGCGGTGCTTGAGCAACTGTTGGAGGCTGCGACCGTAGCCACAGCTGCTTTCCCCTGCAAAGTCCATTCCTCGGCCCCCAAGTCTCAGATATCAGGCGCCTCCCACGCTCTGCGTTTTCTTTTTTTTTGTGTCGGTGGGCCGTCGCCACCCGGCGCGCCGCCCCAAAAGTCTCCACCGCCCCGGTCGTTTCTGCCCGGGCGGGTGAGTCCGAGCCAAGGCCCAAGTCGCCGCTGCCAGCGGCGGGTTCCAGACGCGGCAGTCGGACGCGACAGCTGCTCCGGCGCAAGTGCCGCTCGAGAACGCGTCTGGGCAGCGGTTACGCGCAGTCGCGTGACTCGCACCTCATCGAGCCTTCGATGAAACTGCTTCCAGTCACAGCTGTAAGGCGATCGAACCCGGGGTCTCGATCGGCCCATCGAGGCCCCTCGGACGGGACTACCGATAACCAATTTCGATCGCCGATTGGCCTCGACGCCCCTCGGTGGGGCCTCGACGCAGATAGTGGTCCTAGCTGACGATAACGCCGGTACAGTCGGTATCGGTTATTGTCTGACCTGATAATGTCACGCCCGTGACAATACCCGGTCACAATCGATCGCACAGGGGGGTACTATCTCAATATTGTATTTAAATCGATTGGCCTGTTAACAGTTACTCGACCGACTGTTGACCTCCAGTTCACCGTACCCCCTGGCAAGCAGAACCCAATTTTGTCGACGCCGTCGTCGCCATCGGTCGACGCCGTCCGCGTCGCCAGCCGACGACGCAGACCGTTCCTCTCGACGACGGTCCAGCCCCACCTACAACCCCACCCTTTCTCACTGCTACACCATCATGCCAGTCTGCGACGCCCCTTGCCCCCCGCCCACCCCCCCCGCAATTTACCAATCGCCTCCATCTCCCACAGATCCTGCCAACATCCAACCGGGCTCAGTCCCTTTGGCCTCGGGGGTTGACGCCGCTGCGGCTGTTGCGGAGGCCGCATTTACTCTCAAGGCGCCCGACGTGGCTGAGGCGAACGCCGCTGCCGTTCGACATGCCGCCTACGCTGCCGAAGTTGCCATTTACGGCGTGCGCGGTGGCGCCGATCAGAGTCGCTTTCCTGCTGGGGTAGCGCGTGTGCGTCGACGGAGCTTACAGCAAGACCGACTGCCACTAGCGCCCCGTGCACAACGCCGAACACTCACTCTCGGGGTGAGGCTGGACTTGATGGAGGAGCGGGAGCGGGGGCTGTCCTTCCCCGTCATCCTGGGCACCATTGCTCCTTCGTCTTCCATTGAAAACCTCCGCAAGGTCTCGCAGAGGCGCAACCACTACAAGTAGCCAGCTGCTGCGGGCACGCGGGCATCCCGTGCAAATGGGCGGGGGTCGGACTTCAGCTCCATCGACGCGCGGATGTAAGATTGGCTTCTTCTGTTGTCAAGGCGTGGGCGTAAACGTATTCCTTTCACCATCTCGCTGTTGCAAGAGAAAGCCCGGAAGCTGGCGGACGAGCTTGGGGTGCCCAATTTCAAGGCGTCGTGGAGCTGGGTGCAGCGGTGGACGCAGCGGCAAAACCTGACGAGCGTAATACTTCATGGGGCGGGCGGTTCGGTCAACTTGGAGGAAACGGAAGAGCGGATGGCAACCATACCGGGACTACTTCAAGACTTTCAACCCGAGATCATCTTCAACATGGACGAGACCGGGATTTTTTACCTTTGCCTACCGAACCTGTCTCTTGTACCTGCGGAGCAGCGTCGAGCCGCGAGGGGCACCAAGAGCATGAAGGCAAAAGAGCGGGTCACTCTTGTCTTGACTTGTAACGCCACAGGGTCCAAGAAAGTTCCCGTAGCCATCATTGGAAAGGCCGCGCTGCCGCTGTGCTTCCGCCGGCCCGGCTGTGCGTCACCGCTCTCATACTTCAGCCAGCGCAACAGCTGGATGGATGGGGTCGTCTTTAAAAAGAGGGTGTACGAGGTGTTTTTGCCCTTCATTCGACTGCGCACCACCTAGAAGGTCGCCCTCGTGGTAGAAAACCCCACCTCCCACGACGGCATCAGCGACGATCAGCTGGTGCTCATCGCCCTCCTGTAGTGGATCCTGCCCTCAAAGCCAACGGGGTATAACCCCGTCAGAGAACCCAGCACAGGATGCGGATCGCTACGCCAGAGTCACAACGCGAACGCCGGGATCACTGGGCGCGAAGCGCACAAAAACGACGGAAGCAACGCAAACGCAACGATGATTTATTCGAACACGCACGACCCCAAAGCATACTCTCATATACCCTCAGAAACAAGACGCAGGACGTGCACAATCCCGACCCCCTGGCGCTACCATGGGGGGACCGGTACCCAACGGGCCACGGTCTCAGGCCCGGGCCTCTAGGGGCCCCTGCCCAGCATCCCTGACAGCCCTTCCAC
>Ga0209093_1002366_pt1 | contig 10546 bp, 3 predicted proteins | sample SidtaG_4_FD_187450 | JGI IMG/M metagenome (GOLD analysis project Ga0209093, IMG submission 187450) | Marine algal microbial communities from Sidmouth, United Kingdom - Sidmouth_Male1 metaG (SPAdes) (version 2) | ecosystem: Host-associated > Algae > Red algae > Unclassified | place: Sidmouth...
CCGGCGCCCCCCACCATCGCCCCCCGTGGCGGTGCCGACGGTGACGGCGCCGGCAGCGTCGCCGCCGCCGCCCTCCTCCCCACTGTCGCCCGAGCCGCCCCGCCTGGCGGCCCCGCCGCGGCCGGTGCCGCCAATGGCGGGGCCCGCCGCCGCCGCGCGGGGCGCGCGCGGCGGCGGCGGGCGGGGGGGAGCGCCGCCGCCGCCGCCGCCGCCGTCCGCCGCCCGGGGCAGAGTTGGCGGCGGTGGTGTGGGCGGCAAGGCGGCCACCGCCACCGTTGCCGCTGCCGCCGCCACCGCCACCGTCGCCGCAGCGTCGACGGGCGGGGCCGCCTCTGTCGCTGCCGCCGCCGCGGCGGCGGGCGGTGGGGGCTTGCGCCACTTTGCGGCGCGCGTCGTCGAGGCCGTTCGAGATTTATCGCCGACCACCTACGCGGCGGTGGCCGACGTGCTCGTCGCCGACTTGCCCGGTGCGGCCGAGGCGGGCGATACCTCCTCCTCGTCGGCAGCGTCGGCAGTGACGGCCGTTGGCGCCGAGGACGGGGGGGGTACCGGCGGTGACGGCGGCGGCGGCAGACGCGTTGGGGGCGACATGGCGGCTGCTCCCGCGGCGGGGGGTCTACCCGCGCCGCCCCCCACCGACGGCAGTGGCAGCGCCACGACGGGCGATGGGGATGGTAGCGGCAGCGGCGGCGGCGGCCGTGTCGGCCGCCTGCGGGCGGCGGAGAAGAATGCACGCCGCCGCGTCTATGACGCCCTCAACGTCCTCCGCGCGGTCGGCCTCGTCGGTAAAGTTGGCAAGGTCATTACCTGGGTCGGCGACGGGGGCGGGGGCGCCGGTGGCGGCGGCCTTGGCCCGTCGGTCGGCGGCGGCAGCGGCGGCAGCGGCAGCGGCGGTGGCAGCGGCAGCGTCGGCGGCACGGCCGACGCCGCCCCCCGCGTGCCGTGGGGCGAAACGCCCGTCCAGCGGCTAACCCGCCTCGTCGCCGAACGCCGGGCGGTTGTGGCCCGCAAGGCCGCCGAAGTGGCGGCCGTCGAGGCGGTCCTTGCCGCCGCCAATGCGGTTGTGGAACGCAACCAGCGGGCGGCGGGGGTGGTGTGTTTGGCGGGGGCGGGGGCGGCGCGTCTGGGCGGCGCCGCTGCCGCGGCGGGCGGGCCCCGCCCGGCCGGCCTTGCGGCGGCCGGCGCGGGGATGGGTGCCGGTGGCGACGGGGCGGGCGCCGGCGGGGCCGCCGTCGGCTCGACGGCGGCGGCCGCCCTCGACGCGCCCGGCGCGGTCGGCATGGGCCGCGGCGGCTTGTTTGTCGTGGAGGCCCCCCCGTTTGAGCCCCCCGCGTACGAGCCCCCACCGGGGGACCCGCTGCTGCTGTTGGGGGAGGCCGACGCGGACGCCCTCGGGGGTGGTGACGCGGCGGCCGACCTCCTCGCCTTGCCGGGCTTGCCAGACGAGGCGGGGGGGGGGCTGCTGGGGGGGGACGCCACGTACGGGGGGGCTGGGTGGGACGCGTGTTTGGGCGGCGCCGCGTACCGCGACGACCGCGGCGCGCGTGGCCGCAGCGTCGAGGGGGAGGAGGATGGCGGCGCGCTGTCGTTGCTGGGGGGGGAGTTTCCGACGTCGGCGGGCGCGCTGCCGCTGCCTGCCCCGCCACCCCCGCCCCCTCCTCCCGCCACAGGCACTGTCACCGCCGCTGCCACCGCCGCCGCCGCCGCCGCCGCCGCCGCCGCCGCGCCCTGCCCCGCGGCCATCCCCCCCGACGGCCGCCCCGCCGTGACGCGCCTGCACCTGCCCTTTACGCTCCTCGCCGCGCCGTCAACGGCGCACGTGCGGCTCGACACGGAGGAGGACGGGCGGCGGGCCGTGTTTACGTGCAACGCCGCGTGTCGGGTGCTCGACGGGATGAGCGTGCTCGCCGCCGTGGCGACGCGGGCGGCGGCAACGGCGGGGCGGCGGCGAGGGAAAAAGGGGGCGGCGGGAAAGGCTGACGTGTGAGGCGAGGGGGGGGGGTAGGGCGGCGGAGTGCCGTGGAGCGTTGGAGGTGTGCTGGCGCGGCGCCGCCAGTGCTCGAAGCGTGAAAGCAACATGGGTCGTGAGGTGCACGAGTGCCCACCATGAAACGCAACCACGAGAGCGTGAGGACCAACCCAAAAAAGAGGCAGTGAGCAAAGAAGCAGAGGCGTCCCAGAGTTGCGCTGCGGGCAGCACCCTGCCGACGCGGCGGGCCTCCCACGTCCTCATTTTTTCACCTTTACGTGGCGCCGCCGCTTGGCCACCGCCTCCTTGCGTCGCTTGACCTTTTTGGGCGTCTTTGCTTCCCGCCGCTCCCGCTGCTCCGCCTTGACCGCCGCCTTCCACTCGGCCTTGGTCATGCCCGCGCGCGCGAGCGACTTGGCGTCGCCGGTGCGTTCGGCGACGGGCACGCGGCGGCAGCCGCCGTCGCCGTCGCTGCCGCTGCCGCCGCCGCCGTCGCTGCCGTCCGAGGCGCTGCCGTCGCTGCCGTCGCCGCCGTCGGTCGACGAGCCGCCCGCGCTGTCGCTGTCGAGGCCGTTGCCGTCACTACCGTCGCCGCTGCCCTCATCTGCGCTGGCCGACGCAGTGCCGCCGCCGCCGCCGGCGGGCGCGGCCGCCGCCGCCGCCGCAGCGTGGCGGATGGCCAACCCCATCATTTCGGCGTAGGGGGTTTCCCCCCCCCCCGCCATGAGCGCCGTGTCAGCCTCCACATCGGCAACCTCCTTGAGGGTGACGGGCATGTAGGAGCGCTGCCAGACAGCCTCCTCCACCCCGCGCGCATCCTCGTCGGTGGGGGGGGGGGCCGCAGCTGCGGCGGCCATGGCGTCGGCGAGGCGCGCCCGCCCGTCGGGGTCGCTCGGCGGATCCGCGTCGGGCGCCGTGACAAAGGCAAAGAGGGCGGGGGGGGACAAGACCGCCCCGCCGACGCCGTCGCCGCCGCCCCCGCCGCCGTCGCCCGCGTCGGCCGACGCGGCCGTGTCCGCGGCGGGGGTGCCGCTCGTGTCGGCCCCCGTGGGGGCGGCCGCGGCGGTCGTGGCCGCCGCGCCCCGCACGTCCCACACGCGGCGGAAAAACGCCGACACGTTGACGCAGTCGGCGCGCAAAAACTCGAGCGCGTTGGGGTGGTCCGCCTCCACGCTTTGGCTCACATCAATGACGACGATGCGCCCGCCGTCGTACAAGAGGTTGTACTCAGAGAGGTCCCCGTGCACGAGCCGCCCACCCGCGTACATGCGCCGCATCGCCACCGCCACTTGCACGTAGACGCCCGCCACGTCGGCGCCGGTGCCGGGCGCCGCCGCCGCCATGGCCGGCAGCGCGTCCTTGAGCAACGGCGCCGGCCACCCGTCCACGCCGACAAACGCCATGCCGAGCACCGGCGGTTTGAGGAAGAGCGGCAGCGGCACGGGGACGCGCGCCTTGTGGAGGCGCCGCAGGTTGGCATACTCCTTTTCCGCCCACAGGGCGACCATCTTGCGGCTGTTGCCGGTGTAGCCCGACTTGAAGCGCTGGTCCCCTTCGACGTACCGGCGGCGGTCTTTAAAGTCGAGGATGGCCGTTTTGAACACCTTGACCGCAATGCCCCCAAAGGGGGCGGGCGTGTAGTCGCCCACGTCGAGGTCGTCGGGGGGGGCGGGGGCGTCGGGGGTGTCGCCCGCAGCGGCGTCGCTCCCTGCCGTCGTCGCCTTGGGCGGCGACACGGTCGCGGCCGCCACGCCATGGGGCACCAGCGGCCCGGTCCCATAGTACACGTTGGCTTCCTTGCCTGTCGACACGACGCCCGCCAGCGACGCGAGGCGCCCACGGGAAAGCATTTCAAACAGCAACAGCCGCGTGCGCGGGTCGAGCACCTGCTCCGCCGTCGCCCGGTCCGCCTTGTCGGCGGTGCGGACGGCGCGGCGGCGGGCGTCGAGACGGTCCTGCGTCGTCTCGGCCGACGCGATGGTGCGGTCCATGGTGGGCAGAGAGGTGGGGGCAAAGGTGACGTACAAGGTGTACGCAGATGGAAAGGGGTGGGGACGGGAGGAGGATGGCAGGAGAGAGGCCCAGTGGCTTCGTGGGCGGGGCGCCCGCGTAAGCCAACAACGGAGAACCGGTGTGCGCTACGAGTTGACAAAAGCGAGGAGGCGCACTAGTGCCACACAGTTCCGTCGACGGGCAGCGGCAGGCATCCACAGAGTAGGAAACTGGGTCGGGACAGAGGCGGCAGCAGCCGGCGGCACGTCACCGGGGGCGACCAGTGAGGGACAGGAACCGCCAGTGGGTGGCCACCGTGCACGCAAGAGACGCTACGTTGGAGGTTGAAGGCATGCCTCGGCGCCGCGATGGCGTACGCGCCGCTTGTAGTCGCCAGCAGGCAGCGAAAGTGTCGAGGCAATGGACACAAAAACAGAGACGCAGCCCAGCGCAGCACGGAGCGCGCCATTGGAGGGCAGTCGCCGACGGTGGCGTCGACGGTGGTACGAGTCAGCTGACGTGGACGTGCTGGACTTGCAAAGAAATGGCACTTGGACGAACCGTATCGCACGAAAAAGGCAGCTCGGGGGGCCACCTCTGCTCTTTTTTTAGCACGGCTGAAAGCGATGGAACCCAAGGAATCCCACCGCGGAGGGGCACGGGCAAGCCGGGGAAGCGGCCCGCACTCCCGCGAGCGGGCAGGGAGCGGGCGGCGGCGCTTGGTGCTCCCAACATCAGGCACCAGCGTCGTCCCACTGACATTCGCGGTTCCGACGCAAAACGTAGCGCGGCCGCTGTTCATGGCCGCCCGACTCGGGTGTCGCCCGGGGCCCGCTCGCGGATTGTGTGCGCGCGTGGCGCCCGCCGCTCGTCCCGGCCGCGTCCCGTCCGCCCCAGTGGCGCTCAGTTGTGGCCAGGAGCTCCCAGTGGTGGACCGCCTTTGGCTGCGGCGCGTCGCAGGGTGCCGGCAATTGGTCCCGCTGCATCCGACCATGCGTTTGGCTACCTGCAGCGCCCGCCGCGCAATCGAAACCACACCGCAGTCCCGCGCGGCGAGCTTTCCGCCCAGCCCGATAGCCCGGCGCTGCGGCGAGCATGGTATGGCGGTGTATGGCTGGTGTATGGCGGTGCGTGGGCCTCCCGAACTTGCTCACTGTCTGCCGCGAGGTACAGATGGCTCGTCGCGCCGCTTTTGGTGGCGTGCGCCTGAGCTTGGCATCACTCGCCCGCTTCGTTTTTTTTTTTCCGTGGAGCCACAGAGCAGTGCCTACCATCTGCGGCGAAGATGGAGCTCCTGCTTCTCGGCGGGCGCGCGTTGCGGTATGAGCGCACCGGCGGCCACCGCGCGCCCGCCAGGTGACCAGCAGTGTGGTCGTGGACCGCTGGGGGGCACAGTATAAATCAGAACGAGGCTCTTTGTTGATAGCGCAGTTGGCGAGCTGAGCTGTTTGCTCACGGAGCTGCCCCTGTTCTTGCAGAGCGGAGCCGTGCGCCCGCCCCGTTTGCGTCGGGTGGGTACGGCGCGCTCCCAGCCAGCGGCCGAGACACCGCGTCGAGTCGCGCCAGGGTCCCCGGTGCAGGGAACCGCCCGGTGGATGCTCACGCGTGCGCCACATGCAGCGACTCAACCCGCCGAGGCAGTGCCGTCCGTCACTACCGTACCCCCGAGCGCCACGCAGACTGGCACGCGGAGCCGGGCGAGCGGCTCCCTTTTTGTGGCGACGCGGACCTGCCGTTTTGGGTGGTGGGTGATCCGGCCACCCGATCTCACGGTCCCCGGGGCCTTTTGCCCAGGGGCCGGTCGTGTGGCCGACGAGCATCGGCCGTCGGCTGCACGCACCCCCCGCTAGACAGCTAGTTGGGTTGGGAAGAGCGCCTCGCGCGCTACTGACAGGCGCCAATGGGGCGCCGTTTGGGCGCTGCTACGGCGCAGTTGGCGCCCCTTTGTCGTGGAGGGTAGCGCGTTGTTAAGGTGTTGCTAATTGGCCAAGGGAGACTAATCTATCGAGTATGCTCCCCAAGTCAAAGTTGTAAGATCAGTTGAACATACATATGGTTCAATTATTCGGGTTTAAGTATGAAATACCTGAACCACAGCAAACCAAAACGCCGAACGAGTCATAGAAAGTATTGTGCGTCTACTGGCCAAGACATCAGCGATTATCTTGTAGACTTGGCCGCATCGGGTCTCACTCGGCTGCCGCGCTGCCTCGTCCAAGCCTGCACTGGCAAATCGTCGTCTGTACGCCTATCTGACGAGGGACTACGGAGCAATCTGGGCGCCACACCAACGCATGTCGTCTCCCAGCTGGTCGCCAGCCACTGGAGGAACGACTGAGGTGGTGCAGCTGTCTGCGTGCACCACTGGACCACGCGATTGCGGTAGCTGGCTGACGACCGTTTCATGGCGAAGAGGTGTCTCGCCACCAGGCGCCTGGCTGATCACCCGTCATACTGTGGTGGTTTGGGGTGGACGCGGGGGCGAGGCGACGTCAATAGTCATTCGACATGCTGCCACAGGTGGATGGATTGGGCTCTCCCGTGCCCCGAAGGCTCTGCCGTTCAAGTGAATACGGCTGATTCACGTTCAGACTTGTTATACCAAACCAAACGCTGACCACCGTGCCCGCAGTGAAGTCCAGCCCACCTTCACAGGCCAGCACAAGAAACTTCGAGCCTCAAGGGGCGCTACAGTCACATGACTTCAGAATACTGAGCATGGATGCGACTGAGTTCGAGCTTACGGCGTGGTAGACGTGAAGCGGGCGAGGTTAGGGCGTCAGGAGCTCTGTTACGCCCCCGCGCCCTCGATGTAGATGCTACAGTACCCTCCGACTCCGTGACGTCGCGCGCCGTGTCGGGCCGCCCGCCACATGGCCGCCGCCTGCCCCGCCGACGCCCGCCTGGGCCGGACCGCCCGCCCGTCGCACGTGGTTCCCCCCGCCGCTGGCCCCTGATTTCCTGCGTTGGCGGGCGGCTCCTTTCTCTCCCCCTCCCCCATCCCCCCCCTCGCACGTCGTGTCGGCTGCCGACCGCGGCGCCGCCGGCGGCGCGGCCACCCCGCCGCCCGCCGCCGCGTCGTCGACGGGCGGCGGCGGCGGCGGCACTGGCGGGGTGGCCCCCCTTGTCCAGCTCCCCGCCGGGCCGCGAGCCGCCGCTCGCCGGGGGGTGCACGTCTCCCCCAGCAGTGCGTGCCGTCGGCGGCGGGCGGCCACCAGCGGCGGGCGGGTCCCCGGCGGGGGCTGCCATCCCGCCGGATACGGCGGGGCGGGGGCCCCACCGCCCGTCGCGGTGCCGCCACGGCCGCGCGCCCCCTGGGGCAAGAGACCCCGCCGCCACCATGGCGTCTGCGGGGAGCCACTGCCGCCGCTGCCGTCGCCGCTGCCGCGACTGCGGGCGCACCGCCGCGGCCACAGGCCCGCCAGTGCTGGCGGTCGCGGTCGCTGCGCCGCCGTTGTCACCGCTGCTGCTGCGCCGCGACCGCCGCTGCGGCGGCCGCCGCTGCCGCAACCACCGCCGCAGCCGGCACGGGCCCGAGGGGTCACCCGGCGCGGCCACTCGGGGCGGGGGCCCCCCCCAGGGGGGGGGGGGGGGGGGGAGGCACCACGCCGCCAGCGCGCCGGGTCGGCCGCGTACACCCCCCCCCCGCACGCACGGGTGGTCGCGCCCGCCGCCGACCGACGGACGGCCGCCGCCCCGAGGCCGCAGACGGGCCGGCCGGTCGCCGCGCCACGGCAGGCGGTCGGCGGGGGGGACGAGCCCCCCACCCCCCCGCGGTCCGCCGACGCGTCGTCGTCTGCGCGGATCCAGGCGCGCCGCCGGCCGCCCGTCTGCCCATGCAAGACGGTGGCTGGGTTGCCGCCCCGACTGCCAGTGACGCGGCGGCCGGCGGCCGTGGGCGCAGCCACGCGGGCGCCCCGCCGTGCCGCACGAGGCGGCTGCGGCGGCGCGCGGCGGCGCGCGGCGGCGGGGCGGCCGCCCAGGCGGGGGCGGCCACCCCTGCAGACGGGGGGCCGCGGCGGCAGCGCGGGGGCGCAGCCGTAGCCTTCACGCATAAAGGCGGTGCCCGCCCGCGGCGGCCGCAGACGCTCCCTCTCGACCACCGTCGCACGCCGCCACCCGACGCTGGCTACAACCGCGGCGTGGCCGCCACTCGCCCTTCCCCCCTGCCCACGCCGGGCGGCCGCTCCACACCGCGACCGCCCACCTGGTCGCCCGTCTTGTGATCCGCCGTCATGGTCCCCCCCCGCCTGTTGTCCGCGGCGGCGGCCGTCACTCTGACCGCCGCCGCCGCTCTCCTGTTGGCCGCGCCGCTGCCCGCCGAGGCGGCCATCATCTTTGCGCCTGGGGGTCGCCCGACGGCAACGCCGGGGGTCTTTGCGCTCGTGACTGGCGGGTTTAGGGTGCGCCCGGCGGCGACGGCCACGCCAACGGCCACCGGCACGGCCACCCCGACCGCCACTGCCACGGTCACGACCACCGCCACAGCCTCCGCCACCGTCACTGCCACACCGACGCCATCAGCGACCGTGTGCACCCAGAGCCGCAACTGCACCGCCATCCGCACGGTCGCCATCGCGTGCGCGGCCAACGCTGGCGCGCCGACCATCCCCTGTCCGTCCGCCCCCGCCTTTTTCTCCGCGTCTGGCGTGCCGGCGGTCGTGTGCGTGGCGCCAACGCCGACGCCGACGCCAACGACTGGCGCGTCGCCGACGCCGACGCCGACGCCGACGCTGCCGGCGGGCGTCGACCCGTGCGCCCGCATCGCGGTCGTGCCGGTGCCGTGCCCGACTGGCTGTGCGGCGGGGGGCAGCGGCGGCCTAGGGCAGTTCACCCTGCCGGACGATGGCTTTGGCGTGCGTCCGGGGTCGACGGCGACGGCGACGCCCGCAGTCGCGTTGACAGGCCCGGTGGCGCCGTCGGCGGTTCCGTCCCCGGCGGTGCCGTCGGCAACCGTCGCCGCGCCCGCTGCCGAGGCGGCTGATGGTGGGCAAGACACGGGGGAGGTCCTTTTTGACACTCCCCCGGTGGCGGTCGAGCCTGTCTCCACCACGGGTGCCGCCAGCGCACCCTCCGGGGCAACCGTGCCAACGGCTGAGGCTGAGCCGGCCGCTCCGCCAGCCGAGCTGATCGCAGCGTCGCCGGTGGCGGCTACCCCACCTACGAGCGTGGTGGTCATCGCGACGGAACCGCCGGCACCGCCGGTGACGTTCACTGCCGAAACCCCGACGGCGGCGACGCTCCCGCCCAGCGCCCTGCCCGTGGAGGTCCTCCCCGCACCAGCTGCGTCGGCACCCGTCCCACCGCCTGTGGTGGTGGCGACGGTCACCGCAACGCCCGGCACGCCCGCCACGACCGCCGTCCCGCCGCCGATAACCACCAGCACGGCGCCCGCCGCCGCCCCGGTGGTTGTAGTGGAGGCGCCATCTCAAGAGCTGCCGACGCCCATCCCGGCAACAATGCTGCCGACGTCTGGCCCGACTGCTCCCTTAGTCATCGTACCTGTGCCGCCTGCCGGAGTCGATCCGGAGCCAACCGCAGAAACCACGCCCGCCGCAACGGCCGCTCCAGTTGCAACACCCGACGTCGTACAGGCCCCGACCACCGACGACGGAGAGCCGCAGGCCGACGTTGAGCCGTCGCCGGTCGTGGTGATCTCGACGCCGACCCCCGCAGACGATGACGAGCCAGTCGGTGGTGACCCGCCGTCGGCCGACGCCGAGACGCCCGACGTCGCGACGCCGACCCCCGACGCGGCCGACCTGCCGTCTGTTGAGGACGGGGACACGACCGACCCCGAGACGCCGGCGACGCCCGACGCGGACCCGTCGCCGGTCGTGGTGGTCTCGACGCCGACCCCCGCAGACGATGACGAAGCGTCGATCGATGGAGACGCGCCGTCGGCCGACACGCCCGCCGTCGCGACGCCGACCCCCGACGCGGCCGACGTGCCATCTGTTGAGGACGGGGACACGACCGACCCCGAGACGCCGGCGACACCCGACGCGGACCCGTCGCCGGTCGTGGTGGCCTCGACGCCAACCCCCGCAGACGACGACGAAGCGTCGATCGATGGGGACCCTCCGTCGGCCGACCCGCCCACCGTCGCGACGCCGTCCCCCGACACAGCCGACCTTCCGCCTATTGAGGACGGCGGGAGTCCCGACTCCGCGGCGCCGCCGACGCCCACCGTCGCGACGCCGTCCCCGGACACAACCGACCTTCCGCCAGTTGAGGACGGCGGGAGTCCCGATTCCGCGGCGCCGCCGACGCCCGACGTCGCGACGCCGTCCCCCGACGCACTAGACCTTCCGCCAGTTGAGGACGGCGGGAGTCCGGACTCCCCGGTGACGCCGACGCCCACCGTCGCGACGCCGTCCCCCGACACAGCCGACCTTCCGCCTGTTGAGGACGGCGGGAGTCCCGATTCCGCGGTGACGCCGACGCCCGACGTCGCGACGCCGTCCCCCGACGCACTCGACCTTCCGCCAGTTGAGGACGGCGGGAGTCCCGACTCCCCGGTGACGCCGACGCCCGACGTCGCGACGCCGTCCCCCGACGCACTCGACCTTCCGCCTATTGAGG
>Ga0209093_1002367_pt1 | contig 10546 bp, 18 predicted proteins | sample SidtaG_4_FD_187450 | JGI IMG/M metagenome (GOLD analysis project Ga0209093, IMG submission 187450) | Marine algal microbial communities from Sidmouth, United Kingdom - Sidmouth_Male1 metaG (SPAdes) (version 2) | ecosystem: Host-associated > Algae > Red algae > Unclassified | place: Sidmouth...
CCCCACCCCGAACCTACGCTACGGTGGGTGGCACCCATTCCTCCCGTGCCATCGGCTCTTTATCCTCTACCCCCCTCGCATTTTTCTTGTCGGGTCGCTTCCGCACACCAACCCCCACCGGCGGTGCCAATCCCCCCTTTTTTTTCTGTCCATGCCTCCGTCCCGCGCGGCGCCCACCCCGTGCCCCCACCCCCTCGCCACGATGGACTCGAAGATGAAGGCCAATAAGCACTCCATCTCCTTCCTGCTCAACGAGCCTGCCGCGGGCGTCCCCCCCCGGTCCACCCCGTCCTGCACCGGTGGCGGCTGCGCGCCGGCGGCGCGCAAGGCCAGCCCCGACTCGCTGCCCGACTGGCGGGGCTGCTCCCCGAGCCCCGTCGCGTCCGAGGCGGGCCCCGAGGAGCCGGTGCGTGCGTCCCTGTCCCCCCTGCCGCTCGCGTCGTTGGCGTCGGGGGCCGACCGGGCCCCGTCGTGCGGTCTGCTCCGCCCGGCGGGCTTGTGGCTTCCGCTGCTCCCGCCGCCCATGGCGGGCATGGCCGTTGCTGGGGACGTGGCCTCGTACGCGCCCTTGCCGCCCGTGAGCGCCTGGTGCCCGGCCGGCGGTGGCGCCGTCGGGGGGCCCCCCGCGGGTGCCCCGTCCCCCACGCAAACCACCGCGTCGACGAGCAGCGCCTCCTCGTGTGCGGGCGGCGACGGTGGCAGCGGCTCGGACGTGTCGGGGGTGCCCGGCAGGGGCGCGTCGACAACCCCGTCTGTCGCCTCGGCCGACGCGTCGACGGCGGTGGCGATTGCGCCCGCCGTGGCAAAGGGCGTCCCCGCCGCCGCCGCCCCCGGGGTGGCCCCCGCTGCCAGCTCCACGTCGGCGCCGCGCGGCGGCGCGCACCCGTGCTCCTCGTGCAACGTCTCCTTTCGGCGGCTTGGGGACCTGCGCAAACACCTTTCGTGTGTGCACGCCTTCCCCCGGCGGCACGCGTGTGAGCATTGCGGGCGGCGCTTTGGGGAGCGCTCCAACATGATCAAGCACGTGGCGGCGCTGCACCTCAAGCGCCGCGACGCGGTGTGTGGGCAGTGTGGCAAGGCGTTTGCGTTTAGCGACGGCCTCGCCCGCCACGTGCGCCTCGTCCACGGGGGGGAGCGCCGGTATGGGTGTGGGCTGTGTGGGGGGCGCTTCAAGCAACGGACGCATTTGCAAAAGCACATGGCGGGGGTGCACAAGGTCACGCGCGGCGCGCAGGTGTGAAGAGGGGGCCCCTGGGGCGGGGGGTCGCGCGTCGCCCGTGTACATACATGTACTTGCGGCAAGAGCGGCGCATCTTGTGGCGCTTTTTTTTATTTTTTTTTGACCGGTGAGCACCAACGATGTTTCCCATCATCACGAAGAGAGGCGGATGGAACGGTGTGACCCGAGGTTCGATTTTGTGGTCGGCGAACGGGCAGGCACAGGTTGGAGTTGGTTCGGCTGAACGAGTCCCTATCTATAAGTGCCCCATTTCCGGTCGGGACGGGCCTTAATGAAGGTCCTTCTGACGCTGAAAAAATCCATCCTCGAACATGTCAATGAGCAAGTCATCCTTGTAATTCATTACTTACTGGGAAAACTAGGGAGCTTCGTAAAACAGTTATGATTGTTTCGCTAGTTTGGTGAGTGCGAAATAAGTTCTATAATGGACACGATGTATTTACTATGTGCATCGCTGTCGCTGTCGTGATCCAGGCAGGCCCTCCTCGGTCCACACTCGGACACTCGCCGACAGCAAGCCAGCTCGGCGGGCAGCGTTTCGCCATCCCTGCTGCTGCCGCCCCGCCGTCGCCGCCTCATCCCCGCCTCGTGTCTTGTCCCCCGGCATGGCCGGCAACTGCGTACATATGGACTCGGCCCGCCTGGTGAAGGAAGGCTGCCGGGCCACTGCGCCCCTGCGCGCGACAGCGGGGCGTGGCAACACACACCACATGCCGTTTCCGACACGGCCTGGAAGACGACGCGGCGGCAGGAGCCGCCTCGTGTCACCGCCCGTCGGCGTCCATCATGTACCACCGCCACCGCGCGCAAGCCCGCCATGGCATGAGGGAGGGGAGTACAGTCGTGGTGCGGGGCGTGGGAGGCTAATAGACGAGGTCGGAGCCACCAGAGAGGACCAAATCGGGCGAGCACCAGCGGCGGTGGGCGGCAGACGTTAGGGTACCAGGCGTACGGCACGAGTACCAGCCTGCACACCAAAGCAATCAGATACAACGACAGGAAAGGTACCAGATACCCCGCTCAGGCAGGCGCCCACAGCAGTGGACACCACACGCACCATAAATAGAAGAAGAGCTTCAAAGCACAGACACACAGTGTCCCTCCAGCTACAACCACCAAGAAATAAAGAAACAAACAATCGACAAGAACGGGAGATGCACTGTCCAACACAGTGCCCACATCGAAGGCAGCACACCAAACTTGGCGCGCCCTCAGCGCCCGCGCCAAACAACACCGGCAGCACACCGAGCTGGCCGGCACCGCCGCCCATGGCTCCCCATGCAAACCCCGCCACGCACTCCCTTGGCACCCATTCCGCCCTCGGCGCCCATCGCTCGCGCCCTCGGCACCCGCGCCTAGCAGCACAGACAGTACACCGAGCAGCAAAGACAGGACACCGAGCTAGCCGGAGCCCCCGCCCATCGATTCGACCGCGTACCCCCCACCCGGCACTCCGTCGACATCCTTCCCGCCTTCGGTGCCCCCTCCCATCGCCCCGACCGGAGCGCGGCAGTACATAGAGCTTGAATCCATAACTTAGTGGCGGAGATCCCCAGGCACGGGCTGCATCTCCTCCTCCTCCTCGTTATCGTTCACCATCCCGTCCACCTTGCCGTTCTCAGCGCCAGGCACCGTCGCCCCGGCGCCATCCTCCATCGGCCAGCCGTCGCCACCAACCCACTCGTCCGGGTCCGATTACTCGGCATTTCTGTGCAGAAAGTCGTCCAAGGTGGACGCACGGGGAATAAGATCTCGGCGGCGCTGCCCAACAAAGAGCGCGTCCCGCATGCACTGGCCTTCGGTCGCACGCATCAGACGTCGGCGCTCCCGTCGGTACTCCACCTGGCGCGCCTCGCGCGCCTGCTGCTCTCGGGCACACGTCACGCGGTGGTAGCCGTGGAGGTCGCGCATGCGGCGGCAGGCATCGTTGATGACCTCCGCCGGGAAGTTGGAGACCTCGTCGCGGCTGCTGGCCGGCGGATCCACGAGCTTGATGCCATCGTGGACCGCCCCATCGGTGGGTGCGTACTGCTGAATCAGCTGCCACTCGGCCGCTCACATCTTGCGGGGCCAGTCGTCAGCGTTGCCCTGGCGCCCTTAGACCGCAGGAAGTTTGGTCAGCCCGCCGCGCAGCCGGCCACGTACCTGTTGTTCCAAGTGGTCAGAGACAGTACCATTGTGAATCCCCACCAAGGATGTGAAGAGCGTGGCGGGAATAAGGACACGACACAGAAAACCCAAGCGCGTTAGAGCCTGAAGCTCCACCCGCCCGGCAGGCACGTCAGCCCCCCCCCCCCGCCCTGCCCACTCACTCACCGATCACAGGCACAAAGAAATAATTCGCATCCGGGAACGTACCGCCATGTTGAAGAACGCCGCGTGCGGCACGGAGCACTTCAAGTGCGAGGCCGGATCGTCAGCTGTCCCCGCAACAAACCAACCGGTCCTGCCCCCGAGCTCCTTGTCAACCGCCTTGACGCCAGCCACCCGCGCGCCCTTGTTCTCCGTCGCGCGCCGGAAGCGCTCGTTCTCCAGCTCTCCGACGATCTCGTCCACGGTCCACACGGGCACGCCCTTGTCGCTCAGCTTGCCAATGCCGCGGTGCTCGTGCATCCACAACATCCATCCGTCAGCGAAGGCGGTTCGAACACGCGATCGGAAGTGCGCGATGGGGCGGCGGTAATACACGGTGCAGGTCTTGGCGGAGCGCCCACTGGGGTTGCTCGTGGTGACGGTGGTGGGGAACATGAACGTTTGCATCACCTTCGCGTCGGCCTCGTCCTCGCCAATGTCGAAGAAGTCGGCGAACACCTCGGACAGGTGCACTGCGGAGGCAGAGGCCGAGTCGTTCACATACTCGCCGTCCTTGGAGGTGCAAAAGCGGTCGACATGGGTGGCCATGAGCACCACCTGCACACAGACGGCCAGCCACAGCCACCGACATGAAAAGTGGATCGAAAAGATGGTCAGAGAATGGCCGGAATTGTGTAACACGAGACCCTCATGGAACCATGATCTCCACATCACCATTTTCAGTACCCGCACTGTGGGATTAATGACGTTGGTTAAATAACCGGTAAATAGCGACCGACCGTAGACGCACGATAAAGTGAACACTATCGCCTTAGAGGCGAGGAAGAAGAACCTTCGTTCGTGCAACATCCGATGGGGAGCCGGGGGTGCCGACGACGGCGAACCTCGGGCCCATGGTGCTTTTATTATCAGACGGTAATGGGGCGGGGTCGATCGACCGAGCGATCATAAAGATCGAATAACCACCAAAATAGAGACGATGAAAAGAAAGGACAGATATACAAGACGGAAGTTGCCTCCCAAAGGGCGAGCCACAAGTCAGTTCAATCCTCCCCGTGAATACTGACCAGTCAGGGGGGCTACTGGGCCCAATATCCAAATATTAAGGAGATATGCTACACGCACCCCCACAAGCCACGCACCAGCAGCACAACCGACACAAAAATATGGAGCTAAGGAGGAGCCGGTCAACGTACACGGACATCAGCGGACCACGGAGCCGGCGGGATTACGCCCGGGCCCCCTTCGCCAGAGCCTACAGCTCCAGGAGCACCATGTACAGCAACAGCACCGACGAGCGTTCCGTCGCCAGCGCCGGCAGAAACGACCGCACCGGGAACCGACAGCCTGTCCAAAGTGTCCGCCATCGTGCGCACGACCACATTGTTGGAGGTCATCATCCGCTCGGTGCGCTCCGCCGCATCGGCCACCTGGTACTGCACGAGGCCAAGGAGGCCACGCATACCGCGAGCGTTGGCTCGCAACACGTCCATATCCTTCTTGTTTTGCTCGATGAGGCGCAAAGTCTGCATTAGGCCCTTCTCCACCCGCTTTCAGCATGCGACAATGCCAAGCAGTTGCGCCGATGGGACGCGCCGGGCGCCGTCGCCGTCCATGACGTCATCAGCCGGTGCCGGGTCGGTTTCTTTGCCGTCTGACACGACCACAATCGCGTCGTCACCGTCACTGTCCGTGACGTCGATGACCGCAATGTCCATCTGGACGACGCCCTTGCCCGTGCCCCCGCGCTTAGGTGTGCGAGAGCCAACTGCCCCGGCAGCCGCGCCAAGCACCGAGGCGCGACCCTTGCCATTTCCACCCGGCTTGATGACAGCGCCAGCCACCGTCGCAGCCCCAGCCACACGCTTAGTGCCCTTGGGCGGCCTGGTCGGTCGCACGGTGGTGGAGGCCGGCATCGGCGCCTCGGACGTGGCAGCTGGCGGCGCGGTCGACGCGGCCGCGCCCGAGGGCATCGACTGCGAAATCGCAATGGCCGTGTCAAGGTCGAACATCTCGACCGGCACGGTCTGCGAGTAGATTGGAGCGGCCCCGACCCCGGCGACAGGCTGGATCTCGTCGACGTCAACGACCGGTGCTCCCGCGTGGGCACCTCCACCAGTAGCAGCACCCGCGCTGCGGCGGCCATCAGTCATTGCCAAAGGCCCACCTCGTTGCTCAAACGCCACCGTGTGGTCACTACCCGTTCCGCCGACGCCAAAGGTCGTGACGGCACCCTCACGTCGTCCAGCAACAAGACGAGCACGAGCACCGCAGCCACCTCCACTTTCACGCCTGCTCACCTGTCGGACGTCAAACAGGCGACAGGGTTGACGCTCACATACCCCCGTCGGCGCTTTTGGACGCCCCTCAGCCCCGCACAGGCGAGAGCGGTGGGCACCTCGACGGAATGGGTGTGGGTGCGCCACATGGCCCCGTCCCAAGCGCGGGTAGGGGGGCGGCGGGGGCGTGGGGGCACACCGCTGCGGTCGCAGCCGGCGGGTCCGTGTGGGAGGCGCCGCAGCCTCCCGCAACGGGCGTCGGCACGGGGGCTAGCAGCAGGGGAGGCGTCGGCGACGGGGGAGGCGCCCGCCGCCCGCCTAGCACCCCCAAACGCCCACAGCCGCCGAGCGAGGCGGGCACCAGCACGGGCGCCGGCGGCGAGGGAGGCGGCCGCCGCGCGCCGAGCATGCCCGAACGCCCGCAACCGCCGAAAGAGGCAGGCACCAGTACGGGTGCCGGCGGCGGGGGAGGCGGCCGCCGCGCGCCCAGCATGCCCGAACGCCCGTAGCCGCCAACCGAGTCAGGCACCGGTACGGGCGCTGGCAGTGGGGGAGGCGGCCGCCGCGAGCCGAGCGCACCCAGACGCCAGAAGCCCGCGCTGTGGGAGGGCCGGCATGGGCGCCAGACGCGGTCGGGACAGGCACGAGGGTTGGGAGCACTTTCCGCAGCAATGCGGCGCGCTGGGGAGAGAGGGGGCATAAAGGGGCGTGGCAGGCGGCGGAAAAGTGGCGGCGGCCCGCAGGCAGTGCAGACCGGGCACGGCGGCAGACCAGGGCAGAGCATTTCTGGCCGTGTGGCAGCTGCGGTGGCTGCGACGGAAACGCGCCAGCGAAGGAAACGCGGCAGGCAGCAGACGGGGCGAGTGCAGGCTCCATCAGGGCTCTTGCGGCGGTCTCTACGGGCGTAGGGTGCACCTTACCCCCGTCTCTGGCAGGCTTCAGGCTGTGACTCGGCCAGACCACACGCAGGACGCAGCCGACGTGCATTGCGCCTTCCTGGTGGGTCCGAATAATTTAATCGAGACCGGGTGTTTAGGTCTCACAGAGAGGCGGGTAGAGTAGCCACCCCGGCACTGCGTCGGTGCTGTCAGCACCAGCGAGGCGCCATGGTGGCGCCGCGCCGAGCGTCCCTGTTCCCTCCGCTGCGCCATCCCCTCCCCTTTGCCATCGGTCTCCTTTGAGTGCTAGCCGTACTGGATTCGACCGGGCGGCCGCGCGCCCCTCCGCCAAACACGTTCCGCGCAACACCCGCATCCGTCGCTTACCCCGCGGCGGCCTCGGCGGCGGTGATGGCGCCGCCACCCCCCCCCTCCCCGGCACCGTGTGCGCTCCCCCGCCCTGCCCGCTACGGCAGGCATCCCCGCGGCGGCGACGCCGCGGCCGCGTCGCCTCGCCTCCGGCGGCGGCCGCGTCATCTCGCCCGCGGCGGCGGCGGCGCCGCTGCCGTAACTAGCGACCCCAGCCGTGCGACCGCCCTGCCCTCCCCGGCTTCGTGTGCGCTCCCCGGCCCAGACAGAGCGGCAACCACCTCCGCAAGTGCGGGGCCCTTTTGAGCTGCCACGGGGCGCCACCTGTGACCACAGTGGAGGCCGTGTGGGGGTGTAGTTGAGCTCTGGTTGTGCGGCCGACGCTCCGGGAATGCGTCGGTGGGGAGGGCTGGGCGTCCTGACGGTGCCTCCCAGTATCGGCGCCACGTGGACCGGAGAGACGGCGGTTGGGGAAACGCTGCGCGTGACGACTACCCCCGTTTTTGACGCCGAGGTGCTGCCTGTGTCGGCGGCGCTGGCGCGGCGATGCCATGCCGCTACCTCGGCCGGTGTCGGTCGCCAACAAGTGCGGACTAGTATCGGCGCCACGTGGACCGGAGAGACGGCGGTTGGGGAAACGCTGCGCGTGACGACTACCCCCGTTTTTGACGCCGAGGTGCTGCCCACAAGTGCGGACTTTGCAGCCGCCTGTTCCCTACGAGCGCCGCCGTCGGACGACACGAGCAAAACTTCCACCCCGGAGTGCCGTACTTTGTTAAGAAGCATGCGGTCCCCCCCCCGCCAGTGGTACGCCCTTCTCGTACTCCGCCTCCGCCCTCTTTGATGCCTCTGGTTCAAGCCAGATGCGGTTTTGTGGGCGGCGGTCGGGCGGGAACGTCAGGTTCCCTTCCTGTTCTCGCATTGCGAAGCGGACCCGCGAGCTTCTCCTCTTCGCTCGCAGAGCCAAGGCCGGTGCCGGCTGGAGCTGTGCTGGCCGACACCTCTGATCCTTACGCGGTGGTGGACGCGGCGGCCGGTCGACGGGACGTGCTGCTGCTCGGTCGGCAGCAGGCACCCGGGTTAGGGTTAGGGTTAGGGTTAAGGTTAGACGGAGTGCTGTTCTACCGTAAGCCAACGGCTAGATGTACACACCATTTCGACTTGTTCCCGAACGCAGTGGGGCTCGGATACACAATGCATGGAGCTGTGGCAAGCGAGAGCATCGATGCCGCTTTGGGCGATTCTCTGAGCTGTGAGGTCCAATGCTGGATGACGTGACCAGGCGCGAACTTCCTGTGGCCTTGCCGTGACGCCATATGCTCAGGAGCTGTAAGCATCGTGACACCCCGGCGCAGAGCTTGTCCAGTGCGCTCCGCGTGGACGATGTCATCAACAGACGGTCTGCCGCAACGCGTTGGGCCGAGCATGACCGGCGGTCACTGCCATGATGAGTGTTTTCGTGTGCGGCGTGTTGAGATAAGCAGGGGGGGTCAGCCCCCGCCAGGGGGGAATGCCGCGCCTTCGCGCCGGCAGGTACTCGACACACACACCGGGGAACAAGAAGGCTAGTCCACGGTGGAGACAGGTGTAGAGGGTAAAAGTGTTCGCTTGTCTACCCCGGTGGTCCGCCCACCTCTGGCCTCCAAAACCCCTCTCTATCTACTCTCCCTCGTCCTCGTGGGCGTCGTCCCACGAAGGCCCCAGAGCCGCGCCGCTCGCCGCGCCCGCACGGTGCTCCCTCCCGCACCGGTGCCTGGCCACGCCCCACGGCGCGCCACGCACACCGCCGAGCGGTCGCGCCCGTTCCCGAATTACATCTCGGGTCCAGCCGCCATGTTGCGGCCAAGATCCCATTGCCGAATCTGTCCTTATGGAAGAATCGCCCAATGCGGAAACCGTCGCCGGTTCCGCATGTCGCGTGGCCCGTCGACACGGCCTCCGCCTTGGGCCGCGCCCGCCGGCCACCAGCCTCCCCACATGGGAGACTCTCCGCCTCACCCGGCGGGTGACCCCCCTTCCCGTCCGAGGGGGCGTGCCCGCCACACTCCCAACACGGCGCCGGCCGGTGGTGGCGGTTTTTTTTTCGGTTTCCGCCCAGGTCTCTATTCAAGCAGCACGGGGCATGTACGCTGGTCAGGTCCTACTGTGTTACTCCGGGACAAACGAGACCAAGAAGACCGTCCCCTTTTTCCTGTGGGACGCGCAAGACTGTTTGTCCCGACCCCCCCCTGCCAAATTTCCTCTGAATGCGAAGGAAAACATATCTCGGCATCCGCAGGCTGGTGGACATGCGCGCTCACGAGGGGCTTCCACTGGCCCGGAAACTCGTTCACGGGTGGAGTCAGCGGGAGCGCACGTCGTCTCGTAGAATGGTGGTCACCGCGAGCCTGTACCGGACGAATACCCGACAATGTAGCGCCAGCGGTGACGCGTGCCCATGGCGACAGCGTACCAGTGATACATCTTGGCACAAGTGGAAGGAGGTCATTCGTCTACGGCTCGTCCACCAATCATCCTCCATGGCCGCACCCCCTTCGGACGCGCATGTGTCTGGTTCCCCGGAGTGTAAATGAACTTCTACCCCCCATGGTTTTCTCTCTGCCGCCCGCATCTGTGCGTCGTCTGTCGGTCACGTTTGTTCTCGCTCCTCTCTATCACGGGCGAGGTACCAGCACTGGCGACACCCTGCTCCTCAGTTTCTTCTTTGCACGTGCTGACAACCTACTTTTTTCCCCTCTTTGCTCTTGACATCACGGCCGCCCCAGCACGTCCCTGACCAGCACCCCGCCCATTTTCCGGCGCTCACCATGTCGGAGCCGCTGCCACGGGACTACTACCCCGTCAGCTGGTCGAAGTCACCAACGTCCACCAACCCAGACTCGCCCGCTTGGAGTGCTAGCATTGGGGGCTTGGTTGGCTTGGCCCCACCCCAGCACACTGGCCGCCTGCTGCTCAACGCTGTGACGCCGCAGGGCACCACGGTGAACCTCCTCTTCCCCCCCACCGCCTACCCCGGCCCCGCCCAGACGCCCCAGGCGGACCGCTCCACCGTCCACGAGCGCCTCGGCGACATGACCTCCCGTGCCGTCTGGGGCGGCACCGCCGCCGTGCTCATTGACGTGCCGCTGCGGCTGCCGCCGTCGGCCGAGTGGCCGGCGGGCACCGCCGCCCGTTTTGGTCTCCGCGCCGTCCCCGTGTCGCGAAACCAGGTGTACTGGGATCCGGAGCGCGTGTGGGTGTGCCCCCTGTGTCCGTAGCGCAGGCGGTGGACCGCGCGGGGCGTGGCCGTGCACATGGCGCTCCGCCACGGGGTGCTGCGGCGGTACGTGTGTGGCGTGTGCAACGCGCCGCCCCTGTGAACGCGCGCGCGCGTCGTGTGGCACGTGGCGACGATGCACGGGGGGGCCGCGTTGGTCGACGCGGGCGAGTGTGGTGCCGCGTCGTGAGGGGGGGGGGGTAGTCGACGC